>Ga0070732_10001859_pt1 | contig 11489 bp, 7 predicted proteins | sample Coa_R1_5_FD_66449 | JGI IMG/M metagenome (GOLD analysis project Ga0070732, IMG submission 66449) | Surface soil microbial communities from Centralia Pennsylvania, which are recovering from an underground coalmine fire - Coalmine... | ecosystem: Environmental > Terrestrial > Soil > Unclassified ...
TATACGACCATCGTCTACGAGAAAGCAGAAGCCTCTCGTGAGTGGGTTCGACCGTTTACACCAGGTTGATTGCACTTCTGGACTTGGCCTTGTGAGACCATCGTCTGTAAGGGAGCAGAAACCTTTTACAAGAGGGTTCGACAGTTTGCACCAGGCTGGTTCCGCTTCGGGAGCTGGCCTTCCAGAAGCAAAGAGAACCCTGACTACTCTATCCGGAATAGAACCCTGTAACAAATCAAATCTCGTGGCTTTCGCTGCAGAGAACGCAGCCGTAAAGATAAAGATGCAGGCAAGACAGTTAACTAGTATCCACGCTAACCGGGGAAGCTTTCTCCTATACTCGAAAAGAGCGGCGGTAAGAAGTAGCGAAGGAAGAAGGGAAATAAACATGTTCATCGTTCCAACGCGCACATAGCCCTTGAAAAACATGACAAATGCCAGCAAACTTAAGGTAATAAGCAGGCCACGTAGTTCGTTTTTAACAGATCGTTCTTGTTTGCCGGCTGGATGATCCGGGTGGCTTCGCGGACCCCAGGTTAGGAGAGCAAAGAGAGAGAGGGCAAGTGTGGCAATAGGCACATACACAGCCAAGTCATCGAGTTGCTTGAGGTGAATTCCTGGGAACGGAATATGACGGTAGCGTTGGTAAATTGTCGCCTGAAGAAGGACAACATCGGAAATCAAGGGATAAATCGACGACACCGATAAGAAGTAAATGATGGCGGGTGCAGTTAGGATCGCAAATCCAAGCATATAAGGCCAGAGTGTGGAAGCGATGATAGAAATTCTTCCTGATGTCGCATAGGGGCGGAAGTAGACTGCGATAGCAATGACGCAGACCTGAACGGCAAGCAGCGCCACGCCAGTGTCATAGCGATACAAAGCCGACAAGCCAGCGATAGCACCCGCCGCGCACAGTCGCTTTCGGGTAACACCACGCACGAAAAGCGGAATAAGCAGGATCGATGAGAGCAGGCTCAAGAGTGCGACCGGGAATACAGTCGAGCATATATATGCATTCAAGCCGTAAATCCACAGCAAGGTAACCAGAGCGGTACACATAGCCACGGGTCGGCGGCAGTAGAAAGAAGCGACAATAAACATCGCGACGACGGTGAGGCCTTCGACAAAAAGGTTCAAGAGGCGGACGATCAGAAGACTCGGTCCAAATATCTTAAAAAGTGCCGCTGGGAAATAAAAATCTGCCGGACCATAGATTGCGTAGAAATCTCGATGTGGAACTTGTCCCGCCGCAATACGCATGGCTGCCGTAAGTACGAGCCCTTCGTCATATGGCAGTGGATATCTGCGCATGCCGAGGAACAGAACCATGAAAGATACCACAAACAATAGAACGGAAGTAACAACCATGCGGTGCGTGTGAGCCCTATCACCGGGGCGCCCACTGTCCGTACGCGTTTCAGCCAAAGTCTGGTCTGCGGGAGAAATCACGACTTTCTCCGTCAAAATGGTCCTCCTCGATACCGTCGGCCAAAGAATATCACGATTTGGTGACTACGATTTTGGGGCGGATTGTCACGGACTCTGCTCGAATGTAACGACGCCGAGATACTTCACGTCCCTCGTCATTCGTGCGGTTCTTTGACCGTCGTCGAAAGGGTCTCTTGGCTTCATCCAAAAGGGCTAGCCTCTGGCGCAGGTGGTGTTTGGATGCTAACTTGTCTGGGTTTTGAGAGGGGTTGACATATGAAACTCGTGCACCGCGCTCTGTATGGCGTTCTTGCCTTAGCCTTTACGCTTCTGGTATTCGCACCAGTCGCCAAGGCGACCACACTTCTGGAGGGAGATCTCTTCTATACGACCTTCAGGGGAGGCATGAACGTGTGGAAGGTTCACTTCGTATACGACAGTGTAACGGGGATAACGTACGGCCCAAGCACGAACCTCGATTCCTTGTCAGGCGCTGACGGGATCGTCTTCAATCCAAACAACGGGGATCTCCTGATCGGAGAGCAGTTGGCAAACAAAGTCGGAGAGATTCCGACGAGTGGCACTCCGGTGGTTGAGGTGGCGGCGTCCGGCGACGCATCCGACAATCAAGCCTTCAACCTGGTGGTGACGCCAGACAGGAGCGCCGTGCTGGCGATGCCAAATCAGCCGACTCATGCCGCGGTGACCGGCGGCAATGCCATCAACGTGGTGCCGCTGAGTCCTTCTATCGCCGCGGGAACGTCCCACGTCATCACCGGGCCTGACGTGCACCTCACCGGTGTGGCCTTTCTAAACGGAAAGGCGTACTACGGCGACGGGACGGATTTTAAGATTAATGGTCACGTTGGGATTCTCGACCTGACAACGTTCACCACCACGCGTATCACGGTCGTCGGGGAGACGCAAGGCGCGCTGCCGTCCCACTCTATCACCGCCGATTCCTTCACGAACGGCCTGATCATTGGCGGCGCCAACGAACTCTGGCAACTCTCTCTTGACGCCACGGGAACCGTGGCTACGGTCGTGGCCAAGATCTCGCTGGGCACATTTGGAAACCCCAACAATTGGGATCAGACCGAAGTAGACGGATTTGGGCATCTGTTTGGCGCGAACAACAACGGCAACCTTCTGTTCATCGACTACAGTGGCGGCTCCCATCTGATTAGCGCTCCGGTTTTCAGCAACGAACAGTTCCTCGCCACTGCTTTGGACGACATCGCAAATGCGGTTAACCTTCCCGGCCGCATGACCGGGGGTGGCAGCGTGTTCGAGACCGACGGAACCCGCGTGACGCACGGATTCGAGCTGCACTGCGAAACCTCGGATTTGCCGAACCGGCTGGAAATCAATTGGGCTGGACACCGTTTCCACCTGGAGACGCTGGTGTCAGCATTCTGTTCCAAAGATCCGAGTATCAACGCCGGCCATCCGACGGACATTTTCAACACCTACATCGGCAACGGCACCGGATTGCTCGACGGCGCGCCCGGCGCAACCGCGACCTGGACGTTCACCGACGCTGGGGAGCCAGGCACGAACGACACGGCCACCATCACAATCAAGGACTCGTTAGGGAACGTTGTACTCACGGTCAGCGGCAACTTGGACAGCGGAAACCAACAGGCGCACCTGGATAACAAGTGAACTGGCGGGTAGAAACTGCTCCGACGCGTATCGGCGGGGGCTAGTGACGGCAACGACGTGGCGGGAGGTTTTCTCCCGCCGCGTATAAAAACCAGGAAGATTCCTAGACTTCGTCCTGCTCTTTGAGTCTGGCGATCACGCCAAAGTCTTCGAGCGTGGTGGTATCACCCTTCACTTCCCCGCTGGTGGCCAGTTCGCGGAGAAGCCGGCGCATGATTTTTCCGCTTCGCGTTTTAGGCAGCGTGTCGGTGAAGCGGATGTCGTCGGGCTTGGCGAGCGCGCCGATTTCCTTCGCGACCCACTTGCGGAGCTCTTCCTTCAGTTCGTTCGTGGGCTGTCTTCCCTGCTCGAGCGTGACGAAGGCCGAGATGGCTTGTCCCTTGAGATCGTCAGGGCGGCCCACGACCGCGGCTTCCGCAACGGCTTCGTGCGCCACCAGGGCGCTTTCGACCTCCATTGTACTCAGGCGATGGCCGCTAACGTTCAGCACGTCATCGACACGGCCCATGATCCAGAAATAGCCGTCTTTATCTTTGCGGGCGCCGTCTCCGGTGAAATACATGCCCGGAATTTGCGACCAGTAGTTCTTCACGTAGCGGTCGGGATCGCCGTAGACCGTGCGCAGCATCCCGGGCCACGGGCGCTTGATAACGAGGAATCCGCCGGAACCTTCGGGCACGGGCTTGCCTTCCATATTGACGATCTCGGGGACGACGCCGGGAAACGGGCGAGTAGCGGACCCCGGCTTGGTCGGGATCGCGCCGGGAAGGGGCGTCAGCATGATGTGACCGGTCTCGGTCTGCCACCACGTGTCGACGATGGGACAGCGATTGCCGCCGATGGTTTCGCGATACCACATCCATGCCTCCGGATTGATAGGTTCGCCGACAGTGCCGAGCAGGCGAAGGCTGCTCATGTCGTGCTTCCTGGGCCATTCGTCGCCCCACTTGATGAAGGTGCGGATCGCTGTTGGCGCAGTATAGAAGACGTTGACTTTGTGACGCTCGATGATCGACCAGAAACGATCGGGCTCGGGGAAGTTGGGTGCGCCTTCATACATCAGCGTGGTGGCGCCGTTTTGCAGCGGGCCGTAGACGATGTAGCTGTGGCCTGTAACCCATCCGATATCGGCGGTGCACCAGTAGGTGTCTTCGTCTTTCAGGTCAAAGACCCACTTCGTGGTGAGATAGGTGCCGACAGAATATCCGGCGGTCGTATGCACCACGCCTTTCGGCTTGCCGGTGGTCCCGGAGGTGTAGAGGATGTAGAGCGGGTGCTCGGCATCGAGCGGCTCTGCTGGACAAACATCTGAAGCCTTTGCCATCAGCTCGTGCCACCAGTGATCGCGGCCCTTTTGCATGTGGATGGATGTTCCAGTGCGTTTGTAAACGATCACGTGCTTCACGCTCGGGCAGGATTTCAGGGCTTCCTCCACGGCGGGAAACAATTGAACTTCGGAACCGCGACGGAAGGATCCGTCTTGCGTGATGACAGCGGAGGCTTGCGAGTCATGAATGCGGTCGACCAGAGCGTTGGAGGAGAAGCCTCCGAAGACCACGGTGTGGGTTGCGCCGATGCGGGCGCAGGCCAGCATCGCGATCGCGAGTTCGGGCGTCATGCCCATGTAGATGGCGACGCGATCGCCTTTTTTTACCCCCAGAGATTTCATGACATTGGCGAATTTCTGCACTTCACGATGCAGCTGCTGGTAGGTGAGAACGCGGATTTCACCGGGCTCGCTCTCCCAGATGATTGCGGCCTTGTTCTTGCGCCAAGTTGCGGTGTGACGATCGAGGCAGTTATAGGAAAGATTGAATTGGCCAGCCACGAACCATTTTGCCCAAGGACAGTTCCACTCAAGCACATGATCCCACTTGCGAAACCAGTGGAGTTCGGAGGCTACGCGGCCCCAAAACGTTTCTGGATCATCAATCGACTCTTTGTAAAGGCGCTCGTAATCGGTCAAGCTCTTAATGTGGGCTTGACGGCTGAACTCGGGCGGACACTCGAACTTGCGTTGCTCCTGGAGGATGGAATCAATACCGCTGGACTGAGGATCGGCGACGACTTTGTCCGGCATGAGAAGACCTCGACCTGAAGAAGTCAGGCTTCCCGGATACGAGTGAGCCTGAAAATCACAGAAACATATTCTACACAGGGGCGAACGACATGTGAGGATCGGTGTGCTGGCGGCAGGCTTCGCAGAGGGCTGAGCTCAGCCCGCGGTTCAGTAGGCGTTCTTACTGCTAAACATGCGCGCCAATGTCATGGTAATAATTTGCAGGTCAAAGGTGAGGCTCCAGTTGCGCAGGTAGTACAGATCGTATTCGACACGCTTGGCGATTGAGGTATCGCCGCGCCAGCCGTTCACCTGGGCCCATCCCGTGATCCCGGCCTTGAACAAGTGGCGGGAATTATATTTTTCGAATTCCTCAAGGAATCTCTCGACAAAAAACGGGCGTTCGGGGCGCGGGCCAACAATGCTCATGTCACCCCTCAGCACGTTGAGGAACTGGGGCAACTCATCCAGATTCGTTTTGCGAAGAACTGCGCCCACCGTAGTGCGCCGGGGATCATCTTCGCAGGTCCAGCGGGTATCACCTTCCTGGCGGTCACCGACCTTCATGGTGCGAAACTTGAACATGCGGAAGACACGTCCGTTCAATCCCACGCGGTCCTGAGCGAAGAAAACGGGTCCCCTGCTTTCCAGTTTGATGGCCAAAGCGATCAGCAGGGTGATGGGAAGAGTGAGCAACATGATGATGGTTGAGAATGCCACATCAAAGATACGTTTCTGCACCAGGTAGGGGCCCGATTCGGCAAGTGTGGGACGGAGATCCACCATGTGGATACCACCCAAGTCGATAAGGCGGTCGCGAATAATGATGCCCTCACCCAGGTCGAGAACGACGCGCGTAGGCACGCATAAGCGCTCAAGAGCCTGAGCGATCTTATTCACCTCACCCATGCGAGCGGGAGGCAGCGCGATAATAATGTCATTGATCGAACTGCCGTTGGAAAAGCTGGGAATCTGGTCGACCTCGAAAATCGGGCTTCCCTCAACCATAACCTCCTGCTCAGGGAGGCGCACGTAGCCCACGATCCGGCAAGGCAAAACTTCACCGTGGAGCAGCGAGGTGGCAACCCGGCGGGCGAAGCGGTCTGTCCCGACCATAAGGATTTTGACTTCATTGCGGCCATTATTGCGCAAAAATTCCAGCATAACGCGAAACATGATTCTGGCAATCGTCGCCAGCACGAAGAGCGCGACAGCACTGATGGCGATAACCACACGCGAATAGCTCGCCTGCCGGTACATGAACCCAATTGCCATGACCACCGCGTAGGTGAAGGCCAAGGCTTCCAAGAGCCGGCGGCTTTTCCCGCCGGGGGTGTACAGCTGTTCGACATTCCACAGCCCGGATTCCTCCGCCACAATGGCCCACACAATGGTCGTCAGAAGCAGGATGCCCCAGTAGGACGGCAGGCCCGCGGGAGGTGTTCGGGAAAGGAAGAAGTTGGTGCCGAAGTGGATCCTTACGGCAATGAAATAGGCAAACGCAGGCAACAACAGCGTCAGGATTCTCAGATAAAAGCGTGCATAGCTAAGGCGACTACGAATCATGCGAAACGGCTCTCTTCACCTGCAGACATCATTATTAATTCGTTTGGTGGGACAGCAATTATTAATCTCTGGGCATACCTTTTGTCCAGCGTTTATTCATAGACCCCGTGAGAACTCAGATGCCTCTTGACGAGCAGAGGCAGGTAGCGCTGATTCGCCCCCAAGAGCAGTCCTGTCGACTTGGCAATATCTTGAACGATCGCCACACCTTTCACGCGGGCGCCCGCGCGGCCTTGAGCGCCCGACAACTGCCTGCGGACGAGTTTACTGAAATCTCGCAACATGGAACGGCGGGTTCCGGGGGCATCCCAAATCTCCAACCGTTTTAACGTGTAGCCAATGTCGAAGTAGCGCTTGAACAGACCGAGCGTGGTGTGATTGTGGGAGTGAAAAACCGCAGCATCCGGCTCGTATATGATTTTCCAGCCATTATTGAGGATACGTTTCGCGATGCCAAGATCTTCAAACGTCTTGAGATCCTCGGGGAAAGGTGTCTTCTCCCAAACACTGCGCCGGATCGCCGCATTGACATCCGAGAAGTGATAAAAACGATATCCCATTCCGTTGCGGTGGGCCGGATCTTTGACGATCTTCTGGTCCCCGTAAACCGCATTGAGAGTATCCTGGCGTTCAACCGGCGAGCCCGGTATCGGCAACTGGCGTCCGTAGACGGCGCCGACCTGGGGATCCGCGAAATTGGCGATCATACTACGCAACCACTTGTCTGAGGCAGGAATAGCATCTTGGGAAAGATTAACGAGGATCCGGCCACGTCCTAAACTAGCGGCGAGGTTCCGCGTGCGCGCGTGATGAAACTCTTCGGGAGGAATCCGCTCGATACGGACGGGAAAGCGACTTGCGATCTGGACAGTCGCATCGGTTGAACCAGAGTCGACAAGAACAACTTCAAACGCACCAATCCCTTTCTGGGAGTGGACCGCCTCCAAGCATGGGCCGATCTTCCGCTCCTCATTCTTTGTAAGGATCAAAATGGAACATTCAATCACGTGAGTGTACTCCAGACTCGTTGTACACAGCCAGTAAACCTCTTCGCACAGTTGTTGTCTTTTGATTGTTCGTTCATTATACGCGATGGCTCATCGCCCCCTGAGTGGTCGGTTCAAGCGTCATCCTTTCTCCTCGCATATCAGGGGCTGGGAGCGATCACGCCTACAGGAGTTGGTACACGAGTTAAACCCAGCGGGATCCAAATAGTTTTCCGTTGGAACCCCAGATTTAAGGTCCAGCAGCGATCTTAAGAACCTCAGAAGTTCGACGTGCAGTATCTCCCCAGTCAAAGTTTTTCGCCCGGCATAGTCCTTTTTCCTGCAATTGACTTCTCAGATCTGAATCCTCTACCAACCGTTTGATACCGTTGGCAATCTCCTCAACATCCAGGGGATTGACCATAACCGCCGCGTCGCCAACCACCTCGGGTATGGAACAGACGTTCGAAGTCAGGACAGGAGTGCCACAAGCCATGGCTTCAAGTGGAGGTAGGCCGAAGCCCTCATACAGCGACGGATACATGAGCGCGAGTGCGCCACGATAAAGTGCTGACAGTTCTGCGTCCGCGCACGAACCAGCAAAGACGATCTCTCCGTTCAAGCCCAGACTCCGGATGAATCCAGAGAGTCGCTCGTCCGGGTGCCCCGTGAGAATCAGGCGAACCTGATGGCGCAACCCTGATGCACAGTAAGCGTTCAGCAAGCGGGGCAAATTCTTGTTGGGCCTCCGGTTTCCCACATAAAGCAGGTATGGGTATCCCGGATCATACCTGTTGCCCACGGGCGTGAAAGGAAGGCCCACCCCGTTTCCAACGTTAACGATCCTCTTCTCCTCGAGATTGGCCCATGCGGCGATCTCATGTTTTGAATACTCCGATACGGTCAAAACGAATGCCGCACGATGGCACGCTGGCTTAATGAAGTAGCGGTAGTAAGCCCGCTTCAGGGCGTTGGACGGAACGTGAAGGTGGTGAAGGTCGTGGAGAGTAAAGACAAACGCACCCGGCCAGCCGAGCGGCGAGTTGTAACCGGGGCTGAAGAACAGTTTGGGCTTTCTTCGCCATAAAGCTGCGCCCAAGAGAACCGCATCGAGCGGATGCGAAGGCCGGCGGCGAGCCTGGAACGGCGTAAGCCCGGGGAGAATCTTTGACAATTCCCCGGCAAACCGGCCGATTCCGTGGTCGCCAATCCAGCGTGCGTCGTAGAGGATTTCCGCCATCCTAGATACTTCCCCTATTCGGCCCCATGGACTGCGTCGCCAAACGAGGCGCCGATACTAGCCGCTCGCGATACACCTTGTCAGCTCCAATGCGCGAGGCGAAGCAGAGAAACGCTGCTACCGCCAACGCTTCCGGCAGTAACCAGCCAGCTCCACCCACGGGGAACAGAGAGAGCCCGGCCAGAAACGCCACAAGGACGAAATCCGCCGGGTGGTGGGACTTGCGCAAGCGACCCACAAAAATACGCGACAACCATCCTGTTAACATCGCGAATGCGCCTACATAGACAATCGCGAGGACTCCAAAATCGGCATACTGTAACCCGATTCCGAAATCAGGCGTCCCGGCATCCTGATCCATAGCTTCTGGAAAAAATTGGTCCGCCAAGTAGAATGCCCCAAAGTTCTTGGGTTTATTCGGCATGAGAAGCCGCGGAATTCGTCCAATCGTTCCCGCCTCGATGGTAAGGCGGCCGTATTGCAAGGGAAAATGTGAGTCAATCACCAACATCGCGTTCCGCGTGTAATCGGAGTATTGACTTATGGCTTCCAACGCTTCGGCGGGATTGTCACCGAGTGCCATCGTAGCGGCAAAAAGCAGTAACACAAAGAATCCCAGTCCTAGCCCGACAAAAAGCGACGTCAGCAACCTGAGTTTCCGCCCTCTGACATAAACTTCGAAGAGGGCGAGAAAGAAAATGAGAGAAAGCATCTGCCCCTTGCTGCCATGGAGACCAAGGACCACTGCAGATACCAGGATCACGAATCCCTTGACCAGTCGAGATCGGCGAGTAAACAGAATCAGAACAACCGCTAAGTAGGCAAAAGCACTGGATATGAAGAAGTTGACGCCAAAACCGGTTCGCGTTTCCGCATATATTTGTCTCGGGCTCAGAAGGTATTCTGGGAACTGTAACAATATCGGTAGATACATCAGAACAGCCACACCGAGGCACCCGAATGAGAGCAGATCGAAGTTATTGTAAGAGTAGCGAAGGGGAATGCGAATGAGCTTTCTGCTCGGTCGGGTATACGAATAGGCGAAGGCCACATTCTCCACCGCCAGGGTGGCATAGATGTAAGTATATGCATAAGAACTAGCCCCAATACCGAACACATGATTGAAAAATAAGGGCAGCAAATAGCAGGCCGAAATCTTAAAAACGAAGGAAGGGGTCATAATGTTCACGTAACTCCCCTCGCGTTTGCTTACAAACAAATAGGTGCCTGCAGACACGATCAGAGAAATGAGTAGCACCACATCTGCAAGTGAAGACGAAATCATATTTGTTCTGGATGAGCGGGACCCTAGCGTTGTGCGACCGTCCCGCCCTTACTGCCTAATACACTTATAATCCCTGGCTACGCGGCGACCTTTTGAGCGATCCAAACTACTCTCCCGGCACCCTCAGTTGGACCTCGCGCAATCTTGATATCCAGCCCTGCAGACGGAACGGCTTTGGGAAGATCAGGGCCGATGTCCCAGAATGCCAATATTCCATCCGGAGACAATGGGTCCAAATGGTATTCTGGGGGCTCAATGTGCCGCACTTTCCCCTGTTCGATTTTCGCTCGCTTCCTCGTTGTCTCGCGCGGCGGCACAGTAAACAGATGGGCGCCGCCGGGCCTCAAAACCCTGGCGGTTTCACGGAACGCCTCTTCTAAACGTGGCACGTGCTCCAGTACTTCCGAAGAGACGATAAGGTCAAAAGAATTATCCTCAAAGCTGAGGGCAGTAATGTCCTGGCAAACGGCCCCATTTCTGCGCTGCAAGGTACAACCTTCCTCGTAAAAAGACCGAGTGAACGTACGCGCCTGAGAAAGCAAATTTCTCAAAGGGGAATGCGGATCCAATTCCAGCACGTCCATATCTGGCAGCTTCTTCCCATACCTCTGCCTGATCTCCGCAGCCAGAAGTTCGTAGCGCTCATTTGCCGAGCAGAACAAGCAAACCCGACACTCAGGAGATTCGTTCTTGTGCGCTATGAAGATCGTCGATCGTTCGCAACACTGGCATCGACCTATCTTCCAGTGGCTGATCCCTCCTACGTAGGCCGGAGCAACCGTCAGCACCTTTCGCAAAACAGAACGTGCACCCCCCTGCCGGAAAGTGCGCCATATTTTCATTAAGGCCATTGCTTGCCCCTAACTGCCCGGCCCTGCCTCCAATGGCCGATTCCCACTGAGCTTTCCTGTCGTCCTATGCTAAAGTTGAAACCGCCCGACCCTCCCTCTACGAAACTCCCTTTTCCTCGCTGGCGCTGACCGCGAAATCCTCGCACTTGCCCATTATAGAGGTGTTGGTCGAGAGTTTCTTGGTGGGCCACGATCGGCCCGAGAAACCCCTAACGCTATGGCACGGATGCCGTACGTCCTTGCTTCATTCCCACCCAGGTCGCCTGGAGTTTTTCCCAGTCTCCCATCAGCAGCCTCTTGCCAAGACGCAAAGCAAAGCCGACCCAAAGCGAAAAAAGGGGCAGAGGCGCATGTTTGGAAAAAAAACGAGACGCGGAGGCATTGAAGTACTGATAGGAGCTCACGC
>Ga0070732_10001860_pt1 | contig 11484 bp, 10 predicted proteins | sample Coa_R1_5_FD_66449 | JGI IMG/M metagenome (GOLD analysis project Ga0070732, IMG submission 66449) | Surface soil microbial communities from Centralia Pennsylvania, which are recovering from an underground coalmine fire - Coalmine... | ecosystem: Environmental > Terrestrial > Soil > Unclassified ...
TGGTGGGGGCGTGCAGGGAGACCAGTTGCAAGCGGTGCGCTTCCAGCGCACTGGCCATGGCGCGCACTTCCTGTTTCACGGTGTACTCGAAATGGCTGCGTGCGCAAAAGATTTCAATGCCCTGAAATCCAGCTTCAGAGATTTGCCCGAGCATGTCCGGCGTCAACTTCTTGGAAATGAACAAGTACGTCGAGAGAAGTCTCTGCATGGGTTTCCCGTGTCTTGCGGACGACCATCCAGAAGTTTACCGTCGTTTGTCCTGAATTTTCCGTGTTCTGTGTGACTCCTGTGACGAATCGTTCCCCCCTTAGTATCCAATAGCCGATCCCTGGTCGCGCGGATCGGCGGCTCCCAGGCGCTCCCCGGTTTGCGCATCGATGCCGATGGCATTGACCAACCCCATGTGCTTGCTCAACTTGGCCTCGCTACCAAGGCTCGGCGTGTAGTACCAGCCGCGTTCCACCTCGTAGCCTCGGGCCCGCATTGCCTGCTCCATACTCAGCGGAAATTCCGCTTCCATGCGGATGCGGTCGGGGAACCATTGATGGTGAAAGCGTGGCGCATTGATGGCCGCCTGAGCCTCCATGCCGAGCCGCATCCAGTTGATGACACTCAGCAGAGTAACGGAAATAATCGTCGGCCCGCCGGGCGAACCAGTAACGAAGCTAAGCTTTCCGTCGCGAAGCAGAATCGTCGGCGTCATGGAGCTAAGCGGGCGGTGGCCGGGCGCGATAGCGTTGGCGTCGGATTGCATCAGCTCGTAAAGCGAGTTCGGGGCCCCGGGCTGAGTGGTGAAGTCGTCCATCTCGTCATTCAGCAGGAAGCCGGCGGAGCAGGTAACGTGCGAGCCATAGCTGTCATTCAGGGTGTAGGTGTTGGCCACCGCGTTTCCGGCGGAATCGACCACCGAAAAATGCGTGGTGTGACGGCCTTCAGCGCGGTTGGCGACGAGGTGCGGTGCCGCATCTGGACTTGCGGAAGCACCGCAGGTATGAGGCGTTCCTGCAGTCACGGTCTTGCTCGGAGTGGCTTTGGCGGGGTTGATCGCTGCGGCGCGTTCCTTGGCGTAACAAGGGTCAGTCAGACCGGCCACCGGAATCTTGGTGTAATCCGGATCCGCAAGGTACGCCGCGCGATCGGCAAACACACGGCGCATGGTTTCTGCCACCATGTGAACGCTTTGCGGGTCATTCCAGCCTTTCAATGGCACATCTTTCAGCATGTTCAGCGCTTCGATGATTGCCACGCCTCCGGAGCTTGGCGGAGGCGCCGTCAAAACTTCCCAGGAGTGGCCGCCGCTGTCGTATTTTGCATGCAGCACTTCTCGGACCTTGGGCTTGTAATTCGCAAGATCCTCGAGCGAAATGATTCCACCGTTCTTCGCCATTTCGTCCGCAAGCAAACGCGCGGTCTCGCCCTTATAGAACTCCGTGGCACCTTTCTCTGCGATGCGCTTGAGTGTCGCCGCAAGCTCCGGTTGCTTGAGTTTGTCTCCGGTCTTGAAGCGCTGTCCTTCGTTGAGAAAAATCCGCTTACTGGCGGGGAAAGCCTGCAAGCCTGGGCTTTCTTCCTCCAACTCAGCGGCCAGTTTTTCGCTGACGTCGAAGCCCTCTTGCGCAAGTCGAATCGCTGGAGCCATGACGTCCGCGAGCTTCATCGTGCCGTAGGTCTTCAACGCCAATTCCAGCCCCGCGACGGTTCCCGGGACGGCTACCGAGCGATAGCCAATGACGGAAGCTTCTTCATCGACCTTGCCATCCTTGCCGATATACATGTCGCGCTTGGCTTTGCCGGGAGCCGTTTCGCGATAATCAAGGAAGGTGGTCTTGCCATCTGCAAGGCGGATCAGCATGAAACCTCCGCCGCCAATGTTGCCTGCGTCGGGCTCGACGACGGCCAGAGCGAAAGCTGTCGCTACGGCAGCGTCCACGGCGTTCCCGCCACGCTTCAAAATCTCCACGCCAGCCCGTGATCCGAGTTCTTCGTCAGTAACGACCATGCCGTGCGCGGCGCGAACCGTCTGCTTCGGCCAGGCCTTGGGCATTTCTGCCTGAGCCTCCAGCTTCGATGCGGATTGTGAACCTGCAGGCGGCGTCAGGAAAAAAGCGCCGACCACGAGTATCAAACAAGACAGTAGAATTGTTTTTCGACGAAAGGTCATGACGGAAAAACACTAAGGGATTCGCAAAAGAGCGTCAAGGTGAGCCCCAGTAAAACTCAGTGCCTCTAAACGAATCGTCAGTTTTAAACTAGGAGAGATTCAGCAAAGATCAATCTTCGCCAAGGAATTCCACTGTCGGCGGGCTCGGGAGGAAACCGGCCTTGGTGCCGCGCACGATCAGTTCTTTCACGGCTTGCCGTCCCTTCTCGCCGTAGCCGAGCGTCCACTTGTTCACATACATGCCCACAAACTGGTCGGCCAGCTCGGTGTCCATCTCGCGCGCGAATTGCATGGCGTAATTCAGTGCTTCTTCGCGATGTTCCAGACCGTAGGAAACGCTGTCTCGAATGGTTTTCGCGATCTGTCGCCCGACTTTCTCCCCCAGTGCGCGCCGAACCGCATTACCGCCCAGCGGAAGCGGAAGACCGGTTTGTTCCTGCCACCAGATGCCGAGGTCAACCACCTTATGAAGCCCCTTTTCGGGAAAGAAGAGCTGCCCTTCGTGGATCAACAATCCGGCTTCTACAAGATTGTTTTGCACGGCATCAATGATCTTATCGAAGGGCATAACCACCGGCTCAAAGTTGGCCTCAAAAAGTTTCAGGGTAAGATACGCGGAAGTTTTTAGACCTGGAACCGCGATGCGCTTCCCTGAGAGCTCTTGCGCCTTCCAAGGCTTGGTAGAAACCACAATGGGGCCGTAGCCTTCGCCGAAGCTGGCGCCGCAATCGAGAAGAACATACTTGTCCCGCAGCGCGGGATAAGCGGCGAAACTGATAGCCGTCACATCATAAGTTTCGGTCAGAGCCGCTTCGTTCAGCGATTGAATGTCCGAAAGAGTGTGCGTGTATTTGTAACCCGGCGTGGAAAGCTTGTGAGTGGCCAGCGCGTAGAACATAAACGCATCGTCGGAATCTGGCGAATGCGCCAGCCTGATCTCGACGGGCTCTTGCTCGGGTTTCGAGGCTGTTTGTTGGCCAGGCATAGGCTGGTAATTCCTCTTCTCAGGCGGCCCCGGCTGCTTCTTGGGTCATTTCCGCTCAAACTTGCGAGAGCCGGGTCGATAAAATAGTCGGCTCCGCTTGATTGACTTTCCCGACCCTGTTTCTCCGACAGTACCCTCCTGTGGGGCAGTTCTTCTTGGAGGACGTGTGGAAGTATGCGCGTCGCAGGGGCTTGCGTGACGCAGGGCCGAATAACCTCTAACGAAGCAAGCCTAGCACATCGGCGAAGCTCGGACAATGATTCGCATGGGTGCCCTCGATAAGGATTCACTCGTTGCCATTTCATTCCATTAAAACGATATAATGCGTCGGTTTTGCTATGCCTGGGCAGAGTTTAGGCAACTCTTGCATCCATGGAGACTCGTTCCCAATGAAAGTCATTCTCGGTTTTTCTACGGTACTGCAGGGACGCGCCGTCCCTGCCAAATTCTTCATGACCTCTCTTTCTCTCTTCTGGCTTGCCCTTGTTGCCCAGGCGCAGACGATCCGCGTGGACACCACTCCTGCGCGCGCTGTCCGCTTCGATCCCGACCAGGCTCTGGGCACTTCGATGGACATTCTTTCCGCGAATCAGGTCGATAAGGTGTACAGCGACTCGATCTTGAAAGAATCGCTGTCCGCTGGGTGGGGGCCAATCACTTACAGGCAAAACACCGAGCTAACCATTGCGGCTTGGCACTGGAATCCAAACGGGACGTGGAGTGACGCCGTGCATCAAAGCGGATACTTTGTCGGAAGCGCGGAGCCGAGAGAATTCTTACGAAATTCGTTCGGTTATAACCTGCCGCACCGCGGGAACGCCCGCAGTGACGCTTCTCAAGGCAGGTATTCGAGACTCACGGACGGAGACCCCACGACTTTTTGGAAGAGCAATCCGTACCTGACTAAAAAGTTCACCGGGGAAGATGACTCGCACAATCCGCAGTGGATCGTGCTTGATTTTGGAACGGCGCAGGAAATCGATGCGCTTCGCATTGCCTGGGCGAATCCTTATGCGCACAAGTTCACCGTGCAGTATTGGTCCGGCGAAGACGCCTTCGAAAAGCCGGCGGCAGGTGTCTGGACGCTTTTTCCGGGCGGTGAGGTGCAAGATGGCAAGGGCGGAACGGCCACGCTGAGACTATCCGGAATGCCTGTGAAGGCCCGTTACTTGCGCATCTGGATGACGGAATCATCGAACACATGCGACGCGCATGGCAGCGAAGATCCAAGGAATTGCGTGGGTTACGCGGTCAATGAGATTTATGCCGGGAATTTCACGGCCACCGGCGATTTCATCGATCTTGTCGTGCATGCGCCAGGGCAAAATCAAACGGCCACGTACGTTTCCTCGACCGATCCTTGGCACACGGCTGCGGACATCGAGCTGAACAGGAGTCAAACGGGCTTCGATCTGTTCTTTACCAGTGGCATCACAAACAGACTCCCGGCCATGATTCCGGTCTCCTTGATTTATGCGAACCCGGAAGATGCCGCTGCGGAACTCGCGTATATCGAAAAGCGCGGGTATCCGGTTTCGTACGTGGAGATGGGCGAAGAGCCGGACGGCAAGAAGACTTCCCCTGAGGACTACGGCGCTCTCTACCTCCAATGGGCCACGGCTTTGCATCGCGTGGATCCCAAGCTGAAGCTGGGCGGGCCAATTTTTGAGGGTGTGAATGAGGACATTCAAGTGTGGCCTGACACGCAAGGGCGCACCTCGTGGATGGGCCGATTCATTGATTATTTGAAAGAGCGCGGACGCCTTCAGGATCTCTCGTTTGTTTCGTTCGAGCACTATCCGTTTCCGCCGTGCGAAATCACCTGGGCGGACCTCTACCGCGAGGCGGATTTGGTAAAGCACATCCTGAAGGTGTGGCGCGAGGACGGCGTGCCCGCCAACGTGCCATTGATGAACACGGAGAGCAATCTTTCCTGGGGCTTGAGCGAACCGATGACGGAAAACTTTGCCGCGCTTTGGCTGGCAGACAGCGTTGGCGCGTTTCTTGCGAACGGCGGCGCGGTTTACTACCACTCTCCCATTCAGCCGGAGCCGCTGCGTTCCGGTTGCCGCGGCTTCAGCACCTTCGGCAACTTTGTCGCCAATGAGAAGCTCGAGATTCAGCAGCACACTTCCCAATACTTTGCCAGCCAGATGATCAATCTTGAGTGGGTGAAGCATGGTGCGGGCACGCACCAATTGTTCCCGGCGGAAGCCGGTGTCAAGGATGATGCGGGCCATGACCTGGTGACGGTTTACGCCGTGGAGCGGCCCGATGGCGAGTGGTCTTTGATGATTGTCAACAAGGACCCGGTCAACGCACACTCCCTGAACATTGAGTTTGCAGGCGCGAACGCGAAACAGGCCTCGCATTTTTCCGGATCGGTAAGTGTGGTGACGTTTGGCGCCGACCAATATGTCTGGCATCCAGAAGGCTCGAAGAGCCACGCCGATCCCGATGGTCCGCCGTTAACAAAGTCACTTAACATCAAGAGTGGCCAGCCCTTCGAGTTGCCAAAAGCTTCTATAACCGTTCTGCGCGGAAAGATTGACTAATCCCTGAATTCTGAGCCTGGAGACGGACAGGCTCCCGCTTAAAGACCTGACCGGAAGGCCAACGTAACGGATTCGGGGAGTACCGCACCTGGCGAGGCTCGAAGTGCCCCTCACACCATGGCCTACTGAGATCAGCCCAGGGCCCGCCCTTGAAGTGAGGACCTAATGAAAAACAAATGGCCTGTTATCGGAGTGGCATCAATCAGTATGTTTCTTGGCGCTGCGGGAGCCGCTGGACGCTCCTACAATCCCTTGAAGTGGATAAAAGGGAGCCCCCGGCTGACGGCCAACGAGCAACTTGCCGCCAACAAAGAAGAAGAACGCAAGCTGACCTTGCAATTGCAAGCTCTGCTGCCGCCGAAAACGACTCTGAGGGAAGCCTGCAGCGGATTCATCAGCTTGGAAGATTGCGTAGCCGCCCTTCACGTGAGCCGGAACGTAAAACTCAAATTCAACTGTTTGAAATGGGAGATGACCGCGGCTCGTCCCAGCGGTGACATAAAGTCGTGCGAGGCCCCGCCTAGAGATAAGGCGCTGCCTTTGGACAAAGCTATCCAAATTCTGAACTCGGACGCAGATGCCAGGGCGCAAGCGAAAAGCGCACAGAGGCGGGCACGCGAGGACATCAAGGACGCCACCTCCTGAGAAAACACGGCGCGCGCCACAACCAAAGTCAAATAGAGTGTACGCTGGCGAATCGCTACAGCGATGACACCATGCGCGCAATGGCGTCGTCGAACGACGCTTTCCCGTCGAGGTAGGGTTGCCAGAACCTCTGCAGCAGTTCGAGGTAGCTCTTCCAGCCCCGCTGATACAGGCCTTCGCGAAAGGCGTAAGTGTTGTACCCATTTCCCGGTGCGCCGTTGCTTTTGTCTCCGTGGCCTGCCGAAGAAGAGGTCAGGACTGTGCGGATGACCTCGCCCGTGGTGTAGAAGACCAGAGCGTGCCAGAGGTCCCGAGGAATGGGTTTGTCGCGCTGGCGGCACTCGCGGATGATGGCGGCCTGCACCGGTTCGGCGATCCCGTGCGAGCCTTCGTGAAATAGCACCTCGAGCGCCTGCGGGCCCTGATTGCGAGTATCCAAACTGGAGATAGTCACCCGCAGAGGATCGACAGTCGTGTAGGCTCCCGCCCAGTTGGCATAAGCGACGACGTCAACCCGGATTTTTTCGTGCGGCCAGCGCGTTTGGTAAATGTCGGCTAGTCGTTCCGATAGCCCCACACCTTGTGCGCGCACCAGTGGAGCGACTTGCAGAATCCAACGGCGGTTGGCTTGATCGTGCTCGGGCCAGATATGCCCGCGATAGACTGGAGCAACTGCCTCCAGCACCTGCGTCAAATTAGATGGCAGGCCCGCGTCGCAGAATTTGCGCTTTCTGCCGGAGAGCTCGTCGCAATCCTCGAAGTCGCCTAGCTGATCCTTCAATTGAATCAGCTCTGTCGTAAACAGCAGGTCTTTGTCCGCATAGTTGAGCATGTAAAAGGCGACGGCATCATCCCAGGCTTTTTGTTCTCCTTCAGAGAGCGGCGCTTTTCCCGACAGAACGCTCTTGGGAGCTGATGTTGCGGATTTAGCGGCGTTTGCGTCGCGCGAAAGAAACGCTTTTCGCTGCCGTGCCTCGTAATACAGCGTATGGTGGAGATTGATCCAAAAACCGCTGTGCAGTTCGAAAACGGGCAGCTGTGGTTCTGTGAAATTGTTTTGCGCCCTGGCTATGACCCGCGCGGGCACTAGCACACAAAGTGTCAGGAGCACGCATGGGAAAGAAATTTGTGGGCGCCACGCCATAATAAGTCGCTCGATAGTAGCGCCAAGAGCGTGCCAGGGCAAAGTTTCGCTGATGGTGTCTGTGCTGCAGAAATGCTACTCGGCTTTCGGATCGCTCTCGTTGCCTACTGCACCCTGATGGTCTCCAGCATGCACCACGCCATTCGAATCGCGGAAGAAAGAGCGCCGTCCGGTCCGTCCATATTGCAGCGGCGTCGCGGACAATTCGTATTTTGCGGGCGCGCCAAGATCGCTTGCCCCCGCAATAACATAGCGAAAGGCGTAACCGTTCTTGGCTCCCTTCGCGAGGTCCGAATCCAGAAGGCCCGCGGCTTCGGCGCTAGGTTTGCCGCGCGCAGGTGCGGCCAGATTCGCCAGGGATTCCGGAAGGTGTGGGTATTTGCTCCGGTAGGATTCGATAGCGGCAGCAATCACCTTTAGAGATTCGAGCGCATCTTTTTCTGTCGCCTCGATTTCGGATTCATCCCATTCCACTTCGAGCGCCGGGAGATCCAGAAGAAGAACTCCCAGCGAAAGCAGCTTCCATTCTCCCTCTTCGCGCACCAGCCCCATGTTGATCTGGCGGGCGCTTGCGCCAGTGGAGTCCGTGACGTCACGAAGGTCCATCGGCAAGAACGCGACGTTATCATGGATTTCCGCGCCGCCGATTTGCATTTCCGTCGTGACACTGGGGGTCTCGCACCGCACGATGGGACGGCCCGAAGGATTTGCGGAAATGGTGGCTTTGCCGGTTTCATTGAGCAGCACGAATCTCTTCATAAGCGCGATGCGGGCCGCGGGCGTCATGCGAGAAAAGGATTCCTTATTGCGGACGGTGAGGAAGCGCGCGAATTCCGTCTGACCCTGCGAACAAGCCGCGGCAATCGCTTTGCTCAGTGCGCTGCCAGGCCCTCCTTCCTTTGGAGCTACCCCGGGCGTACCAGCTGGATTCGGCTCCGGCTTCGCACTCGATTCCTGAGAAAAAGTGCTCGCGGCTGCTAGCAAAACCCAGCCGAGAACGGTAAAAATTCGCTCGCAGTAATTCATTTTGTTCGGCATTTCATTTCGAGAAGCTGTCTCTCAATCTTTCGAGGCGCTCAGTATCTCGGCTAGATTTTGCGTAAAGCTCGACCTTGGCAGAACTTCATTGCACCCCGCGGCTTGCGCTTGCGCCGCAAGCTGAGTCTGTACATGCGACAAGAACCCTACGACGCGTACGTCTTTGTGGCTTTGCCGCACTCTTTCGATGGCTTGCAGCGGCTGGCTCCGCGCATTCAGGTCCACAATCACCAGTTTTGGCGCGCTTTCCATCAGCGCCGCCAGCGCATCGCCGTTCGTTGCCACTTTCACTTCCACGCCGAGCTGTTTGGCGGTTTCCGCCAGCTTCATCTGAAAGAACAAATCGTCCACCAGCGCCACAACTCTTCCCATATCTCGGTCTCCTCCGCGTGCCATTCGCCATTATGCGCCACTTCTTCATCCGGCGAAGAATTGAGGGTAAACTGGGCGCCTGTACCGGAGGCTCCTCATGCAACCCGCTGCCGCCAGCGAAATTCAGCCTGCCATTTCTCTCTTAGGAAAGACGCCGCAACTTCTCGAAACGCTGCTTCGTGATTTGCCCGGAGAGCTTTTGCAATGGAAGCCCAAGCCGGATCGCTGGTCCATCTCCGAAGTCCTGGTGCATCTCTCCGCCCTTGAGCAGGTTTACGCCGAGCGCGTCCGGCGCATCATGAGCGAAGATTCTCCCGCGCTCGCGAAATACGATCTGGATGGCGCCAAGGCTCGCCAAGAGTACTCGCGCGGTTCAGGCGCTGAAAACTTGGCGAATTTCACGCGCATACGTCGATCCACTCTTACGTTGTTGACGAAGCTGCCTGCATCTGCCGGCGCGCGCACAGGTGTCCATTCCGAGCTCGGCACGATTACTTTGGCTCATATGCTCCACGAGTGGGCCAGCCATGACCTTGGGCATCTGCGCCAAATTGAAGAACTCTACCGCGCACATGCCTTCCACCCGCATTCCGGCCCGTTCATGAAATACTCCAATCCTCAGCCCTGACCGCGAAAAATGACCGCGAGCAACTCGCCCGAAGACGCGCGGCTCGCAGCCTGCGGCCCTCGCGACGTCACTCTTTATTCGCGCCCCGGATGCCATCTCTGCGAAGAAGCGAAGGCCGCCATGGCGCCACTGCTGCGGGAATTCGATGCCGTTCTGTATGAAGTCAACATTGACGAAGACGCGGTTTTAAAGGGACGCTACGGATGGGACATTCCGGTCATTTTCATCGGCACGCGCAAAGCTGCAAAACATCGCGTTGACCTCGCGCAGTTTCGCCGCCAACTGGAGGAAGCGCGATGAGGAATCAGCAGGTGCTTTGAAGATAGCTGCGTACGCTGACCAGATACGCTCGGTCAACAATTTCAACTATCTCTTTCTCTTGAGCTTACAGGTAAGAACCGAGACAGCCTCTCCACCGCGGATGAAATTTTAATTCTCCTTCTTTTTTCAGCTTACTTATAACTTAGAACTTACAACCGAATACTTTATTAGTGCCCGTCCTCCGGGCTGTGCGCCCCAACGGTTTCGTCCGGCACGTCGCCTTTGCGCCCTCGCACGCGGTCGTAGACGCTCACTTGGCTCACCGAACCGAGCGCTTCGTTGTAAAACGTCGGCACCCCTAGCGCCGTGCGCAGCTCTTCGTTGAACTTTCGCAAATTTTGCAGGTGCACAGCCAGCGCGGGAATCTTCAACCCTTCATCCGTTAGCAGAAACTTTTGATAACCTGCGTCCCACAGCCGCGTGAACTGGCCCTTTAGCATGATCGTGGGCATGATGGTCATCTGGTAGCGCTCGTCGGTGCCCTTGCGAAATTCCGCCCCGCAGCCGTATTTCTCCACGCGAACCACTCCGCGTGTGCTGCCTACTGCAAACCCCAATGCCGCCAGCCCTTCGATCGCTCTCGGTAAAAACCGCTCTTCGACATTCCACATGGCTCTTTCAGAGTAGCGATTGCCCGCTTTCCTGTAAAGCACCGCCGGCCCACGGGCTTCGAACTCAAATTCACCGCATCGTAATTCTTGACTTTACTTCCATTCATCTGCTCGCAATACTCTCTGCCAATTCGGTGCCAGAAAAAATATCCACAGGCCGCCGCTGGCTCTCTTGGCCAATAATGTGATAGATGACCAGTAAACGGCCGGGTCGAATTCGAGGGGAAGGGTGTATCAAAAATGAAAAAACACTTTTGCTTGATCTTCGTCGTTGCTGCCCTTGCCTGTTTACTGTGCGCCCGTTCAGAAGCGCAGCAAACCCTCGGCTCCATCAACGGCACCGTTACCGACGTAAGCGGCGGTGTCCTCAGCAAAGTCACCGTCAAGGTTCATAATCCCGCAACCAACCTGGAACAGACTACGTCCACAAGGGATGATGGCTCTTTCTTGATTGCGGGGCTTCCCATCGGCAAGTACTCCGTTTCATTTTCCCGCGATGGTTTCAAGACCGAAGTCCACAATCAAATCCTTGTTCAGGGCGGCCTGACCACCACCGTCAATGGCTCCCTGCAGCCCGGCGCGGTGACGGCGCAGATTACCGTCTCTGGTACACCTCTGCTGAATGAGACGGACACCACGATGGGTTATACCCTCGGCAGCCAGCTCATCGAGAATATCCCGCTCGGAACTGGTAGTTTCACGCAACTGGCGCTCTTGGCGCCTGGCGTCAGCGCAGACTTCCTGACCGGCGCAGGCACGAATGCCGGTCTGGGAAATCAGAACATCTTTGCGAATGGGCAGCGCGACACTAGCAATACGATGAGTTTCAATTCTGTGGAGGCCAGCAACCTTTTTAACGGACTAACGTCGAGTGCCGTCAGCGAGAGCCGCTTCGTTTTGAACACCAACGAGCAATTTGGGCTAGGAGGTCAAGTCCAAACGAATACTTCCGTATTCGACGCTATCGGACAGGGGATGCCCTCGCCTCCCCAGGAAACGATTGAAGAAATTCACGTCAACACCT
>Ga0070732_10001861_pt1 | contig 11479 bp, 8 predicted proteins | sample Coa_R1_5_FD_66449 | JGI IMG/M metagenome (GOLD analysis project Ga0070732, IMG submission 66449) | Surface soil microbial communities from Centralia Pennsylvania, which are recovering from an underground coalmine fire - Coalmine... | ecosystem: Environmental > Terrestrial > Soil > Unclassified ...
GGGCCGGCCCTGGTCGGGACCGGCGTCGGCGGCACGCACCGTCTGCTCGGCAATCTTCTTGGCCACATCGAGCCCTTTCACCACTTTGCCGAAGATCGTGAAGTTGCCGTCCATGGCCGGAGCCGGGGTAAGGTTGATGTAAAAGCGCACGGCCGCTGTTTCTTCATTGTCGTCGGTCTCTAGCAGGCAAGCGCCCACGGTGCCTTCTTCGTGCTTGACCTGCTGGCTGAATTCCGGCTTGAGCCAGTAGCCCAGATGGCTGCTCGGCGGGTCGAACTCCTGTGTGGGCATGCCTGCTTCCAGCAGCACCAGCTTGCCGGAGCCTTTCTCCGTCTCATACGCCTGCTTCACGATGCGGTCGATGTGCAGGCCATCGTAGTATTCCAGCATAGTCAAAGCGACGAAATTGCGCACGTGATTCGGCGCTAACTCCGGCTGCATCAGGATCTCGATATTGCCGAGCGGTTGGTCGCCGCTCGTGACTTCCAGCTCTAACACGTAGGTTTGCGGCTTGCCGTCCGGACCAACAAACTTGATCTGGTCCCAGAGCTTGTGCACCGCGTCATTCAAATTGCCGGTGCTCAGGCCGGCCGTCGTGCGGACCGGCGGCAACGAAAAGCCGGCATCGGCATTGATCTCGGTGATGCAGGCGTGCTCGAACGGCAGGTTCATTTTGGCATCAGCATAGATGCCGGGCGATGGCGGATCGCTCGGCGTGGGCGCGGCGGCGTCGCCGTTGGGAATGCTTGTGACCGGCGTGGCTTTTTCCTTGGAGGCAGCCTCGACCTGGCCCTTTTTGTCGCCACCGGTGCAGCCTAACAAGGCGGCAAGGATCATTGATCCGCCAACCGCCCAGATTCGCCAGTTTTTGCTCCGCGCCATAGTCGCCTCCTTTGCCCCGATAGTTTGTAGTGACCCGCTTGAGCGGGTTACCACAAACCTTGCTATCTCGATATTCGGATTCGGGGCGAAGATAGTCGGCAACTGCTTGCAGGTCAATTCAAATTGCGATCGAAGGCAAGTAGGTCCGGCTTTCCAGCCTGACACGGCCCACCGCACTTAGGCTGGCAAGCCCGAGCTACGCAAGACCGTACCCAACGCACGGCTGCCCTCATAAAACATCTCCCGGTTTGAATGACACAGCATCTGTACATGGAGACACCTATGCGCACGTTGTTTCGCTCCACTCTCGCTTTGACCGTGCTCACCTTTGCCGGCGTGGCCGCGCACGCCGAAGATGCCAAGGCAGTGATCGAGAAGGCCGTGAAGGCTCAGGGCGGCGAAGATACGCTGAAAAAATTCCCCGCTGCCCGGGTGAAGGCCAAGGGCAGCATGGAACTGATGGGGATCGAAATCGAGTTCACGCTTGATGCGTCGGTGCAAAACCCTGACAAGTTTCGCAACGACATTCACATTGAGGTCATGGGACAAAAAATCACCATCGTACAGGTTTACAACGGCAAGAAGGGCTGGCAGTCGATGGGCGGCGGCGAAGCGATGGAAGTGGAAGGCGACCAGCTGGATGAGCTGAAGGAAGAAGCATATACCAATAACCTCGAGCAGCTATACCCGTTGTTGCACGACAAGCAATTCGAATTGAAAACCGTCGACGGCGACAAGGTAGACGACAAGCCGACCAACGGAGTGAAGATTTCCTCGAAGGGCCACAAAGACATTACCCTGTACTTCGACAAGGAGAGCGGCCTGCTCGTCAAATCGCGAAAGAAGGCCAAGGACCCGAGCATGCAAGAGGTTGAAGCCGAAACTTATTACAAAGACTACAAGGAAGTGAACGGCACGAAGCAATCGATGAAACAGCTCCTTAAGCACGACGGCAAGAAATTCTTGGAAGCCGAAGTAACGGATATGAAGCTGTTAGAGAAGATTGATCCTTCTACATTTGAGAAACCATAAGGAGCGGAACTCAGAAGTCAGAGTTCAGAAGTCAGAATGGATTAACTCTGACTTTTGATCTCTGACTTCTGACTTCTACTTCTGACCTCTGATGAACGACGACTCCCACGCACTGGCGAACTTTTCCGGGCTGGCCCGGTTGTTCCCATTGCCGAATGTCGTCTTGTTTCCGCACGTAGTGCAGCCACTGCACGTCTTCGAGTCGCGCTACCGGCAACTCACGGCCGACACGCTGGCCGACGATCAACTCCTGGCGATGGCGCTATTGAAGCCCGGTTGGGAAGAAGACTACGAAGGCCGGCCGGCGCTCTATCCCATGGCCTGCCTGGGGCGCATCATCGCCCACAAGCGGCTGGCTGACGGCCGGTACATTATCTTGCTGCGCGGCCTGAGCCGGGTTCGCCTGGGGGAAGAGATCGACAGCGAGAAGATGTATCGCACGGCCAGGGCCGAAGTAATGACCGACGTGGCTTCGCTTTCTCTGGACGAAGCGCGCCAGATTCGCGGCCGGCTCAGCGAATTGGTGATGGCGCGGTTTAGCGGCCCGGATGACGAAAAGAAACAGTTGCAGGAAATGCTCGAAGGCGAAGTTGGCATCGGGCCGCTATGCGATCACCTCTGTTATCGCTTCCCGCTGCCGCTGGAAAGCAAGCAGCAATTCCTCGAAGAGGCTGACGTTGGTGTGCGCGCGCGAAAATTGCTGGAAATACTCGAAGGGCTCACGGAAACGCTGACGGCCGAGCCGCGTAAGTTTCCGCCTGATTTCAGTGTGAATTGACTCGAAAGCCCAGGGACGGAAGTCCCTGGGCGCTTCATTTCACCTCCACCAATCCCGCGTCAATGTACTGCCCGCCCGTGGTCTGGTGGCAATGAATCGCGATCACGTTCTTCCCCGGCTTCATTACCGCAAGCGCTTCCGCGCGAATCGCTTCGAGCTCATAGTCGGTGATGAACCCCTTTACTTTCGCGGCCAACACGCCGTTGATGTAGACTTCCGCGTCCTCGTCGTGATGCATGTTGAGATAAACGTTATCGAACTTCTGGTCGCGGAGAGTAAACTCCCGGCGAATCCAGATGTCGTCGGTCTTCCATTCGGTGCGCACAATGGCGCCCGGCGTGCCCTTGGTGCCGAAGCCGGCCTCGCCCTCTTTCCATGATTTGCCGTCGAACTCCGGCTTGAGCCAATCAACCCCCGGCTTCGTGGTGGTGTAGCGCCAGATATATGCCTTGTCTTGCGCGGTGCCGACGAGCGTGGAAACCTTGGGCAGCTTACTGAAATCGCCTCGGTTGGCGGCAGCCACGCGGTCGAGATCAACCTTGAGCACCGCCCGGTCATACGTCATCAGCCCGTTGGCTTCGGTCTCCACGTCAGTGGTTTGCGTGTACACCGCCGCGCAGAGGCCGGGCTTTTCCTTGAGATCGTAAACCTTTTTCAGCAAGATTTCGTATTTGCGCGTCAAATCGGCGGAATCGCGGGTGCCCTGGTAACCCCACGATTTGTCCGTCCACATGTGGCCCGGCGTGGCCAGGCCAAGGCCGCCGAATTCGCCGAGCACCGCCGCGCGATTCGGCTCTGGCTTCGGTGAACCGGGGCCGGGGTAGACGTGAATGTCGTGCACGTCGCCCACGCCACGGTCGGCCCAGCCGCTCGCGCAGTTCACGAGCCGCGTCGGATCGTATTTCTTCGTCCATTCGGTGATGCGCTTGGTGTCGAATTGGCCCCAGCCTTCGTTGAAAACCACCCACATGACAATGCTGGGATGATTACGCAGGCCGTCGATCATGGCCTTGAGTTCGGTCTCGTATTCCTTGGCCGATTCCGGCGAGCGGACGATATCCGGCTGGTTCGGCTGGATGGAGCGGTCGCCGCTGGGCATGTCTTGCCAGACCAGGATGCCGAGCTTGTCGGCCCAGTAATACCAGCGCTCTGGCTCGACCTTCACGTGCTTGCGGATCATGTTAAAGCCGAGCTTCTTCGTCATCTCGATATCGTACTTCAACGCTTCGTCAGTGGGAGCGGTATAGATACCGTCGGGCCAGAAGCCTTGATCGAGCGGGCCGACCTGGAAATAAGGCTTGTTGTTGAGCATCAGCCGCGTCACGCCCCGCTCATCCTTTCCTACGCTGATCTTGCGCATGGCGAAATAGGCGGTCGCTTTGTCACCATATTCCTGTGCGCCGCCGACAAGATCTTTGATTAACCGCACACTAACCCGATAAAGGTAAGGGTCATCAGGCGTCCACAGATGCGGATTGGGGATTTTCAAGCGGTAGGCGTGGCCGGTCTGCTCCGTCTCGCCGGTTGCCCTCGTTGCTTCGCCACTTCCAACCAATACCGCCGCCCAGATGGAAGGGCGCGGATCGTGGACTTCAACAGTGATCTCGACCTCTCCCTTGTCGACATCTGGCGTGCAGCGCACGGACTTGATACCCCAATACGGAGTGGGCTCCAGCCACACCGTTTGCCAGATTCCCGTGCTGGGCGTGTAGAAGATGCCGCCCGGTTTCTTCACCTGCTTGCCACGCGGTTGCGTGCCCTTATCCGCGGGGTTCACGGCACGGACGATCAGCTCATTTTCGCCGTCTTTCAGCGCATCGGTGATGTCGAAGCTGAAGCCATCGTAGCCGCCCTTATGCTCGCCCAGCTTTTTGCCGTTGAGCCAGACTTCCGATTCCCAATTCACGGCGCCGAAGTGTAGCAGCGTGCGATCTTTCCAGTCTTTCGGAATCGAAAACGTGCGGCGATACCAGACCGGGCCATCCACCATCTTGCCGATGCCGGAAAGCGATGCTTCCACCGGAAACGGCACCAGGATCTTCTGCGACCAGGTGTTCGGCTTCTCGGCGCTGACGGCGAAGTCCCACTGGCCGTTGAGGTTCTGCCACTTCTCCCGCACCATCTGGGGCCGAGGGTATTCTGCGTGAACTTTGTCGGCGCAGACATCTTTGGCCCAGCGGGTTTGCAATGGGCCATCGGCAAGGAGCGGAGAGACAAAAACGAAAAGTGCGAGAAGGGTGAGGCGCTTCATGGTGCGAGATCCAAAAGACGTTAACAGCAAAGGCGCAAAGAGCGCAAAGAAGAATATATATAAATTTTCTTCTTTGCGCTCTTTGCGCCTTTGCGGTGAATCGCTTCTAATTCTCGCTGAAATCGAACTTGTGCGCTTCTTTGTTCAGCGGGTCGCGGACAAACTTCTTGTGGCAATCGGGGCACAAGTCGTAGCGGATTTGCTTGTACACGGGGGCGAGTTCATCGTCGCCGCCGTTCTCTTCGATTTGCTGGAGCAGGTCGCTTAACGATTCCAGGTGATCGTCATCCAAATCGTCCTCCGTGATTTCGTGCGGGTCGCTGGCGGCATACACTTCGATTTTTACCACATACCGCCGATCGTCGTGAGGCTGGAGTTCCTTTCCGCACAGGTCGCAAGAAAAATGAAGCATGCGTCAAATCCTTTCCCCAGGGCCGTGGCCGGCAATTCCCGGCACTCGGTCACGGAGCACACGGAGGAATGCGAGTACATCCAACGAGTTTATCTATATCCACAGGTCGCAGTTTTTCATGCTCCTGTCAAGGCGAATCCGTAAGAAGTGGAAATTTTTTGCGAAATGCTTGGAAAGGTGCGACAGCTTGTCTGAGATCCAAAGTGCAACGCCGCAAGCGGCACGAATGCTTGCAGACGCCTGCTGGTTCCCCTACCATCGAACAGTGACGGTTTCATTCTCAAGGTGGATGCATGCTCGGTCCGGTCTTTCATTTAGAAATGTTGCTCGGCGGCCGGCGACGACGCAATTATTTCTTGCGCTGGTTTGTCGGCGGGCTGCTCATTTTGCAACTGCTCTTTGCATACATTGTTTACGACAGCGACATCGAGAAGGTAAAAAACGAAACCGGCTTCTTTCCTGCCAATGCCACAAGCGTTTTCGCGGCCGGATTTGTCGCCTGGGTGATTCGGCAACAATTCCTGATTATTCTCCTGGCCACGCCGGTTTTCACGGCCGGGGCGGTTACCGATGAAAAAACCCGCGGCACCCTGCTCTACCTGTTCTCGGCCGACCTCAATTCGTGGGAAATCCTGATTGGCAAATTGCTCGGCCGCACCTATGAGATCTTGCTATTGCTGCTGGTCACCCTGCCGTTTCTTTGCTTCATCGGCGTCTGGGCCGGCCTGACGCCCGGCGCATTGCTAGCTGTAACGCTCAGCTTGCTGGGGCCATTGCTGGCGCTCGCCGCCGCCAGCTTGCTCAGCTCGGTGTGGTGCCGGCGAACTGCCGACGCCGTTGTGAGTCTGTACGCGATCGGCGGGCTCATGTACCTGGCCTGGCTGGGCCTGCAAGCGCTCGGCCGGCTCGGCGGGCCAGGAACCTGGTTCGCATCGATTCGGCGGTTGACCGAATACTTCGATCCCTTTTACGTAGCAGCCCCTGCCCTGTCGAATGCCGACTCCAAGGTGCTCATCGGTCACCTGATCGGTTGCTGGCTGGCCTGGGGCATCCTCGCCGCCATTTGTTTCACGGTGGCTGTGGCGCGATTGCGGCCGGCCTACTTGCGGCAACTGGAGCGCTCCGGCCGTGAGCCGCTGGTCACGCGCCTAATCGAAAAGCGCGCCGACGTGAGCGATGAGCCGATCCGCTGGAAGGAACGCAACATAGATGGCATCGCTCCGCTGGCGGTGTTCAAGCTGGTGCCGCGCTGGTTCACATTGCCGGGAATTGTAATTGGCACCGTGCTAATGGTTGCCGCTTTCCTTGCTTTGAACTCCGGCCAGGCGTTCACCGATGTACTCAAATGGATAATCACGCTCGATCAGACCGCGCTTAATGACGACGCCAACATCAAAGAAGCGTATGCCGCCTTTTTCCTGCTTGGGGTGGTCGTGTTGGTTCTGGGAAGTCTGGTCGTCGGCATTCGTTGTTCCGCCGCCGTCACCGCCGAGCGCGAGAAACAGACCTGGGAAGCATTGCTCCTCACGCCCTTGCCCACCCCCTCGCTCATTCGCAACAAGCTCTGGGGTATTTTGGGCGCTGCGGTGCCGTATGTGCTGGCTTATACAATGCCCGCCCTGTTCTTGGCCACGCTGGCCGGTCCGCGTGCCGGCTGGTTTGTCACCGGCGGCCTGGTGCTGACGGTGTCCGCATTGGTTGTAGTATTCCGGCGGCGAGCCGATTCACTGTTGGGTTTCTGGGTGGCTTTCGGTCTGGCCTTGGTATCTCTTGTCGCGTCAACGATGGTTGGCGGCGCAACGCTACTTCTGACGCTGTTGTGCCTGATTGTCACCACCATGGCCATGTTCTACATGGGCGGGGCCGGGATCTGGTGTTCCGTACGATGTACGACGTCGTGGCGGGCCTTATTAGCCACGCTTGCCCTTGGCTACCTTGGCGGCTTATTGCTTTGGGTGCTGACATTACCGATTACGGCAATCGTTGGCTTGATCGTGTATTTGCTCATGACAGCGCTTTCTCAAGCTGACAGCCTACTTGGAACTGGCGTCGCGAAATCAATCGGAAATGCCGCGACATTTAAGGTGATCACGTTCATCGCTTCGTGCCTGGTGCTGGCCGGCGTCTTTCTCGGGGTGCCGTGGTGGTTCCTCAAGAATGCCGAATACCGCGTCGGCTTCCTGGAGCGAGTGCGCATCTGGCGCGACGAATTCTGGCGCGATCAACCGCGACGACAGCGCCGAGTGCGCAAGCTCAAAGGGGAAAAGAAACCGGCGGAAACTGGAGAGACATGACCCCTGAAAGCCCAGGGACGGCAGTCCCTGGGCGATAAAAACTCCTCTCGACATTTCCTTCACACTTCGCCATAAGCCGCTCGGGGTCCACTTCAGGCTTCAGAATTACGGGGAATGGAAGCCATGCGCAAGTACTTCCTGGCCGGGATGGCCACCTTCGTTGCTTCAGTGGGAATCGCCCAGGCTCAACAATCGAGTGCGCCGACGCTCGCGCCGTTGCCGCCGAACTGGTCGGCGCCACAATACGTTCCGCCGGCGAAAGATTCGTCGGCGCCCGCGCTGCCCCCGATCACGCCGGCGCAGCTACAGACGCCAACCGACCCTGGCAGCCCGCCGCCGCCACCATCGTTCACGGGCGGCCCGCCGAGCGCACCGACAGCGCCGCCCTGTTTTCCGTCCCCGTATGGCGAATGCCCCCCGGCGTGGCGGGTGTGCGGCTGGCTGAGCGACGATTTCATGATGGTGTTTAGCTCGCCGCAACAGTTGCCGCCCGGCCTGGTCACGGATCCAGCCGGCAATCAATTCGTCGGGGGCTCGACCAGTTACGGCATTTCTTACGCTTTGCGCGTGGAAGCCGGTATCTGGCTGGATTCCGAAGAGCGGCACGGTGTGCAAGGAATCTTCACCGGAATCTTTCGCCAAAATGTGACCATCAGTGTGCCGGCCGGCAACTTCATCAACACGACTTCAACGCCGGCTCTGACGCCGACACCGTTCCTCTTGATTGGCCCCGGCCTGCTCTTCACGACCTGGTCGCAACTCAATCATGGCGATCTGAATGATCTCTTCCGTCTTGTGCGGAACGACCATTTCCGCCTCTACGGCATCATCGGCGCGAAGTATGCCGAACTCGAAGAAGACGTGCAGTTCCTCTACAGCATCATGACGCCGGGCAGCACCTGGCTGGATGAGTTTCATACCCGCAACGATTTCTACGGCGTCACGCTCGGGTTCCTGATGGGCGCCAATTACGACAAGTGGGGTGTGGACCTGACGCTGAAATGCGGCCTGGGCGTGAACTATAGCGCCATCAGCGTGATGGGCAGCAATACCAATACGGCCCCGAGCAACTTCCAGGTCTACACCGCCGACTCGAATATCGGCTTTTTTGAAACGAGCTTGTTCTCGGTCATGCCCGAGGCCAATGCCAATCTGACCTACCAGCTAACGCCCCATATTCAGCTGCGAGCCGGCTACAACTTCGCGGCCATCACGAATGTTATGCGGCCGGGACCACAAATCGTGACCAACATTGATCCGCTCGTGGTCGGCGGCATGCACAACCAGCCGGCGCTGCCGTTTAACACCAGCACCTTCATCGTGCATGGCCTGAACCTCGGCGCGACGTGGCAGTATTGATGTCGCGGGGCACGTTTTCAACGCGTCCTTAGTAGAACATTTGCCGTTATCAGATGAGTTAGCCCGAAGCGCGAGCGAGGGCAACCCGCATTCCTCGCTTGCGCCTTGGGCTAACGGCCCACCGAATTTCGGTTGAACTCTACTGTTTCGCGCAAGTTGAAAACGTGCCCACGATTTTGCGCTTGCCTGCTAGCCTTCCTGCGCCCGCGCCGCTAGACTAGAATTCTGCTTTGACGAATGCGCAGCTTGACCTACTTGACGCGTGCCCGATGCGTTCGTTACGACGCAAACAGTTCTGGCGAAAATTCGCCCGCCGGCTGCCGGCCGCGCTGGCGACGGTTTGCTATTTGGCCGTGTCGCTGGGTCTGCCGCTTCCACTCCCGGCTGCGAAGGATCACTCGCAGCGCTTCCCTTGCGAGAACAATCCCTGCGGTTGCCGCAACGCCGAAGAATGCTGGACGCACTGTTGCTGCACCACCGTGGAAGAGCGCTGGGCCTGGGCACGGGCCAACCATGTGGAACCGCCCGCCTATGCCGAGCGGCCGGCCAATGCGGGCTGGCAATCGGCGCGCCTGCGCGATCAGGCCGAAGGAAAAAAGTGTTGCCCTAATTGCCAGAAGAAAGCGGCGAAGGAATGCGTTGCACCGGTTGCTTGCAGAAAGAAATCGTGCTGCGAAAAACATGAAAAGGCTCCGCAAGACCAGCCGCGCGGCAACGGCTGGCTGCAACTCACTTCGGTGCTGCATTGCCGCGGCATGAGCACGCTGTGGATTACAAGCGGCGCTGTTGTACCGCCGCCACCGCCGATCACATGGACGCAATGGTACCAGCCGGAGAACTGGCTGGGCCTGCGAAATCAAACTCCAACTCTCGTTTCCGTTTCCCCTCCCGATCCTCCGCCGCGAGCGGCGGGATGTTAGACAAAGGTTGTACAGCTGAAACGTAGAACGGAATTTATTCCGTTCGAGCCAGATACTGAACGGAATAAATTCCGTTCTACGTTGGCTGGCCGCAGCTTTCACCAATTCTGAGCCGTTCATTGTCCGGAGCTATTGCTACGGCAGTCTAATCTGCTCGCGTCCTGGAACATTGCGGTGGCTCACTAAATTCTTTCGCCGTTCCAGGGCTCCGTCCGGGAAACATCGTTTCCAGGGGCTGACGCCCCTGGCTATTAACTACCGCCCCTTCGGGGCTTTTAGCAATTACCAGATTTCATTGAGACGAGAATTCTACAGGCTAAACATCATGCGCCAACGTTCCGCATTTACATTGATCGAATTACTGGTGGTGATCGCCATCATTTCGATTCTGATTGGCTTGTTATTGCCGGCCGTGCAAAAAGTGCGCGCGGCCGCCGCGCGCACCCAATGCCAGAACAACCTCAAGCAGATCGGCCTGGCTATGCACAATTATCACGACCAGTTTGGGCACTTGCCGCCTGGGTACTACGACGTTGCACCGTGGCCGCAAAACGACCAGGGGCCGGGCTGGGGTTGGGGTTCGTTTATCCTGCCGAACCTGGAACAGGACAACGTGTACAAATTGATCGATTTCAATTTGAGCGTCGGCAGCGGCAATGCCAATATCGTCAAAGCACGGACTACTTTCCTGAAGGTATTCCAGTGCCCCGCCGATCCGAATTCCCAGCAAACCTTTACCATCTCCGACGGCAGCGGCGGGAGTTGGGTGCTGGCCCGTGGCAGCTACGTGGCCTGCAACGGCAACGACGGCGTGGACGACAATACTACGCCGCCACACAGCGGCGCCTTCGTGCGCGGCGTCACTGGTTATCGCTTCGGCGAAATCCTCGACGGTTTGAGCAACACTTTCTTCGTCGGCGAGCGCTGCACCACCATGTCGTGGTCCACTTGGGTCGGTTTCCCCACGGGCGCTCAAGATCCGTCGATCCGAGCGCCGGGCGATTTCTCCGGCGGCTCGGCCCTCGTGTTGGGGCACTGCGGGCCGCACCTGCCCAATGACAGCATAGTGACCGATGCCGACGCCATGTCCAGCGGCCATACGGCCGGCGTCAATTTCCTCTTCGGCGACGGCTCGGTGAGGATAATCAACAACTCGATCTCGCAACCCACTTATGATGCGCTGGCCACCCGGGCGGCGGGCGACGTTCCGGGCAGTGATTATTGATTGACACCAGGAGAAACTTATGAAGAAAACATTCATACTTGGCGGCGTGCTGGTGATGCTGCTCGGCTGCGGCCCCAAGCAATCGACTGCCGATTGGGTGGAAAAACTGCATGCGGAAGACTCCGCGGTGCGTTTGCATGCGGCCAAGGCTTTGGGCGAGAAGCGCGCGGAAGCATCCACCGTGGTGCCGGCGTTGGCGGAAGCGCTGCGCGATCAAGACGCTTTCGTCCGCCGGGAAGCCGCGAACAGCCTGGGCCGCATCGGCCCCGACGCTCGCACCGCCGTCCCCGCATTGCTGGCCGCCATACAAGATCGGCAACCCAAGG
>Ga0070732_10001862_pt1 | contig 11476 bp, 7 predicted proteins | sample Coa_R1_5_FD_66449 | JGI IMG/M metagenome (GOLD analysis project Ga0070732, IMG submission 66449) | Surface soil microbial communities from Centralia Pennsylvania, which are recovering from an underground coalmine fire - Coalmine... | ecosystem: Environmental > Terrestrial > Soil > Unclassified ...
TGCATTTGGTCCTTTGTCCCAGGAGATCTTCAACGCCTTACGACCCTGCATCGCCGACCACGTTGAATCGGCGACAACTGCGATGCCCCCGGCAGTATTAATGTTACGGTCGAGCTTGGGGAGGAAGGTGAGTGGCGCAATCGGAAAAACGGCTTGAACACCCGGGACAGCCTTGGCGGCGCTAGCGTCAAAGCTCTGTATCTTTCCTCCGAAATGCGGACAGCGCAAGATTACGGAAAAAAGCATTCCAGGCACACGGACGTCGATACCAAATACTCCACTGCCGTCCACTTTGCTGGGCACATCGACGCGAGGAATGGATTTTCCGATGAAGCGGTAATCGGCGGGCGATTTCAAAGCTATGCTTTCGGCTTTCGGCACAGGCAGCTTGTTTGCTGTTTCGACCAGTTCGCCGTAGGTAAAGCGGCGTCCGCTCGAACGGTGCACCACCGTGCCGTTCTCTGCCTGGCAATCCTTTTTTTCAACTCCCCACTGCTGGGCGGCCGCAGTAAGAAGCATCTCACGCGCCTGAGCGCCAACCTTACGCATGTAATCCCATGCCGCTCCTGTGCCACCGCTGCCCCCGGTCTTCAGATTCTTGTAAGTCTCAGGAATGACCGGCGCCTGTTCCACGCGAATAGTGGACCAGTCGGCTTCGAGTTCGTCGGCCAGCATCATCGTATCGACGGTACGCGGACCTTGGCCCATTTCCGGTATTTCTGTTAGCACGGTGATTTGGTTGTCAGAAGTGATTCGGATCCAGGCATTGGGCTGGAAGACCTGGTTGTCCGGAACATTCTTAGCCAATGCAGCCGCAGGCAGGTAAAAGCCCAGAATCAAGGCCGCACTACTCTTCGAGGTTGTCTTCAGAAACTCGCGCCGGTCGATTTCGAATTTGGTCGTCATCTCTATCTCACAACTGGGAACGTTTTAGAAGCTGAGGATCGATGGGCAGACGCCGCACCCGCACTCCTGTGGCCGCAAAAACGGCATTCGCTACCGCTGGGGGCACCAGCATCGCGCCCAGTTCGCCCACGCCACTCGGACTTCGGACGCTGGGCACGATATGAACTTCGACCTCTGGCGCCTGATTGATTCGCAGCACCTGATAGTCATGGAAATTGCTCTGCTCGACCGCGCCATCCTTGATGGTGATCTCGCCCGTCAATACGGCAGTAAGCGCGAAATTGATCGCCCCTTCGGTCATCGCCCTTACTCCGTCAGGGTTCACAGCGATGCCACAGTCGACGACGCTCACCACGCGGTGGACCTCGACCGTGCCATCATCCTGCACGGTGACTTCGGCAACTTGGGCGCTGCAGGTCTCACCGGAGCGGCAGGCGATGCCCCGGCCTTGGCCCTTGGGCAAAGGCTTAGTCCAATCCGCCCTTTCCGCCGCCAACTGCAATACGGCTCGAAGTCGCACGGGCTCAGGGGACTTGTCCGCCAATAGTTCCATACGAAATTGAAATGGATCGCGACCTCGGGCGTGGGCCAATTCATCTACGAAGCATTCCTTGGCAAAGGGCGTATAGGACGACGCCACCGACCGCCACCAGGAGCGCGGCACAACGGAATCTGCGGGAGCGTAATCCAGGCGAAAGTTCGGTATTGAATATGGCGCGATGTCAGCACCGTACCATTCCAATGCCGCAATAGTGGCTGGATCTATCAAGGTCTCCGCCGACTCGGCATACCCCGTATAAAGGTTGGATCCCGCAATGGGCGTAGTGACCACGCGGGTGGACCAGGCGACGAGCCGTCCCTGATCATCGAAGCCGCCCGAAACGCGCTGGTAGTTGTAAGGCCGGTAGAAGTCGTGCTGCATGTCGTCTTCCCGCGTCCACAGCAACTGCACCGGCTTTTTGATTTCCTTTGCGATTTGCCATGCCTCTGCCGCGTAGTCCCACTGATAACGCCTGCCGAACGACCCTCCCGAGAGCGTCATGTGTACGATCACCTGGTCCAAAGGAAAACCAGAAAGCTTGGCGATCTCGTCCTGCACCTCATCCGCAAACTGGGTAGGAGACCACACCTCGATTTCGTTATCGCGCACATGAACCGTCGTGTTCATCGGCTCCATCGTGGCATGAGCTTGAAATGGCGACTCATAGTGAGCTTCAACCTTTTTGACTGCACCCGCCAAAACGTCGCGAGCATCACCGCGATCGATAGCGATAAATGTGGGCGGACCCACTGCCTGCGCCTCCGCTAACTTGCGCAAGCTTTCGCTGCTTTCGTTACCTCCCGGGCCCTTATTCCATCTCAGTACAAGGGCCTTCCCTCCTTGAATGGCGGCCCAGGTCGAGTCCGCGACCACGGCGACGCCACCGGCCGTGTTGAAGTGACGAGGGAGAGGCGGTACTGAAAAAACGGCGCGAACCCCCGGCATGGATTTGGCCACAGATGCGTCGAAACTCTGAAGCTTGCCACCGAAGAACGGGCAGCGCGCGATTACCGCGTAGAGCATGCCGGGAACCCGCACATCGATGCCGAATGCAGCGCTGCCATCCACCTTGCTCGGCACGTCAGTACGCGGCATCGATTTACCGATAAAGCGGAAATCCTTCGGCTGCTTCAAAGTGATCTCATCTGCATTCATCAACGGAAGTTCGCATGCTGCTTCAACGAGTTCACCGTAACTCAAGCGCCGGTTTGTGGGAGCGTGCACTATGGTGCCGTTCTTTGCCCGGCAGTCATTTCTCTTCGCTTTCCACCGCTGGGCCGCGGCCGTCACCAGCATCTCGCGTGCCTGGGCTCCCGCCCGGCGCATTGGGGTAAACGTATTTGCCACGCCGCCGCTGCCACCGGTGCGCAGACCCTGATAGATCGAAGGAATCGTTGGTGCCTGCTCGACGTGAATAGTGGACCAATCAACCTCCAATTCCTCCGCGATCATCATGGGCGTATATGTGCGCGAGCCCTGTCCCAGTTCTGGTTTTTCCACCAGAACCGTTATCCGATTGTCGGCAGTGATTCTTAGCCATGCGTTGGGTTTGAAAAACTTGTTTGGTCCGCCTGATGCCTGTTCCCGAACCTGTGCGCGTGTAGGTAGATAGAAGCCGAGAATGAGGGCTCCGGCGGTCTGTGTGCTCGTCCCCAGAAACTCACGCCGGCTGACTTGTGCTCGAGCAATCATTAGGCATTCGACTCTGCCGCACGCTGAATCGCGCGGCGAATCCTCTGATAGGTGGCGCAGCGGCAGATATTGCCGCTCATGGCTTCGTCGATTTGCCCGCGCGTCGGATGGGGAGTCTTGGCCAAAAAAGCCACCGCCTGCATGATCTGTCCTGACTGGCAGTAACCACACTGAGGCACCTGCTCGGCGATCCAGGCGCGTTGAACCGGATGGCTGCGATCGCGCGAGAGTCCTTCAATTGTTGTGATCTTCTTCGCTCCGATCGAACCAACTGGCGTTTGGCAAGACCGCCGCGCCTCGCCGTCCAGGTGCACCGTGCATGCACCGCAGAGTCCCATACCGCAGCCATATTTAGTACCCGTAAGCCCGAGGGTGTCGCGCAACACCCAAAGCAGCGGCGTGTCAGGTGCAACATCGATTCGGTATGACTCTTCGTTTACTGTGATCGCTAAATTGGCCATAAATCACATACGGAACTGAAATTGTTCTTACGGTATCGTGACTTGCTGGAAGGCGAAAACACGATTGGGACGAATCGTAGACTGCACGTGATCAACCGTAGGGTTCACCACTAGAATGTGCTGCCATGCTTCGCTTGCGCACCCGCGCTGCTGCACGGACGTCCGCCAGATTGGCGGGCCGCCCCCTAGAACAGTTGCTTCGGACCGAAACTGGATTTATGAGATTGGCTCTAGTCACACCATCCAGTGGCACTTGACACTACTCTGCTATATTGGAGTAGTTAGCTTCCGGAGAAGTAGCCTGCGAGATTTAGGATTCCGCGATGTCATTGACTCCCGAAACGTTCAAGCTCCGCGGCTTTGGCAAGACTTACTCCTGGATTGATTTGGTTAACAGCGAAGAATACGACGGCTTCGGATTTCTATCCGACCACTTGGCGGATGCCTCATGGACGACTATGTTTCTTAAACATTGGTCATTGGGCAGCTGCTTCAGTCGGAATGCGGAGCCTCGCACTTTCAATCGGATGCGCAGCTTTCTGCGACGAGTGGCTGAAACAATTGCGTCCGGCAGGAGCCTCTCAAGTCGAGATCTCAAGATCATAAACAACGCACTGCGCAGCCCAGTTCATCGGTTTCTCAGGGCGGGAAGGAGTGTTCCCTATTCTTTAGAGATCGTTCCCTTTAACCACGACTGGCATTGGGTGCAGGCTGAGATATTCAAGTCTCTGGCAGCGATGTTGGCGGAAGGACAGGAAGAGAGACTCAAGATCTGCCCGAATTCAGGCTGTCGCTGGGTGTTCTTCGACCAGACTCACGGCAATCGCCGGAAATGGTGCAGTGATTTGAGGTGCGGAAATCGCGACAAGGTTCGCCGCTTTCGCGAGCGCCGTGCGGCGAGCCGGCGATAATCGACCCTGCAAGCTTCCCCGGTTGTGCCCGATCCAATCTCATGGGGTGGCGCAGTGCAGGACGCCGGCACCGAACACAATCAGGTCGGGAAATCTTCGACACGGTTTACTGCTCGTACATTTCGTAGTGGGTGGAGAAGGGCTCCAGTTCGAGCAAGAAGTCCTCGTCGAAATCGTAATACTTCGCCTTTTTTATGTTCGTCCCGGCAAAGGCGCGAATGGCCGCCTCGGACTCCCAGAAAGTAACCATCAGAAAATGAGCGGTGTCCCCTTCGATACGACGCAGTGCATACGCTCCTTTGTTTCCCGGAGTCGTGCGGTAGTCAGGAATGGCGATGGTTCGCATCAGATTGAGGTACTCATCGCCTTTGGCTACGGGAGTCGCGCCGTGCCAGATGCGGGTAATCATAGTGAACCCCTTTTCAGGCTCATGTGTAACTTTGTCAAGGGATTGTTCATCTCTCGCCAATTTGTCCCTCGAAACCTATCATGATCTATGTAACTAGTCAAATAGATTTATGTAGTTACAGATCAATGAGTCGAGATCGGGCGGTGTGCCTCACGGGTGGATCGTCACTCCGTGCCATGGTTGGAACGCTGCGACCAGGGCAGCCTTCAGGCTGCCCCAGTCGCCTAGGGTTCGTACGAAAAGACGCCGCCCTTGCCAATCGGTGGGATTTTGAATGTGACAACGTTTCCGCCGCGACTGCCGCTCAGCGTTTGAGGCGTGCCGAGGAATGGAAGAAAAGATCCCTTGCCGTCGGAGTTGGATTCGATTGTGACTTCGATTCCGCCCTGCACTGTCTGAACAGGATTTGAGCCTCCCCGCAGGCCTGCGAAATTGGCGAAGAAGCAATGGACAGCGCCATCCGGGGTTCGAGCCACCGATGTTGCCAACTGCGGACCAGCCACAATACGAACTGAATCGCCACCTTTTAGCGCATCAAGGAAGCTCTGTTGCGAGCTGGGCGATGCATGGTCAAAATCTTGTTCTAGAGCCGCGTTGTATGCTTTACCTGGACAAGCGGGGAACATCGCAACCTGTGGTGAACTGTCCTGTCCCGTGGCATTCACTCCGGTGACTACCAACTTCTTGCCCCGCGCCACGAACGCTCGCAGTTCGTTTTTCTCGCCCTCACTTAACTCCCGGACATCGGGCAAAACCAGAGTTGGCCCGCCGAAATCTGCCAGAGTCTGCGGAGTAACAATCTGAAATTCGAGATGCTTCTGCATCAGCAGAATCAAGATTCCGCGATAAGAAGCGAGAAAATCACCGGCATGGAAATTCCGCGTTTCCGGAGAGAAATACACGCCAATCGGAATGATGGGAGCCCGCGGCAAGTAAAAGGTTTTGTCGTATTCGTGAATCCACGAGAAGATCTTCTTGCGAGTCGGCAGGTCGTTTGACCCTGCCATCGAGTGCCCGGGAGCATCCCAGAAATTTGCTCCAGCCATGACCTGCGACATCGCCAGATTCATCATGGCCTCGCGCGCGTCTACTTTCTTGTCGCCATCCCAGGAGTAGTTGAGAATCCACGTGGCCTTGCCCTGCGCGAAGGCGCGAAAGGAATGCATCCCAACCTGATAGCGGAACCAGTCAAGTGGAGTCCGCGAAGAAGCCATGTGATCGCCGCTGCCGAACTCGTACTCATGCGCGATTGCGCCGACGATCGGATACAGGCTATAAACGTCGGCGCCCACGCGCACGGCTTCTTCCTCAATTCCAGGATAAATTTCCGGAATGGTCTTAATGTTAGGGTTTACGGACTTAGCAGTCTTATCAATCTCGCGCAGAAAGTCGGTGATAGTCTGAATCCGAAACTCAACCCACTTGCGAAAGTTTGTGTCGGTGAAATCCCCGATCTTCAAATCGTGTTTGGCATCGAGACCAGTCTCCCTCTTAAACGCCGCGACGGTGTAGTCATCGAAGCTTGCCCAAGTATCTTCCCAGCCGTCGAAGTGCGTCATCCAGTAGGGAATGTCCACATAGATGCCGTCGATGCCGGTTGCGGCAATCTGCCGCACGCGTTCCATGTAGGTCTGGCGCCATTCCGGGGCATAGGGGCTGACCCAAACATCTTCATCACCCTTGGCAATCCAGAACGCTGTTCCCCCTCCGAAAATCGCGGGCTCGCCGGTGACCTTGCGTTGCAACCAGTCGGGATGATCCTTGGCCAGGGTGTGCGGCGTTTGGTCGGCATGGGCGGTAATGCATTCCGTCCCGGCAATGTAGACGAAAGCAAAGTTGCCAACCCGGTGCGCTTCTTCAGCAACCTGGCGGATTGCCTTCAGCTTCTCCTCGGGATGCACGAAGCTTTCGTAACGGCCGGGGATGTCATTGTCGACTTCAATGCCGAATACGCCGCTTTCCTGTGCCCGGCGTACGATCTCGACCGCGTCTCCGCCCCGCAGCCCGTACGCCCCGATGCGAACATAATTGGTCCAGTCCTGGCCTGCAGGAAAGCTTTGGGCCAGCAGGCCGAACGCACATGCTGCAAGCGACAGCGAAACGAGAAAGGCAAGACGCATCTTCATAGGAAGTTCACGCCTAATCCGAGCTTCGTCGGAGCAAGCTCTCAATCGGTTCCATGCTTGGCTGCAAACCGTCCTTAAAATTCAAATCGCAATCCAAACTGCAGGTGTCGCGGCGTATAGCCAGGCGCAGTGGATGTCACTATCCCGAAGGTCGGGTCTCCGGCCGCGTACGCGATGTTCGGCGCGGCAAAGCGCGGATGATTGAAGAAGTTGAAGAACTCCGCTCGCACTTCCAGCCTGGTGCCTTCTTTGGGAATAAATTCTTTGAAGATATTCACGTCAAAATTGTGGATGCCGTCGGTGCGCAGCCCCGGAAAATATCGCGGCGCATTTCCCGGTATCTCGTCCCCGGGGTCAGCAAAGCAGCTGGCATTGAAGAAGGAAAGCGGAGTCGCATTCTCCCAACTTAAAGCTGCCGAGCGCATGCTGATCCCGCTCTTGAGCTGAGGGCAGACAACGTTGGGCCGCTGATTTCCATCCATCAGGCGCGGGCTAGACATGGGGATCGCCAGGGGCTGGCCGGATTGCTCGGTGATGAGCGTCGAGACCGACCATCCGCCGACCACCGCATCCAAGGCGCGATTCATATCTCCGCCGATCCAATTCTTGCGGCCGAAAGGCAACTCGACCACGACTGCCGCCGCCAGCCGCTGCGGCGTGTCGTTGGCGCTGATTCCATGTTCCAGGTTGAGACGGTCCAGTTGCTGCGGATTGCCGTTGTTCAGCGTTCCCACAAAAGCGTTTGCGCCCACCGAGGAATCGTCGGTTAACTTGGAAATTGTGTAGCTGCCCTCAAAACTCACGTGATGCGTGGTGCGCTTCTGAAAGCGGATCTGCATCGAGTTGTACCAGGAACTGGCTTCGAGCAAGGGGAGTCCTTCGAAGTTCGCATCGAATTGCGGGTAGGGACGAAGCAGATTTCCCAGCGGCAGGGTCTGTTGGCCGTAGCGTGAATCAGGCTCGTTGAAAATCGGGCTCGGGCCGGCGAGCGGACAGCCGGTGCCGCTAAACAGCGTGCAGAAGGGATTGTTCACCGGATTCCCCAAGAAACCGCTCACGCAGCCGTCGGTATCGCATTTTGGATCCAGGGCGTGCTGGCTGGCAGAAATCTGCGCCAGAAAGGCCGACGAAATGTAGTTCCGGTTGCGTGTGCTGGAATATCCGCCCCACGGCAGGTGCGTGCTGCGGTTGGCCGAATAGTCGACTCCGATCACGATCTGACTCGGCAATAACCTCTGAATTCCCAGGTTCCACTGGTAGAGGTCGGCGTTCTGGGCAGTGCTGGTGCCAAGGTCGTTCTGATTGACGTAGCCCCACTCGGCGAGGTTGCCGTATTGCTTTCCCTGAGGTGGTGTCAAGCCGCCGGGAAACGGATTTTCCAGGGTCGCCGATTGCGTTGCAAAATTATCGTTCGTGAAAAACATGGTTGCCGTTTTGCGGAAAGCGGTCCCGGGATACTGGAAGTTCGTTGCCACGCTCATCCCGTAGTAAACTCCTGCTCCTCCCCGCAGAACCGTATTCGGCGCCAGTTGGTAAGCAAAGCCCAGTCGCGGTCCCCAATTGTTGCGGTCCACGGGTATGCTGCGCATGCCGGAAGTCGGAAACAGAGTCGTGCCATAAAGTTCCTTTGGGCCCAGACCCAGCGAACGCAAACCCGGATCGCCCCCGCTCAGATCGAGAGTGATCCCGCTATTGCCGGAAAAATCGCTGAACTGAATCCGGTTGTAGCGCTCCTGGTAGGGCGTGCTCCACTCGTAGCGCAGGCCAAGATTCAGCGTGAGCTTAGAGTTTACCTTCCAGTCATCTTGAAAATAGAAGCCAGTCTCTTTCGACTTGTTGGCGACCGAGGGATAGATATTGATCACACTGCTTCCCTGGACGTTATCGGCGTAGCCAAAAAGCAGGCTGGCAAACGGATTCCCCGTCGCATTGCCATTGATATCGGTGTTGCTATTGGGGAATTGCGATGTGACATAGTCGGTGAAGTTGAAGTTCCCGGTCGGATTCGGTGGCTGCCAGAAGTTGTTGTAGAAGAGCCGTTGCTCTCCACCGAATTTTATGAGGTGCGAGCCTTTCGAGATGACCAGCTGTGACGAATAGCTGTACAGCGTATGGGCAAAGGTCGTATTCACGCAGCACTGATCATAAAGGTCCGTCCAGGGCAGGTTGCCCGACATTTGAATCGTGGGCATGCGGTCGACGCCGTTGTTGGCCGCCAGCAGCGCGGGCAATCCCTGGACACCGCTCGGCAGCGTAGAGTTGAAGCTCGATATGGAGGGGATGTTGGTGGTCTCGACTTCCTTGACCCGGTCGACGGCAAAACGGTTGGTCCAGATGATATGAGGGTTCATGGTCCAGGTGTATTCCAGCGCGACGTTCTGTACGTTTACGGTATCGGCAGCAATGCCGTCGCCGGAAGGTCCGAAGGAACTGTCTCCCAGGATCATGGGCGTGGAAGTATTGCTGTGGAATCGGCTGTACCGTCCGCTGATCCGGTGCTTGTCGCTGATCTGGTGATCCAGTTTGATGTCGAACTGGTAATCCGGAGCCAACGATATGCTGTTGAGGCGGAAGTTGTTGAGCTCCCCCGCTCCCGGCACATTCGGCTTCGGGTAAAGATTGATGATGCCCTGCCCGATGGGATCAATTTCGGTCGGCGGAATGACGTTTAATTGCGTGTTGTACTGCACCTGCGGCCGCATGCATGTTCCCGACGAGCAAACAACCTGCCGCGGATCGAAAATCGGATTCTGCGTGGCCGAGAAGTCGCCGGTTCGTTCCGCGAGCGTCGGCACCGTCGCAACAACGTTTATCGGCTCGTCATCGCGGACTTTTTCGAAATCCGCGAAGAAAAATGTCCGGTTCTTTCTAATCGGGCCACCGATCGAAAATCCGCCTTGATCGCGTTTGTGATCCGGCTTCAGCCCAGGAGCAGGATTAAAGAAATCACGCGCGTCCGTCCCAGCACGTTGCAGAAAGTACCACCCAGTGCCATGGAACGCATTCGTCCCGCTCTTGAGCACCATGTTCACAACCGTGCCGCCATTGTTACCAAACTCGGATGAGAAGCTATTGTTCTGGACTTTGAACTCCTGCACGATTTCCACCGAAGGCTCGTAGTAGACGTTCGAGGTTGCTCCCTCGCCCTGTTCCGGCGCGCTGATCAGCGCCCCATCCAGCCGCACCTCGGCGGTGGCGTTTCGTTGTCCGTTGGAAACGAAGTTCGTCCCGCTGGGGTAATTGTCCTGCGTGCCTGAGCCTGCGACTTCGGTAACGCCTCCGGATAGAAAGGTCAGGCCGAAAAAATTGCGGTTGGCCAGCGGGATTTCCTTTACATATTCATTCGTGACCTCCGTGCCCAGCGTAGGGCTTTCCGTATCCAGCAATGGCGCCGCCTGGGTGACCTCAACCGACTCGCTGATGCCGATCGGATGCAGCACAAAGTCCACGGTGGTTTCCTGATCCACCTGCAGGACGACATTTTTCCTTTCCTCCACCCGGAATCCGGAAACTTCGACCTTGATCGTGTACACCGCCGGACGCAGGCCAGTGAGGAAGTAGAGTCCATGGTCGTCGCTTTGCGTCTTACTGGAAATTCCGGTGCCGTCGTTGGTGATGGTGATGCTTGCACGCGCAACGAGAGCATCGCTTTGGTCTTTGACCGTGCCTCGGACCTGCGCTGTGTAACTAGCTTGCGAGAAAACAGTCGTGGTCAAGGACAGGGTGACCAAGAAAAGCGCCGCAACCGGGATCCAGTAGACGAAGGAACGGGCCTGACTGACACCCATAGCCACCTCCTCGGAGGAGCTTTCATATTCTTACGAGTTAATACTTTTACTTTCGTTTGCTGGCGACTGTCAAGCGCAATCGCACCGACCGTTCTCTTAAATAAGCGGCGGTCCTGTAGTGCTTTCCGACTATTGTGTGCGTCTCTCGGCTGCCTTTAACGTTTCTTCACTCGTTTTTCACCAAACACTTAGCCTGACTCTGCGTAATTCTGGGGATTTCAGGAACGTTGTGCCGGGGAGTGGCACCGATGACAAGGATTCGTATCCTTACTAGGACTATTCTTGCTCGCTATTTTCGTGAAGACGAAACTTCCACTTTTTGTGAAGGCCGTTTCAGGTCATCGGTCGACCAGTCTCGCCCCACTCCCAGGGCATCGGCGACGCGGTTGATGTAATTGAACCAGGATGCGATCAGCGTAATTTGTAGAATTCCACGATCGTCAAATCCTGCTTCTCGCAAGCGGGCATGGTCTTCCAGAGAACACCTCGTGGCGTCTTTCGTCAGCTTGACCACATAGTCCAGCATTACACGGTCCTGATGAGAGATCGGCGCCTTCGTGTAATCCTGCCGCAGCGCTGTCACCAGTTCTTCATCCAAGCTCGCCCTCCGCAGAAACTCTGCGTGCGACTCGATTCAATAAA
>Ga0070732_10001863_pt1 | contig 11476 bp, 10 predicted proteins | sample Coa_R1_5_FD_66449 | JGI IMG/M metagenome (GOLD analysis project Ga0070732, IMG submission 66449) | Surface soil microbial communities from Centralia Pennsylvania, which are recovering from an underground coalmine fire - Coalmine... | ecosystem: Environmental > Terrestrial > Soil > Unclassified ...
TGACGACGATGCGCACGAGGTGCGCGAACGGCGGATAGCCGAGGGCGCTTCGGCGCTCGAGCTCCTCGGTCAGGAAGCCGGCGACGTCGTGCCGTGCCGCGTGCACGATCGCGCGCGTGTCGGGCTGGAAGGTCTGCACGAGCACGCGCCCGGGCGCGTCACGGCCGCTGCGGCCGGCGAGCTGCGTGAGGAGCTGGAACGTTCGCTCCTCGGCGCGGAAGTCGGGCATCCCGAGGCCCGTGTCTGCGTCGACGACGGCGGCGAGCTCTACGCCGCTGAAGTGATGCCCCTTCGCGACCATCTGCGTGCCGATGAGCACCGCGCGCTCCGCGCGCGCGAAGCGCTCGAGCGGCGCGTGCACGTCGTCGACGTCCGCGTCGAGGCGGATCACCTCAAGCTCGGGCAGGTGCTTCGCGAGCTCGCGCTCGAGCCGCTGCGTTCCGGCACCGATGCGCGCGACCTCGGTCGACCCGCATGCGGGGCACGTCTCCCCCATCGCCTCCGCGCGTCCGCAGTGGTGGCAGTGCAGGAGCGAGTCGGCGTGCAGCGTGAGCGCCACGTCACAATTCGGGCAGCGGCGTGTGGCGCCACATGCGCGGCAGTGCACCGCGGGTGCAACGCCGCGCCGGTTCAGGAGCAGGATGCCCTTGCCGCCGCTCTCGACGAGCGCGCCCAGCTCGGCCAGCAGCGGTGCCGACAGCGGGTAGCCCGCCTGCCGGCGCAGGTCGACGACGTGCACGGGCGGAAGCGGCGCAGCGAGGCGGCCGCCGAGCTCGAGCCGTTCGAGCGACTGCCACGTCTCCGGCCGAGGCGTCGCCGAGCCGAACACGGCCACGGCGCCTTCGAGCGACGCGCGCTTCGCCGCCACGGTGCGGGCGTCGTAGCGTGGGTCCGATTCCTGCTTGTACGACGCGTCGTGCTCCTCGTCGACGCAGATGACTCCGAGCGAGGGCACCGGCGCGAACACCGCCGAGCGTGCGCCGACGACGACGGGCGCATCGCCCGACGCGATGCGCTCGCGCTCGTCCCGCCGCTCTGCCTCGCTGAGCGCCGAGTGCAGGATCGCAACGCGGTCGCCGAAGCGCGCGCGGAAGCGGCCGAGCGCCTGCGGCGTGAGCGCGATCTCGGGGACGAGCACGATCGCGCCCCGCCCGCGACCGAGAGCAGCCTCGCAGGCGCGGATGTACACCTCCGTCTTGCCGCTCCCGGTCGCGCCCCACAGAAGGACGTTGCCGCCTCCGCCGTCGATCAGGGCTTCGATGCGCGAGAGCGCGGCCTCCTGCGGCGGCGACAGCTGCGCCGGCGGAGCCTCAGCGGCGAGCGCGATCCCGACGCGGCGCCGCTCGCCGCGGCGCTTCGGGTGCGACGGTGCGACGAGCTGAAGCGCGCGCGCCGGCGTCGACCCGTAGTAGTCCGCGAGCCACAGCGCAAGCTCGACGAGCGCCGGCGGCAGCGACTCCGCCACGCGCTCGATCGCGGAGACGTCCACCCCGTGCGGCAGCGCGACCCCCACTTCGGTGACGACCCCGCGCCGGCGCGCGTTTCCGAAGAGCACCTCGACGACATCGCCGACGCGGGCCTCGTCCGGCACCTCGTACGTGAACGAGCGCGCGACCGCACGGGCCGTGACGAGCGGGTAGACGGACGCGTAGCGGCTCACCGACCGAGCGTACAGAGGGATAAGGTCAGCCTCGTGGGCGGTTTCGAGTTCACGCCCGAGGACTTCCTCGAGCTCATGCACGAGGAGATCCCGCTCTACGACGAGCTGCAGGAGCAGACCGCCGCGGCCACGGAAGGGATCGAGGCGCGGGAGATCCTCGAGCTCGGCTTCGGCACGGGCGAGACGACGCGGCGCGTGCTCTGGCGCCATCCGGGCGCGCACCTCCTCGGTCTCGACGGCAGCTCGCGCATGCTCGCCGCCATCGACGTCCAGGGCGCCGACTTCCGCCGCGCCGAGCTCACCGACCCGCTGCCCGACGGCCCGTTCGACCTCGTCGTCTCGTGCCTCACCGTCCATCACCTCGACGCGGCCGGGAAGCACGACCTGTTCCGCCGCATCGCCGCCGTCGGAGAGTGGTTCGTCATGTCGGACGTGATCGTCCCCGAGGATCCCGCCGACGCGGTCACGCCGCTGACGCCGGAGTACGACCGGCCCGAGAAGCTCGATGAGCAGCTCGCCTGGCTGCGCGACGCCGGCTTCGAGCCGGAGCCGACCTGGGTGCGCGGGGACCTCGCCGTCGTCCGCGCTAGACGCCGGCGGCCGTCACGACGAAGTCCGTCGCGAATCCGGCGAGGATCCCGGCCAGCATCAGCCACGTGACGAGCACCGGGTGCCCGTACCTGCGGTTGACGGCAAAGAGCTCCTGCACGACGTAGAGGATCGAGCCGCCCGCGACGGTGAAGAAAAGGACGGAGACGGCGTCGCTCGCCCAGGCCTGCCCGACGACCGTGCCGAGGAAGGTCGGGCCGCCGCCGATGAGGCCGAGGACGGCGAGCAGCCGCCAGCTCGGGCGGATGCCGTCGCCGGTCAGAGGGCCGCAGATGCCGAAGCCCTCGGTGGCGTTGTGCAGGCCGAAGCCGATGATCAGCGTCACGGCGAGGCTGATCTCGTTCGCGGCGGCCGCCTGGCCGATGGCGAGCCCCTCGCCGAAGTTGTGCACGCCGATGCCGATGGCGATGAGGAAGGCGAGCCGGATCGCGGGCGTGTCGAGGTCGATGCGCGCGCGGTGCGCAAACTCGTCGACTGCGGCGGCGCCCGGGCCGACGAGCGTCGACGCGCGGCGGCTGGCGCGGCGCTTCATCCACGCGTCGTAGTAGACGAGGGCCATCAGGCCCACGGCGAAGCCCGCGGCCCCGAGCGCCGCGAGGCCGCTGAACCGGCCCCAGTGGCGCGCGTCGAGGGCGGACTCGATCGGGTCGACCGCGTTCGTGAGCACGTCCCAGAGCAGGAAGACGAGGATGCCGGTGGCGAAGGCGGAGAGCCCGGAGCGCGCATTCGGGCTCAGCGTCTGGATCCGGCTCACCGGCAGCCCGAGGAAGATCGTCAGACCGGCGATCGCGCCCAGCAGGAGGATGTGGCCGGTGCTCATCGTGTAAGGGCTGCCTTACAGCGGTTGTTCGGCAATATAGCCGCATGGCTCAAGGCCATTCCGTCGACGAGTACCTGGAGACGATCTACTTCCTCGCCTTCCCCATCGGCGAGTACACGCCGCGCGGAGCGGGCTCGCCGCCGCTCGCCTCGCGCGTGGCGGAGATGCTCGGCGTCTCCCGCGCCTCGGCCGGCGAGATGCTGAAGCGGATGGAGGCGGAGGGGCTCGTCTCGCGCGGGGCGCGCAAGGAGGCGCTGCTGACCGCATCCGGGCGCCGGCGCGCCGAGCGCGTCGTCCGCAAGCACCGGATCATCGAGCGGCTGCTGACGGACTTCATGGGCTACACCGCCTACGAGGCGCACGAGCGCGCCGACGAGCTCGGCGACACGTTCGACGACGAGATGGTCGCGCGGATCGACGACAAGCTCGGCCATCCCGAACGGTGCCCGCACGGCTGGCCGGTCGACCCGGCGATGGAGCAGGCGGAGAATCACGACCTTGCGCCGCTCGCGACGCTGCCGGCGGGAACGAAGGCGACCATCGTCAGGCTCGCCGAGCACGACGGCGAGCTGCTGCACTGGTTCTACGACCAGGGCCTCGTGCCGGGAACGGAGATCGTCGTGCGCAGAGCCGACCCGGCCGCCGATCAGTTCACCGTCCGCCTGAACGGCGGCGAGCGCGCGATCTCCGAGAAGGCCGCCGCCGGCCTCTTCGTGCGCGCTACCCCATAAGGCCGCGGCGGACGAGCTCGTCGGTCGCCTCGTCGACGCGGTCGACGGCCGTCTGGCCCTCCAGCCATTCCGCGAGCTCGGCAATGCCGCGGTCGAGCGGCACGTCCGGCTCGAAGCCGAGGGCCCGGTGTGCGAGCGAGATGTCGGCGAAGCAATGGCGGATGTCGCCGACCCTGAAGTCGCCCGTCACCTCCGGTCTGATCGCCACACCGAGCACGCGCGCGAGGAGCTCCGCGAGATCGACCACCGAGATGCTCTCGCCGCTTCCCACGTTCACGGCCTGCCAGTCGGCGCCGTCGTCCTCGAGCGCGAGGACGAACGCGTGTGCGACATCGTGCACGGAGACGAAGTCACGGCGCTGCCGCCCGTCCTCGAACACGCGCGGGCGTCGGTGGTTCAGCAACCGCGAAGCGAAGATTGCGAGCACGCCCGTATACGGGTTCGAAAGCGCCTGCCGCGGCCCGTACGTGTTGAACAGCCGCAACGCCACCGTCGGGACGTTGTACGCGTCGCCGAACACGAGGCACGCGCGCTCCTGGTCGTACTTCGTCAGCGCGTAGATCGACGTCAGCGCCGGGCGCTTCGTCTCGGGCGTCGGCACGGGCACGAGCCCGGCGAGCTCCCATGCATGCTCCTCCAGCTGCTCGCGGGTGCGTTCGGGAGGCTCGACGAGGTAGCCGTCTTGCGAGCTGCACATCCCCTCGCCGTAGATGCTCATGCTCGAGGCGACCACGAGCTTGCGCACAGGCCGCTCCGCAAGCGCCTCGAGCAGCACCGCAGTCCCGAGCGAGTTCGCCGACGTGTACTCGGCCAGCTCGTACATCGACTGACCGACGCCGACCCGTGCCGCGAGGTGGACGACGGAGTCGATCCCGTCGAGCGCACGCTGCACCGCCTCTGGGTCGCGGACGTCGCCGACCAGGAGCTCGACGTCCGCCGCGAGGTATTCCGGCTTCCCCTCGTGGACCTGCGGATGGAGGGAGTCGAGCGCGCGCACACGCGTTCCACGCGCCAGCAGCTCGTCGGCGAGATGCGAGCCGATGAAGCCGGCACCGCCGGTGATCAGTACCGATTCAGACAGCTGCGGGCTCCGAGAGCCCCGCCGCAGCACGCAGTACGTCGGCCTTGTCGGTGCGCTCCCACGTGAAGTCCCGGTCCTCGCGGCCGAAGTGCCCGTACGCGGCCGTCTTCACGTAGATAGGACGCCGCAGATCGAGGTCGCGGAGGATCGCAGCGGGTCGAAGGTCGAAGTGCTCGCGAACGAGCGACTCGATCCTCGGCACCGGGATTTCCTCCGTCCCGAACGTGTCGACCAGGATCGACATCGGGTGTGCGACGCCGATCGCGTAGGCGACCTGCAGCTGGCAACGTTCGGCAAGCCCGGCGGCCACGATGTTCTTCGCCACGTAGCGCGCCGCATAGGCGGCCGAGCGATCGACCTTGGTCGGATCCTTGCCCGAGAACGCGCCGCCGCCGTGCGGCGCCGCGCCGCCGTAGGTGTCGACGATGATCTTGCGCCCGGTGACGCCGGTGTCGCCCATCGGGCCGCCGATGACGAACTTGCCGGTCGGGTTGCAGTAGACGAAGTCCTTGCTCTCGAGGCGTCGCTCCTCGTAGAGATCGTGCGGGAGGATCGGATGGATGACGTGCTCGATCAGGTCCGGCTTGAGCAGCGTCTCCACGTCGAGCCCGTCGCGGTGCTGCGTCGAGATGAGCACCCGCTCGATCTCGACCGGCCGCGCGCGGCCGCGCTCGTCCTCCTCGTAGCGCAGCGTGACCTGCGTCTTCCCGTCGGGACGCAGGTACGGGAGGATCTCGGCCTTGCGCACCTCGCTCAGCCGTTTCGCGAGCCGGTGCGCGAGCATGATCGGCATCGGCATGAGCTCGTCCGTCTCGTTGACGGCGTAGCCGAACATCATCCCCTGGTCGCCGGCGCCCTCCCGGTCGAGCGGGTCCTCGTCGCCGTGCTGCTCCTCGTACGAATGGTCGATGCCCAGCGCGATGTCGGGCGACTGCTCGTCGATGGCGACGACGACGCCGCACGTGTCGGCGTCGAACCCGTACTTCGCGCGCGTGTAGCCGATCTCGGTCACCTTCCGCCGCACGAGCCGCGGGATGTCCACATACGTCTCGGTGGTGATCTCACCTGCGACGACGACGAGGCCGGTGGTGATGAGCGTCTCGCAGGCGACGCGGCCGTTGGGGTCGGCTGCGAGAACCGCGTCGAGGACGGTGTCGGAGATCTGGTCGGCGATCTTGTCCGGGTGGCCCTCGGTGACCGACTCGGACGTGAACGAGTAGGAGCGCGCCGGCATCGGCGAGAGGCTAGCGGAGATCATTCCTCGGTCGGCTGCCGGCCCATGAGCCTTGCGAGGAGGGCGTGGATGCTCTGCCCGGAGAGCACGGAACAGACGCCCTCCGTGATCGGGAGCTCGACGCCGACGCGCTGCGAGAGCTCGTGCAGGACGGGCGCGGTCGTGATCCCCTCGACCGTCTGGCCGATCTGCTCGACGGCCTCCGTCGCCGCCAGTCCTTGCGCGATGAGCTCGCCGGCGCGGCGGTTGCGCCCGTGGCGGCTCCAGCACGTGACGATCAGGTCGCCCATGCCGGCCAAACCGGAGAACGTCTCGGCGCGTGCGCCGAACGCGTCCCCGAGGCGGGCCATCTCGGCGAGGCCCCGTGTGATCACCGCCGCCTTCGCGTTGTCACCGAGGTCGAGTCCGTCCACCCCGCCCGCGGCGAGCCCGATGACGTTCTTCGCGGCCGCGCACAGCTCCACGCCGACGATGTCGGGATTCACATACGCGCGAAACACGCTCGAGTTGATCGCATGCTGGAGCTGGCCGGCGAGGAAGCCGTCCTCGCTCGCGATCACGGCGGCGGTCGGCAGGCCGACTGCGATCTCCTCCGCCATGTTCGGGCCCGAGAGCACGGCGACGCTTCGGCCGCGCACGCGCGTCGACAGTCGCTCCCCCGTGGCCGGGTCGAGACCCTTCGTCAGGCTGAGAACGGGCGCGTCGCCGGGGAGCGCGGCGACGACCTCCGTGAACGCCTGGCTCGGCACCGCGACGACGACGACGTCGACGTCGGCGGGAGCGTCGGCGATCGCCACCGTCGGGACGCCGTGCAGGTCGACCTTCGTGAGGTAGCGAGGGTTGCGCCCCGTCTGCGCGATCGTGCTCGCCTGCTCGTCCGTGTGGCACGCGAGCACGACCTCGTGGCCGCGCTCGAGGAGCACATGCGTGAACGCCGTCCCCCACGACCCGGCGCCGGCCACGAGGAACCTCACGAACGGCGGACGAAGTCGATGGACACGGGGACACCTTCCAGTGCAAAGCGCTCCCGCAGCTCGTTCTCGACCCAGTAGCCGTAATCGCGCGTGACGAGCGCCGGGTCGTTCACGAACACGCGGAAGCGCGGCGGCCGCGCCCCGGTCTGAGTGCCGTAGAGGAGGTTGAGCCGCTTTCCGTTGCGGGACGGGGGCTGCCGGGTCTCACGGAGCTCGGCGAGCGCCCTGTTCAGCTCGGGCGTGGGGATGCGGGTCGTGTAGCGCTCGAAGAGCTCGGCCACCGTGTCGAGCAGCCGCTCGAGGCCGCGCCCGGTGTGCGCCGACACGGCGATGAACGGCGGTCGCTGCCGCAACCGGTCGCGCAGGCGGGACTGCACCTCCTCGATCCGCACCTCCGTCTCGTCCCACTTGGAGAGGACGACGAGCGTGGCGCAATCGGCCTTGCGCGCGACGTCGGCGACGGTGAGGTCCTGGTCGACGACGCCCTGCGACGCGTCGATGAGCACGAGTGCGACGTCGGCGCGCTCAGCGGCCTCGAGCGAACGCAGCTCTGAGTAGTACTCGATCCCCTGCCGGTGCTTGCGCTTGCGGCGAAGGCCTGCGGTGTCGACGAGGACGAATGTGCTGTCGCCGCGGTTCAGTACGGTGTCGATCGCATCGCGCGTCGTCCCCGGGATCTCCGAGACGATGACGCGCTCGCGACCGAGGAGCGCGTTGACGAGGCTCGACTTGCCGACGTTCGGCCGGCCGAGGATGGCGACGCCGATCGCGCTCTCGGGCAGCTCCTCGCGCGGCGCGGCGCCGTGTACCTCGAGGTAGCGCACGATCTCATCCAGGAGGTCGCCGGCGCCGTGTCCGTGGAGCGCGGAGATCGGGATCGGGTCGCCGAGCCCGAGCCGGTGCAGCTCGAGCGCGAGCGTGTCCTGGCGCGGGTCGTCGATCTTGTTCCCGACCACGAGCACCGGCTTGTGCGACTCACGCAGGATCTGGGCGACTTCCTCGTCGCCGGGAGTGATGCCGACCCGCGCGTCGACGACGAAGAGAACGAGGTCGGCCTCCTCCACCGCCTCGCGGGCCTGCACCGCGATCGAGCGTGTGACGGGATTCGTGTCGGCGATGTCGACGCCCCCCGTGTCGACGAGGAGAAACTGTTTGCCCGTCCATTCGCACACGAGCTCCTTCCGGTCGCGCGTCACGCCGGGCGTCTCGTGGACGACGGCGGCGCGCGTGCCGGTCAGCCGGTTGACGAGCGTCGACTTCCCCACGTTGGGGAAGCCGACGATCGCAACGGTGCCCAGAAGTGGTGACGAAGTCATGTGGGTACGTAGTACGCTGACGTAAGCGTCACGGAAGTGTGACGCGGCGCGGGCGGCCGGCCGCGTGAAGCTCGACGAGCCACTCCCAGAGCCGCCGCATCTCCGCCTCGATCTGCGCGGACGCCTCGCGGTAGCCCTTCGAGCCGCTCGACAGCCCCTCGAAGTGCATCGGCTCCCCCCACACGACCGAGACGGGCGCGAGGTTGGCCACCTTCCAGGTCTGCGAGCCGTGAATGGCGGCGCAGACGACGGGAACCTCCTCGTTCAGCGCCACCATCGCCGCACCCGGCTGGACGCGCCCGGGCACGCCGGCGCGCTGCCGCGTGCCCTCCACGAACACACCGAGGGCATGGCCGTCGCGCACGATCTCCCGCATCCTCCGGACGGCGTCGCGATCGGACTCGCCGCGCCGCACGGCGAACGAGCCGAACTGACGGATGTACCACCCGAGGAACGCCGCCCGGTGCGCCTCGACCTTCGCAAGGAAGTACAGGGTGCGCGGCGACGCGTACCCGAACGCGGGGATGTCGATCCAGTGGAAGTGGTTGAGTGCCACGACGAGGCCGCCGCTGCGGGGCACGCGCTCCTTGCCGTACACCTGGAGGCGCGTCATGAGCGCGGTCGTCCCGCCCATGACGGGACGCCCCCATGCCCAATTGAGGTCGACGAGATTCACGCGGCCGTGCGCGCGCGCACGAGCTCCTCGATGCGCGCCACGACGTCCTCGACGCGGAGGCTCGTCGTGTCGATCTCGTACGCGTCCGGAGCGGGCTGCATGCGATCCGCGTCCGAGATGTCGCGCTTGCGCAAATCGGTGGCGAGGGCGTCGGCGCCGATGCCGGGCCGCTCTGCGCTGCGCCGACTCGCGCGCACCTCGCGGTCGGCGGTGAGGTAGACCTTCACCTCTGCGTCCGGCGCCACCACGGTGCCGATGTCGCGCCCCTCGATGACGACGTTCCCCTCGCGGCCGAGCTGCCGCTGGCGCTCGCGCATCACCTTTCGCACGGCGGGATGCCTGGCGACGACCGGAACCATGCGGTCGATGCGGTCGCTGCGGATCGAGGCCGTCACGTCGGTGCCGCCGATCCAGACGCGGTCGGCGTCGTCGAACGTCACCGGCTCCGCGACGGCGAGGCGGCCGAGCGCCTCTTCGTTGCTCAGCTCCATCGCGCGCTTCATCGCAAGCCACGTCAGCGCGCGATACATCGCGCCGGTGTCGAGATAACGGAAGCCGAGCCGCTCCGCAAGCGCCCGGGCGGTCGTGCTCTTGCCCGACCCTGCGGGGCCGTCGATGGCGACGATCATCGCCTCACCACTGAGCCGAGGAGGTCATAGAAGCCGGGGAAGCTTATAGCGACCGTTTCGGCGCCCTCGATGTCCACGCCCTCCCGCGACGCGACACCGACGACCGCTCCGAGCATGGCGATGCGGTGATCGCCGCGCGCGTCGACGCGACCGCCGCGCAGACGCGTCGGAACGCCGGTGATCGTCCATCCGTCGTCGCGCGAGCGGATGTGCGCCCCCGTCGCACGGAGCAGATCGGTGACCGCCGCGATGCGGTCGCTCTCCTTCACGCGAAGCTCGGCGGCGCCGCGGACTTCGGTCACGCCGTGCGCGTGGGCGGCCAGGAGCGCGACGAGCGGGAGCTCATCGACGAGAAGCGGAACTTCGGCGGCATCGAGCTCGCTCGCCGACAGCTCGGCGTATTGCACCTGCAGGTCGCCGACCGGCTCCCGGCCGGCCCGGCGCCGGTTGAAGACCACGATGCGCGCGCCCATGCGCTCGAGCACGTCGAGCAGCCCGGTGCGGCGCGGATTGAGCCCGACGCCGTGCACGGTGAGGTCGCTGCCGGGAACGAGCGCCGCAGCCACGAGGAGCGGCGCGGCGGACGAGAAATCGCCCGGCACCTCGACCTCGCCCAGCTTCAGCTGCGAGCGCTCGAGGCTCACCGACATGGGCCGCCGCGTGATGCGCGCGCCGGCCGCCTCGAGCATGAGCTCGGTGTGGTCGCGCGTCGGCACCGGCTCGACCACCGTCGTCGCGCCCTCGGCCGTCAACCCCGCCAGGAGCACGGCGGACTTCACCTGCGCGCTCGCGACGGGCAGCTCGTAGTCGATGCCGTGCAGCGCCGTCCCCTCGATCACGAGCGGCGCGTGGCCGTCGGTCGTCCCGATGCGCGCGCCCATCTGCCGCAGCGGCCCGGCGATGCGCTCCATGGGCCGCGCCGACAGCGACTCGTCGCCGGTCAGGTCGAAGCGGCCCTCGCGTCCTGCGACGAGGCCGGTGAGCAGGCGCATGAGCGTGCCCGCGTTCGCGCAGTCGGCGGCGCCGGAGCGAAGCTCGCCGCCGTGGACGACGAGCTCGTCGTCGGCGAGATCCTCCACCCCGACGCCGAGCGAGCGTACCGCATCGATCGAGGCCTGCGTGTCCCCGCCGCGGCCGAAGCCGGTCACGTGCGTGTCGCCCTCTGCGATCGCTCCGATGAGCACGGCGCGGTGCGAGATCGACTTGTCGCCGGGCACGGCGATATGCCCGACGAGGGAAACCGCAGGCTCGATGTGCACTAGCCGATCGTGCGTCCCATGAGGGACACGAGCGCGCGGATCTCGGCCGCGAACTCGGGGAAGTCGGCGGTGGGAATCTGCTGCGGCCCGTCGGAGAGCGCCTCCTCCGGCCGCGGATGCGTCTCGACGATGATCCCGTCTGCGCCGGCGGCGACGGCGGCACGCGCAAGTGGCAGCACGAGGTCGCGCCGCCCGGCGGGATGCGACGGGTCGACGATGACCGGCAGGTGCGTCTCCACCTTCAATACGGGGATGGCGCCGATGTCGAGCGTGAAGCGGGTCGCGGTCTCGAAGGTCTTGATCCCCCGCTCGCAGAGGATCACCTCCGAGTTCCCCTCCTTGACGATGTATTCCGCCGCCATCAGCAGGTCCTCGACCGTCGCCGAGAGGCCGCGCTTCAGGAGCACGGGCTTGCGCGCGCGCCCGACCTCGGCGAGGAGCGAGAAGTTCGCCATGTTGCGCGCGCCGATCTGGATGACGTCGGTCG
>Ga0070732_10001866_pt1 | contig 11469 bp, 12 predicted proteins | sample Coa_R1_5_FD_66449 | JGI IMG/M metagenome (GOLD analysis project Ga0070732, IMG submission 66449) | Surface soil microbial communities from Centralia Pennsylvania, which are recovering from an underground coalmine fire - Coalmine... | ecosystem: Environmental > Terrestrial > Soil > Unclassified ...
TTCTTCCGCAACGGCGAGGGCGACGAGGTGATCTTCGTCCACGAGGGCTCGGGCACCCTCGAGACGATCTTCGGGGACTTGGCGTACACGGGAGGCGACTACGTCGTCGTGCCGCGCGGGACGACGTACCGCTTCCGTCCCGAGGGGCCGCAGCGCTACCTCGTGTTCGAGACGCCCGGCCTGATCGAGATCCCGCGCCGCTATCGCAACCAGTACGGCCAGATCATGGAAGGGGCGCCGTACTACCACCGCGACATCCATCCGCCCACCGAGCTGCACACGGTGCGCGAGCGCGGGGAGTTCCCGGTGAAGGTCCGCGTCCGCGGCGGGTACCAAACCTACGTCGTCGACTACCACCCGTTCGACGTGGTCGGCTGGGACGGATACCTCTATCCGTGGACGTTCTCGATCCACGACTTCGAGCCGATCACCGGGCGCATCCACCAGCCGCCGCCCTCGCACCAGACGTTCCAGGGCCAGAACTTCGTCATCTGCTCGTTCTGCCCGCGCAAGCTCGACTTCGATCCGATGGCGGTCCCGATCCCGTACCACCATTCGAACCTGCAGTCGGAGGAGATGATCTATTACGTCTCCGGCAACTTCGGCTCGCGCAAGGGTGTCGAGGTCGGTTCGATCACGCTGCATCCCTCGGGCCTGCCGCACGGCCCGCAGCCCGGCCTCGCCGAAAAGAGCATCGGGCTGCACGAGACGCACGAGCTTGCGGTGATGTGCGACACGTTCCATCCGTTGAAGCTCACGCGCTTCGCGCAGGGCCTCGACGACGGGCGCTACTGGAACTCGTGGTACGCGAACGCCGACGTCGAATCGGACGCCGGCCTCACCTCGCACCTCTAGGTTGCTCTCGGAGCCGCATCACGACGGCTCAGAGCTCTACGTGCTCGATCGACCGACGCGGCCCGGCGGAACGGCCGTCGTGCGGATGCGCGCGCGTCGTGGTGCGGCGGCAGGCGTTTGGCTCCGTTACGTCGCGGACGGCGAGCCGCGAACGGTGGAGGCCGTCGTCGACGAGGACGACGGAGCCGAGACGTGGTGGCGCGCGGAGCTCTCGGTGCCGAATCCCACCGCCCGGTACCGGTGGCTCGTCGGCGGCGGCGACGTCGGCTATCGCTGGCTGAACGGCGTCGGGCTGCACTCATGCGAGGTTGGGGAAGCCGACGACTTCGTGCTCGCGGCGCGACCAGCTGCGCCGGCATGGCATCCCCGCTCGGTGGTCTACGAGATCTTCCCCGACCGGTTCGCGACGAGCCGCCTCGACCTCGTCCGCCCGGAATGGGCCGTCCCCCGCCCATGGGACCGCCTGCCCGAGGGGCGGGGGCGGAACACGCCGTTCGAGCTCTACGGCGGCGATCTCGTCGGGCTCGAGCGGCATCTCGACCACGTGGCCGATCTCGGCGCCAACGTCCTCTACCTGACGCCGTTCTTCCCCGCCGGGAGCACGCATCGCTACGACGCATCGAGCTTCGACCTCGTCGATCCTCTGCTCGGCGGCGACGAGGCGCTGCGCTCACTGCTCGGCGCGGCGCACGGGCGCGACATGCACGTCGTCGGCGACCTCACGCTCAATCACTGCGGCCTGACTCATGAGTGGTTTCAGCGCGCCCGGCGCGATCCTGCCGCGGCCGAGCGCGAGCTCTTCTTCTTCGACGGGTCGCCTCCGCACGGCTACGCCTGCTGGCTCGGCGTACCGTCGCTGCCGACGCTCAACTGGGGATCGTCCGAGCTGCGCCGCCGAATGGAGAAGGTGTTCCGGCACTGGCTCGACAAAGGACTCGACGGGTGGCGGATCGACGTCGCCAACATGATCGGGCGGCACCGGTTGCTCGACGTCAACCGAGAGGTGGCGCACTTGGCCCGCGACCTCATCGGTGAGCGGTTGCTCGTCGCGGAGCACGGCCACGACTTCCGCACCGACCTGGACGGGACCGGGTGGCACGGCGTCATGAATTACGCCGGCTTCCTCCGACCCCTCTGGTGGTGGCTGCACGGCGGCAGGCTCGAGCGCGAAGTCTTCTCGAACACGCCCGCGCCTTCGTACTCCGGACGCCAGGCGGTCGACGTGATGCGGACGTTCCGCGCCGGCGTCCCATGGGACGCGGTCGCGAACTCGTGGACGCTCCTCGACAGCCACGACACGGCCCGCTTCCGAACCGTCACCGGGGCGCGTAACAAGCACGTGGTCGGGATCGGTATGCAAATGACGACGCCCGGCGTTCCGATGATCTTCGCCGGCGACGAGATCGGGCTCGAGGGGGAGTGGGGCGAAGATGCGCGCCGCACGATGCCCTGGGGCGCGCCCGAGTCGTGGGACACCGATCTGCTCGCCGCCTACCGCACGCTTATTGCGCTTCGGCGGTCGAGCGACGCGCTGGCGCACGGTGGCTTGCGATACGTCCACATCGGCGATGAGGCGATTGCGTACCTCCGCGAGACGCGCAACGAACGGCTCCTCTGCCTTGCGGCGCGCGCGCAGCACGAAGCGATCGCCGCTCCCTTCACGGAGCTCGAGACCCTTTACGGGGAGGACGCCCGTGACGGTGTGCTGCCCGCCGACGGGCCGGCCTTCCACATCTGGCGGATCCGCTGATTTACCTCGGCCTTACGTTCGGCGTGTGCTCGGCTTACATTGCGGGCGGATGGTCAGGCACGTGAAAACGCTCATCGTCATCGCACTCTCCGTCCTGGCGTTCGCAGCCGTCCCCGCCGTCGCCCTCGCGGCGAACGGGCCGGGAAGCGGCGGCGGGCCCCAGGCGAGGCTGGACCGCATCGCCCGGATCGCGGACCGGTTCGCGAAGAAATGCGGCACGAGCTCGGCCGGCGCGCCGCAGAAGTGCATCGACTTCGCGAACAGGGCGTTGGGCCGGCTGCAGGCTCTCGACGCGAAGGTCCAGGAGAAGCTCCCGGACCATCCCAGGCTGCAGCGGGTCGACACCACCCTGCAGAGCCTCATCTCCAAGCTGCAGGGCTGGCTCGGCTCCTCGGGGTAGCCGCCCGACTACGGTCCGGGCATGGCGTTCCTCGCTGTGCCCGGGCCGTTCGACCTCGCGCTGACGACCGAACGCTTTCGCGTGTTCGGCGCCGACCGGGCGACGCTGTGGCACGGGGACGGCCTCCATCGCGTCGTCGGCGGTCGTGAGCTGCGGATCGAGGCGGCCCGCGGCGGCGTCGACGTCGAGCCGCTCGACTCGGAGACCGAGCCGGTCGTGCGGGCGCTGCTCGGCCTCGACTTCGACCTCGAGGCCTTCTACCTCTGGGCGGCCGAGCACGAGGTTCTCGCGGACATCGTCCCGCGGCTCGCGGGCTTCCGGCCGTCGCTCGCGCCGGAGCCGTTCGAGATGCTCGTCGGGGCGATCGCGGCGCAGCAGGTCTCGCTCTTCTCCGCGCTCGCGATTCGCAACCGGCTCGTCGAGCGGTTCGGATCGCGCGTGGGAGAGGCCTGGGCATTCCCGGCGCGCGAGACGCTCGCAGCCGTGCCGGAGGAGGAGCTCGTCGCCCTCGGCTTCTCGCGGGCGAAGGCGGGGTACGTCGTCGGTCTCGCGCGCGACGGGATCGGCCTCCAGGGGCTCGCGGCGCTCCCCGACGACGAGGTGCGCGCGCGCCTCGTCCGGCTTCGTGGGATCGGCGGGTGGACGGCGGAGTGGTTCCTCGGGCGTTACCTCGGCCGCCCGCACGCGTGGCCTGCCGGCGACCTGGCGCTGCGGAAGGCTGTTGCCCCGCTCGACGTTGACAAGGCACGCATACGCTTTCACCCGTTCGAGAACCTGTCCGCGCACTACCTCCTGCTCTCACGCCGAGTGCCATGATCCGCCAAGCGACCGAATCCGATTCTCAGCTCGTCCAAGAGCTGTGGCACGCGTTCAACGTCGAGATCGCCGACGCGCCCTGGCGTGACCCGGACGAGGACGACTTCCACCCGGACGTCTCGTTCCTCGCGGACGACGACGGGCTCGTCTCACTCTCACGCGAGGGATCGCGTCATTTCGTCGTGGACGTCCTCTACGTCCGGGCCGCCGCGCGGGGGAAAGGCCTCGGACGAGAGCTCCTGCGCGCCGCCGCCGCGCATGCGCGCGAGCAGGGCGCCGACGTCGTCGAGCTCGACGTGGTTGAGGACAACGACGGCGCACGCCGTTTCTACGATCGGCTCGGCTTCGCCACGATCGAGCGTCGCCTCGCCGCGCCGGTCGACATCCTTCTGCGGTCGGAGGAGGGTCCGACGTTCGGGGCAGTCCACGTGCAGACCGACGACGTCGACAAGGTCCGGCGAGACGCCGGGAAGGTTCTGCGCGTCGAGCCGGAGGTAAGCGTCGAGGGAGGTTGGGTGCGCGTGCGCTCCGATGCGACCGATGCCGACCCCGCGCAGCTGAAGACGCTCGCGCAAGAGCTGTCGTACACGAGCGCGGGCGTGACGCTCGCGCTCGGTGTCGAGCGTGGCTCGGTCGTCCGCTACAACCTCTTCGACCGGGGCGCCGACGTGGACGAGTACCTATCCATCCCCGAGTTCTACGGGCCGCTCCCTCCCGGAGACGTCTACGCGCTCGGCGCAAACGCGACCGTCGTCGCACGACTGACGGGCGCAGATCCGCACCGAGTGCGCGAGACGGCACGCACCGCAGCGTCGCCCGCGGAGCTCCCGCCCGCGGTGGAGTTATACGGTCAAATCGCCGACGTACTGGGCCTGCAGAGCTGATGCTGACGCTGTACGACGCAGCCCGCTGCCCGTACTGCGCGCGCGTGCGCATCGTGCTCGCCGAGAAGGGCGTCGAATACGAGACGATCGAGATCGACCTCGACGACCGCCCAGCGTGGATCTACGAGAAGAACTCGACGGGGCGCGTTCCCGTCGTCGAGGAGGACGGGTGGCTCCTGCCGGAATCGGCCGTGATCATGGAGTACCTCGAGGAGCGGTATCCCGACCCGCCGCTCCTCGCCGCCGATCCCGCCGACCGAGCGCTGGCGCGGCTGCGCATCTTCCGTTGCGACGACTTCACGCGGCCGTACTACGCGTTGCGCCGCGGCGACAACGACGGGCGGGCGCTCTTCGCGCAGCAGCTCGAGCGGCTCGACGCCAGGCTGGAGCAGCACGCATGGCTGAGTGGCTCCGACTACGGCCTCGCCGACATCGCATACGTTCCGTGGGTGCTGCGCGCGCGCGATCGGCTCGGCACCGACCTCGGCCCGTATCCTGCGCTCGGGGAGTGGCTCGCGCTGCTGCTCGAACGTCCGGCTGTCGCGGAGGAGGAGCATGTCGTCGCAGCTCTCTGAGTTTCCGTCCGTCGTCGATGTGCAGTGGCTCGCGGCGCATCTCGGGGACGACGATCTCGTCGTCGGCGACGTGCGCGGCCCGAACGCGCACAGCCGCGGGCACATTCCCGGCTCCCGCCCGCTGGTGCTCGGGTCACCGCCGCCGTCGGCCGACGAAGCATCGCTGAAGGAGGTCGCGCAGGAGATCGTGCTGCGCCTGCGTCGACACGGCATCACCGGCCGCGAGCGGCTGGTGCTCGTCGATCGCGGAGACGGTGTCGGTGCGATGCCGTCCGCGCAGCTAGCCGAGCTCGCAGGCCATCCGCACGTGTCGATCCTCGTCGGCGGGATGGCGGCCTGGGGAGGCGAGCTTGCGACGGGTCACGTCGAGCTCGTCCCGGTGCGCGACGCGGACCTCGCGCCGAACCTGCGCGCCCTGCCGACACGTGATGAGCTGGCCGTGCGTCTCGACGATCAGGCGCTGACGATCCTCGACGTGCGCCGCGACGACGAGTACACCGGTCGCGGCGGAAGCGCCTGCGACCCGCGGCAGGGCCACATTCCCGGCGCGAAGCATGTCGAGGTGGGAACGCTGTACGTGCGACCGGGGGCCCCGGAGTCGCCGGAGCGGATCCGCGAGCTCGTCGGTCTGCCCGAAGGCGCGGAGATCGTCGCGTACTGCCATTCCGGCTCGCGCTCGGCGCTCGCAACGCTCGCGCTGCGCAGCGCCGGGTACGACGCGCGCAATTACGCCGGCTCGTGGCACGAATGGTCGCGCCATCCCGAGCTACCCCTCGAGCGCTAGCCCGAACGGGTCAAGCCGCACGCGCGCGCACGTCCTCGGCGGCGTCGAGGAACGCGCCGCAGAGCACGCGCCCGAGCGCATTCCAGGCGCCGATCTGTGCCGGCGTCTCGGCGCGCAGTGCGTCCGGATCGGGCGGCGGGTCCTCAGAGTCGGCGATCCAGCGCTCGAGCTGGAGCGCCGTCACCTCGGGGTGGAACTGCACGCCCCAGCAGGCGTCTCCCAGGCGGAACGCCTGCGTCGTGCGGTCGGTGCGCGCAAGCTCTACGGCGCCCTCGGGGACGTCGTAGGTGTAGTGGTGCCAGAGGAGGCCCGGGAAACGCTGCGGGAGCGAGCCGAGGACGGGGTCGTTGGCTCCAGCCTCGTTCAGCTGCACGTCGATCCAGCCGATCTGAGGTTCGGCGAGTCGACGGACCCGTGCCCCAGCTGCGCGCGCGAGCAGCTGCACTCCGAGGCAGATGCCGAGAACCGGTCGACGCTGCGCGAGCAACTGCTCGAGCCAGTCGATCTCACCCGGGAGCCACGAGTGGGTGTCCTCCTGGTCGGGATGCATCGCACCGCCGAAGACGAGAAACGCATCGTAGGAGTCGAGGGCATGCGGCGGCTTGCGATCCCACATGAAGCTCCACTCGTCGAGCGTGTGGCCCGCCCGTTCGACGACGGGCTCGAACAGCTCGGCTCGCGCTTCGGGCCCGTGCACGACCGAGAGAACTCTCATGACGCGAGAAGGGTACGCAACTGAAACGCGTTCGAGGCCGCCTGCGACACGCGGCCCAGGGGGTTCTCCGGATCCGCGGCCGAGGCGTTGTTGTTGAAGAGCGCGAATGCCTGCTGCGCCTCTCCGGCGAGCTCGCGTAGCGTCGGCACCCACTCGGCGAGCTCGTTCTTCGCGTAGAGATAGTCGAAGCGCTCGGCCGCCGAGCCGCCGCGCTTGTTCCACGTCGCCAGGTTGCGCCCGTGGAAGCGCACGTATGCGACCCCCGACGTCACCGCGGGAACCGTCGGGATGAGGTTCTTCGCGCTGTCGGACTTCGGCGCGTCGACGGTGACGTATGCCGCGCCGATCCGTTCGAGGAACGCGAGCGTCTCCGCGCGATTCTCGTCGTCGAGCCACGAGCGGTGACGGAACTCGACGAGCATCTCGTCGCCGGCCAACTGTGCACGTGCCCACTCGAGGTACTCGAGCGAGCGCGCCTTGAACACGACGTATGACGGGAGCTGGAAGAGGATGCCGCCGAGCTTTCCGGCGCGGCGCAGCGGCGCGAGGGCTTCGAGGAAGCGCCGGAATACTTCGCCGCGCGCTTCGCGCGACGGTCGGTCGACGCGGCCGCGCTCGTCGACCGGCATCTCCGCGCGCAGGTCCTCCGGCAGGACCTCCACCTTCACGGGATGCCGTGTCATCAACCCGAAAGCCTTCACGTGCATGATGAACTCGGTCGGCGTCCGCTCTGCCCAACCCTCGACCGTCGACTCGGCCGGCAGCCGGTAATAGGTCGAGTCCACCTCGACCGTGTCGAAGTACTGCGCGTACCACGCGAGCCGTTCGCGCGCGGGAAGCTTCGGTGGATAGAAGTACTTCGAGAGCGCCTCGTCAGCCCAGGAGCATGTGCCGACGCGGACCTCCATCGCTATCGCGAGACCGCCCGCTTCAGCACCGACAGGTTGAGCGTCTCGCGACCGATCGTGATCGACGAGCCGGCGGGGACGGCCATGCCGAAGATCTCGTCCGTCGCGCCGAGCGTGACGAGGACGCGTCTGCCGGCCGGGACGAGGACGCTCTCGTTGAGTAGGTGGATCGTCGCGATGCCGCTCGGCGTCGTGATCTTCACGCCGCCCACGGTGATCGGCGTCGAGGAGCCCGCCAGGGTCACGGTGGCGACGAGATGATCCCAGCCCTTCGCGTTCCAGTAGCGGACCTTGACCGTTCCGTCGCCGAACGTCTCGTGCGGACCACCGGTGAGGCGGACGCCACGCACGACATCGGTGCCGGTCTTCAGCGTCGTCGCCCCCGGTAGCTCGATCGAGATCGTCTTCGTCGGCGGGAGTGCGTCGTACCTCGTCGTCTTCCCGTCCCACGGATCGTGCGCGAGCTGGACCGGTGCGTCCGTGCTCCCTGTGCCTCGCAGGTAGCGGTTGAGCCACGCGACTGCGACTCCGTAGATCGTGGGCAACTCCGCGGGCGGATTCGCCGCCGGCGCGTGCCCGAGGTCACCGATGTAGAGCTGCTTCGGCCCGCCGAGCCGCTTGTACGCCGCCTCGGCCTGGTCGATGTCGAAGAAGAAGTCGTGCCGGCCCTGCATCAGCAGCGTCGGCGTCGTGATCGCAGGCAATCTCGAGACGACCGACCGCGCGGCCGCAATCGGTGCGACGGCGCTGAGGTTGCTCTGCAGCAGCGACGGCTCCGCGGCGAGGAGTGACGGGTCCCACCGCGCCGTCGGCACCGCGAGCGCAAGCAGCTGAATCGGGATCGACTTCGCGAGCCCGTTCGGCGCGAGGGCAGTCTGCAGGTCGGTCCACGTGATCATCGGGACGATCGCCGCGAACGGGACGCCGGCCGCGGCCGCGTTCCACACCGCGCCGCCGCCGAGCGAGAGGCCGACGGCTCCGATCGCGGTGCCGGAGATCTCCGGACGCGCCGCGAGCCACGTGAAGAGATCCCGTGCATCCTGGTCCTCGCGGGGCCCATCGAGCCCCCACACACCGCCGGAGGCGCCGGTCCCGCGTGCGTCGCACATGAGCGAGGCGAAGCCGGCAGGTGCGAGGGCCTGCGTCGCGATCGGCTCCATGTCCGAGTGCGATTGGCCGAGGCCGTGGAACAGGATCACGGCCGGCCAGCCGCCCGCGGGCGGGGCGCCGTCGGGCTCGACGATCGAGCAGGCGAGCGGCACGCCGTCGGAGGCGATGATGGTGACCGGTTGCGGCGTCCCCGTGAAGAGAGCGGCGACGGCAAGGACGAGGGCGAGCACCTCCGTACCCTACGATCACACGATATGGACGGGCGGGCTGTCGGCGTGTTCGATTCGGGAGTCGGGGGGCTCACGGTCCTGCACGAGTGCCTCGTCACGCTCCCGCACGAGGACTTCGTCTACCTCGGCGACCACGCGCGTCTTCCGTACGGGCCGCGCCCGTTGGTCGAGATCCGCCGCTACGCACGCGAGATCGGCGGGTTCCTCGAGGCGCGAGACGTGAAGCTCATCCTCGTCGCGTGCAACGCGGCGACGTCTGCTGCGCTGCCGCAGCTGCAGGAGGAGCTTTCCGTCCCGGTCGTCGGCGTCATCACGCCGGAGGCGCACGCCGCTGTGCAGGCGACGCGCAACCGACGGATCGGCCTGCTCGCGACGCAGGCGACCGTCGACGCCGGGCGGTACGCAGACCTCGTACACGCGCTCGACGCGGGCGCAGAGCTGGTGCCAGTCGCGTGTCCGCGACTCGTCCCGCTCATCGAGGGCGACGACCCCTATGGGGAGGAGACGGAGGACGCAGTCCGCGAGTACGCGGCACCTCTCAAGGCCGCCGGCGTCGACACCGTCATCCTCGGCTGCACGCACTACCCGCTCATCCGGCCCTTGTTCCAGCGTGTCTTCGGCCGCGACGTGACGCTCGTGTTCTCCGCGGAGGAGACCGCGCGCGAGGTCGCCGTCACCCTGGCACGCAAGCGCATCGAGAACGAGACCGCGCGCACCGGTGCGTACCGCTTCCTCACCACCGGCGACCCCGAAGCATTCCGCGAGATGGGGCGACGCTTCCTGCAGCTGCCGATCGGCGAGGTCGAGCACGTCGCCGTCGGCCGTCTCGAGGGAGCAGCGGCGTGACACGAGCCGATGGGCGTCGGGCGGCGGAGCTGCGCAAGCTCACCATCGAGCCCGACTTCCTCGAGCATCCGCACGGCTCGGCGATCGTCACGCAGGGCAAGACGATCGTCCTGTGCACGGCGATGATCCAGGAGGAGGTCCCGCGCTGGCTTCGCAACCAGGGGCGCGGCTGGATCACAGCCGAGTACTCGCTGCTGCCGGCGTCGACCGGCGATCGCGTCGAGCGTGAGGCGTCGCGTGGAAAGCAGCAGGGGCGCACCGTCGAGATCCAGCGGCTGATCGGCCGAGCGGTCCGCGCCGTCGCCGACTTCCGTGCGCTCGGGGAGCGGACGATGTGGCTCGACTGCGACGTCTTGCAGGCGGACGGCGGAACGCGCTGCGCGGCGATCTGCGGCGCATATGTTGCCGGCCGGCGCGCCCTCGACCGCTTCGGGCTCTCGAAGACGTTCGTCGACTCGGTCGCGGCCGTGTCGGTCGGCGTCGTGGGCGGTGTGCCGATGCTCGACCTCGACTACGAAGAGGACTCCAACGCTGATACCGACATGAACGTCGTCATGACGGGCGACGGCCGGCTGGTCGAGGTGCAGGCGACGGCCGAGCAAGATCCGTTCACGCGCGAGCGCCTGGACGAGCTGCTGGCTCTCGCCGAAGCGGGGATCGCGACCATCGGCGAGCGCCAGGCCGAGGCGACCGCGGTTGCCCTCCCCTGAGCGGCACGCGACGCTCTGCTCGCGGAACGCGCACAAGGCGCGCGAGCTCGAGCGGCTCCTGCCGGGCTGGACGATCGAGCCGCTCGAGGCGGACGACTGGCCCGAGGAAACCGGCGAGACGTACCTCGAGAACGCGCTGATCAAAGTCCGCTTCGGACGAGCGACGCTCGGGCCCGGTCACCGGCTCCTGGGCGAGGATTCGGGGCTGGAGGTGGACGCGCTCGGCGGGAGGCCCGGGACCGGGACGGCGCGCTATGCGCCCGAGGGGGCGGCCGCGATCGCGAAGCTCCTCGGCGAGCTTGCGGGTGTGCCCGACCGGTCGGCGCGGTACGTGTGCGAGCTCGTGTGCCTAACGCCCGATGACGAGGAGGCGCGGGGAACAGGGTTGCTCTGCGGGCGTATCGTCGAGGAGCCGCGAGGGAGCCAGGGCTTTGGCTACGACCCGGTGTTCCTCCCCGACGGCGAGGAGCACACCGTCGCCGAGCTTGGGGACGGGTGGAAGTCCAGGAATTCGCATCGCGCCCGCGCTGCGCGTGCGATGCTCGCTGCTCTCGCGGTGCTTCTCGTCGCCGGCTGCGGCGGGTCGAACCGGGTCGCCGACCGGGTGCTGCGCAAGTTCTTCGACGGCGGTCCGGTCGTGCGCGAGCTCGGCCTTCGCTTCCCGCACAAGCCCGGGACGCTGCCGTGCACGCTCTACGATCGCGGGGTCAGGCTGCAGGCGACGTGCGCGACCGACATCTCGCTCGTGCGGCCCGCACGCGCCGTCGTCACGCTGACGGAGGCCTGGAACCACGGTGCGCGGGCGCACACGTGGTTCTTTTTCATTCGGCGGGACGGCACCGTGCAATCGGTCATCCAGGAAGGCGCCGCCGCGCCACTCCCATGA
>Ga0070732_10001867_pt1 | contig 11464 bp, 13 predicted proteins | sample Coa_R1_5_FD_66449 | JGI IMG/M metagenome (GOLD analysis project Ga0070732, IMG submission 66449) | Surface soil microbial communities from Centralia Pennsylvania, which are recovering from an underground coalmine fire - Coalmine... | ecosystem: Environmental > Terrestrial > Soil > Unclassified ...
CGTGAACTGGTAGTCGATCCCTCGCGCGTCGTCTACGATCCGAACACCGAACCGCACCATCATTTCTACAATGTCGCGACCGGCGAGCTCACCGACGTTGCCGCGCACGAAATCCGCGTCGTCGGCCTGCCGCCGCTGCCGGCGGGGACCGTGGCCGACGGGGTCGACATCATCATCCGCACCCGGCCGCAAAACTGATTCCAGCCGCGTGGCGGCTGCTATAATGCGCGTCCCTCGTCACGCGCGCCGTGCCGGGCGCAGGCTGCTGTAGCTCAGTTGGTAGAGCGCTTGATTCGTAATCATGAGGTCGCGTGTTCGATTCACGCCAGCAGCACCAACAAATCAGTTTGAAAAAAAGCCGGTGGGCAACACCTGGTATGCAGGCGACGTTCCAGAAGTAATGCTCGGTTCCTAGTTCAAAACCTTTACTCAACCTAAAAAATCGCTCCGCAATTGGGGGGGTGTCTTTCCCCGCAATCCGTTCAGATCAAACCGCATGGATGCCGGTTGAGTTGCGGCGGCGCGCATGGTGACGTCGCTCTAGCCCCTCACGTGGCTCCTGTCGCTGGCGTCGGTCTAGCTGCCAGCGTCGGTCCCTGAACCAATCGATTGCCGTTGGCTCGTCACGGAAGCTCCGAACGTTCATCGCTTGTTGCCGCGCAAGCGCCTCGATGTATTGCTGGGAGAAGCGAAGTTCATCGGAGTCGGCCGTCAGCGCAATTCTGTACGCGGCCGCTTTGCCCAGTTCTTTAAAGTAGTCGAGGATCCCATGCTCCTCGATTTTGAATATGGTTCTTGATGCGTGAACGGCGATGAGGACCTGCAAGCGTTTGTACCGGCGCGCCATGGTAGCAACCGCAGTCATAAATTCCCGCATATCCTGGCTCGTTTGCCAGTCGTGTAGATCGGCCTTGAGGTAATCCGGCTCGACAGTGAACTCATACCACATGACATCTCCTTGTCCACTGAGGTGCGATGTGATTTTCTAATCGCTCCTCCTCCGTTGCAGTTTATGTGCCCCCGCATTTTTGGGCGCGCGGGTTTATCGGCGGCGTCTGGCAGCATAGAAAAGCAGAGGTGCGTTTGTATATCGCCGATCAGCGACAAGATGTCACGAATCCGCCACAAAACAATGCGTTAAGGTAGTAGCCCATTCGGACTATGGACTTTACGAAGTCCATTCAGACCACACGTCTACGATCCCTCCAATCTATTGATGCGCCACTCGAGGGAGGGCATATGACTGTGAGCAATGTTGAGGTGTTGAAAACGCTTCGGAGCGCGCCGGACTTTCCCGCATTGAAGGACATCGTTCAAAAGATGTGCGGGTCCGATGGCCCGGCAACCTCGTATCAGCTGATATTCCACTCGGACGGGCGGAGTGTCTCCTGCTTGCTGGAGATGAAGCATCCACTACTGGACGCCGAGATGCGTGAGTGTGACGCGTACGGTTTTGGCAACATTGCCTGTCTCGACTTCAATGTTGGGATCGCGCCCGACGGCGACGACGACATGTCGTCAGAAGAGTCCACGGGCGGCGAGTCTTTGCCGGGCGCGCAACTCGCGATGGCGGCCTAGGCCGACGCGGACTCAATTCAAAAGAGCTATGAAACACTTAGGGGGTCCTTCGTAAAAGCAAGGGAAGAGTTCTAACTCGATTCGCAGGAAGACATAGCGGCCTGCGAATGTGGGCGCTGCTTTCCTGCCATCTCGACTCGTGGGCCAATTCCTGGCTTTGGGGAATTGAATTGTTCATCAAAGGTAAATTGCGCCGGCCGTCGAGAATTGCGATTCTCCTGTCGTGCTTCGCGGCACTGGCCTTATGGGTCGCGATCGACGCACGCAACCACGATGGCGCCTCGACCTTGTCGGTCGTCAATCGAACCATGTCGTCTCCAGACGGATCTGTCGCTTCGCGCGCCGTGGGAAAGCAAACAGAGATTCCCTCGCGCGCCACGCTGGGCAAGATCGGCATGGATCCATTCTCGGTGCAATCATGGCCTCCCACACCCCCGAGGGGTGCCCCGGGGGTTGCCGCCGTGCCGGTCGCGCCGCCCTTGCCTTATCGCTTTGCTGGCCAGCTTTATCTGAATTCCGGCATCCAGATTTTTCTCGCGCGCGGTGACGAAACCATCCAGGTCAAGGAAGGTGACACCATCGAGGATCAGTACCGGGTCGAGTCAATAGACACGAGCAGGATAACCCTGGTACATATCGCTTCGGGTACGCGCCAGGTCATGGATTTCGGTCCGCCGCTCAAGGACCCTGAACTCGCGGTTACCGCTGTCAGGGCGGATCAGCCCGCCCAGGCACAGGCTGCGAAGTCCGGAATTCTGCCCGCGCTTTCGCCGGCGGCCTCGTCTGGCACGGGTGCCGCAGGCTCCCCGGAGGACGGGAAGGCCATTTCCCTGGCCGCCCAACTCAGATGGGATGGGCCTTCGAGCGCCAAGGCAGGAGAAAGTTTCAACGTAGCGCTGCGCATGACCTCGGACGAGCGGGTCCGCTCCGCTCCGATGCTGTTGCGGTTCGATCCGGCCGTCCTCGAATCCGTTTCGGTAAGGCCGGGCCGCTACTTCGGTGCCGCTGCCACCCAAAATTTCGGCTATCGCGTCAATCCCGACGGTTCCATTTTCGTCGGCGTATCGAACCAGTCTTCGACTCCCGCCTCCGACGCCGAAATCCTCGTCCTCACGTTCAAGCCCATCCGCGCCGGCACCGCGGCCGAGGTCAGCGTGGCCTCGCTGAATCTGCAGGGCAACGCGGGACGTGCAATCACCTACGGCAGTCTTACGCCTTTCAAGACGACCATCACGCCATAAGCGCGGTCCTGAAAAGGCTGGGCGCCGTGAAGGTTTACCGTTGCGGCACCTTCATTCGCGATATCGTCCAGCGGGTGACGTCTTCCTCGGGCTCATCGCCGACCGCCGGGGTAAGAGCTATCGCGAGGTTGGTGACGAACATTTCGTCGCCGACGATGACGGGGCTTGCCGGGAACAGCAGTCCGTCCGGAGTTCCGTTGCGGTTGATTCCGCGGAATTCCCCGAGCTTGACGATCACCTTGCCCTGTTCGTTCAGGGCCACGACCTCATCGGCCTGATTCGTCGCTACCCAGAGGCGCCCCTGGTCGTCCGCGACGAGGCCGTCGGCGCCATTGAGGCTCTCGGCGAATACCGTGACCGTTCGCGTTCCCGAAACCATATCGAGTCTGAGCACGCGGTCGTCACCTGTATTGCAGATGAACAGCGCGGACTCGTCCTTGTTGAAGGCGAGCCCGTTGGCGCCGAAAGGCGGAAAGCCATCCGTGGCAAGCAGTGGATCGTGACTGAACGTTTCCACGCTGCAGTTGGGCACGCAACCAGCCGGGTTGGTGATCTTGAAGACCGCGCCCTGGAACGAGTCGGACACGTAAAGATTTCCGTGACTGTCGAAGGTCATCGCATTGGGGACGCGAGCACCGGAACCGAAGGTGATCGTGTCGGAGCTGCCGTCCGGATTGGCCACTGTGCGCGGTCCCGGCGCGCCGATCTTCGGAATGATGGCGACGTCCTCCAGGTGGCTGAGATCCGCTGCAACGCGCTGGATTTTGGAATCGACGCCGGCGAAGTCGCCGACGTTGAGGATATAGACCTTCTTGCTTGTCTGATCGAATTCAAGGCCGAGCAGCGGCGTATTGCCGAAATCGAGCGAGGCGACGAGTTTGCCGTTCCGGTCATAGCGCAAAAGTTTGTTGGGCCTATTTCCCGGCGGTGCATCGAACGTGGCCACGTAGATATCACCGTTTGCAGGATTGGCGGCGATGCCTTCCGGAAGGCGCACGCCGTCCGGAAGCACCGCGAACGTGTCTACGTGGCGCTCGATGACCACTCGGTCAAGTGCGATGGCGGATTCGTCCGCGAGAGCGGGCCCGGTGGAAATGCCGATCGAGGCAAACAACGGGACTGTGAAGATTGCGAGATGGTTTTTCATTGGTTCTCCTCCTTAGGTTGGATCGAACTGCGAACAAAATTCTGGCGAACGCAATCGCGTGCTGTCAATGATCCGAAGTACCCAAGTTCGTTGCGATTGCAGGCATCGTCAGCAAGCTGCAATGTTGTACAGCCGTGACTGCCGCGGTAACCGCGCTCAGTGATTGGAGGCGGTGCTGGAGTTGCGAGCCAGAGCCGCGATCGCCGCCGCGGCGGCGACAGCACCGACCAGGGCGGTCGTGTTCTCCATCACCTCCTGCGGCGGCCGTCCTGCGGGCACGCCGGGGGAGGAGCCGCCCGACTGGGCCATCGCGCCGGCGGACAGCACGGAAAGGCAGATCGTCAAGATGCATCGCTTCATTGTCATATCGTTCATGGCGTCGCTCGCTTTAGGGTGAAGTCGTGGTCGGGGCCTGCGGCAAGGGCTGCAGCGGCCCTTGCAGTAGTGGTGCGCCGGGTTGTTGCATCGGTTGCAACGGTGTCTGCGGAAGTGGTGCACCGGGTTGCTGCTGCGGCTGCAGGGGCAGTTGCTGCGTCGCCGGGTTGTAGACGAACTTCCAGTCCGAATATTTTGCGGCTCCCTCGAAGTCCTTATTGGCGAAGCTGAAGCCCGATATTTTCCAGGGCGCATCTTCCGATGCGCTGTATACACCCATGATGCCGCCGTCGGGCGCCTTGACGATGCCCCATTCGCTCTTGCCGGTGATCGGGTCGAAATAGGGCTTTCTCAGGTAGCGTTCGGTTTCGGGCTTGCGCGGGTCGAGGAGCAGGTCCTCGATCGCGCGCGGGTACTGGTTCAGGCCGCTCACGTAGTACCGCCGGATCGCGTTGCGGTACTGGCCGCCCGCGTAGAGCAGTTGCGTCTCCCTGTCGCGCATCGAGGCGGTGTGCCACACCTCGCCGGTGACGGCGAGGCCTATCCCCATGAAGGCGATGACGAAGAGAATGGTCAGGTAGGTGAATCCGGCCTGGCGCAGTCTCATCGCTACCACTCCGCGTACGCGGTGCCATCGCTACCAGCGCCCTGCGCGCCGCTTTTCACGTCGTAGACGCCGCCCTTCTGCGGGTCGTCGGGGGGCACGACCACCCAGGTCGCCGCACTGTCGGTGACGGGGTCGACCGGCACCTTGCGCAGGTATTTCTCGCTGGCGAGCGCGTCGAGCGACTCGGGATACTTGCCCTTGTCGCCGTAATACTTTCCGATCGCGTCTCGCAGCTGGTACAGGTCTTCCTTGAGCACCGCCTCCCTGGATTTGTCGAGGCTGCCGAAATAGCGGGGGACGGCGATCGTCAGCAATATCGCAATGACCGTCATCACGACCAGCAGCTCGATCAGCGTGAAGCCCGCCCGGGAGCGCATGGGCCTCACCAGTCCCGGTAGGGCTGGCCGTTGATGCCTTTGCCCGCGGAGGTCGAGAACACGTCGAACACGTCCTCGCCCTCTTTGGGATCGTCCGGCGGACTCTTGTAGCTGCGCTTGCCCCAGGTCGCCGCGGCCGAGAGCGTGGGGTCGTCGTTGAGCGGGTCGCGCGGGATGCGGCGCAGGAAGTAGATCTTGTTCTTGTTCGGGTCCTTCTGATCGTCCATGCCCTCGACCAGTTCGTCGAGTTTTTTCGGATAGCCCGAGTCGCCGATCGATTTCTTGACGCGTCCCTCGTCGGAGGCCTGCTTGTAGGCGTCGATCGCATCGCGGATCTCGCGCAGCGAGCGGCGCAGGTCCTGCTCCTTGGTGCGCTGCACCGCGAGCTCGTTGACGGGCAGGGCGACCGAGGCGACCAGCGCTACGATCGCGACTGTGACGACCAACTCGATGAGCGTGAAGCCACGCATGTGCCTCGGCTGCAGATCGCTCGCCACGTCCACCTCGCGCTATTGCTGGGGCTGCACGCCGCCGAAGGGCACCATCTGCCCGCCGGAAGGCGAGGGGGCCGCCGGGTCCGACGCCGCCGGATACGCTGGCGTCACGGGGGTATACATTGGTGCTGCGGCCGGCGCCGCGGCCGCCGGGGCGGAGGCGGACTGCGGCGAAGAGGGCGAAACCGCGCCCAGCGGGCCGCCGCTCGCCGAGGCCTCGGTGCCGGCGGAGAACTCGACCATGCGCGCCTCGGGACGGGTCAGGTTGCGGATCATTCTGGGCGTGATCAGCAGCACGAGCTCGGTCCGGGTGTCGTTGTTGTTGTCGGAAGAGAAGAAGAGCCTGCCGAGCACGGGGAAATCGCCGAGGCCCGGCACCTTGTTGGCGGTGCGGCGGTCCTCGTCGTTAATGAGCCCGGCGAGGATCTGTGTTTCCCCGTCGTGCAGGCGCAGCACCGTGTTCGTGGTGCGCGTGCCGATCTGATAGGTGGTCGTGCCCTGGGACTGGATGGTGTTGGTGATGCTGCTCACCTCCAGGCCGAGCTTGATGCCGATGTCGTCGTCGAGAAAGACTTGGGGCTCGACCTCGAGCTTGAGGCCCACATCGAGGTAGCTCACCGATTGGGAAACGAAGCCGCCGGTGGCTGCGGCGGTGGTGGTGATGACCGGAACCCGCTCGCCGATCAGAACTTTCGCTTTCTCGCGGTTCTTCACGCGTATGCGCGGGTTGGCGAGCAGGTTGGTCGTGCTGTCCTGCTGCTGCAGGTTTAGGGCGAACAAGGGGTCGGACACGGTCAGGCGAACCAGATCCGAGCTGCGCGAGAGCCATTCCGTCAGGCTCAGGACTCCCGGTGTGCCATTGGTCGAGGTCGTGGTTGTGGTGCCGGTGGTCGCGCCCGCTGTAGCGTCGCCATTGGTGGTGGTGGTCGTCGTCCCGCCGCCGACCAGGCTCATGGCGATCGAAGTGGGGTATTGCAGGCCGAGATTCAGCAGGCGGTTGTAACCGATCTCCAGCACCTCCAGCTCGAGCATGACTTCCGGCTCGGCGAGGTCCTGGGCCGCGATCAGGCGCTCGGCCTGGTGGACCGCGTTCGGCGTGTCCTTCATCACCAGCATGTTCAGCTTTTCGTCGACGAAGATGTCGCGCGTCTTTACGATGGTGCGGATGAGGTTCGCGGTCTGCTTCACGTCCGCGTTGGAGATATAGAAGGTTTTCACCACCAGCTCCTGGTAATCGCGCAATTTCTGCGGGGTGTTCGGGTAAATCAGCGCCGTGGTCTCGTTCAGAACCTTCTGCTCGAGCTGGTTGGTGGCGAGGGCGAGCCGGATCACGTCCTCGACCTGGGCGTCGCGTACCACGATGCTCGTCTTCTGGTCGGGACGCACGTCCCTGTCGAACAGAAAATTGAGGTTCGCGGCCCGGCCGAGGACGTCGAACACCGTGTGCACCGGAACGTCCTTCAGCTCGAGCGAGATCGGCTGGGTAACCGCGCTTTTGAGTCGGAGCGTTCCCGCCGTCGGTTTCGCCATTCTTTCGTCGATGAGCCGCTGCAACCGCCGCGCCTCGCGCTGCACAGGGTTCTCCGCGAGCACGGGCGCCAAGGTCTCGCTCGCTTCGCGGTACTTGTCGTTCTTGATCAGGTCTTCGGCTTTCGCGATGAGCGCCAGGTGACGCTTGTCCGCTTCGATCTGCGCCACCCCGCGCTTCGCGCGCGGATTTTCGGCGTCGTAGCCGAGCACGCGCTGGTAGAGCTCGCCGGCCGCGTCGAACTGTTCCGCGAACCTCAGGGAATCGGCCTGCCCGAGCCATTGCACGACGGCGAAATCGCGCCGCCGGAAATATTCCGAGCGGTAAATGCGGTTGTCGGGATTCTCCCCCACGGCTTTCTGCAGCATGGCAAGCCCGTCGTTAGTGCGGCCCTGGGCGAAGAGCTTCTGCGAGTCGCTCATGACGGAATCGATTGCGCAGGCGGCCGCGAACGTGCACGCGACAACGGCCAGGCATGCAGTCCTGAAATTCGGTTTCATTGGGCCTCGCTTTCGTTTCCGGGTCGGAAATACAGGGTCACCCGTACCTGGGCATCGAGCATCGGGTCGCCGATCTTCTTGCGCTCAAACCGCAACGCGTCGAGCGATGCGGTGGGCATGCTTTGCAGCGTCGCTCCGACGAAAGCGCGGATTTGCGGATAGGTTCCGCGCAGGGGCAGGGTGACGCGGTACCACATCAGGCCGTCCCCGTGCTTCTCCAGGCGGTATTCGCCCTGCAGCAGATCAAGCTTGGCCTGTTGCGCCATGCCGTAGAGGCGCGCGAGTTCGTCGGGCAGTTTCTCGGCGTCCGGGAAAAGTCCGTAGAACCGACGCAATTCGTCGGCACGGCCGCCGCTCGACACCGGCTGATAGGGCGTGCGGGCGCGCAGGCCTTCGGCGGACAGGCGCTGCGCCCGCGCTTCCCGCTCGACCGGCTGGACCGCGGAAAGATAGAAGGGGACGCAAAAGAACAGCACGCCGATCCCGAGCACCCCAGCAGGGCCGAGCATCTGGAGCCAGGCTTGCGCCCGATTCATTGCGGCCTCCCGTAAGACGCCTGCACTCCGAATTGCACGGGGCGCATCGGATCGTCGATCTGGACCTGGTGGCTGAGAAGGTGGACTTCGGAGAGGACTTTCGTTTCGTCCAGACGGCGCAAATAGGCGAGCATGGCCTGCCGGGTCTTCGCCTCGGCGAGCACGCGCAGGACCCGCTGCTGCGCCTCGGGCTGCAACTGCAGCACGGCGACCTCGCCGCCGGAGGCGCTCTCGAGGGCCTCGATCATTTGCGCCCACGGCAGGGTAAGTTGCTTCACGACCGCGTCGATCTGCTTCGTTTCTTCCTCGAGACGCTCTTTCGGGACGGCCCGCCCGGGTTTTCCCTGGAAATCAAGCAGGCCCTGCATCGCTTCCAGCGAGGCCAGCTCGCGCCGGGCGTCGTAATACCGGAACACGATGTTCGCGGCGACCCCGAGCGCGACGGCGAGCAGGATTGCCCCGGCCCAGTGCACGCCGCGGGCAGCGGCGACGTAATCGAGTTCGAGGCGGTGCGATCTCATAGCGCTGAAAGTGCCATGTCGAGGCGCGCGTCCTCGATCGGGGAGTAGCCCGCGAGCTCCGGTAACGTCAGCGCCTTGAAGCGCCAGCTTCCGGCCTCGACGTCCTCCACCTTGGCGCGATGCGGCGCATGGACGAAGATTTCTCCCTCGGCGGCGGCAGCGGCCATCAGGTGGCGCTCGCGATCGAGCATCTCCGCCCATTCGTCCGGACCTTCGAAATCCCCCCGGGTGTTGCGCACGGCGTTCCAGTGGCCCGTTTCCAGGCGCGCGAGGCAGGCGCGCCGGGGCTCGACCAGCAACAGCCATGCGGACTTACCCCCGGCTACCGAGCGCCACCGGTTGAAGGCCGACATCAGGTAGGGCTGGACCGAGACCAGCTTTGCTTTTCCGTCTGGCGCAAAGCATGCGCGCACCGCCTGCAGCAGTTCGGCATCGATCGCGCTCGCGACCCGCGTCGAGCCGGTTGTGCCATCGCCGAGGCGCACTTCCCATGCCTTGCTGCGCTCGCCGTATATCTTGCCCAGGCAATAGCGGGCGAAGGCGAGGTTTTCGGCTCCGCGGTCCAGCCCGTCGTTCCGGGGCACGAGGGCGTAGCGCACGAAATGGTTCGAGAGCACCACGGTGACCGAGGTTCTTGCGGATTTGAGCGCTCCGGCAAGTTGCGCGAGCGCGGCGACGGCACCTTGCCAGGGTTGGGGGCCGAATTGCGGATCGCAGTCGAGGACACGCTTCTCGACAATTCGCGGCCGGGAGACGCCCTGCAGGCGAGCGTAGCCGAGCGCGGCAGGCGCGAGCCCGACCACGACGCGATCAGGAAACAAACGTGACACGATTGATTTCCTCGAGCGTCGTCTCGCCCTTGCGCACGGCATCGAAGGCCGCTTCGCGCAGGAAGCGGGTGCCGTTTTTTCGGGCCGCCTCCTTGAGCTGACGCACCGGGGCGCGCCCGGTGATCAGCTCGCGAATCTCGTCGTTCAGGATGAGGAGTTCCGCGACCGCCTTGCGGCCCTTGTAGCCCGCGCCGCGGCACTCGCGGCAGCCGCGTCCGGCGCGAAAGCGGAAGTCGCGCGTCTGTTCTTTGCCGAGGCCGGATTCCTCGAGAAGCTCCGCACTGGGGAGATATTCCTCGCTGCAGTGCGGGCAGATCAGCCGCACCAGGCGCTGCGCGAGGATGGCATTCAGCGCGGAGACGAAGCTGTAGAGATCGACGTTCATGTGCATGAAGCGCCCGATCACGTCGAACACGTTGTTCGCGTGCACGGTGGTGAACACCAGGTGCCCGGTGAGCGCAGACTGCACGGCGATGTTCGCCGTCTCCGGATCGCGGATCTCGCCGACCATGATTTTGTCGGGGTCGTGGCGCAGGATCGAGCGCAGGCCGCGCGCGAAAGTCAGGCCCTTCTTCTCGTTCACCGGAATCTGCAGCACTCCGGCGAGCTGGTACTCGACGGGGTCTTCGATGGTGACGATCTTGTCCTGGCCGTTGTTGATTTCGGTGATCGCGGCGTAGAGTGTGGTGGTCTTGCCGCTGCCGGTCGGCCCGGTGACCAGCATCATTCCGTAGGGCTCGTGCGACAGGCGCCGCAGCACGCGGATGTCCTCCTGCTCGAAGCCGAGGCTGTTCAGGCTCAACTGTTGCCGGGTACTCTCGTAGAGCGACTGCTTGTCGAGGATCCGCAGCACCGAGTCCTCGCCATAGATGCTCGGCATGATGGAGACGCGGAAATCCACGGCGCGGCCGCGGTCGAGCGCCTTGAACCGGCCGTCCTGCGGTACGCGCCGCTCGGTGATGTCGAGCTCGGCGAGGACCTTGATGCGGGAAATCGCCTGCTCGGCCTGCTTCGGATCCTGGATGAACTTGATCTGCGAGAGGATGCCGTCGATGCGGAACTTGATCGCGAGACCCGCCACCACGGTTTCGAGGTGGATGTCGCTTGCGCCGATCATGATCGCGTCGCGTAGCGTCGAGCGCACCAGACGCACGACCTCGCTCGATTCGTCGCTGATCGCCTTCAGCGACAGGTCCTCGATCCCGCCGGTCTCCTCGCCGGCCTCGGTCACTTCGGCGCGGACTGCGTCCAGCGCGCGCAGCGTTTCCTCGTGGCTCGCCAGCAGGGCGACGAGGTCGCCCCTGTGCACGAGCCGCCACGAGAATGCCTGGGCGATGCGTTCCTCCGCCCATGCTTTCTGCTCGAGGGAAAACGGGTCGTCCGTTGCGAGCCACAGGGAGTCCGCCTCGCCGTGCAGCAGGGCGCAACCGTGCTGGGAGCATTCGTTGAACGGCAGTATGTCGAACGCGGGCGTCGCGCTGCGCAGGTCTTCCATCTGCAGGACGCACATACGCAGCGTCGCGCCGAGCCGGGCGACGAAGCTGTCGGGCTCGAGCGCGAGCTTTTCCTCGATCACATCGACGAGCCGCCGCCGCGCCTGCACCGCGGCGCCGCGCGCTTCGTCTATTTCGCGGGAGTCAATCGCCGCGACCGGATCTGTGCGGACGGCCGTCACTGCAGGCTTCCCGCGAGTTCGAATATCGGCATGTACATGAGGATTACGATGCCGC
>Ga0070732_10001868_pt1 | contig 11463 bp, 8 predicted proteins | sample Coa_R1_5_FD_66449 | JGI IMG/M metagenome (GOLD analysis project Ga0070732, IMG submission 66449) | Surface soil microbial communities from Centralia Pennsylvania, which are recovering from an underground coalmine fire - Coalmine... | ecosystem: Environmental > Terrestrial > Soil > Unclassified ...
GTCCAAGCCTGGAGCAGTTGCGTCACTTCATGTGGCGATGGGCCGGTCACTGTAACCCCAACTCCTTTGCATGAGTTAGCCGAGGTTGCAGGTAGCTTACCACAGCCATTTGATGCCCGGTAACAACGGTCGCCGATGGACAACGCTTCCGGTACTCGAAACGCTCCTGATCGGGTGATAGAAGATCGGCCGACAAACTCTTCTAAATTCCACAAAACTCAGGCGCACGATTGTTGATTGTGTGCAAGTCTAAAATTTCTTCCTGAGGAACAATTCTCGCCGCGATTGATGGCACATTCCTACGGTTTTGCCACGGTTGTTGACGTAAACCTTGGCTCTGTCGGCCCTACCTAGGAGCCGTGATTTGATACTCCTCGGAAGTTCCTGTTTCTCGTTCGCGGCGGGCCGCCGAAACCTCACGGTACTTTCTTAACGCCTCCCGGCCCAATTCCTTGTGCCCTGCTGCTTCGTACGCTTGTGCCAGGGTGTAATATCCGCGGCCATCCGGATCCAGTGCCGCCGCGGCCCGCAGATGTGGAATAGCCCGCAGTGGCTGTCCGGCACGCACGTAAGCGCGGCCAAGCGAGGCGTGGGCCTGGAGTTGAGCCGGATCCAGCTTGATGGCGGTCTCCAGGTAATGAATAGCGTTGGGAATATCATCCCCATTCAAGAGCACGTCGCCAAGTTCAAAATTGAGATCGGGAGACTCCGGCTCCTTTTTGACCAGATCGCCGAGTAGCGGGCGAGCCGCATCGAATTCCCGATTTAGCCAGAGTGCTCGCGCAAAACCCGCCTTCGCATGTTGATCCGCGGGAGAAAGCTGCAGCACCTTACGCCATTCCTGAACGGCCTCCTCATACTTGCCCTGGACGCGATCTGCTTCGGCCATTAGCTCGTAAATCGCTCCCGACAACGGCATGCGCGCGAGACGCTCGAAGCACTGCTCGGATAATTTTGACCAGGCCTGTGATTGCCAATACAGTGCCTCGGCCGTATGGTTGCCGTTAGTTCTCTCGAGAATCCTCTGGTAGCGGCCGGCCACATACTCGCATTCGAGTGTGCGCGGCTCGCAGTGCGGGGAAGGCAGATTCTTTTCGCGATCCTCCTCGATCTCCGCCCAGTCGTGGTGGTTCGTGCGCCTGTAAACTTCAGCGATGCCGGCATGAATGCCTCGCAAGCCGGGGTCTTTGGCGAGGGCCTGGTGATAAAGGCGGAAGGCCGAATAGATACGGCCCCGCTCGACGAGTGAACGAGCAAACAGCGCGTCGCGCCAAGCTGAATCCCCGGCAAGCTTCTCCAACCCCGTGAACGCCTCGCGAGATAACGCCAGGTAAGCCAGGCCCAGGCCGTGCCAACCTTTGGCGTTCTCGGGATCGAGCTTCACGAGCGTTTCAAAATGATCTGCAGCCTGCCGCGGCTTGCCGGATTCCAGAAATGCCTCGGCTAATTCGAGGCGGGCTTCCTCGTTCTTTTCGTCGGCCGCGATTACTTTTTCGAGCGGCGCGATCGCCAGCTCAGGTTGACCCAGTTTCAGGTGGTCAAGCCCGATGAACAGCCAGGCTTCGGGCGCCTGTTTGGCCACCATCTGGAAGTTTGGAATCGCCTCGCGGTACTGGCCCTCCGAATGAAGCGCCAGCCCCAGGTTCATGCGCAACCCCGGATTATCCGGCAGCGCTTTCACCAGCTCGCGATACAGCGCCGCGGCCTGGCGGAAGTTGCCGGCTACCATCGCCTCTTTCGCCTGGTGTGACATTTCCGCGAGGTCGGCGCCGCGGAGACAGAGAGCGATCAGCAGCGCTGCCGACAGACGACCCAAACCGATCATCCGCGCCACATGCACAAGAGAACTCAAAATAGCAGCTTGAGGCTGAACTGGAGCAACCTGGGAACGTTTTCGGTCGAGTTCAGGTCTCCGAAATCACCGCAACTGACGCAAAGCGGGAATGAGTTGAACGCCGACAGACTATACTGCGCGTAATTGAATATATTGAACCCTTCGCCGCGGATCTGAACCCTGAATCGTTCGGTGAAGCTGAAGGTCTTGGCGATGGCGAGGTCCACGTTCCGCTCAGCGCGCTCTCGGATCTGCGTGTAACGCTGGGCTCCGTTGCCGAGAACGAAATCGGATGATGGCGCAGCGAAGCTACTCACATCGATCCAGTGATTCGGATTACCCGTGGTGCGCGGCGGGGCGGCCCAGTCGGCCAGTTGGACGCCGGGAAATCCGTAATTATTCAGATGGTTGTTATAGCTCCAGAACACTTGATACAGCGGCAGGCCGCTGGCCAGACGAATAGACGACGAGACCTGCCAGTTCCCGAGCGTTTGTTTCACGAATGCGGGAGCGGTGCTGCCCCACTTCTTTCCTTTGCCGTAGGGTAGTTCATAAACCAGGGCTGTCGCAAAGCTCTGCGGCACGTCGTGGGTGCTTATGTTGTAGTCGAGATTGGTGTGATAGGCATCGCGCCATTGAGAATTGGCAAACGCCCAGCCGAGGTAATCTTCCGGGCCATTGTCCATGGCCTTGGACCACTGGTAAGTCGTGAGCAGGCTCAGCCCGGAGTTGAACGTATGGTTGTACTTCAGGTTGAGGGCGTCGAACTGCGCCGAGGCCCCCGGCAGAGAACGCGTCCATTGAAGATACGTGTACTGCGGGTAGGGCCGGAGGAGTTCGTTGTACGCGATGGTCTGCTGAGAACCGAGAAAGCTGGAGGAAGGCGCAATCCCGTAGAAGGGATTCGCCACTTGGGCATCGAGCTGCGAACCGAGATTGAGATAGCGCGGATCCAACTGGTCGGCATCCAGGTTCGGGTTGCCGTAAAGCAGCTTGCGCCCGCGAACGCCGCTGTAACCGCCGGAGATCACGGAATGACGGCTAAGCTGATATTGCAGGTCGAAACTCCACTGCACGCTGTAAGGCGTCGGATGCGGCCCTTTCAGCCAGATCTGGCCCAGACCGTCACCCAGTAGAGTACTTGTACCCAACGCGCTGCCGGTGGGGTGGTTGAGTCCGTTGGGAAACGGATTGCTGACAAGATTGGCTGGAACGTATCCTTCGTTCGTGGTGGCAATCATGGGCGTACTTGAAGCGAAGCCGTAAAACTCGCCGGGGTTGTCAAAGCTGATCATCGCCGATGCCGGCAGGTAAAAAAGGCCAGCGCCAACGCGTGCCACCAGCTTGTCGGTAATTTTGTATGCCACGCCGATCCGGGGAGCGAAGTTCTTGTTATCCTCCGGCCATGCGAAGCGGTTGCTGCTGCTGGCGTACTCGAACGCTCCCGTAAAGGGCCGACCCAGGAGCGGAGCCACCTGATCGCTGAGGGGATTCGCGGCGTGTGGATCGAAATACATGAGGCGGTTATGGCGCTCCGTCGCCGGACGCTGGTTCTCGTATCGAACACCGGCGTTGATCGTCAGCCTCGGCGTGACGCGCCACTGATCCTGAATGTACCCGCCGAAGATGTGAATGGTCATGGCGGGAGAGATGCCGTAGCCCTGACCGCCTCCACTGGTAGTTCCCAGGAGCATCGACGCAATGGCGTTACCGCTCAGGTTGGATTGCGTGTTCGACGCCAGGCAAGGTCCGCTGGACTGCGGGTCGCAGGATGTCATCGAATTGCTGAATGAGAAACTGCCGGGGTAATCCTTAAAATTACTGATCTGCTGGACATCGAAGTTCCCGCCAAACTTCAGCGTGTGCCTCGGCAGCTCTTTAGTCACGTTCACCTGGAATGTCGAGGAGGTGCGAGCATAATGGATATCGGCGAAGTCCTGGCTGTTGCTGAGCTGGGAATAGTTGCCGGCCGTGATATAAGGCAACACCGGCGCCTGGAACAAGGATGGCGAGAGCCCTATGGTGGAAGCCGTAGCTTTGCCAAAGTCGACCAGTTCTTGCCCCTCGCGCCAGAACCCATAACTAATAAACGAATTGATCACCCAGGTCGGGCTGGGCGTCACGGTGTCGTTCAGCACCGCCAGCCATCCCTTGCTCAGATAGTTGTCATTGGAGTCTGCGCCGTTGCAGAAATAGCAGGGGTTAGTGCTTCCCTGGCGGAACCGGTCGGTGAAGCGGAAGAAGGCGCGGTGGACGGCATTCTCTGCCCAGTCGACGCGCAAATCCATTTTGTCGCTAAGCGTGTTCCCCGCGCCCTGCTTGTAGAAGTTCCCAATGTCAGTGCCGGGAACGAGTGGCGCGCGATTTGGCAGCGGGTATAGGTTCGCGGCTTTCTGACCCACCGAATCGAAGAGGTTGGTCGGAATTACGTTGCCGGAGAAAGGCTGACGCGTGAAGCCGATTACTTTGCCGCTCGAGTCGGTGACCGCAGTCGTGGTGAATGGGTTGTAGATGTTGAGCGGAGAGGTGGTGACTCCGTCGGGATTCACAATCATACTTTGTGAGAAGTCGCCGTTGCGCTCCGCCTGGGTGGGAACGTTGAGCAGGCCGGAGTTTTGGCTGTTGGGCTGGCGGAGTCCTTCATAAGCTCCAAAGAAGAAGAGGTTCCAGCGTTTCAGGATAGGGCCACCCAAATTGCCTCCAAACTGGTTTTGTTTGTACTGGCCGCGAGGTGAGCCGTATTTGTTGTTCGCCCAATAGTTGGCGTTCAGATAGGAGTTTTGCAGAAAATCATATGCCTCTCCGTGAAACTCGCTGCTGCCGCCTTTCGTGATCAAGGTGACGACTCCCGCGCCGCCGCGTTCATATTGAGAATCGTAAGTATTTACGACGATCTGCTGCTCCTGGACCGAATCCTGCAGCGGCGAAGCCAGCAGCCCGCCCCAGTCGATCGCTTGCGACGGAGCCCCGTCGATGAGAATCATTTCTTCACCCGTCCGGCCGCCGTTCAACCCGAAATTGCTGGCCATCTGATCCAGCACCTGAAATTTTCCGGACATGCCGCCCGGAGGGGCTGTTGTTCCGGCAAGCGAGAAAACGAAATTTAGCGGGCTCCGCGTGCCGTTCGGCAAATCCTGAATCAGCCGGCTCTCCAGCGTGGTGACGTTATTCGCGGTCTGGGTATCTACCAGCGTGGCGGCTTCACTCACCTCGACCTTCTGTTCCATTCCGCCCACTTCGAGCGTTACGTTGACCGTGGCCGCTGTCTGCGCCTCCAGAGACAGATTCTGCTGGACGTGCATTTTAAAACCCGGCGCCGTAACCGTTATTTGATAGGTTCCCGGATTCAGGTTGTTGACCTGGTACAAACCGTTTTCACGCGACGTATCGTCGTGGACATCGTTGGTTGCCATGTTCTTCAATTCGACCTTGGCACCGACGATAGCCGCGCCGCTCGGATCGGTCACAAGCCCGGTGATCGACGAAGTGAACGTCTGTGCAAAAGCGCAACATGACATCAGCCACAAAATGAACGCAGAGATCAGAAGCGATGATGCTTTCATTTGTTTCACCATTCTCGAGACTCCTTACCCGCCTCGGGCAACGCTATCACAATGTGATGAAATGTTCAAGAACTTTTCATGAGCGCATGAGTTTTGTTACTCCTGACTAGCTAGCGCGAGATCCGAAGGTTTGACCCCGGCCGTATAAACCTCCGACGAGAACGAATGCGGATCGTACTTGCCCACGAACGCAACGTTGGCCTGTTCCGGTATCTTTGCCTCTAAACCCACGGCCCAATAAACCGCATTGACCACCAGCCGTCGCATGGCCTCATTTTCGATGTCGTCGGCGGCGCCCATGGTGGTCGTGAACACGCGCGCATTTTTGCCGTTGGGCGTGGTATAGGTATTCGTCCATGCAACCGGCATCATAGGGTCATTGACTTTTCCTGGCACGGCGTCGCTGTCCGGACCGATCCACGAAAGCACCTGACCGAGCAGGACGGTACGGCAAGTAGCGGGTAGCGGCAACCGTACTTCATAAGTGTCGGTGGGCACCCAGATCTCCCCGTTCGCAATCCCCGTCAGCAGTGGATTCCGGTCTTCCCCCGGGGCGAAGAGTGCGCGCGTGCTCTGCTGGCCATGCTGCCCATGGTGCGCGACCCACGTCTCGCCCAACACCGTGCGTCCGAAGCCGCCTTCCCAGCCCGGCACGGTGCTGTTCCATGACCATTTCTCGTACGTTTTGCTGGTCTTGAATTGGAACGGATGGGTGCCGGTGCGCAGAGAGATAATGGGCCGGCCGGATTCGGCATAGTCCAGGATGTGCTTCATCTGATCGTCAGGCAGATCTCTCCACCGGATAAAGAGCACCAGCAAATCCGCATTTCTCAGCTCCTCCAGACCGGGTATATTGCGTTTCTCCCTGGGGTCGATGGTGCCGTCGTGCGGATTGATGGAGAACAGCACTGTACAAGTGAACCCGTGGCGCACAGCCAGGATTTTCGCTAATGCGGGCAGCGCTTCCTCGGAATGGTATTCGCCATCGTCGCCGGCTACTAGCACAATGTGTTTGCCCGCGCCGGGGCCCTGAACACCCCGGTAGGTTACGCCGGCGGCGCTGAGGCTCGCCGTCAGCGCAGCCATCAGGATCAACAATCGGAATCCGTATTCATGAAGCACGCGAGTATCTTTCGTCAAAACGTTACAACATCATGTGTTCGTCTGTGCGCAGGGGCCGGCAGGTGCTTCGTTTGACCAGTGTGGCGGGTACCATGACGTTCACCGGTTCCTTCTGATGATTTTCAATCTGCGCGATCGCGGCTTTTGCCAGCTGGCGCCCCACTTCCACCATGTCCACCGAAACGCTGGTTAAGTTGGATGCGTGGCCCCGACCAGCCTCGTATTCGAAGCCGATCATACTGACGTCTTTGGGCACCTCGCGCCGGTGCTGCCGCAAACCTTCACGAGATCCAAACGCCAGCTGATCCGACTCGGCAAGAATCGCGGTCATCGGCCACCCCTGGTCCAGGATGTATGAAACCGCAGCTTGGCCATTTTCGAATTCGTCGTCGCAGAGCGCGATCGAGTGGACGTGAGGTTCGAGCTTTAGTTCTTCGACTGCGCGCGTATAACCCTGAAGGCGGTTTCGATGCCAGGGGCGAGAGGCATCGCCGATGTACCAGATGTGCCTGTGCCCTAACTGCGCCAGGTACCGGGTTGCATGAAAACACCCACCCACTTCGTCGTAACCGACCAGAGCGTCGAAGTTTCGAGTTTCCGGCATGTCCATCAGATGGTTGCGCAGCAGCACGTACCGCAAGCCGTAGTTGTCAAGGGCCTGCAGCATGTTGGCGTGAACCGTCCCCGCGATAATAAGGCAATCGGCAAGACCTGGCGTTTGCACGATACTGGGAGCATCCAAATGTCCCGCGGCGGCGTGCGGCGCGTGTTGATGCCGCGCAAAGAGAAGGCAGTAGCCTGCGGCAGAGCAATGTTCTTCTATGCCCAACAGCATCAGCGACTGCGATGAACTAAGGCCCGGATTATTTAACAGGATCAGACCGATGATTCGTGACTTGGTTTGAACGGCGTTGCGCGTTCGGGCGCTGAATTCGTAGCCGACTTTCCGTGCTATCGATTCAACTCGCATGCGCAATTTCTCGTCCACATCTTCGTGGCGGTTGAGCACACGGGAAACCGTTCCGATGGAGACGTTCGCCCGCTCGGCAATTTCACGCATGGTTGGGGAAGTGGCGCGGCGAGCCATTTCAATCCCGGATGACCTGCGCCAGTATTTCGGCTATCGGCACCGAACGGCGCTCCCGAATGGACCGGTAGCCGGCCTCGATGATGGCCATGGTTTTGAGGTTGTCCGCGCCGTTCGCAACGGGCTCTGCCTCTGAAGCAATGGCATTCATGACTTCGCCCATCGGACCTTGAAAGGCGTCGGGAAACCAGACGTCGGTCCAACGCGGCGTCAACCAGACATTCGGTTGGCGGGCAGTGGTGAACGTCAGGGTACTCGGCGTGTGGTTGGGATAGTGGGGCCACCCGATCATGCCTTCCGCCACGCCGTCGGTTCCTTCCACCCGCCACTTGATATACGGATTCAGATCGTCCTGGTCCGTGCGCGGCCCGGTCCACGTGTCATCCCAGGCCGTGGCGCGGAAACCGTCCTGGTATTCGAGAATGTACAGACAGATGCCGTCCTCGTGCGCAAAGCGCGTGCGCGGATCTTTTCTGGCGCTGACGAAGATCGCTTCGGGCTCGCCAAAAAGAAAGCGGAATGCATCGATGTGATGCACGCTCATATTCAGCAGCGTCAGCCTCTTGTAGTCGCGCAACCACGTCTGCCAGTGCGGAACAGCGCGCATTTCAATGGTCGCAAGCACTGGCGTGCCAAGGTACCCCCGACCCAGAATCGTCTTCAGCGCGCGCATCGACTGGTCGTAGCGCATGTTCTGGTTTACCACGAGGGGCAGGCCGCGGCCCCGGCAGAGTTCGACAATTTCACCAGCACGGCTGTAGTCCACCGCCAGAGGCTTCTGAGCCAGAATGCCCTTGAGATATTTCCCTTCTGCCACCGCTTGTCGCACTATATCGATCTGACGGTCGGGAGGGACTGCGATATCGAGAATTTCAATCTCCGGGTCGCGCAGCATCTCCGCCAGCGTGTCGTATAGCTTTGGAATGGCGTGGAGGTCCGCCACTTCGCGCGCGATCTCCGGTGTCCGCGAAGTGATGCCCACCACCTTGAAGCCCGCGCGCGTATAAGCTTTCAGCTGAACGTCGCGCATGATAAAGCCCGCGCCCACCGCGCCGATGCCGAACTCGCAGTGTCTCGGCTTGGGAGAGGCGTGATTAAAATTGAGATCCAAATCCACGAATGGCTCCGCTTATGAAATTTGCATTATATGTTCATGATGTCAATGAAAACTTTATGATACGATGTTGCTCGTCCAGAAAACGGTTTCTAAATGAGGCTTGGGCTGATCAACTCCGCATGGTTCGGAACGCCAATCGGCACGGCCCGGGGAATCGAGCTAACCAAGGAAATCGGCTTCGACTCCATTGATATTTTTGCCGATCCGCTTGAAATCACGCCACTTGAACGACGTACGATCCGCGAAAGCTGTGCCGTCTCCGGGCTGCCCGTAGTATCGGTCGTCTGCTGTGCCCTGGGCCTCGCCGACTTTAACGTGCCGGTTCGCCGGTTCCACATCGAGCGCGCAAAGCGTTATCTCGATCTGGCCTACGAGCTGCGCGCACGAAACCTGCTGCTTGTGGTGGGCGAGTACATCTGGAATCGTGAGGTGATCGCGCCGGCCGACCAGTGGAATTGGGCCGTCGAGGGCACGCGCCAGCTAGGCGAACACGCGGCCGGCCTGGGTCTGGAGATTGCGGTGGAAATAGAACCCTTCGAACTCTCGATCCTGAATAACATCGCTCGGATGAGCCGTTTCCTGGCAGAGGTGGCGATCCCCGGTGTGAAAGCCAACATCGACGTTTCGCACCTGGCGCTGGCCCATGACGCGCCTGAACGAATCGCGGAGCTTGCCGGCCGGATCGGCCATGCGCACTTGTCGGATTGCGATGGCAAGAAGCACGGAGATTTGCCGCCGGGCCGCGGCATCGTAGATTTCCCCCCGTTTTTGAAGGCATTAGCCGCATCCGGCTTCGACGGGACGGTCAGTATCGAGCTGGAATACTCACCGGAGCCTGGCAAAATCGTCGACTGGGTCCGCGAGGCCTACACCTCTGCCGACCGTTTGATGAGCACGCTGGGGATACGTTCATAAGGAGACGAACCTCTCATGGCCACTGGCCCGATTGCAAAATCCGCCGTCGGCGAATTCGAGCGGGATGGCTTTTTCTTGGCGCGACAAATGTTCGCTGCGACTGAGATCGATCTGCTACGCCGCGCCGCGAAGGAGGATCGTTCGCTCGACCAGCACGCGTTCGGCCGTGGAGATGGCGAAGGGGGCACGGTCCGCCTGTCGCTGTGGAATCATCCAGGCGACACCATTTACGGGATGTTCGCACGCTGCCAGGCAATCGTTAACTCCGCCGAAATGCTGCTGGGCGGCGAGGTGTACCACTACCACTCGAAAATGATCATGAAAGACCCGAAGGTGGGCGGTGCGTGGACATGGCATCAGGATTACGGCTACTGGTATCAGAACGGTGTGCTGTTCCCGCACTTGGCTAGCGCCTTCATCGCGGTAGATCCCGCCACGCGCGAGAACGGATGCATGCAGCTGCTGCGCGGCTCACATCACATGGGACGTATCGATCACATTTTGACGGGCGATCAGGCCGGGGCCGACATGGAAAGGGTCCGCGAAGCCGAGAAACACCTGGAACTCGTGTATGCGGAGATGGCTCCGGGCGACGTGCTTTTCTTCCACGCGAATCTTCTGCACCGCTCCGACCAGAACCGCTCGGATAAACCTCGGTGGGCCATGATCTGCTGCTATAACGCGGCCAGCAACGATCCGTACAAGGAGTCGCACCACCCGCGCTACACACCGCTTCACAAGGTCCCCGACTCGGCGATTCGGGAGGCAGGGATCCGCCGGTTCAGCGATTCGAGCTGCGATGTCGCCTGGCTGGAAGATAGCAAAGATCAAAGCGCGCGCAGCCTCCGTAGGACGGAAACCGATACCGTCACTTTATGAGCTGCGAGCCGGAATTGCGCAAGATCTTCTTGATTCCGGCAGCGGCCGCGCTCTCTGTCACACTTTTTGCGCAAGATCCGGATGACGTCCGCGAGCAACAGGCCAACTCTGCATCCTTACAACAGGGGAAGATGCAGTTCCAGAAGAGCTGCGGCTTCTGCCATGGGCTTGCCGGGCGTGGCGCAAGCGGTCCCGACCTGATTCGTTCGGCGCTGGTTAGCCATGACCAGGATGGAAATCTGATTGGCCCGGTGATCCGAGGCGGGCGCCCTGACAAAGGTATGCCCTCATTTCAGCTGCCGGATTCTGAGATCAGGAGAATTTCCGAGTTCCTTCATGCCGAGGCGAACAGCGCCGCATCCGTAGCGAGACGCATTCCGTCGGAGTATCCGCTTGAAAAACTGTTGGTGGGTAATGCGGATGATGGCCGCGCGTACTTTAGCGTGTACTGCGCCGGATGTCACTCGGCCTCGGGTGATTTGTCGCATATCGCCTCCAAATACAGGCCCTTCGATCTCCAAACCAGGATTGTGTTTCCAGGCGGCGCTAAGCGAACGCTGAACGTGCGAGATGCTTCAGGCAATGTCTTTCAAGGCGAGGAGTTTTATTCCGATGAGTTTGTCGTGACTCTTCGCGACTCCAATCGCTGGCTCCATACGTGGCAGCGTAAGGACGTGCACGTTGACGTGTCAAATCCCCTTGCGGGTCACGAAACCCTTCTCAAAACTTACTCAGACAAAAACATCCACGACCTGTTCGCTTATCTGGAGACGCTGAAGTGAAGGCCGCGTTCACGCATGTTCTTTTCTTTGCGGCACTGTGCGCACAAGGGCTTGATCCGGCGACCATTGCACACCCTTCCGCCGATAGCTGGCCCAGTTACAACGGAGACTATTCAGGAAAGCGCTTCAGCAGTCTGCGCCAAATCGATAAGACCAACGTAGGT
>Ga0070732_10001871_pt1 | contig 11459 bp, 9 predicted proteins | sample Coa_R1_5_FD_66449 | JGI IMG/M metagenome (GOLD analysis project Ga0070732, IMG submission 66449) | Surface soil microbial communities from Centralia Pennsylvania, which are recovering from an underground coalmine fire - Coalmine... | ecosystem: Environmental > Terrestrial > Soil > Unclassified ...
CGCGCCGGCGCGTTCGAGCGATGCCGTGTAATCGGCCTTGGGCCAGGCCACGCCGATGATCGGCCGAGGGGATGTCACATGCGCTCCGGTACCTGGCAACCCATCAACGCCAGAGCCGTGGTCAAGGAGCGCCGTGCGCATGCGACCGCGGCCGCGCGCCACGCCCGGGTGTCTCCCCGCGCTTCCTGCATGATCGGCTGACGATGATAGAACGCATTAAAGCGCTGGGCGACGCCGAAGGCGAACTTGGCGAGCGTCGCTGGTTCGAGCGTTCGTGCGGCGACGTCGGCCATCTCGTCGAGCCGGGCAGCTTCGAGCACCAACCCCCACAACTCGTCGCCCTCGTCGCCAGGGGCCAAGGCGTCCTCGCCGGCCGACGCGACCATCGACGCGATCGCATGTTCGTCGACGCCGTCCCGCTCCTGCAGTTTCGCGAGGATGTTCGACGCTCGGACCACGGCGTACTGCAGATACGGGCCGGTTTCGCCCTCGAAGCTCAAGGCCTCGTCGATGTCGAAGGCGATGATTCTTCCGCGCGAGAATTTCACGAGGAAATACCGCAAGGCCGCCGTCGCGATGATTTCCGCGATTCGGTCGCAGTCGGCGTCCGCGAGGTCCGTATGGCGGGTTCGCACTTCGGCTCGCGCCGTGTCGATGAGCCGCTCGATCAGGTCGTCGGCCTTGACCCCCAGGCCCCGTCGTCCGGAGACCTCCACGAAGGGCTTGCCGTCGCCCTCCGCGTCCGCGTACCCGAGCGCGCGGGCGGTGGCGTGCGAGAGCGCGACCATCTCATAGGACACGTGCGTCGAGTGGGCCGACTGGTCGCGGAAGCCCATCGTGTCGAGTGCCTGCTTCAGGAGTTGCTGCAAGTAAGCCTGCCGGGAGTCGATGACGTTGTAGACCTCGGCCGCCCGTCCGAAGGCCGGCGCGCCAGCGCCGTCGCCGTCGTGTGACGCCGTCGCCCAGACCGTGTGGTCTCCGCGCGTCTCGAACCGACGATAGTAGAAGTCCTTGCCGAGCAACCCGAATTTCCAGAATTGGTTCGCGATGTCCTTGCCGACATACGTGACCGTGCCATTTGACCGCACGATGACCTTCTCGCGGCCGTCGTCCTCGTCGCCCGCGGCGGTCTCAGCCTCGGCGGCGCCCTCTGCGGATTCAATCGGCATCACCCAACAGCCGGCCAGCCGTCCTTCGGATTGCAGGTGCACGGCACCGCGGGCTTTGAGCGACTCGAAGGCCGTCGACCAGAAGTGCAGCCGGAGAATGTCGCCCTCCCACGTCAGGAGGTCGTAGGCCACGTTCAGGCGCGCCATGGTTCGGATGTGGCACCGGACAATGCGGTCCGCGATGAACGCACCCATTTCGGCAAGGGCGCTTCCGCCAGTTTCGATCTGGTGCAGCGCATGGGTGCGCTCCGCCAGATGGGACGGATCGGTCGCGTACCACTCCGTAACGCGGGCATACAAATCCCAGCAGTAGTAGTCGAACCGAATCGACGGGTCGTCCGCGAGGCCTCGCACGCCGGCCAGGTCCCGGTTCTCGAGCGACGTGAACCCGACGACGACGTCGGCGACCTGCACGCCCGTGTCGTCGATGTAGTTCTGCACCTCAACGTGCCGTCCCTGAAATCGGAGCAGGCGGACGAGGGTGTCGCCGAGCGCGGAGTTGCGGACATGCCCGATGTGGGCCGCCTTGTTCGGGTTGATGGCCGTGTGCTCGACGATGACCTTGCCGAGCCCCGGGGGCGCAGGCTCGACCGCTCGCGCTTCGAGCCAGGCGCGCGTCAAGGCGGCGCGCGAGAGGAAGAAGTTGACGTACCCATTCGCGGCCTCGATGCGCGCGACGTTCGGCACCTCGCCAAGGGCCGCCGCGAGTGCCTGTGCGATCGCTTTCGGGGGCCTGCGCAGTCGTCGTGCCAGCTCGAAGGCGACGGGAATCGCCAGGTCGCCGAGAGCCCGTGTCGGCGGCACGTCGATGACGATCGCCGGCTGCTCGTCTTCCGCCAGGCCGAACGCGGAGGCGATCGCGTGCCGCACCGATCGACGCACCTCGGCATGAATCGGGAGAATCATGAAGTTCGTTATTGTACTCGTGCGTAATCGTCGGGCGTATTGAGGTTCGCGAGCATCTCGGGGCCCGAGCCGAGCCGCCTCAACTCCGCCTCGTCGAGCCAGGCGATGCGCAAGACCTGATCGAGATCTCCCACACGCCGCTCGCCCATCGCCAGTCGGTTCTCGATGAGGCCGCGCACGCGCCGGTCATAGCACGCCACGAGCGGCTCGGGTCCGCGTGGACCGCGGATCCACGCGGCATCGTGGCCGGCGGCCAGACCGACGAGCCGGGTCATCACGGCGACCTCGAGAAACGGCAGATCGCAGGCGACGACGAGGACCCGGTCGGCATGAGCCACCGCGAGCGCCGTGTGCAGCCCGCCCAGAGCGCCGCACCCTGTGATGACGTCCGCATGAACCGCGACGTGGAGGTCGGCAAATCGTCCGTCGGTTGGGCCGACGACGAACACCTCACCGGCGACGTGTTGCAGAACATCGAGTTGGCGGGCGATGATGGTGCGGCCGCCGACGACGAGCCGGCTCTTGTCCAGGCCGCCGAACCGGCGCGCATGACCGCCCGCGAGAATCGCGGCGGCCGCGTCGGGATATGCCACGCCCATCAACTGAATGATAGACGCGCGCGTCGGACGCTTGCTCGCGGCCTCTCTCCACCAGGCGATTGCAGACGAGTTGCCGCAGCGCCTCGAGTTCTACGAAGAGTGGCTGCGCGGGCAGGCCATGCGGGATGGCACGATCGGCCTCGCACCGATTACCGGCGTCCTCGGGTTCCTTCGCACTGAGGGCGACGCCTATGACCGTGTCGTCACCCGTGCGGGGTGTCTGGCGGCCGACTGGTCGATCGCCAGCCTGTCGCCGGTGCGCCGGCGGGTCATCGCGGCCCTGCCGAGGACCCTTCGGATCCAGGCGGCGCTCAAGATCGTCCGCGGCATCGCCCGCGACGTCTGCAGCACGACCCGCTCGGCCAGCCGCCTGCGGCGCGACGTTGCGACGATGTCGGTGCGTGAGTCGCCGTTCTGCCTGGCCCGGGAGCCGCAGTCGCGACCGCTGTGTGGTTTCTATGCCGCGCTCGGGGCCGAAACCCTCCGGCAGCTGGGGCTGCCCGCCGAAGGGCGGGTCGAGTCCTGCCGATCGTCGGGCGCGTCCGCCTGCGGCGTCGTCCTCGACCTCAAATAGCGGGGCCTTCAAGCCGCCAGGCCTTCTTGGTACGATGTCCGCCGTGTCTTGCCGTGCCCTTTGGCCTATGGCGGGCGTCAGCCTCGCGCTGTCGGTGGCCGTCACGGCTCAGGCGCAGACGCCACGCGTGCTCGTGGTGCCGTTTGCCGTTCAATCGACCGCGGCGAGCCCCGCGCCCTGGGTCGGCGAGGCGGCCGCCTTGCTCGTGGCCGACGCGCTTGACGCTCGTGGCATCGCGGTCTTCAATCGCGATGTGCGCGTGGCGGCGTTCGACCGGCTCGAGCTCCCGCTGACCGTGCCGCTCACGCGCGCCACCGTGCTCCGCGTCGGAGAACTCGTGGGGGCGTCCGAAATTGTGTTTGGCGATGTCGAGGTGAACGAGGCGTTGACCGTGCGCGCCCGCGTCGTTCGATTGGTCCCCGCATCCGAGGTCGTCGCCTCGCCCGAGAGCGGGCCGACGGCTGAGCTCATGCCCCTCTTCGAGCGTGTCGGCGGGCAGGTGGCCGCAGCCTTGGGCCGCGGGTCCGCGCCAGCCGTGGACCGACTCCCCAAGACCTCCCTCGAGGCCTTCGAGAACTACGCGAAGGCCTTGGTCGCCGTGGCCCCGGCCGTCGAGCAGCGTCTGCTCGAATCGGCCGTGAAGCTGGCGCCAAGGGACGGGCGAATTCTGACCGCGCTCGCGGCCGTCTACGCGGCCGAAGGACAGCCCGAGAAGGCGTTGGGGGCCGCGGTCGCCGTGCCCGCCGACGCGCCGCTGTCGAGGAAGGCCCGCTTCCTCGCGGCGATGGCGCTCATCGACCTCGGTCGCCTGGATGGCGCCTTTCGCGAGCTCACCGCGCTTGACACCGAGAAGCCCGCGGCAGTGCTCGAAAACGCGATCGGCGTCGTGCAGCTTCGTCGAGGAAGTCCCGCCGGCACGGATCCTCCCACGGTCTACTTCAAGCGTGCCGTCGGCCTCGAGCCGGCCAACACCGACTACCTGTTCAACCTGGGATACGCCTACGCGCTCGCCCGCGATCAGGCCTCCGCGCTCTCGTGGCTGCGGGAGGCGGTCAGATACGATGCGACCATCGGCGACGCCCACCTCGTGATGAGTGCCGTCCTCTCGGGCGACGGCAGGACGGCCGAGGCGTCACGTGAGATGGATCTCGCGAAACTCCTCGGCACTCGGCCCGACATCGCGACGCTCCAGGTCACCGACCGGATCCCCTCGAAGCTCGAACGGCTGCCCACGACGCTGGACGTCGCGCCGTTGACCCGGTTACGAGCCGCGATGGCGGCGCCGGACGAGCGCGCGCACGAAGAGACCGCGACGTTCTATCTCGACCGGGGCCGCTCCCTGGCGGCCGCCGGGCGGGATCGGGAAGCGGTTGCCGCGCTCCAGCGCGCGGTCTATCTCTCGCCGTACGACGACGAGCCGCACGTGATCCTCGGCCGCCTCTACGCGCGAGCAGGCCGGCCGTCCGATGCGACCGATGAGTTCAAAGTGGCGATCTGGTGCCGCGAGACGCCCGCGGCGCGGCTCGGCTTGGCGAGGGCCTACCTCGACGCGGGGGACGCCGTCTCGGCTCGGCGTGAAGCTGAGCGGGCGCTCGCGCTCGACCCCACCTCGGCCGAGGCCAAGGCCCTTCTCAAAAAGATCGACGGCGGCGCCATGCTAACATCGCCCCAGCCGCATGGCTGAGTCAGCCGCTCGCGAGATTCAACTGAGCGGGAAGCAACTGGTCTTCCTGTTCATGGCGTCCGTCGTGTTGGTCGTCGTCGTCTTCCTGCTCGGCGTGTCGGTCGGGCGTGGCGCCCGGGTGACGGCGGGAGTGGCCGCGGCGACCGATGCCGTGGCTACGACCGAGGCACCGATCGTCGCTCCGCCGGGAACGCCCGCTTCGGCTGCCGACCTTACGTATCACGATCGCCTCCCGGGTACGACCATACCGGCGAAACGTGCCGACGCCGGCGCCGCCCCAGTCTCCACCGCCGCGCCGCCGGCGGTGTCGGCCAGTGCGCCGGCGACGCCGGTAGAGACGCCGCGGGCGAGCGATCCAGCGCCGCCCGCGACGCCTGCGGGGCGCCAGACCCAGACTCCCGCGGCGACGGCGACAACGAAAGGGCCAACGCCATCGACCTCCAAGCCACCCGCGACCCCGCCCGGGTCGTGGTTCGTGCAGGTCGAGTCCTTTCGGTCCAAGGATCTCGCCAACGCTCTGGTCGCTAAGCTCAAAGGCAAGGGCTACGACGCGTTCATCGTCGATGTGCCGAAGCCCTTGCTCCACGTGCGCCTCGGGCCGTATCCGGAGCGATCCGCGGCAGATGGCGTCGTGGCCCACTTGAAGAAGGACGGGTTCTCATCACTCGTTACGCGTTAGCGTTGCTCTCCGGCGCGCTCGTCGGCCTCAGTTTCCCCAAATTTGGTCACCCCGCAGTCGCCTGGGTCGCGCTCGCGCCGGTCCTTGTCGCGATAGGCCTCGAACAGGCCGCGCAGTCGGCATTGAAACGTCGGCGCGGGTCGCGCTTCTTCCTGCTCGGTTGGCTGACCGGCTTCGTGGGGTCTGCGATCACGACCTACTGGGTCGTGGGTGTCATGGCGCTCTACGGTGGATTCGCGCCTTGGCTGGCCGTGCCGATTGGCGCCCTGCTCTGGGCTTACCTCGGGCTGTTCACGGGCGCGGCGGCGCTCGTCACCGGATGGGCCGTCTGGCGATTTGGCGTCACCGGGCTGTGGGCCGCGCCGCCGACCTGGGTGGCGGCCGAGTGGCTGCGGTCCTGGCTCTTCGGTGGATTCCCGTGGGCGCTTTTCGGCACGTCGCAAGCGCACGTCTTGCCGGTCGTTCAGCTCGCGAGTGTGACCGGCGTCTACGGCCTGTCGTGCCTTCTCGTCGTGGTGAGCACCGCGGCGGCGGCCGTCGCGCTCAATCGACGTCCGCGTCACCTGCGCGTCGCCGCCGGTGTGGCCGGCCTGCTGGCATGCGTGGTCGGCGGCGGCGTGCTTCGGATTGCGGACGGACGACTGACCGAGTCCGGCACGCCGCTCCGCGTGGGCATTGTGCAGGGGAGTGTGCCGATCGATCTGAAGTTCGATCCGGCCTACGGCGAGGGGATTGTTCGTCGGTATCTGACGCTCAGTCGCCAGGTCATCGGCAGCGGAGCCCGCCTGGTGGTGTGGCCGGAGTCCTCGACGCCGTTCTTCTTCAACCTCGACGCCGTCCGTGCTCAGCCGATTCGGCAATTGGCGGCCGAGACGCGCACGCCATTCATCATCGGCACCGACGACACGGCGCCCTTGTCCGGAGCCGTGCCGCCGCCTGTGTACAACGCGTCGGTAGTGCTCGGCGCTGATGGGCGGTCGCACGGCGAGTACCGCAAGGTCTATCTGGCGCCGTTCGGCGAGTACGTGCCGTTCAAGCGCCTGCTCTTTTTCGTCGGGCCGCTGGTCGATTCCGTGTCGGACTTCACGCCGGGCACGGAGGCCACGGTGCTCGACACGGGAGTGGCCGACGTCGGCACCAACATCTGCTACGAGTCGGTGTACCCCTGGCTCTCTCGCGCTTTTGTTCAGCACGGCAGCCAACTGCTCGGCATCATCACGAACGATGCCTGGTTCGGCAGATCGTCGGCGGCCACGCAGCACTTCGACCAGGGCGCCGTGCGGGCGGTCGAGGAGGGCCGGTATGTCGTTCGGGCCGCCAATACGGGCATTAGCGGCGTGGTCGATCCCTACGGTCGCGTGCTCACCGCCACGCCGCTCTTCGTGCCGATGGCGTTCGTCGCCGATGTGCGGCTGCTCGACGGCAGGACCTTCTATGGTTTGACCGGTGATTGGGTGGCCTGGATCGCCGCCGCCATCACGGTGGGGCTGGTATTCTTGGGCTGGCGCCATGGCCCCCGACAATAAAGACAACAAAGACACCAAAGACAGCAAGGACAAGCCTGACAAGGCCGACAGGAACGAAAGACCTGCCAAGGCTCCGACCGTTGACGAGCTCGCTCGCCTGTATGCGGACCTCTCGACCCGCGTGGCCGGCGTGCGGAGGGGGCTTTGACGAAGCCCGACTCGATCGCGAGCTGACCGAACTCGAGGCGCAAGCGGCCGCACCCGACTTCTGGAAGGATCAGGCCAAGGCGCAGCAGGTGCTGCAGCGCCGGCGCAAGCTCGAGGCCGATCGCACGCTTGCGGAGTCGCTTCGGCGGCAAGCCGACGACCTCGGCGTCCTCGTCGAGTGGGCGCGCCAGGGCGAGGAGGTCGGGACCGACCTCTCGCGCGGCCTCGGTCAGTTCGAGCGCGACCTCGATGCCGCCGAAATCCGGACGATGCTGTCCGGCGATCTCGATCGCAAGAACGCCATCGTGACGATTCATCCCGGCGCCGGGGGCACCGAGTCGCAGGATTGGGCCGAGATGCTCATGCGCATGTACATGCGCTGGACGGAGCGCCGGAACTTCGGGCGCGAGGTGATCGATCTTCAGCCCGGCGACGAGGCGGGGATCAAGAGCGTGACCTTCACGGTCATCGGGGACTACGCCTATGGCCTCATGGTGGCCGAGGCCGGGGTGCATCGGCTGGTCCGCATCTCCCCATTCGACCAGGCCGCGCGTCGGCACACGTCCTTCGCCTCCGTGTACGTCTGGCCCGAGCTGTCAGACGACATCCACGTGGACATTCCCGACAAGGACATTCGCATCGACACGTTCCGGTCGAGCGGTGCCGGCGGGCAGCACGTCAACGTCACCGACTCCGCGATCCGCATCACGCATCTGCCGACCGGCATTGTCGTCTCGTGCCAGAACGAGCGGTCCCAGCACAAGAACCGGGCGTCGGCCATGAAAGTGCTCCGGGCGAGGCTCTACGATCTCAGGGAGAAGGAGCAGCAGGCAAAACTCGACGCGATTGGCGGCGAGAAGAAGAACATCGGCTTCGGGAGCCAAATCCGCAGCTATGTGCTCCAGCCGTACCAGATGATCAAAGACCACCGCACGAAGCATCAGGTCGGCGATGTGTCGCGGGTGCTGGATGGCGATCTCGACGAGTTCATCAAGGCGTACCTGATGCAGCGCGCCCTGGGCAAGCTCGGGTCGGCGGTCGAGGAAGACGAGGAGGCCTGATCGTCAGTGCTTACCGGGCTCCGTCCCGGCGATGAACGCCTCGGGTCCGGTCGCGCTGAAGATGACGACGACGTTGTCGGGTTTGGGGAAGGCGGGCGCGTCCGGATTCGCGGCCTTGCGCTCGGCGATCCACGCCTTCATGATGTCGACCCAGATCGGCAGCGCCGCAACCGCGCCGGTCGCGTCGGCCCCGATCTGCTTCTTCGTGTCGAAGCCGACCCACACGCCGATCGTGATGTCCGGATCGAAGCCGATGAACCACGCGTCCGTGTAGTCGTCGGTCGTCCCGGTCTTGCCGCCGAGCGGCCAGTCCGAGGCGATCGACGCGGCGCCGGCCTTGGCCGTGCCGTTCATCACCACGCCATGAAGCATCGTCGTCACCACGAAGGCCGTGTCGGCGCGCAACACGGTGTGGGGCTCCGGGTGTGACGTCTCGAGGACGTTGCCCTGGCGATCGATCACGTCGTGCATGAGCACGGGAGACATGCGCACGCCCTGGTTCGGCCAGGCGGTATACGCCGAGGTCATCTCGAGGAGCGAGGCCTCGGCTGAGCCGATCGCCGTCGAGAGATACGGCGGAATTGGCGAGGTGAGGCCCATCTTTTGAGCGTAGGGCACGACCTTGTGCGGGTCGAGCTGCTCCATGAGCGCGACCGTCGGAACGTTGCGCGATTCTTCGAGCGCCCAGTGGAGCGTGATGTCGCCCTCGTACTGACGGTCGTAGTTCTTCGGTTCGTACGGCGGCTGATTCGGTCCGGCAAAGAAGCTCGAAGGCCCGTCGTGGAGCGTGCTCTCCTCGGTGTACGCGCCCGAGTCGATGGCGGCCGTGTAGACGAACGGCTTGAAGAGCGAGCCGACCTGTCGCAAGGCTTGCGTCGCGCGATTGAACTGGCTTCTCTCGAAGTTGCGCCCGCCGATCATCGTCATGATATCGCCGGTGTGGTTGTCGAGGGCGATGACGGCGCCCTCGAGTTCCGGCGTCTGGTCGAGCGACGCGGTAAACGTGGACGCCTTCGCGTCGACCGTCTTGAGGTGTACGTCGATCAGGTCCCCGCGCTTCACGAGCAGGTCGGGCTTGCGATTGGTCCAGGCATAGCCCGGTCGATCGATCGTGCCGGTCCATTTGCCGGCCGACACCACGATTTCGCCCTTCTCGACGCCCAGCACGACCGCCGGCACGATGTCGTCGGCCGCGAACTCGCGGGACCAGCGCGCGTTCTTGTACCCCTCGACGGTCCGGCCCTCGGCGAGCAGGTTGTGCGCGGGTTTCCGGTAGCCGCGCATCTTGTCGAGGACGCGAAGCTGGGTGTCAAGCGCGCGCGTGGCCCTTTGCTGGAGCGCGGGATCGAGCCCCGTCTTGATCGTGAGGCCGCCCTGCCAGACAGCTTCCTTGCCGTATTTGTCTTCGAGCCGGATGCGGATGGCCTCGAGGTAGTACGGCGCGATTGAGCGGGGCGGCGTGGGCTGCCCGCGCAACACGATCGGCCGTCGCTCGGCCGCGGCGGCGTCGGCGGTTGAGATGTAGCCGTTGGCCGCCATGCGTTCGAGCGTGTAGTCGCGCCGCTTGACCGCGGCCGCCATGTTCCGATACGGACTCTGGCGTTCGTTGCCCTGAATGATGCCCGCAATCATCGCGGCTTCGTCGAGGTTGAGGTCGCTCACGTGCTTCGAGAAATACAGTTCGGATGCCGCCTCGACGCCGTACGCGCCGTGGCCCCAATACATCTGGTTGCAGTACATCGCGAAGATTTCTGGCTTCGTGTACCGCTTCTCGATCTGGATCGCGAGGATGGCCTCTTTGATCTTGCGTTCGAGCGTCTGCTCATCGGTGAGGAACAGCTTGCGCGCCAGTTGTTGGGTCAACGTGCTCGCGCCGCCGTTGCGCCGGAGGAAGAGCGCCCGGCGAACAGCCGTGACGACAATGCGCTTGAGGTTCAGGCCACCGTGATTGAAGAAGTCGCCGTCTTCGGCGGAGATGATCGCGTTGCGCAGCACCGGTGGGACCTGCGCGTAGGTGACCAGATCGCGCCGCTCGGTCGCGAACTCGCCGATGACCGACCCGTCCCGCCCGAGGACCCGCGTCGTCGTGCCCGGGCTGTAGTGGTCGAGCGCCGAGATCTGGGGCAGATCGCCCGTGAAGGCGAACAGCACGCCGCCCGCGATCCCGAAGAGCGCGGCCGCGAGAAACAGGGCCGCCAGCCCGAACCCCCGGAGCAGCCGGAACGACATGCGGGGCATCAACCACAAGTGTAAGGGCGGGTTGGCTGGGAAACGCGCCGCCTTCTAACCCGCTCCGCCTTCAAGGTTTTCCAGCCCAGAAGGCCTCAACCTGGCAGGCCTATTACTTGACAATGTCACTATCATGTTTTATGATAACGAGGACTTCAATTTAGAGCCGTCTGGGCAGAGGAGAACTAGCCACATGAGCAAGATTATTGGAATCGACCTGGGCACCACCAACTCCGTGGTGGCCGTCATGGAAGGCGGCGAACCCGTCGTCATCACGAACTCCGAGGGTGGCCGACTGACGCCGTCCGTTGTCGGGTTCACCAAGTCAGGGGAGCGCCTCGTCGGCCAGGTCGCCAAGCGCCAGGCGGTGACGAACCCCGAAAACACCGTGTTCTCCATCAAGCGCTTCATGGGCCGCCGCTTCGACGAGGTGTCGGAGGAAATGAAGATGGTGCCCTATCGGGTCGTGCGCGACGGGGATCGAGTGGCCGTCGCAACGACCGCCGGCGGCGACAAGACGTACTCGCCAGCAGAAATCTCGGCGATGATCCTGCAGAAGCTCAAGCAGGCCGCGGAGGACTACCTCGGCCAGCCGGTGACGAAGGCGGTCATCACCGTACCGGCCTATTTCAACGACGCGCAACGGCAGGCGACGAAGGACGCGGGCAAGATCGCCGGTCTCGAGGTGCTGCGCATCGTCAATGAGCCGACCGCCGCGGCCCTCGCGTATGGGCTCGACAAGAAGAAGGATGAGACGATCGCCGTCTACGACTTCGGCGGTGGCACGTTCGACATCTCGATCCTCGAGGTCGGCGAAGGCGTTGTCGAGGTGAAGTCCACCAACGGTGACACGCATCTCGGCGGCGACAACCTCGACCAGCGCGT
>Ga0070732_10001873_pt1 | contig 11457 bp, 10 predicted proteins | sample Coa_R1_5_FD_66449 | JGI IMG/M metagenome (GOLD analysis project Ga0070732, IMG submission 66449) | Surface soil microbial communities from Centralia Pennsylvania, which are recovering from an underground coalmine fire - Coalmine... | ecosystem: Environmental > Terrestrial > Soil > Unclassified ...
TGGTTGTAATCCCTTGTCGCTCACAAAGAGCCACAATGGTTGCGGCGTTTCTGTGAAATGACTTGATAGGCAGAGCGATAACTACCTCGTCCACAATCGCCGACCGCAGCAACTGAGGAAATCCGGCAAAATCCGTTAAGGTCAAATTGCCGGTCGCCTTGAAGCTGGCCATACCTTCCCAGCTTTCGTCAACAAACCCGAGGATGCGGTAGCCGAAGTCGGGTCTCGAGTTGATTCGATTTGCGAACTCGGTAGCTCGCGGATTGGTTCCTACAATTACCATGTAACGCAGATTTCTTCCCTTAAGCCGAATGTACTGCAGAACAAGACGCTGCAGCAGGCGCTCGCTGACCTCCACGGTCATAACCGTGCTCCAAAACACCAAAAGAAGTCTTGGGGAAATAACACCGATGCCGAAGACGAGCCCGAAAATGTAAATCAATGTCGTGCCCAGAATGCTGGCCCGAGTTAGATCGATTGCATCGGCCTTCAGGTTCGACATGCGTCGTGAGTCGTAAAGTCCGGATGCTAGAAACAATAAGTGCCATGTCAGCAAGACCGTTGCAAGCAGAAACAAGTCTGCGATTTTGACCCTCATTGCCATAAAATGTGAGAGGCTGAGGGTGATACTCCTTGGAGCACTCATGTGCGCAGCCAGAAGCGAAGCGCCGATTACGACGAACAAGTCAAACAGCTTGAGGGCGCTTAAAAGCATTCTGCGGCGAATCGCGTTCATAATATGTTGGCTTTTGAGTCGGGCCCGGATTGACAACGGGCACCTGAACCGTGCGATCAAGTCCTGAAGTACGGTTCCGAGATTCCCTAAAAGAGGGGTACGCCTTCTTGCACTAAGCGACTTCGAACTTGCTGCAGGCAGCGGAGCAGTTGATTCTTGTGGTATTCAGTTTTGGCGTCCAAATATCGTCCGCCGTGCGCCTTCGCGTCACAGACCGATTCAAGGCAATATAGTAAAAATAAACCCTTTTCCCGGTTGGAGATCAGGTCTCTGGGATAGCTCACTTGGGTCTGATTCAGCAGAACTGAGACTCGATCGTGGAAACGGAATACGTCCCAGACTCTTGGTGATCGCCACTTTGCTGATTCCCAATCAAACACGAACAGCTGGCCATTCTCTTGGCGTGTATTCCACGGCGCAAAGTCGCCATGCACCACTCCGCAGGGGAATGCCGCGCCGTCTAATAGCGCTGTCGCCTGAGCAAGGACCTCGCGCCCAAGGCTTTGCCACTCCGCGCTGAGGCGACCTTCCATTTTCTGCCACGATGCAGCTGTATCCTCTACAAGCGCGCTGCCGCTCTTCTGCACTGTGCCTACCTGTTCGAGTTGCTTAAGAAATTCCGAGTGCATCTTGCCAAAGCGCAGCGGCCCGGAGCGGGAAGGTCCGCTCGATTCAAACAGTAGAAAGCCATCGTCCCATTCCCCAGAATGAAAGACCCGTGGGATGTTATTGCGCAACCTCGGCGACTCCTCCCAGAGGTAATTCAACATGCTTGCCTCATGGCGAACAGCTTGGCTAGCAGCCAGGCTAAGCGGCAGCTTCATGTAGCCCAGCACTTCGCCGGACGAACGCATCACCTGCACAGTCATCATCCGCAGAGCTTCGAGATTACCAAACGAGAACGCGAACTTCGGCTTCTGCTCGCCAGTTATTTCTGTTACCAGTAACTGCAAAGGTAGGGGGCTTTTCGATGCCACAATTATCTTCGCGCCCGACCATCCTTTCCAGCCTAACTTCGCTAAGCCCACGATTACAGCCTTGAGAAGCCGAGCGCGCAGAGAAAACGGAGCATACATTTGCAATCCGCTCAGCATGAGTGACGCATTGGCGGGCATCAACCACCTGATGTGGTGGCGGCTGGGCAAAATCGAAAATTCGTGAACACACAAAAAACCGTCATGTGCCAAGCTGTCACGCAGCTTGCGGGACGAGCAGCAGGACATAATTACGGTATTTTCCTGCACATTAGCTGCCCCATGCCTTTTGGCTAATAACCGCGAACTGCTCCCAACAAGCGTTTTGACCACTTGAAAGGTGATTGCGTCCGTTTCATCAGACATTTACTTATCCTGCCAGTCTTTGTGAGCGGGTTTCTCGGCCAATGTCACAGACAGGCGTTAATTCCGGTGTTTCGATCGTCAGGTCCATGCTGTACGCGGTCGCATTGATAGGCAGACTCTCAGTTGGCGTAGCAAGGCGGTTCTGACGGAGTTAGGCTCTCATAAATTCTCTTTAGTGATTCGTAATTGCTCTCGGCGGTGTACTTCAATTCGTAGTCGGCACGGCACTCTTTACCCATGCGAACTAGGTCTTCCGGGTGCTTCCATGCCCATGCAATCGAGTCTGCCAGCTCTCGAGTATCTCCCCGACGGAACAACAATCCGTTGCGTTGGGCCTCGACCAGTTCTGGAATTGCACCGAGATCTGAAGCAATGACCGGCAATCCACAGGCGTAAGCCTCAACAATGGTCATGGGGAAATTTTCGTAACAGGTACTCGGCAGGACCAGCAATCGTGCGCCTTTCATGGCCGCCAAAACTTCCGTGCGCGGCAACCGGCCGAGAAACGAGATTCTGGGGTCCTGCTCCCGGAAGGCGGACACTCGTGCGTTTAACGGCCCGTCCCCGATGATTTGCAACCGGATCGGTTCCTTCACCTGCTTCCAAGCTTCGAGGAGCACATCAACTCCCTTTTCTGCGCTGAGACGGCCCGCGTAGAGAACATATTCCCCGGCGCTCCTCCGAATTCCCGGGTCGGGATAAACGAAGTTCGGTTTTACAACCATTTTGTTCGCCGGCAATCCCGCTTGCACAAACTTGTTCCTCGCGAACTGGCTCAGCGCGATAAATGAGCTGATGGCCTCCAGGGTGTGCCGGTTGCGGTGATATGCCAGCATCACTGTCACAGCCGCAGTGGAAATTCTTGACCCGCGGTAGCAGCCATGCAAGATGCCACAGGCAAGAGTCTTGTCCAGGCACTCTTCGCAGACTCCACCCGCACGCAGGAAGTTGCCCTCAGGGCAGAACAGCCGGTAGTTGTGCAGCGTCTGCACGACTGGGACGCCTGCCTCGCGGCATGCCGAATAAATGGACTGCGAAATCATGACGAATGTGTTATGTACGTGTACCAGGTCTGGTCTCTCTCTCCGGATCAACTCAGCAACTTGCGCATAGGCATCATCCGCCCAGATAGTCTGCTTCAACAATCCCAAACGCCGAACGCCAGAATATTTTTCAATTTCACGGTTGCTTCGCATGTAGAGCACAACCCGGTGACCATGCCGGCGTAGTAAATCAGTCTCTTGCTCGAAAACCACGTCTTCGCCGCCACGCTGCTGGTACGAATTGTGGACAAGAAGCACCTTCATTACGGTCGCCAGAGCATAGGGTTATTGCGAAAGCATTATGAATTTTGCGGCGGAAGGAAGGTGCTCCCTTGCTCACTCCTCGCATTGCCTTTTGCCCAAAGGAGTTGGACAGTAATTTTCCAGAGGAATCGCGGATTGTTCAGCAAGTACCGTTTCCATAACCGTTTAGGTTCCTGAATGAGTCGGTGAGACCATTGCAAGCCGCAATTTTTCATCCAACCAGGGGCATCTCGCAAATTACCCGCGTGAATGTCGAAAGCGGCGCCTACACCAAGCATGACTTTGACCGCTAAATCGGGTCCGACTCTGGCCATAAAGTCTTCTTGTTTCGGCGTGCTGAGCCCAACCCAGAAGAGGTCGGGCTTTATCGAAGCGACTTTGTGTTGCAGGTCTCGGAGTTCGTTCTCCGAAAGCGGACGGAAAGGGGGCGTGTGCGTCCCCACGATCTTTATGCCTGGAAAACGAGCGCATAAGGCTTGATTTAGTTTTTCTGCGACACCGGGCCCGCCGCCATACAAGAAGTGGGTATAGCCCTTTTCTATCGAGCGGGCGCAAAGCTCGGACATGAGATCGGGCCCGTAGACTCGTTCCATTTTTTTGAACCCCTGAAGTTTGCCAACCCAAACGGTAGGCATTCCGTCAGGTACAGTGAGTAATGAGCGGTTGAGAATTGCCCTGAATTGGCGATTCGTCTGTGCTTCCATGACTCCATGGACACCGGTCACGCAGACGTAGCATTTTATGCTCCCTGCGAGGGCGCGCTCGATTCGGTCGGCTGCCTGCCCGAGGTCAACTGGGTCAACCCCCACTCCTAGTACGTTCACTTTGCTCATATGTGAACCTGGTTCGCAGCAAGATAAGGATCTGAAATGGTGCCCTTTCGGTCATTAGAGCGAAAAGTCATCGCATTCAGATTTGGCGGATTATATCGGTACGGTACGAAACCTATTGTTGAAGATGAGCTAATTGCGTCTGGCTTTGTGCACGGAGGTTTGCAAACCAATGAGTATCGAAATGCCCAGTCGAGACCTAAACCTCACAATAAAACTGATATCATGCCTTTGTAGACAGGCGCCCAAACATACCGCGTGATTTTTCCGCGATTCGCGAGCTGGTGGTGCCTTTCTACCATACGGCCAAGCCATCATCCGATCCGCTCTGGTGCCGAAACCAACAAGCGATAAAGCCGATGCATGTCGGAATAAAAGCATCGAACTGTCGGGATTCACTGAACTTCCCAAACAGTGTGGTTACCAGGAACAAGCTCGGTAGACTCGTAGCGGCGCACCGCAGAAGTGAAGGGGCATATCTCCAGCCTATGAACGCAAGCAACCACCAGGGAATGAGTATGGCGCCAGAGAGAATCAAGAAGCGCAAGGGATAGGTTCGCCAGAAAAGCAGGTTTTCCCACAGCCGGTTATCGAACAATGCTGCTCCGGAAACCTGGCATATGACCACAGATCGTACGACAATGTATGAACCAACCTGACAGATGGCAAATAGAGCGAGGCGTGAGAACTTCATGCGACGCCAAGCATACAGAAGTGCCACTGGAACGAGTAAAAGGTTGTTCTCATGATTGAGAGTTGCAATCGCAAACAGCGCCGTATAGCTTGCCCATTTATTGTAGTAAAGAAGGAGAAGGCACGACGTCCAAAACCCGATAATAGCAATGTCATAAAAGTTATAATAGGTGAGCGTTGGAGTTACCATAAGAGTGAGTGATACGTAGCCAAACAGTTTTCCAAACCTTGGTAGGAAAAGGCTTGCCCATTTTCCTGACAAGTATACAGTAACTGCGATGATCACTGTCTGAACCGCGAAAAAACAATTACGGTCAGTTAATGATGGTGCAACATGTTGCAATTCTCGTGCTACAAGCGGAAATAGAAGACGATATCCAAATGCTGGAGGAGATTCATTTGGTTCATGCATGATCGTGTGTAGCTTGTACCATGGACCTTCGTAACCATGTTCGAGAGCCGTTAGAATCGTGGCCACACACGCGAAACTGATAATCAACTGTGGCAAGGACTCGGATGCGAGTCGCAACCGCTGTCTGAGGTGGTTGGGCTGGGTGCGCCTTGTTTCCAGGTCAACTGCAACGGAACGTGTGGCTACAACGTTAGATTCATTACTCATTTGTACTAGTCCCTTAGTGATCTTGCCGGTCGCCTACGGTTAGGCGTACGCTCCGGTTGCGTGTTTCATCAACGGTTTTAGACACAAGGTGTTACCACCAAATTTGGCAAATCCCCGTTTGAGGTAAAAATAATGTACAAATCCTGCAGCGTGCTTCCCCCGGCGGCTGCTCGACACCGTTCTACTCCGGGATTGTTGCAAACACTATTTTGTCAAATAGGGCTGTCGTGCTTGGCTTCTCTTGTGGCGGTGGCTACAGCATGGGCACAGGCCCCATCTGGCCCGATTCCTTCCAGCTACTTCGGTCTCCAAATTATTAATCCGTCGACGGTGCCAACGGTAAGCTTTGGCAGTCTAGGCAAGCAATCTGCGTCCGAATGGTCGCAGATGGAGCCAAGTGCTCCAGTTGGTGGTGGTTGTCCGGGAACAAATAATTGCACTCACACCTATAACTGGTCGACGATGGATCAGTACGTCGCGAATGCTAACAGCCACAACGCACCGGTAGAATTCCACATGGAGTATGCTCCACCCTGGGCTACCGGAGGGGTAGGTTGCGGCGGTGGTGGCGGCAGCTCGACTGAGTGCACAGGGCCAATTACTGACTTGGTGGATATGGATGCTTTTCTTGCTGCCGTAGTAACCCGCTACGATGGGTCGCACGGACATGGCACGGTTATTTACTATGAAGTGTCGAATGAGCCATTCACTGGAGAACAAAGCTACAGCGGAACTAAGGCGCAATTTGCTACCGAGCATAATCGAATGCGATCTGACATATTGGCAGCCAATCCGAATGCCGTCGTGGGATGTTGTGGAGAGGGGGCACCAGAGGATTCGTTTGTTCCTGGCGGAACGATGGATCAGTTGTGGGCAGCGGGTCTGAGCAAGAATTGGGGCTTCATCAGCATTCATTTGTATCCCCATCACCTGGACGACGGCCCAGAAATCGTTATGGGGACATGCGTCCCAGATAATGGCGGATCGAACGAGCATGGTTTGATGGGTTCAACGAATTGTGTTCAACAAGGTATGGCCCGTAACGGAGTTTCCAGCTCTATTCCAATTCATAATACCGAGGGGGGATGGGGCGATACTACTTACACAAACTGCATCAACAACTGGGGCGGCGGATCTAGTAGCGTTGGATGTCAAAATGGTTCGGACACTCTCAAGTCCGCCTTTGTTTCGCGCTATCTGTTGGAGGGTTGGGCCTCTGGCATATCGAGAACGTCATGGTATGCGTGGGACGAGGGTTCTTGGGGTACTCTCGGAACCGAATCAAAGGCCGCGTGGCAGGCGACCTACAGCTGGCTGGTTGGTTCGATAATGACCAGCCCATGCGCTGTTGCGACTGGAACAGTTTGGACTTGTGGTCTCTTTAGCTCCGGCGGATCGCAAAACCTAGTTGTATGGAATACTGCGGGCTCCAGTAGCTTCAGCGTGCCTAGCGGGTTAACCGATTACGTCAATCTCGCAGGAAACAAAACAAGCACGAGTGCAGGATCGACGATAACAATCGGAATCCTGCCGATCTTGCTTGAAGGAACTGGCCAAACAGCACCTGCGGCACCAACGGGATTGACTGCTATTGTCAATTAAATCCAGCAATGTTGTAACACCGAGTTTTCGATCGCATCAGTCAGGCCGGCAGCAACTGCTTGGGCAGCCATAAAGCTGCGGAGCGTAGCTGTCGGCACAAATAAAACCCTGCGTGCCCCTCAAGAATCCTCCGAAAACTGGCCATTGAAAAACCTCGCCGGATATTTACTCGTCGAACGACCTGCAATCCTCGTGGTTTCTGCACAGTGTTCATCCGTTCGCTACATGTTCCCAGCATCCGATATCCCTGTTCAGCGACCAAGCGTAGCACTCGCGTGCTAATGAACCCGCCAGGCGCCGCCGTAAAGTAGATTGGTGCACCAATCACATCTTCGAGCCAGGCGCGGCTCTCGGCCAGCTCTTTGCGGCATTCCTCTACCGTCATGCGCGTCAGCTTGCGATGAGTGGTTCCATGAGTTCCCAGCGAAAAACCGCGCCTTCGCAGCGCCTGCACCTGAGGCGTTCGAATGAAGCCTGGCTTGTGCAGGCAACGATCGCGAGTTATGAAAAATGTTGCCTTGAAGCCGTACTCCTCGAGCAGGTCAGCAGCGTGCATTGCGCTCAAGTCCCCGTCGTCGAAAGTGAGTACTGCGTATCGATCTGGAAGTTCCCCTCTAGTGTGCAGCCGCGCGTTGAGCTCTTCGAATCCTTCGGCGCGATATCCTTGAGCTCGAAGAAAACTGAATTGCGCACGTAATCGCGCTTCGCTGGTCGTATATTGGTCTTCTTCTTCTCCGACCTTGTGGTAGGTCAGGCAGGCGAACTGACTGGATACGTCTTCCGTCACAGCGGTGTCACTCAGGATGCCGCGGTATTCACCAGTTGCGGATTTGACGAGGTCCCAAAGTAGTCGCGAATGAGAGTTTCGCAGTTTTCGCGTGCTTCTGCGCGATCGAACCAGTTCGTGGGCGCCCCCGCATGCGAGCGCAGCCGCAGCTCTCGCCTGTAGTTTCCATTGAGAATCTTCATCAAAATCCTTTTCGCCCGAAACACCTCGGAAAGCGCATCGTAGCCAAAATCGGGAAGCTTTAACCGGCTCCAGGTCCTTTGTACCCGCAGTCGTTCTATCCTTCTCTTTTCGCTCTGCATGCTTGCGTTCTGCCCAGTCCAGCGGAAGGCGCCGAGCAGGCTGGGCACGTAAGTGAACACTTTGCCGCTGGCGCCGAGGCGGACAAAATACTCAAAGTCCATCACTACTCGATAGTTCACATCAATAAACAATCCCTGCTCAAAAATGCTTCTCTTGAAAAACGTGGCGAGGGTCCCGATGTAGCAACCGTAGTAAAGCAAGATGCCGTAATCGAAGCGATGTGTCGGCCTGGTGCGGATCGTATGGCCTTTCTCGTCGACGTAAATACCATCTCCATAGAACACATCAGTCTCAGGATGGGACTGATGTGCCTGCGCGATCATGTGCAGCGCACCGGGCAGGTAATACTCGTCCGCATTGAGCCAGCCCACGATGTCCCCTGTTGCCATGCGAAAACCCTTATTGAGACCATCGGACTGGCCTCGGTCTTTCTCGGATACCCAGCGCAAGTGACGGTAGCGCTTCAATATCTCCAAAGTATTGTCTTGTGAGCAGGCGTCGATGATAATGTGTTCGACGTCCGGATAGTTCTGCCGCTGCACGCTTCGTATTGCGTCTTCGATGTAGCACCCCATATTCAGACATGGAGTCACCACCGAAATGCGGGGAAGTGGCTTTTTCTCAGTTGCGATGGTTGTCATTGAGCTTAGCTCGCCTTGAACCCTGCGACACCTAAGCGCAGACGAAGCAGATCTCCGTTCGTGAGATAAGCGACGTTCGACCTTCCCTGCACATAGTCGAGCACTTGGCTCAGTTCAGGCCAGAGTTTCAGGGATTCGATTTCCCAGGAATGACCATACAAGTGCCACACTCCGCCCTGTTTCTGGACCCGGTCGAAGAGCTCTTTTGCCAGCTCGACCCAGCCCGAACAGCGGCTGACGTGGCCAAGGAATAATTTCCCGCGCGGCATGTCTGGTTCCCGCAGGATATTCTTCAAGTAAGCAATGTGCGAATGCGGATAGGCTTGCAACGTGACCGGCATCTTGAAAGGAGCGAAATTCTGCGCGCATGAAAACATTCTGGTAGTGCGAGCGCCCGAGTAGCCCGCGTTTTTCAATTCAGCGATGGCATGTGGCGAATACCGTCCATTGGGGTAAGAGAAGATGGACACTGGTCGGCCAGTTATCTGCTCCAGCGCAGCCTTTGATGTGGTCACTTCGCGCCTGATTTCTTCCGCGCTCAGGTGCGACAAAGTCTGATGCGAGAAAGTATGTCCGCCGATTTCAAATCCGTTGCCGACAAGCTCGCTCAAGTCCGAAGTCGCGAGCCTCGTGGAGGTCACCTCACTGCTCAGCGGGACATAGAACGTTCCCTTTAGCGCGCGTTTTCCCAGCAACTCTGCAATCCTTAGGTCCGCGCGATCGCCGTCATCCCAACTGGTTGTGACAATTCGCGCTGGAGGAGTCTTGTGATCGAAACGCTCCTGCATATATGGTTCTTGCTCAGACAGCTGCTCACTTTGCATCGTGTCAGGACTCGAGGAGGGGAGGTTCGATTCAGTTGAAACATTCATAGCGCTTCAAAAAGTTGTCAGCCAGGTACTCGAGAGTAGCGCTTAATGCTTGGTTCTGCGTAGACCGTACGCCTTGATCTGTGGCGACGATCCGGGTGGTGGCGCTTTTGCCAAAAGAGAGTTTTCGATAAGCCTCTCGTTGCCTCCGGATTTCGGACAAGCTCAATTCGCTCTTACGCGAAACAGTATTGGCATCTGAAGCTTCCAGTATCAGCGCCAGTTTTTCTCGTGGCGGAACCACTTGCGTCAGCAGCCGAGCCAGCCACGCTGGCCCGCCATAGCGGTATCGCCTGGGATCTGCGACTACATCGCAGAAATGACGATCAAAGACTACCAGGCCTGAGCTAGCGAGAAACGGCCTGATCTTCAGCAAAAACCCAAGCACATGATCGAAAAAGAATCCTGCCAGATACAGCGAGGATGTAAGCGAATCTCTTGGAGCAAACCGGTGTGGATCCGTGGTCGCTTGACCTAACGTGCCTTTGCCTAAAAGTGCAGGACGCCAATGGTACAAACGCTGCCTGGCAAGAATCGGTCGCAGTGAACTCGACAACAACCCGGCCACGGTACTCTTACCCGAACCATCAGGCCCGAGCAGCACAATCAGCGCTCCGCGAGAGTTCGCTCTGCTTCGAAAAACCTGCCGCACTGAGTGATGCAACAGCTGAACCGGCTGCAGAAGGCTCCGCATCCAAAGCCGTCTCCGCAACTCTGAGATAGTAGGATTGATGCTCCGCTTCCGGCATAATCCGGCGATTTTTGCGCCCACATTGCGGCCGAACAAAGTTACTGCGACGCTTTCCGCCTTTACCTCCGGCAATAACAGAGATAGCTCATAAACGCGCTCAATCTCAGGAGGCGAAAGCTGCTTGTCAGCAACTAGCTTTGCGAGCAACCACTCAAATTCGGCGACAGGAGATGCGCTCCAGTAATGTGCCCTTCGCTGCCGCCCTTGTAAGAGCGCTTCCGCCGAGATCAGCATCCTGCCGCATACGTGCTGCCCAAAAGCAACGTGCAAAACCGCGGTATCAACAACTCCAGCATTCAACCAGCCGAAGTGAAACAACAATGCATCGACCGATTTTTCGCTACATCTAATCGGCAAATAGCCGCGCTTGCGCAAGATCCGAAAAGTTTTAGTGAGCTTTGCTTTATCAGTGCGCTGCATTGCCAGCGATATTTCGGCCGAATTTCCAATAGCCTCAGGGCGCGCCAAAACACAATACGATGCGTTCACCTCGTCCATTGCGCGGAAGAGAGCGCAAAAAAACCCGGCGTGACTCCTTTCGCGCGAACTCGCATCGTAAATTAGTGCTGGCTCGGCCAGTAATGCTCTTCTGCCCATGACTGGACTTTGTTTAGGCTAGGTCTGCTAGGCCGCCTGCATGGCTTTTTGGGCAACACGAGATTCAATCCAGCAATAGGTTGGTACAAGTCCTTTTGCAAGCGAAATGGACGGCTCCCACCCGAGTACCTGCCGCAAGCGACTGTTGTCGCTATTGCGGCCGCGTACGCCCTGAGGTTTGCTCTGATCGTGGACTTTGATCAGCCTCTTTTCAGCGATGCCTGAAATCATATCGACCAAGCCATCGATCGAGATCAGTTCATCCGTTCCCAGATTGAGGGGCTCACGATAATCTGATGCCATGAGCCGACGCAATCCTTCGACGCAGTCATCGATGAACATGAACGATCGGGTCTGCTTGCCGTCGCCCCAGATGTCGATC
>Ga0070732_10001874_pt1 | contig 11453 bp, 12 predicted proteins | sample Coa_R1_5_FD_66449 | JGI IMG/M metagenome (GOLD analysis project Ga0070732, IMG submission 66449) | Surface soil microbial communities from Centralia Pennsylvania, which are recovering from an underground coalmine fire - Coalmine... | ecosystem: Environmental > Terrestrial > Soil > Unclassified ...
TTCTGACCCGCCGACGATGAGCAAGCTCAGCTTCTCGCAGCGGCGCTTTTCTCCGAGCCCCGCACAACCTTCAAGAATTCCCGCATGAAAAACGGCAAGTCCATCCAGGTTCGCGAGGTAACGAGATTTCCCTCCACGACCACCTCGGTATTCTGGAACTTGCCCCCAGCGCGTTCGATGTCCGGAGCCAGGGCTTCATAGGTCGCGATGGTGCGGCCGCGGACGGCATCGACGGCGGCGAGGATAAGCGAGCCGTGGCAGAGCGCCGCGATGGGTTTCTTGCGTGCCACAAAATGCCGCACGATCTTCTGGAGCTGCGGATCGTTGCGAAGATATTCTGGAGCGCGTCCGCCGCTCAGGATGAGGGCGTCGTAGTCTTCGGGCTCGACGTCCGCAAACGCAACATCGGCCGGAATGCGATAGCCGGGCTTCTCCACATAGGTATCCCAGCCCGGTTCGAAATCGTGAATCACCGAGTTCAAGACCTTCTTGGCGGGCGCACCGATGTGCACCTCGATCCCTTCCTCACGCAAGCGGTGGTAGGGATACCAGGTATCGAGCGACTCGGTGGCATCGCCGGCTACAAGCAGCACACGTGGCATTGGTTGAGACCTCCTTAGCGCAGCTATATTATACGACTCGCGAAAGAATCACAGTCGCCAGCGAATCGACGGTAAGCCTCGTTGGTTTCGCCTGCCTCGAGGCGATCCAGGCGGCGCTCTCCAATTATCTGATTTCATTCTTCGGGATTCCCATCGCCGCCATCCTGGCTGGGCGAGCGATTGAAACTGATCGCCATTGTGCGCGGAATCATGGTGCTGGGAAGCACGTTGCTGATCACGCTTCGGGGTTAGAAAGCCGAGATGGCCAGAGGCCCGGAGCCCGCGCCAACACTCTCCGGCTGATGGGCGGGCAACAAAACATGATTGTCTCGCGCGCCAACGCCGTGGCTTCTACTAGTCGCGAACGCATTTGGGTGGCTTGTGCGGGCTGATCGAGCGGTCATCCCGGTCACAGTCGGAATCTTCGGGTTTGCTGCCAAAGCTGCTCCGTTCGAACCCTGCCGCAGGCAGGGCCTCGTGCAGAGCCGACGCGTGGAGCCCCATTGCCGACTCCGCCGAATCCTTCGTCAGCATGGCCACCTTGCCCTGCGGCACATCCAGGACGTGGCCGTCGCCTTCCAGTCGCAATGATCCTTCTTTGGTCGCCACGCTCGTGAGCTGTTTGGTGACCACCACCTTACCGGAGCTGTAGTAGCCCGCGCCCGGCGTAACCGAGGTCTTGCCCAACTTCACGTGGACCTGGAGGGTGTGGTCCTTCGTCTGAGAGATTGCGACTTCACCAAGCGACACCGCAGCACTAACGTCGTTCCCTTGGCGCTCGAAAGAGACTACGGTATTCTCCCGCAACATCATCCGGCTTCCGTGACCGAGTTCGAGCAGAACCCTGCCCTCCCGGCCCACCTCCAATTCCTGGCCGCTCAGGACGGTTTGACCCTGCGAGACCGGATCGCCGCCTGTCGATGCGTTCCGGCTGGTGACCGCCCAGCCAACGACGTTGACGCTACCGGCAAAGCTCGAAGTTGAGCCGGCAGTCCCAAGAACCACCAGAAACACCGACAAGCATACCCCTAACTCGTGTCTATGCATGGCCGCTTCTCCTTGGTTGTCAGTTGTTACCCGTCCGCTGAGGAACGAACGACGGCTGGAACCGTCCCCCCAGCGACCTTGAGGCAGGCCACTACGTCCCGCAGGCCACGAAACCGGCCTGAAAAAAACCACAGCGGTGACTGAACTCTCGCGCCAATTACAAAGTCTGTCAAGAACTCTTTTCGTAGACGTAGCAACAACTTAACCTCGGATCCCCTCGCCGACCGCATAAACACCGGCGGGGAAATTTTGACGTTCTATAACCACCTGAGAACACTAGTGATATGCTCTTCAGACGGCTCGACACCGTTCCAAGCCGCGCGGCTGGTCCAAGCCCGCGCGGCTGCTGGCCAGAACGCCACATATTCGAATTACTTACGAGAGTATGCGAGTTGGAATTTTAGGGTCAGGGTTGATGGGCGGCAAGCTCGGAACCGGTCTGTGGCGCGGGCCGGGCATGAGGTAGTGTTCAAGCTACGCGCGCAGCGAGCAGAAACTCAAGCGACTCCCACAGGAGGCCAAGGGCAAGGCACGCGGCGGTACACCCAACGAGGCCGCGCAAGAAGCGGACGCCCTCCTACTCGCCGTGCATTGGTCTCGAATCGACGATGTCGAGAATAGCTGCCTAAAATAGGGAAGACATGAGCGTGGTACGAACTGGTACTTTCTGGGAAAAGGTTATGGGCGCTAAGTCCTTTGAGATGCTGGTCGGGGCGCCCGGATTTGAACCGGGGACCTCTTGCGCCCAAGGCAAGCTGACAGACCATATCTTGTTGATTCTGCCCGTCTTTTCAGCGTCACAAGTCACGACTTAGCACCGTTTTCGGCAACTTTTGCTCCCCATTTGCTCCCCCGTTCGTAGGGCGAGGAAACAGGGTGCGGTGTAAATCCCTTTCGGGAGCTCGTGACTCATGAAGCTCACCTCTACCGAACTCGCCTACGTCCGCTCTCAAGGCCTCTATGTCACCGAGTCGTGTGATGGGTGCTGCGGACGGCTCTTGAATCAAGCTGTGCGCTACACGATCGCTGGCAAGCCTGAGGTTTATTGCTCAGCCGCCTGCCGCGAGGTAGCGTTCTTTGCGAATCGCCTCGAGGCGAAGAAGCATTCGTCGCCGGGGAGATGCGTGAACTGCGGAGCCAAGCTCGAAGGCAAAAGGCGTGGCGCTCTTTATTGCGATGAACTCTGCAAGAAGCGGGTGGCCAGAAGGAAAGAAGCGCTGCCTGCGGCAAGAGCCCAATTATCCGGGACACCGGTCGAATCAAATGAACAGCTTGCAGGGGCAAAAATTCGGACGTAATACGATTGGTTGTCCGCGGCCTTCGGGACGCAGATTTTGGCTTGGCACCGAGTCGCGATTCGGCCGGCGCCGACCATCCGGCAGCGACTTACATGAGTGGATCAGAAGACGAAATGGAGTCCAGCCACCCGGGAACCTTCGGCTGGAGTCCATCAGCACAGGCTCTCAGTGTAATGCAATGCCGTGGGGAGGCCCTGAGTTATCTCCAGGTGGCGAGAAAGGAAGCTCAAAATACTAAAACCAAAGATGTCAACAGGATACAAGCTCGGAAATTCTCGCCGGCGAGAAAATCAGTACCCCAGCCGCTCCTGGCGAGCCCAAAACGGGCGAGGCCGAGAAAAAGGCAGGAGACAGCGACGACCATCGTCCCATAGAGGAGGCAAGGTGTATGTCAAAGAATCCGGTCCCTGGGCAGGGAAGTCTTGAGGTTCAACGGATCGCTCACAGCATTCGAGAAGTGTCGCAGTTAACGGGTCTCTCCCAACCCTTTATCCGGCTCGAGATCAAGCGCGGCAATTTGCGCGCTTCGAAAGTTGGACGGCGCGTGGTCGTGCTCGTGACAGCCATGGATGAGTGGTTGAACGAGGGCACTTGGCTAAGCGCGAAATAAAGCTGATCGGTGGTGACGACCCCTTGATGGACTGTTCAGGGCCGTAGGCCCAGGGCTGCTGTCGCCTGAGGCACACCTTCGCCGAAGGGAGGAACACGAATGGAGTGCACGCGTGAAGAAGTCGACCTGTACCTGGAGGCCGTCTACGGAAAGAAACCGGTACCCGGCGCCGACGGGATGCTGCACTTGCCCTGCCCATGGCCGATTCCCGTTCGCCCGCCGCACGACATCCTCATCGACCCCAATTCCGGACGCTGGCGTTGTGAGAACGACCACGGCGGAGGGGACTTGGCGGACGTCGAACGGGGCCGATCGAGGATCCCCGACCATCGCCAGGCCGAGCAAGCTGTTTTGAAGATCATCGCCGAGGCCCGGGAGAGGACCCGCAAGGCCAAGACGGACTTCAGGAGCGTTCGGGACAAGCAGGTTGAAGACTTGGCGCCCTTCGTGAAAGGCTTGCTTCGGGTCGTCGACCGCTGCCCTGAGGGCATCCACCGGAGGGACTTGCAGCAGCGCAGCCACGTGCGCAGCCAGGGCTTCCGCAAGGCACTCAAAGAGCTCGAGCGCCGCGGCTTGATCAGGTCGCAACAGGTGCCGAGTAGACTCAAACGCCACCGGCCAACGGCAGTCTACTTCCCGGTCGTCGACACGAAGCCGGCAGGCGCTGACGAAGCGAACCTTCCCTTATAGACGGTGTGTTACCACGGAACCCACCGACCATGCGAATCTAGAACTCATGAATGCTCCCACCCGTTGCTGGTGAAATGGGGATTCGGTAATGCTAAACGCTGCGCCGTTACACAGGATCTATGTCCGCCGAGGTCCACTCTCCGTGAAACCGGCTGATCAGGTCGAACTCCGACGTATACCGAGGGCGTGGCCACTCGCGAGCGCCAACCTGCCGAGCCGCACGTTGACTTCGATATCGCGCGCAGATAGTATCCTCGCTAACGCGGACAGTTCGATTTTAGCCGGGCAAAACGGTTTGGCCTTCCAACACTGGCGGAAGTTGGGCGGCAGTAGGGACCGGCTTATTTCGGATTTTGCATTGGTGCAATGACCTTGGTCGCTGGCACAAAACTCGGACCTTATGAGATCTTGGCAGAGCTGGGTGCAGGTGGAATGGGCGAGGTGTATCGCGCTCGGGACCCAAGGCTCGGGCGCGAAGTTGCTATCAAGGTTCTTCCCGCCTCGTATTCGAAGGATCCCGACCGTCTGCGCCGCTTCGAGCAGGAAGCCCGCGCCGCCGGGCAACTGAACCACCCGAACATACTCACGGTTTACGAGTTCGGAGTGCACGAGGGCGCGCCGTTCATCGTATCGGAACTTCTGGAGGGCGCGACCTTGCGCGGGCGCTTGAGCGGAGGTCCGATCCCTAGCCGCAAGGCGGTGGAATACGGCGTTCAAATCGGTCAAGGCTTGGCTGCGGCGCACGAAAAGGGGATCTACCACCGGGACCTGAAACCAGAAAACCTGTTTATCACGCGAGACGAGCGCGTGAAAATCCTCGACTTCGGCCTTGCCAAGCTCGTGGAACCGGAAGCCGTCCCTGGCAAGGTCACCAGCCTCCCTACCACGCCGTCGGTTACCGAACCCGGCAAGGTGATGGGTACGGCGAGCTACATGTCGCCCGAACAGGTGCGCGGCGAGCACACCGACGCGCGTTCGGACATCTTCGCCTTCGGGGCGGTTCTTTTCGAGATGCTCTCCGGCACACGAGCCTTCGCGCGGCCCACTGCGGCCGAGACGATGACCGCCATTCTGCGCGAGGAGCCCAAGGAGCTCTCGGCGCTCAAAGCCGATATCCCGCCCGCCTTCGAGCGCCTGGTCCAGCATTGTCTGGAGAAAGACGCCGGACTGCGATTTCAGTCAGCGCGCGATTTGGCGTTCGCTTTGGAGTCGGTTTCCGGAGGCTCGAGCACGGCGGCTCTTCCGGCGGTTGCGCCGCCGGAGGCCAAACGTCGCTGGGCCGGTCGAGCGGCGGCAGTCGCCGCCGCAGCGGTGATCGTGGCAATGGCGTTTTGGGCGGGGACGCGCTTGGGCCGCGCGCCTTCTCCCGAATTCAAACAACTGACGTTCAGCCGCGGAACCATCGAGGCCGCGCGGTTCGCTTCCGACGGCCAGTCGGTCATTTACAGCGCCGAATGGGACGGCAAGCCTGCGGCGGTGCTCAGCGCCAAGATGGGCACTCCCGGGTCGACGCTTCTGGACTTCCCCGCCCAGACCAACTTGCTGGCGGTTTCACCAACCGGCGAACTGGTGGTTCTAGTTCATACGACCCATGAGGCAGGGTATATCTATCGCGGCGTTTTGGCGCGAGCTCCGGCGAGCGGTGGGGCGCCGCGCGAGGTCCTCGAGAACGTGCAATACGCTGACTGGCTTCCGGGCGGACAAGAGCTGGCGGTGGTTCGCTCGCAGCCACGCGAATACACTTTGGAGTTCCCGGCGGGCAAGCCACTCTATAAGACGCGCGGTTGGATCAGCCATCTGCGAGTCTCCCCGGACGGACAGGAGGCGGCCTTCATTGACCACCCCATTTACGGCGATGACCGGGGACAGATTTCGATCCTTGACCGCGCGGGGCACAAGAGGGACCTGACGCCTGTCTACGCGACTGCCTGGGGGCTGGCCTGGTCGCCCGACGGACGCGAAATCTGGTTTGCCGCCGCAGCCACAGGCGGTAACCGACTCATGCGGGCTGTCAGCCTTTCCGCCAAGGAAAGGGTTCTCTTGCGTATCCCTGGTTCGCTTGCGCTTTTAGACGTTTCCCGGTCCGGCCGAGTGCTTCTCTCGCGCGACACTGTGCGAATGCGGCTGATGGGCCTGTTCCCCGGCAGTTCTTCTGAGCGTGATATCTCATGGCTTGATTGGTCGCACGTACGCGACTTGACGCCCGACGGGAAGATGGTCCTTTTCGACGAGGAGGGTGAGGGCACAGGGCCCAGGTACCTTGTCTGCCTGCGGAATACCGACGGCTCGCCGGCGGTGCAACTGGGCGAGGGATACGCGACGGAGCTTTCGCCTGACGGCAAATGGGCAGCATCCCTCGACTTCTACCAAAGTCCTGCTCGATTGATCTTGCTGCCGACGGGCGCTGGGGAAACCAAGGTGATATCCGCACCGTCCTTCGAGGCCACGTGGGGAGGTTGGCTGCCAGGTAGCCAGCAGCTTTACCTTGTGGGTTCGCAGTCCGGTGAGCCGCCTCGCTACTACCTTAATTCCCTGAAGGACGGCTCGCTCCGGCCCCTCACCCCTCCCGGGCTCAGGGCGATCGGGCCACGCCCCTTCTCTCAGGATGGGAAATGGATCGCCATGGTTGGCTCAGATGGCAAGGCAACCCTTTTCCCTTTAGAGGGAGGGCAACCGCGCCCCTTGCCAGGCCTCGAAGCCGGGGAAGGGATCGCTGGGTGGAGTGCGGACAGCCGCTTTGTGTATGCGTACCAACATTCGATGCCCGTCCGCCTCTTCCGCGTGAACATCGCTACCGGGGCGAGAGAATTGTCGAGAGAAATCGCGCCAGGCAGCATCGCGGGCGCCGGGGCGAGTGCGCACGTTCTGATAACTCCAGACGGTCGCTACTATGCGTATAGCTATTCGAGTATGTTGTCCGATCTGTTCGTTGTCGATGGAGTGAAATAACCATCCAAATCAGATATCCGCATCTCGTTCTTTTCTCTTGGACTAAGCGAACGGAACCAGACCGGACTCCATTCGGTCGGCTTCCGTAACGAGTAGTCGCCAAGTGGCGGGTGATCTTCGTCCCGCACGGTCTGTGGGACGGAGCGGCGAGGATCGCTCGCGCCTTCGGTGTTGATCGCGGGTGCTCGGCGGCCCCGGGGAGAGTCGTTGTTCGCGAGCCCACCCAGAATTACTCCGAGTACCCCGTGACCGGCGCGGAATTCCGGAAAGCCCATGGTGTAGAATAGGGGCTGCCTTGCTTCAAGGCGAAGCCACAGCCAACAACGGACGGCTCACAGGGGGGCTGATCTGGTCGGCCGCACGCTTTCCTACTATCGGATCACCGCCGCGATCGGCGCAGGTGGAATGGGCGAGGTCTACCGCGCCACTGACACCAAGCTCGGCCGTGAGGTGGCGCTGAAAGTAGTGCCCGAAGCCTTTGCCCGGGACGCCGATCGCATGGCGCGATTCCAGCGTGAAGCACAAGTGCTCGCCTCGCTCAATCATCCGAACATTGCGGCAATCTACGGCCTGGAAGACTCCCGCGGTGTCCGCGCGCTGGTGATGGAACTGGTAGAGGGGCCAACCCTGGCCGAGCGTCTGAAGTCAGGCGCTGTGCCGCTCGATGACGCGCTTCCCATTGCAAAGCAAATCGCCGAGGCCCTGGAATATGCGCACGAGAAAGGCATCATCCACCGCGACCTGAAACCCGCCAACGTCAAGATCACACCTGAGGGCACGGTCAAGGTTCTCGACTTCGGCCTCGCCAAGGCGCTGGACGTTGAGGCGTCCGTCTCCTCCAGCATCTCGAATTCTCCCACACTGACCGCGGCGGCGACCCAAGCCGGGATGATCCTCGGCACCGCGGCTTACATGAGTCCAGAGCAGGCGCGCGGCAAAGCTGTGGACCGCCGCGCCGATATCTGGGCCTTCGGTGGCGTGCTCTTCGAGATGCTAACCGGCCGCCGCGCGTTCGAAGGTGAGTCGATCACCGACACACTCGCAGCGGTGATCAAGTCTGAACCGAACTGGGACATGCTGCCGGCCGAAATGCCGGCGCGCATCCGCGAGCTGGTTCGCCGCTGCCTCACAAAAGATCCCAAGCAACGATTGCAGGCCATCGGCGACGCGCGCATCGCAATTGAAGAGACGCTGAGCGGCGCAGATTCTGTATCGCCGGTGGATGACCGGCGAGAGATCGCCGCCCACATAGGGGCGCGACAACCTTGGCGTCGCGCGGCGACTTGGGCGGCGGGAAGCTTTCTTCTTTATCTGGCTCTATACGGCGGATGGTGGCTGCGCGGTCGACGCGCCACATCGCAACCACGTTGGTCCGGCGACCTGCTGGGCGGTTCGAGCATAGCCCTTTGTCCGCGCATTTCGCCCGACGGTCGCACCCTGGCCTTCCAAGCCATGGTGGAAAACCAGACCCAGGTGGCCGTGATGAATCCCGATTCGGGGAACTGGACTGTCCTCACCCACACCAAGTCGAGTGGCGTAGTGCAGGAAATCGCCTGGTCGCCCGACGGTTCGAAGCTCTATTTCGACCGAGTGCTTTCTCAGCCCGTAGGCATTTATACCGTACCTTCTCTAGGCGGGGACGAACGGCTGGTGTTGAAAGGTGCCGGGGGCCCGGAGGCCCTTCCTGATGGCAGCTTGCTGGTCTGGCGGATTGACGCTGAGCGGAAATCGCGAATCTTTCATTTCTGGCCAGACTCGGGACGGCTCCAGCCCCTGGAAGCCTGGATCCCCCCGACACTCCCAGTCAACCTGTTCCGGGTCTTCCCGGATGGCAAAGAGGCGGTGTTTTTTGGAACGACCGAGGGGACGGACGCTTCACCGCACTTGTTTGCGCTCGACATTGCCAGTGGCAAAGCGCGCCGGCTCGCAGCCCAGTTGCCCATCCGTCAGACGAGTGAGGCGTTTCCCCTGGCGCCCACGCCGGACAACCGTTCGGTCCTGATTGACCTTCCCTCCGGCAATCTGCATCAGGTTGTGGCCGTTCCCCGCTCCGGTTCGGGACCCGTGCAGGTACTCCTGACCTTGACCACTCCGCCCTGGGTGATGGACGCCGGACCTGACGGCAGCATCTATCTCGATCAGGTCGACCGGCCCTTCCAAGTCCTTCGCTTTCCCCCCTCCGGCGGCACACCCGAAGTCCTCGCAACCACGGAGAGCCGCGCCATCGACCTCTCCGCGCCGGTGGAGTTCTCGGACGGCCGTCTTCTCCTTCCGACGCTTACCTCCAGTCGTTCGCTCTTGATTGGCAAACCTGATGGGAATTTCTTCCCTCTGGTGGACACTGCGGAGGAGACGCATCTGCCAGCAGTATTGCTCCCGGACAACCAGGCGGCGTTTATCGCTGGAACGGGTTCCGACCAGACTATCGTCATCGCCTCGGCTGGCGAAGGCCGGATTATCCGCCGCCTCAACGGGTCCAAGGGAGCATCCGTAACAAGTCTGGCGGCTGCACCGGACGGAAGGACGCTCTACTATACGGCGGAAGGGACCCTTTGGGCCATCCCCGCCGACGACGGGACGCCGCGCAAGATTTCTGCAGGAGACGGTGTCGCCGTCGATCCCAACGGTAAAGCGCTCATTGTCAACTTGGTTGAGAAAACAGGAGTGCGTCTGGTTCGGGTTCCGCTGGCAGGTGGCCCGGAACAAGATGTCAATGTTCAACGCGACCTGACGATTGACCCCCTCAATTTGGGAGCAAATGGTCTTCGCACAGATGGAAAGCTGCTGATCGGAGTGACGGCCCGGGATTCCTGGTTCTTCAGCGCGGCGGTGCTTGACTTGGCGAGCGGCAAGCTCACCAGAGTCCCGCTCAACTACGCAGGTGACATATTGATGTTCGGATGGACGAGCGACGGCCGCATCCTGGCCTTCGCCGAACCCATGCGCGCCCACATTTGGCGCTTCCGGCCACTGCCTTAATGGGACGAATGAGCGAAATGAACTGGAAAGCGATTTCTGATTGTGCAAGCCGTGGGTAGTGACGCCAAAAATGGGCGCCTGATTTTCCTGCAAAACCGGCACGCCTTTCTGAATAAGGCGCAGAGGAAATGACCAACGATTGAGCGCTGGAGCTTCGGAGCCAATGAGACAGAGGCCGGCGTTCGAGGAAATAGATCCTGCCTTGTCGCCAAGGGTTTACCAATAGCTGTCGATGACAGCCCTTCTTACCAACTATTCGCGCCGTCGCCAGTCGCCGGCCATTTATGAGATAGGTCTTAGGTTCTTTCTTGCAGCCGATCGGCACCATCACTTTCCCTCCAGATGGCCTATTTGATCGTCTCGGGATTCGCTGCACAGCGAGTCCTTCGCCTTACCTATCGGGATGAAATTGTCAAACCTCCTGTCAGGACAATCGCCAGCGGGCGGAACCGCAGGGGCCGGCCTGAGTTCGTTCGCCTCCACCCGCGCCTCTGCCCTTGCCGGCCAAATTCTGGCGACAGCCACGTAAGGGGTCATCTGCGCATCTGGCGGCGACACTGAGCACCAAACTGCCAAAGGGAACCCTACCACTGTAACCCCCTAGCACCGCCCCCTCAAGGAATCTCTGCAGTCCCCCAGGGAGCCAAGCGTCCATGAGACTCGGAGATAGAGTCATTCAGACAGGCGGGCCTCGAGTCCAACGAATCCAGAATCCAGCCGTGAGCACTGGACCAACGCGCGCTGCGGAAGCTAAGCTTCCCTCGCATTGGTTAGCGGACGGGTCGACGCTCCGAGGTTAGCAGGTGCCGAAAGAGGGATGTCGGTGGCAGGCTTTACCTCAGCGCGCTTTCTCGCCATCGAAGTATAAAGGTCAGCGAAGTCCGCATCTTGAGTATCATGTCCACGTGCGCAGGGTAAGGATGTAGCGCTCCGTGACATCGTCGAGGAGCGTGAGGATAGCCCCAGATTTTCCTCTGAATCGCACCCTTTCGAAGTTCTTCGAGCATTGACGACGGGCTCTCGAGCACTTCGCGAGAGCTGCTCCAGTCCCGAGAGAGCCACTCCGTTCGACGTACGCAGGTGTGGCAAGCAGCGCTTCGACCGACGGCCTTTCGCACTAACGGAGGCAAGCCTGTGAAGTGCCACCTCGTGCGAGCAAAGCTACCCAGCTTTCGAACCGGAGCGTATCCTGCTCGACCTCCAGGCCTTCGTTCACCGCTCCCAGAAGGAACCTCAGCACAGTGGTCGCTGATCCCGATCTCCAGTTTGCCGCAAACA
>Ga0070732_10001875_pt1 | contig 11452 bp, 8 predicted proteins | sample Coa_R1_5_FD_66449 | JGI IMG/M metagenome (GOLD analysis project Ga0070732, IMG submission 66449) | Surface soil microbial communities from Centralia Pennsylvania, which are recovering from an underground coalmine fire - Coalmine... | ecosystem: Environmental > Terrestrial > Soil > Unclassified ...
AAAGCGAATGTGTTCGTATCGGCGATGTCTGGGAACGTCCTTCTGATGCCAAAAGTGGAACCGTGAGGGTCATTGGTAGAGTTATGCAGTCACCAAGGCAACGCAGCGAAACCAAGTAAATAACTGGATCGAGTGACTCAGCCAGTGACCTGCATGTGTGGCATCCTTCTTGCTCTCAGGAAACGCCGGAGTCTTGCGGTCCACTTGAACTGAGAACGAAAGAGAAATAGGAGCCAAAAAAGGGCACGGCATCGCGGAGAGGATACTGAACTATGCGGAGATCAGTTGTCATTGATTGCTCGCCGGAAAATGCACATCGCTACCGGTCAGGATGGGCGATTGTTGCGGTCGACGTCATCCGGGCCACCACCACGGCGGTGACTGCGGTCGCGAACGGCCGGAGGTGCTTTCCCGCACCGACCGTGGAGGCGGCGTTTTCTCTCGCTAAACATCTAGAGAATCCTCTGGTCGCCGGTGAAACCAGCGGTAAGATGCCGCGCGACTTCGACTTGAACAACAGCCCTGCCGACGTTGCTTTTCGTACGGACGTCCACCGGCCTCTGGTTCTGGTTTCTTCGTCGGGCACCAAGCTGATTCATAATGCCAGTGGCTGTAAAGGCCTCTATCTGGCTTGTTTTCGTAATTACTCGGCGGTCGCCAGTTACTTAGCCGAACACCACCCCCGTGTCGCTATCATCGGAGCGGGAAGCCGAGGTGAGTTCCGCGAAGAGGACCAGATCTGTTGCGCCTGGATCGCCGCACAACTAATAAACCAAGGCTACGCGGCCGAAGATCAGAACACCGCAACGGTTGTCAGGCGCTGGACCCACGCACCGGCGAAGGCCTGTCTTTGTAGTCATAGCGTGGACTACCTGCTCCGGACGGGCCAACTCGCGGACCTGGACTACATTCTCAGCCACGTGGATGACCTCGACGCTGTTTTTGCGGTCCGGGACGGCGAGGTAGTCATGGTTCCAACTGTCGACGGTCTTGACGCTGAGCAGGCAGCGACAGCCGCACGTCTCGGCGAATTTCCGGCGACGGTCGCCGTAGAGGCGTGACCGATGGACAACTCAGTCCCGGTTATCGTTCTGAGATCCGTGCACCATGGCGGCTTGGGGATCGTACGCAGCCTCGGGCGTCTCGGCGTGCCTGTATACTGCATCGATACTGATGCTTGGACACCGGCTTTCAGCTCCCGATACTGTAGACGCCGCTTTATTGTAGATATCGAGAATTCACCCCCAGAGGAATCCGTCGCTCGCCTCCTGAAAATCGGTAACCAGATCGGTGGCCGTCCGATTCTCATTCCTACCACCGACCGGTCGACGGTATGGCTTGCAGACAACGCCGGCGCCCTTCGTAGCGAGTTCCGTTTCCCCTCGCAGAACGCGGCGCTGGTTCGCCTGCTGTGCGACAAAAGCCGGATGCAGCAACTTGCCGCGCGTTGCGGCGTCCCCACGGCCACTTCGGTTGTTCCACGGTCCAAAGACGACTTATTGAATTTCGTCGAGACGGCAGCCTTTCCGGTCATGGTCAAAGCGACGGACGACGAGCGCCTGCGGCGTAGCGCCGGAGGGACAAAGTTTCTGATTCGAAACCGCCGCGACCTTCTGGATCTGTACGCGAAGGTCGATACACCCGAGGACCCTGGTTTTCTGCTCCAGGAATTCATTCCTGGCGAAGACTGGATGTTCAACGGCTATTTTGACCAGAACTCGCGGTGTTTATTCGGAGCCGCGGGCAAGAAGATCCGCCGGTTCCCTGTCTCCACCGGCGTAACCAGCCTGGGAGTCTGCCTGAGTAATGAGACCGTGGAGAGAATCAACGCGGCATTCATGCAGGCTATCGGATACAAGGGAATCCTCGACATCGGGTACCGGTACGATTACCGCAACGGCCAATACAAAGTTCTGGACGTGAACCCGCGCATCGGTTGTACGTTCCGGCTGTTTGCCTCGACCAGTGGACTGGACGTGTCACGCGCGCTGTACCTTGACATGACCGGCCAATCGGTCCCACCCGCGACCGTCTCCGACGGCCGTAAGTGGATGGTGGAGGACTTTGACCTGGCCTCGGCGTTCCTCTCCCGCCGGGAGAAAAACTTGACCTTAAAGGATTGGCTGAAGTCTCTGAAAGGGATTCAGGAGACCGCCTGCTTCTCCATTGACGACCCTTTGCCGGTATTGTTGATGGCCGTCACAAATTGCACCGAACTATACCGCCGGGCCCGACGCAAGCTCGTCCCGCGGTCAGCGGAACCGGCGAAACTATCCGAGGCAACCTCTGGGCTCTGAGTTCACCTTTTCGGCTGCGCGGATGGCGGACGCGAATCCGCGCCGGTCGCAAGCGCGTCCAGCTTCTGTCCAAGCCGGCGGCGTGCTGATTCCACCGCGTTCGGATCGCGCGTCCAGGTGTGCCAGTCCCGGCCCACACTGCGCGCGACCTCGAGCGCCCACGTGCCGTAGCCCGCCTTTTTCAACAGCGCCACGTATTCATAATCCTCGACGCCATCCCGGATCCACTTCAGACGCATGGAAGGGGCTGTCCCCACAATCCCCACCGCCTTGCCGGGATAAACCAGGGTTCCCTCGCCGGGGTAGTTGTTCGAGCTGAACTTGCCCACATTGTTTACGTCGTTCCAGGGGTCCGAAGACCATAGGTCCGCTCTCCAGTAGAGCAGTCCGCTAAGGTTCAGGCTCTGGCTGATGAAGCCCGGCTGGATACGGAAATCAATGGGCGTGAAGTCGATCTCCCACTTAGGCGAGTACGCATCCTGGACCAGCGTGTTATAAGACCAGACTTCGTCTCCTTTCGCCAGCGCCTGCGCGATTCGGTTGGTGGCTTTGTCGTACGTCTCCGGCAACACCACCCACATGTCCACAGCGGAGCGCCCCGTCCCGGACCCATCGTCCATTAATTCGGGTACTGGCGCCATCGTGACCAGGTTCTTCACTCCGGCGCGGTGCATAGCCAAAGCCCACTGACGGATTTGCGGATAGAGGCCCGTGCACTTGCCCACTTCGTCCGCCACGAAATCGAACAGCTTCAAATCCGGGGGATACTTCGCGATGGCCAGCGCAATCTCGCCCCCTGCCGGGACGGGGGACATGGTACACCGGGAAACGTCGGCGCCACTCCAGAATCCTAGATTACTGGCGCTGAGCCCGAACTGGTTGATCAATTCACGCGCTTGCGCCGGCGGAACCCCCAAGGGCGATACTTTGTTGCGCAGCAAGGTTCGCGCGACGGCAGTGGGCGGGGCCTCCGTGACTACGAACGCAGACTTGAGAGTGGGTGCGATTGGTAAAGTGAAGTTCCACACATCGAGTGCGATTTCGCCCGTTGCACTGCCCTGGTCGCTGGTCACAATGAAGCTGCCGGTGTACTGGCCGGGCGCCGCCGTGCGAGGCACAAAGACGTCCACCCAGATAGGTTGATTCGTGCCCGCCGATAAGTTGAATGGCGCGGCTCGCAGTTTCCCTCCCGTCGGCGGCCTGCCCGTATCCGGATCCACAAACGGAATCAAGCCATCCGAATACCAGCCGACGCCGAGGGGACGGTTCGAGCCGTTCCAGTCCGGGCTCGACTTCGTCACATGGACATAGTGTTCGCGAAAGAGCTCCAGTTGGTTCTTGGCTATCTTTTGGCCGCTGGAGTTCGTCAGGTCCGATATTGTCACGTTCACATGGGTCAATTCCCTGTCGGCCGGAGCCCGCACCACAATTTGGAAAGATTCGTATTCTCCTCGGGCCGCCGACAGTTGTGCGGCCTGGGTTTTGCCCGCAGGGCCGGACCTCTCGACACGTTCCAAGCTCGACGTCACCCAGATCAACGGACCTTTGTCAGCTCGCAGAGGGGTGCAAAGCAGAAACAAGCAGAAGTAGAACCTGAACCGAGTTCTTCGAGCCGATCGGATTTTCTTAACAGTAGACACGAAGATCAGCCGGTTATGGACGCTGGGGGTGGTCCACAGAAGTTCCTCCGGAAGATCCGCCGGGTGCGAGCCGGTCTAGCATTTCCCCCAACTGCCGGCGCGCCGCTTCCAGCGCTTTGGGGTCCCGCGTCCAGCTCTTCCAATCCTGACCTACGCGGCGTGCGATTTGCAATGCCCATTCACCGCGGCCGGCCTTTTTCAGCAGCGCCACGTATTCGTAATCCTCCACTCCGTCCCGGATCCATTTCAGCCGCATCGAAGGCGCCACGCCCACGATCCCAACCGTCGAGCCAGGATACACGAACATCCCTTCGCCCGGGTAGTTGGCCTGGCCGAACTTGCCCGCGTTGTTCACATTGGTCCATGGGTCGGAAGTCCACGTGTCCACGCTCCAGCCTAGTAGTCCGGTGAGACCTAAGCTCTGGCTGATGAAGCCCGGCTGAATGCGGAGATCGATCGGGGCGAACTCGATGCCCCACTTGGGTGAGTACGGGTCCTGCACCAACGCATTGTAAGACCAGACCTCGTCTCCTTTTGCCAGCGCCTGCATGATTCGATCCGTCGCCAGGTCGTAGGCCTTGGGTAAGACCGCCCAAATGTCGACGGCCGAGCGCCCCTTCCCCGTGCCGTCGTCGAACAACTCCGGCACAGGCAACATGGTAATCAGATTTCTGACGCCGGCCGCATGCAGGGCCGAGCCCCATTCCCGGATCACCGGGTAGTGACCGGTGCACCTGTCGATCTCGTCCGCAGTGAAATTGAAAAGATACAGGCCATGCGGATACTTCGAGGCCATAGCCTGGACCTCGCTCACAGCCGGCGCAGGCGACATCTCGCAAGTGGAGCCGTCGGCACCGCTCCACAAGCCGAGATTTGTCGCGCCGAGCCCGAAATTCTTGGCCAGGTTGCTGGCATCTTCCCCGGGGATGTTCAGAGGAGACACCTTGTTGCGCAGCAATGTGCGTGCAGCAGCCGACGGTGGCGCCTGCATGGCGTTGAAAGCGGATTTCAAAGTGGGTGTGAGCGGTAGAGTGAAATTCCAAACTGTCAGCACGACCTGCCCAGTGGTGCTGCCTTGATCGCTGGCCACGGTGAAGCTGCCGGTGTATTGGCCTGCGTGCGCTGCGGGAGGCACAAAAACATCCACCCAGATAGGTTGGTTCCTGCCCGCCTGCACGCTGAACGGCGCTGCTGCAAGCGTCCCACCGGTTGGCGGCGATCCCGTATCAGGATCCACAAAAGGTATCAAGGCATCGGGATACCATCCGGTGCCTAGCGGACGATTAGACCCACCCGCATCGGGAAGCGGGCCGGTAACTTGTACATAGTGCTCCCGGAAGAACACCAGATTATTTTTCGATACAATCTCGCCCGCGGCGGCTGTGAGATCTGTCGCCGAGACATTCACATTTGTCAGAGCAAATGCATGGGGGGCTTGTACGACGATCTGAAATGACTCGTATTCGCCTCGCGCCGCAAACAATTGGGCGACCGTCGAGCCTTGCGCCGGATCAAGCGGCCCAACTCTTTCGAGGCTGGGCGCAACCCAGACGACCAGGTCATTTTGTGCCCAAAGGCACGTGGAAAATAAAAAGAGGCAGAATCGGCTCGTAGCGAACTTCTACGAGCAATTCTGCCTCCGGAAATCGGGCCTGGTGGGTTGCCGGCCCCATATGACTCGTGTGCTACGGCACAACCCACGAGCCGCTCTGTATGTAGCTGCTCGCTGTGCCGCCCATATCAGTCGCGCTCGCGTAGACATAACGCGTGCCGGCGAACGACGAACTGAACGTGATGGGAACCGTGAGTGTGAGATAGTTCCCTGAGCCGGTCACCGAGATGCCGCTCCCATTGATCGAGCACTGGCTGTTCTGAATGGTGGCGTTGGTCCCTACGGCCACATTGGACCAGGTCGATGTATCGTTACTGGACAGCCAGAGCATCTTGCCGGCAGTGTCGTAATAAATCCAGCAGGCGTTGGTAGCGCTCAGCGATGAATTTACGACGGCGTGGACGCCGGTGAGGCTTGCGTAACCGTTAGGATCTGAAAAGACGAAGCTGAATGCGTGGCCGAACCCGCTTCCGGATGAGGGACTCACGGCAACTGTTCCCAGCGCGGTTGACACCGGTACAGTCCACGTTCCCCGAGACACCGTGCTGGTGGTCACACCACTGGTATCCGTCGCATTCATGTAAATGTTCTTGGTGCCAGCGAAGGCGGTGGTGAAGATGACGGGAATGTTGAGCGTGAGATTGTTTCCAGAGCCGGTCACTGAGACACCGCTTCCCGTGATCTCACACTGGCTGTTTTGGAGTGTCGCGTCGCTCCCCAGGGCCAAGTTGGACCAGGTGGATGTATCGTTGCTGGCGAGCCACAGCACCTTAGCGGACGCGTCGTAATACATCCAGCAGGCGTTGGTATAGCTGGTGGAACTGTTGACTAGCGCATGAACACCCTTGAGGTATTGGTAACCGCTCGAGTCCGAGTATACGAAGCTGAACAGGTTGTAGAGTCCGGTACCGGACGACGGGCTGACCGATACGGATGCGGGACCGCTCGCGGCAGCGCTTGCGACGGTGGTAAAGGACCACACGGCCGATGAGGTCGAGCCGCTGGTGTTCTTGGCCACGACCTTCCAGTAGTACGCCGTGCTGTTGACCAGCGTACCGGGCTGGTAGCTGGAAGTTGTAACATTTTTTGCCAGCGCCGGCGACGAAGACGTCCCGAAATAGACGTCATACGACGTGGCGCCGCTGCTGGCCGCCCAGGATAAAGTGGGCGTCGTGGAAACACCCGTAGCGCCGCTGGCGGGCGATGGGCTGGCAGGCGCAGTTGGCACCGAGACAGTGGGCGCGACCGTAGTAAATGACCAGACGGCGGATGAGGTGGAGCCGCTGGTATTCTTAGCCACGACCTTCCAGTAGTAAACGGCGCTGTTGGTGAGAGTGCCGGGCAGATAGCCGGTGGTCGTTACATTTTTTACCAGAGCCGGCGACGAAGACGTCCCGAAATAGACATCATACGACGTGGCGCCGCTGCTGGCCGCCCAGGATAAAGTGGGCGTGGCGGAAACCCCCGTTGCGCCGCTGGCGGGTGATGGGCTGGCCGGCGCAGTTGGCGGCGGGACGGTGGGCGCGTCGGTGGTGAATGACCAGACGGCGGAAGAGGTCGAGCCACTGGTATTCTTGGCTACGACCTTCCAGTAATAGGCCGTGTTGTTGCCCAGCGTGCCGGGTGAATAACTGGCGCCGGTCACGGTGCCCTTTAGCGACGGAGATGATGTGGTCCCGAAGTAGACGTCATACGACGTCGCGCCGCTGCTGGCCGCCCAGGACAAAGCCGGGGCCGTCGAAACATTGATCGTTCCGCTGGCCGGCGATGGGCTGCCAGGAGCTGACGGCAAGCTTGAAGATCCGCCGCCCAGAGCGTCCAATTGCTGTCCGAGTTGCAGGCGGGCCGATGCCAGCGCGTTAATATCGCGCGTCCAACTGGTCCAGTTGGCGCCGACGCTTTGCGAAATCTGCAGCGCCCACGCTCCCTTTCCAGCTTGCTTCAACAGGTTGACGTATTCGTAATCTTCCACGCCGTCGCGGATCCACTTCAGCCGCATCGACGGCGCCACTCCCGTGACTCCCACCGTCGAACCCGGGTACACCAGCACTGCTTCGCCCGGATAATTCGATGTGGCGAAAGTGCCCGCGTTGTTCGGGTTGGTCCATGGACTGGAATTCCAATCGTCCACTCTCCAGTACAGCAGCCCCGTCAGGTTGAGGCTCTGGCTGATAAATCCCGGCTCGATGCGGAAATTGATCGGCGCGAAGTCGATCTCCCACTTGGGCGAGTAAGAATCCTGCACCAGCGTGTTATACGACCAGAGTGAATCTCCCTTCTGGTAAGCCTGCTGCACCGTGCTCAGGCTGTTGTCGTACATCACCGGCAGCATCACCCAATCATCCACTGCCGAGCGCCCGGTGCCGGTGCCATCACTGAGAAGCGCGGCGACCGGCGCCATGGTTACCAGGTTGTTGATGCCGGCCTGGTGCATGTTGGCAGCCCATTGCTGGAGCGTCGTATAGAGATTGCTGCAGCTGCCGACCTCGTCGGCTGAGTAATCGAACAGATAAAGCCCGGGTTGCTGGGCCAGTGCGACCGCCTGGAACTGGGCCACGCTGGGCGCGGCGGACATCGTGCAAGTGGAGACATCCGCTCCACTGAAGGGACCTGTGTTGGTTGTGCTCAATCCGAGGTTGGCGATTAGAGACAACTGATTCCCTGTGCTGACGCCTAGCGGCATGACTTTGTTGCGGAGCAGCTCCTGATCCGCCGCGAGCGAGCCCGCCGACCAGTAGGCAAAGGCTGACTTGAGCGTGGGTTTCAGCGGCAGGGTGAAGTTCCAAACCTGGAGCGAGATTTGCCCCGTAGCGCTTCCCTGGCTGCTGGTCACCGTGTAGGTACCGTTGTAGAATCCCGCCGCCGCCGAGCGCGGCACGAACACATCCACCCAGATCGGCTGGTTTGCTCCTGCTGCCAAGCTGAAGGGGACCGCTTGTATGGATCCCCCGGCAGCCGGCAAACCCGTGTTGGCGTCTACAAACGGAATCAGAGGGTCCGGATACCAGCCGGGAGGCAGGGGCTGGTTGGAGCCGCCCCAGTTCGGACTGGAGGAAGTCACGTTGACGTACTGCTCGCGAAAGAGAGCCAGATTGCTTTTCAAAATCGTTTGGCCGCTCGAGCTGGTCAGATCCGAGACCGAGACGTTCACATTGCTGAGCCCGCCGCTGGGAGCCTTTACGATAATCTGGAACGATTCGTATTCCCCTTTTCCGGCGTATAGCTGGGCCTGTGTTCCACTGCCCGCCGCATCCGACGGTCCTACGCGCTGCAAGCTGGGTGCCACCCAGATGATCGGGCTCTGGGCGCTTGCCATCCCAGCCGATAGGAGCAAAACTGCAAACGTGTGTAAAACAAAATTAGAATGGAAAAAAGTTTTCGTCACAATTCCCTCAATAGTTGGCTCGTTCCGATTCGGGCCTAATTCGTCCGAACCAGTAACAAGAAAATCAAGCGGTAAAACCTCAACGCTGGAGGCCTTTTCCTGTCCGGCGACAGGTTCGGTTCACTGTCGGGTGCGTCTTTCGTGGCTATACTTCGGGCGCGAGCGTGACTTCCTGGATTCATCCGCGGAGTGTGAGAGGTGAGCGGACTAGGGCCGGTTCAACAGGCGGATCGGTTCAGGCGAAGCGACTCCAAGAATCACTGAATCGTACAAAACCGCACTATAGCGTTTGCAGTACCGGGTGAACAATGAGGATCGCGCCTTAGGGCTGAGGGGTTTTCGCCTTACCCCCGAAGTGTATAGAGGGCTGGGGGTTCAGCCGATTACGCCCTTACGGGAGGGTAACTGACGGTCAGGGTTTGTGTTGCCGATCACGTTTAGCGTGAAGAATTGCTGTCCGCTGGTTCGCTATTGAAATATCATGAGTGGATAACTTTCATGCCGCGCCACGGTATTGGAGAGCAGAATAATGATGCGGTATCGTCTCCAGCATCCGATGCGGGCAATACTGGACAAGCCTGGAGGTCAGCAAGTCGAAGTGACGCTGCCGGCCGGCGCTATCCTGGAAGACTCTTCCCGGCCTTCATTAACTTTGTTTGGGATGATCGGTGTGTACTGGGAAGGGCGGCACTACTCGGTTTATCCAAAAGACCTGCTCCGGAGCGCCGAGCGTGTCGCTACCGGAAGCGCCTGATTGGGAGATTTTTATCTCCCCGCAAAGCACCCTCAGCAGGACGAACGGAAACGGCGAGGCGCGTTGGCGCGGCCTCGCCGTCGTGTGGTCTAACAATTACTTCCGCGCCATCTCAACCTTAGGAGTAGCCAGATAACCAACGATGTGGTCCTTGGTCACCTGGTTGACCACGATTTCATAAGGCTGCCGGGCATTCGTGACATAAAATTGCACCGGCTCGTTGATGGTCCGGTCGCGCTTCTCGACCGTCTTGTCGTCCGCCAGAAGCTGTAGCGTGAATTTGTTTCGCTTGGGATCAATTTTCCTCACCCAAAGTTGGACGTTGGCAACCTTTTGCGGCATCTTGGATTTCGCAATGTTGAACTCAAAATAGTTGCGTTCTCCGAGCGCTCTGAGCGCGCCGAGTTCTTTGCCGTTTGTCGCAATCCGATCGCTCAGGACGCCCATATCGCCCGTTACCCGCTTCAACTCCGACACCGTGTTTTGGAGATCGGATTTGGTCGTCGCGATGTCGGACTTAGTGGCGGCGACGTCGCTGCTTACGTCGGCGATCTTGGTGCTCGTTGTGGCGGCCGTCTGCTTGATCTCACTTAACTCGGAGGTCACTTGCTGATGCTGTTGTTGTTGTTGATCGGCCAGTTCCTTGGCCAGTTGTTCGGCATGCTTCTGAGCTTCGATCTTGGCGTGTCCGGCGGTCACGGTGGACTGGTGTTCCAGATCGCTCCGCAGCGCCTCCATATTCCTGACGTGGGTCGAGTCGCTGGTCGCGACCGCTTGGCGAAGCTCCGAGATCTGCTGGGACGCCGTGGCTGTCCACTGCGACGTTACTGTCTCGAGGCCATGCACTCGCCAGAACAAGAACACGTTGCAGGCGAGCAGGGCCAATGCCACGCCAATTACGGCAGACATCCCCAGTCTTGCGCCTTCGCGCGGTGTATCATGCATCTCGTTGTTGTCCATCTGACTCTCCTTTTCCCGGACTTGACTCGGTCGACCGATTTGCACCAGGTCGCCGCTTAACGTGAGGGTGCAATCAACATGCCATGGCCCAACACACCGCGCAAATGCAGAGTTAGTCTTGTTACTTACACTTATTCACCAGAATGCGCCGGTTAACCGTGAGGAACATCACTTGCTGCCTCGCACATCCAAATTCGCTTGCGGGCTACCGTGTAAAAACTCCCGGTTCTGCTACTGTATCAGTGCCCACTCCACCACGATCACCGAAATTCTTGGATTCTTGCTGCGCAGCACTAGGCGCTTCCACGCGTTGTTCGAGGCGGGCAGTTCCACCACCGTGATATCGGAGGCGCGGTGCGGGTTGAACATGTAGACCGTCTTGTTCCACCCGTTCTGTGGTCCGGCCGACTCCAGTGCTCTGCTGGCCCCCTGCAGGTTGGCTGTGTACAGGACGATCCCGTCATTGGTGAGATCTCCGGGCCAGACCGAGAACCTTACCGGTTTGCCGGGCAGCTCTCCGCTGAGGGAGCCGGTGGAGACGCTGGCACCGTCAATGATCACGGTACCGCTCTTCTGTAGCCGCCCTGTCCAGATCAGCCTGCCAAAGGCGGGGGTAACACTCACCGCAGCCGGAGGAGACACCGCCGGACTCTCGGTGGACGGGGGAGCGGGAACCGGTTTCGCAATGGTGGTTGCGGATGACGGCTGTTCCTGATGGGGCGTGGCGGCGGGGGGCGCCTGGCTCCGCACCGGCGGTACGACTGGCGGAACGGTCGTCGTCTTCTGTGGTGGCGGAGCATTCAT
>Ga0070732_10001877_pt1 | contig 11448 bp, 8 predicted proteins | sample Coa_R1_5_FD_66449 | JGI IMG/M metagenome (GOLD analysis project Ga0070732, IMG submission 66449) | Surface soil microbial communities from Centralia Pennsylvania, which are recovering from an underground coalmine fire - Coalmine... | ecosystem: Environmental > Terrestrial > Soil > Unclassified ...
TCCTGGCCCATCCGGAATGCCCGCCCGAGGTGCTGGCGGAGGCGGACTTCGTGGGGTCGACCGCGGCGATGATCCGCCACGTCGGGGAGTCCCGCCCGCGGCGGGTCGTCATGGTCACCGAGTGCTCGATGAGCGACAACGTGGCGGTCGAGTTTCCCGACGTCGAGTTCGTCCGTCCCTGTGCGCTCTGCCCGCACATGAAGCGGATCACCCTGCCGAAGATCCTGCACTCCCTGCAAGCGATGGAGCACCGCGTCGAGCTCGACGCCGAGACCTCGGGCCGCGCGCGCCGGGCGCTCGAGCGGATGCTGGCCGTCGGCCGGCGGGAGCCGCGCGAGCGGCGGGAGCGGCCGGAGCGGCCGGCGCGCCAGGAGGCCGCCCGGTGAGGAGGCACGGCATTCGCGCGGCCGCGGCGGCCATGGAAGCCATGGCAACGATCGCTGCCGACGTCCTGGTGGTCGGCGCGGGCGCCGCGGGGCTGACCGCCGCCCTCGGTTGCGCCGCGCCTGGGTCGCCGCGGCGGGTGCTGGTGCTGACGAAGACGCGCTCGAGCGGCGCCGGCGCGGGCGGTGCCAGCGTCTGGGCGCAGGGCGGCGTGGCGTCGGCGGTGGGCGACGACGACGATCCGGCGCTGCACGCCGCCGACACGCTGGCGGCCGGCGCCGGTCTCAACGACGCGGCGATCGTCAGCCTGCTGACCGGCGACGGGCCGCGGCGCGTCCGCTCGCTGCTGGCGCTCGGTGCCCGCTTCGACCGCGACCCGGGCGGCCGGCTGGCGCTCGGCAGGGAGGCGGCGCACAGCCGGCGCCGGATCCTGCACGCGCGCGGCGACGCCACCGGCGCGGAGGTGGTGCGCACGCTGGTCGACGCGGTGCACCGCGAGCCGTCCATCCGCGTCGTCGACGAGACCTTCGCCCTCGACCTGGCGCTCGAGGCCGGTGCGGTCGTCGGGCTGCTGGCGCTCCACCGCGACGGCCGGCGGGTGCTGTATCGCGCGCCGGCGGTGGTGCTGGCGACCGGCGGCCTGGGCCAGCTCTTTCTCCACACCACCAATCCGCGGGAGGCGACCGCCGACGGCCTGGCGATGGCGGCGCGCGCCGGCGCCCGGCTGGTGGACCTCGAGTTCGTGCAGTTCCATCCGACCGCGCTCGCCGTCGGCGCCGCGGATGCGGCGGGCGCGCCGCTGCCGCTGCTGACCGAGGCCCTGCGCGGCGAAGGCGCGGTGCTGCTCGACGACCGCGGCGTGCGCTTCATGACCGCGGTGCATCCGGACCGCGAGCTGGCGCCGCGCGACGTGGTCGCCCGCGCCATCTGGGCGCGGTTGGCCGGTGGCCGCCGCGTGTTCCTGGATGCCACCCGCGCGGTGGGGGAGCGGTTCCCCGAGCGCTTCCCGACCGTCTTCGCCCTCTGCCGCCAGCACGGCCTCGATCCGCGGGTCGAGCCGCTGCCGGTGGTGCCGGCCGCCCACTACCACATGGGAGGCGTGGCGGTGGACGCCCGCGGCCGCACCTCGCTGCCGGGACTGTGGGCGTGCGGCGAGGTGGCGGCGACCGGTGCCCATGGCGCCAACCGGCTGGCGAGCAACTCGTTGCTCGAGGCGCTGGTCTTCGGCGCGCGCGTGGCGGAGGACATCGAAGACAGCCAGGGGTTCCGAGACGTGCGCGACGTCGAGGCCGTCGCGGCGATTGCCGCCGCCGCGAGGTCCGGACCGGTCCGGGCTCCCGAGGCCTCCGCGGCTTCCGTGGCGCCCGTGGCCCCGCCGGATCTCGAGCTTGCCGCGGCCGGCTGCGAGGCGCTGGTGGCCCGGCTGCGCCGCGTGATGTGGGAGCGGGTCGGCGTCGAGCGCGACGAGCCGGGCCTGGCCGCGGCGGTTGCCGAGCTCGCGGCGCTCTCTCGCCGGCCGGCGACAGGTCTCGCCGGCACCGTGGATGGCAGGCGCCGACCGGGAGCGTCACCGGCGGCGGATCCCGGGTTCGCCGCGGCCGAGGCGCGCAACCTGCTGCTGGCCGGGCGATTGCTGGCACAGGCGGCGCGCGCCCGCCGCGAGAGCCGGGGCGGCCACTATCGCATCGACTATCCCCATGCCGACGCCGCCTGGCAGCGGCGCCTCTTCCTGACCGTCACGGCCGCCGGCACGGCGCGCTTCGAGACCCCCGAGGTGGCGGCGCCGGGGCGTGGCGCGGTCCCTCCGGAGGCGGCCGAGCCCGCTCCGCCGCTGGCGGCGGTCGCCCGGCTGGCATGAGCGGCTCGACGCCGGGCGCCGAGCAGGTGGAGGCGCTGCGAGACGAGGCGGAGTCCGGGCCAGCGTCCGGGCCGGCGATGCGGCTGGCGCCGCTGTATCCACTGCTGTACGAGGACCTGGTGCGGCGCGCCCTGGCCGAGGATCTCGGCCGGGCCGGAGACTTGACCAGCGACGCGGTGGTGCCGGCCGAAGCGCGGGCCGAGGCGGTGCTGGTGGCGCGGGCGCCGGGACGGCTGGCGGGGCTGCCGGTGGCGCTGGCGGCGTTCCGCCTGCTCGATCCGTCGGTCGAGCTGGCGGCCCATGCCGCCGACGGCGAGGACGTGGCGGCCGGCGCGGTGCTCGCGACGGTGCGCGGGTCCGCGCGCTCGATCCTCTCGGCGGAGCGCACGGCGCTCAACCTTCTCGGCCGCCTCTGCGGCATCGCCACGGCGACGCGGGATCTGGTGGCGGCGGTCGCGGCGGTGGCGCCGGCGGCCGCGGCGGCCACGGCGGCCACGGCGGCCGGAGCGGCCACGGCGACCACCCATGGCGCGCGCGTGGTCTGCACGCGCAAGACGACGCCGGGGCTGCGGGCGCTCGAGAAGTACGCGGTGCGCGCCGGCGGCGGCGCCAATCACCGCTTCGGGCTCGACGACGCGGTGCTGATCAAGGACAACCACCGCGTGCTGGCCGGCGGCCTGCGCCCGGCCGTCGAACGTGCCCGCCGCGCCGCCGGCCACCTGGTCAAGATCGAGGTCGAGGTCGATTCGCTCGCCGAGCTCGACGAGGCGCTGGCCCTGGGAGTGGACGTCGTGCTGCTCGACAACATGCCGCTCGACGTCCTCGCCGAGGCGGTGCGCCGCGCCCGTGGCCGCGCCCTCACCGAAGCCTCCGGCGGCATCCGGCCCGCCACCGCCGCCGCCATCGCCGCCACCGGCGTCGATCTGCTCTCGGTCGGCTGGCTCACCCACAGCGCCCCGGCGCTCGACGTCGCGCTGGACGTTCTTCCGGCTCTGCCATAGACCGCTCGTCGTTTGCCTGCCGTCATGGCACCTGCCGACAGGCCCGTCGTGCAGGAGCCACGCCACCTCCGCTGCCCTTGGTGCTAAGCTGGGTCCGCCATGCTCGAGGCCGTCCATCCCGCCGTCGTGTTGGAGGAAGACGTTCGCATCCCCTTGGGCGTACGTGCTCTCGAGGAGTTCCGGCGCTGGTCCCACGGGGAGCATTTCCCGGAGCGCGGACGCATCGATTATCTCCAGGGCGACATCGAGGTGGACATGAGCCCGGAAGACCTGGATACCCACGGCACGGTCAAGGTCGCCATCGCCTCGCGGTTGCACGCGTTGGTCGCGGAGCAGGACCGCGGCTATGTCTACGTCGATCGCGCTCGCGTCGTATCTCCTGCCGCGGCCCTCTCGGTGGAACCGGACGTCGTGGTGGTGCTCTGGAGATCGCTGGATGCCGGACGCATCCGGAAAGTCCCGTCCACGCCGCCGCGGCCCGGGCGCTACGTCGAGCTGGAGGGCGCTCCTGACCTCGTGGTCGAGGTCGTCAGCAACAGCTCCGTCGGGAAGGACCGCAAGCGCCTACCCGCGCTCTATGCCCGCGCCGGGGTGCCGGAGCTGTGGCTGGTCGACGCCCGCGGCGACACGGCGGCCTTCGAGATCTGGCGTCTGAAGGCTGCCGGGTACGAGCAGGTCGCCGCGGAGGGTCCGCCACCCGGCTGGACCTCGTCCCCCGTCCTCGGTTGCCGCTTCCGGCTGCAGCGGCGCATGGTCCGAGAAGGCCACTTCGGCTACAACCTCGAATCAACCTCGTAGGCCCGGCTCGCCGGTGCGTCGGCGCCCGGAGCGCTACTGGCCGGATTGCTTGGCATTCGACGATCCCGTGGGTGCTGCCGGTTGCGAAGCGGGCGCCTGGGGCGTGGCGTCCACGGCCGGCGTGTCGGGGACGACCCATCCTTTGACGTCGATGTTCAGGATGTTCGAGATCTGCTTCGTCGTGAGACGAACGAAAGCAGGGTTCGGTGATCCATCGGCCTTCGACGCTCTCGCGGTGGATTCCGCCGTGTCGCTGAACTGTCTCGTCCGTTGAATGTAGATGTACTTGGACACGGAGCCGCCGTTCGCCGCCACGGTCTCTGAGTCTCCCCAGCTGAGAGACGTCAGATGCTGCAGCTGCTGGGGCGAGAGGTCGGGCCAGGCTTGCCCCAGGCCAGTGGCGAACCCGCCGCTGAACACGACTTCGGCATCCTTCAGCGAAGGACCCGCGATGGGAATCAGGGCGGTCAGCATGGACGTGATCCCGGTGATCACGTTGAAGGTCCTCGCGCGCCGCCCGGTCTCGCTCTGGTAGCTCGCAAAGTAGCCCGAGACTGCCGCCATTGGAATCGGGGCCAGCGTCGAAGGCCCATCGAGGAAGAATTCTCGCACCGATTCGCGAAAAGCTCCCTTGTCGTTGTACCATCGTGTCTTGCCGTTACCGTACAGCCACTCGACCTCCGCTTGGATGCCGGCCAGCGGGACGGAGACCTTCTTCGTCCCGGTGTTGACGACCGACAATTGCACGACGTAGAAATTGTCGGCGATGATGCTGCCCAGCTGGTTCCTGGCGCCATCGTAATCCAGTACGGTGTATTGGTAAGTCAGGTTCGGATCCGGGTTCGGACCGATCGAGTAAGGGACGGTGTAGGTCGCCGGACCGAGGTGGTCCACCTCTGCAGACAACCCGCCGCCGTTGACTGATTGATCGACCTGCTTGACATCCTTCGTCACGGTCACGTCCACTGCCGACAGCCGGAACGGCGAGGAATAGCCTTGGTGGCGGGTGAATTCGAAGAACACGTCGAGCATGTCGTCGTTCATGTCGATGACATAGGCTTTCTCGACCCGGATCGCCGGGTTGCGCGAGCCGACGACGACCGTCGCGCGGCCCCGCACACTTTCCTGATACTTCGTCCAAGCGTCCTTGCGGCAGGCGCAGCAAGCCGGCTCGGGCACGGTCGATCCTTTCAGCGTTGCATCCCTGGGTGGCTCCAGGCAGTCGGCGAGGAACTCCTCGACCGCGTAGCCGGGCCGCGCCACGCCGCTGCCGAAGCCCTTGCCATAGATATGTAACCGGCCCTTGCCGAAGGCGCGGTTGACGAAATCGGTCTTGACGCCGCTGATCGTCGGTGCGTTCGGATCGTCCTTCGGCACGGCCAACGTGCCGATCGCGCGCGCTGCGCGGAGATCAAGATCGCTGCTGTCGAAAACCGTGACCGTCACGCTTTTCGGCGCGTAGTCCGCGGCGGCCCCGAAGTAGAGCACCATCTGCTTTTGGCTGCCCGGCACGATTCTCAGGTTGGAATAACCGGGCGGCTCCAGGTCGACCTGCATGAGATTCGCCTTGTTCGCGAAGCCGGCGCCGTCGTCGCCACTCTGCCGGGTCAGCACGAGGCTGTGCTCGTTCGGGAGCTGCGTGTTCGTCTGGTAGTCCATCGTCAGCAGGAACTCTCCGAGCGCCTGCGGCGGCTTGGGGGGACTGGCCGCGATCGGGATCGTCCATCCCGTCGAGGAGATGCTCCGGCAAGCAGGGGGGCCGGCCGGGTTGACACAATGCTCGCCGCCGACGCTCACCGTGACGCCCGTGATCGTCGTCGGCACCAGCGCCTCGCCGGTGACGTCGATCTCCTTGGGCTCGACACGATACGCCGGCGTGTTCGTCGCCGGATGACCCGGATCTTCCGTATCCAGGCGCAATGCCGGCGCCGGCGCACCTTCCGGCGCGAGGTTCTCGCCCAGGATGGCCAGGCGGAAGGTGGCTCTCGTGCCCTGGTCCGCGGCGGCCTCCACGCAGGGTAGGCTCGGGGCCTTGGCATTCTTCGCGTGGCGCCTTCCGGGCCGTCGCGAGATGTCCGTGTCCGGGCAGGGCGCGAGCTTGCCGGTCGTGCTGAGCGCCAGGATCTTCAGGCCCGTGATCCTCGGTGCGTTCGGCTCGGCGTCGCCGGCGGCCCCGGAATGAGACCCGGCCGCCACCGCCGCGGTGGCGAACAGCGCCAGCACGCCGAATGCACAGGAGCCAACGAGAACATGCGGCAACCGGTGACTTGCCATGGACATCCTCCTCGTCCAGGTCGGCATTGCCAGGGGCTGGCAGCCAGCTGGAGGTCGTTTCATCCGCTCCAGACGGACAGGACCGGCGAGTTCCCCGGCGGCCGGCGCCGTCCGCCGACCGCGGGCGGGCGGGAGCTGGGCGTGGAGCGGAGCGCGCTCAGCCGGCGAGCGCTTGCAGCAGGTCGCCGATCAGGTCGTCGGGGTGCTCGAGGCCGATCGAGGCGCGCAGGAGGTCGGGGGGGGCGGTCGAGTGGGCGCCCTCGACCGAGGCGCGGTGCTCGATCAGGCTCTCGGTGCCGCCCAGGCTGGTGGCGTTGAGGAAGAGGCGCAGGCGGCCGGCGACGCGCAGGGCGTGCTCGCGGCCGCCGGCGAGGCGGAAGGACACCATGCCGCCGAAGGCGCGCATCTGGCGGCGGGCGATCTCGTGGCCGGGGTGGCTGGGCAGCCCCGGGTAGTGCACGGCCGACACCTCCGGCCGGCCGGCGAGGGCGCTCGCGACGGCCATGGCGTTGGCGGCGTGGCGCTCCATGCGGCAGGCGAGCGAGCGCAGGCCGCGCAGCACCAGCCAGCTGTTGAACGGCGACGCGACGGCGCCGAGGTCGTGGCGCACCCGGAGGAGGCTGGCGGCGAGCTCGGGGTCGCGGCGCCGCAGCACCAGGGCGCCGCCCTGCACGTCGCTGTGGCCGCCGAGGTACTTGGTCGTGGCGTGCATCACGGCGTCCGCGCCGAGGTCGAGGGGCCGCTGCAAGGCGGGGGTGGCGAGAGTGCCGTCGACGATCAGGCTGGCGCCGTGGGCATGCGCGGCGTCGGCGATGCGGCGCAGGTCGAGGACCTCGAGCAGCGGGTTGGTCGGCGTCTCCGCCCACACCAGCCGGGTCGCCGGCCGCAGCGCCGCCCTGAACGCCTGCTCGTCCGCGAGGTTGGCGGCGCTCGCCTCGATCCCCCAGCGCGGCAGGTAGTCGGTGGCGAGGACGCGGACGCCGTAGTAGAGATCGTGGTGGAAGAGGACGTGCGAACCGGCGGGCAAGGCCTGCAGGTACGCCGCGGCGGCCGCCATTCCCGAGGCGAAGACGTAGGCCTCCTCGCCGCCCTCGAGGGCGGCGAGCGCCTGCTCGAGGCGCGTCTGGGTCGGGTTGCCGTCACGGATGTAGATCTGGCCGTGCGGCACCTCGCCGGCCGGTCCGTGCTCGAAGGTGGTCGACAGGTGGATCGGCGGCGCGACGGCGCCGGTCGCCGGATCGACCTCGGCGCCGGCGTGTACCGCGATGGTCTCGAATTGCAAGGCGTGCCCCCTTGTCTGAGCGGGAGCACTCTAGCAGCACCTGCCTACGGCCCGAAGTTGCAGAGATCGTCGGCGCGCATGGCTTCGTGTCCGGAGGAGAAGCGGCCGGAGGTGGAGAGCAGCGAGCCGACCCAGCCCTGGGCGTGGGTGCCGTCGGCGTGCCAGAGGTCGAGCATCAGCCAGCCGGAGCTGGGCTGAGTGGGGATCGTCCTGCCGCCGACCTTGACGCGCTGGGTGGCGAAGGGGAAGGCGCTGGGCTTGCTCAGGGCGGCGGCGTTCTCCTGCTCGTCGAAGACCAGCAGCTGCTCTTCGCCGGGGGCCGCCCAGGACGGGACCGAGCCGCAGGGCAGGGCGCCGGCCTCGGGGGACCGGTTGTCGCGCCAGACCAGCAGGTCGGTGCCGCCGGCGAAGGAACCGCCGTTGAAGAAGCGGACGTAATACATGCTCGACAGCGGCATGCGGTCGTCGCGGCTGTCGAAGCCGCTGTAGCGGCCGTAGAAGGTGTAGTCGCCCGGATTGAAGAACTGGGGGTCGGCGACGACGGTGATCGCCGGCTGGCTCATCGCCTGGTTGAGCTGGGGGTCGTGGAAGAACACGTCGCCCCAGAGGACGTTGACGTCGCTCGCCAGGCCGGTGCCGCCCTTGGCGAAGTAGGCCGGGTCGGCCGGGGTATTGGCGGTGCTCATCACGCTGGTCCCCGTGCACCGGTTGACCACGTCGACGGTGATGTAGCCGACCACCAGCGTCGACTTCGGGCGCGCGCTCGCCGCGCACTGCGCCGGCTGGCTGTTCGGGATCGGCCGGCCGGTGTGGGCGGCGCGCAGGGAGGACTGGATCTCCGGGCCCGTGGCCGGCCGGGTGTCGGCGGCGCTGCCGGAGCAGCCGGCGAAGCCGGGGCCGGCCTGCGACAGCGGGCCGCTGGGGCTGATGCTCGGGCCGGTCTGGGGCAGGTTGCCGTTGAAGACGTCGCGCAGGTTCAGGGTCTGGATGTCGTAGCCGGTCAGGTAGATGTCGAAAGCGAGGGTGGGGACGCCCCAGTCGGTCCAGAGGACCATGCGGGCCAGGGTCGGGCGCGGGGCGGAGTTGTTGACCGACACCAGGGTGGTCTGCCCGTTGGGATTGGCGAGATCGACCTCGAAGTAGGGGATCAGCAGCGTCGCCGCGGGTTGATTGCCGAGGCGGCAATTGCCGGTCATGTCACCTGCGGAGAGGGGCATGGCGGCGAGCAGCAGCAGCCACACCGAGAATCCCGAGAGCACACCAGTCCACTTGGCGCGTTGCGCGCACATTGGCTATCTCCACGTTGAAGCTTGCTTCCGTTTGCGAGCGACTGGGCGCCCTTACCGCTCGACTGGCCCCTTCGCTCTTTTCCCGTGGCGCTTGCAGGCTAGGGCGAGCGGGTTACACTACCAGGATGAACGAGCCGCTGATTCAGATCGGTCAAAATGCGTCTCCGGTCCATGGGAGAGATCGTGCGGGGCGTCCGGAATGGCTGCGTATCAAGCTGGCGACCTCCTCGACCTACCACCAGGTCCGCAACCTGGTCAGTCGCTTGGATCTGCACACCGTGTGCCAAGAAGCGCGCTGCCCGAACATCTACGAGTGCTGGGGCGAGCACGGCACCGCCACTTTCATGATCCTCGGCGACGTCTGCACCCGCCGTTGCGGCTTCTGCGCCGTGACCTCGGGACGGCCCCAACCGGGAGTGGACCCGCGCGAACCGGACCACGTCGCCGAGGCGGTGACGGCGATGGGGCTGCGGCACGCGGTGATCACCTCGGTCGACCGGGACGACCTGCCGGACGGCGGGGCCGGTCACTTCGCGCGGGTGATCGAGGCGATTCACCGCCGCGCCCCGGGCACCGCCGTCGAGGTGCTCACCCCTGACTTCCGCGGCGTCCCCGACGCCCTCGACGTGGTGCTGGCGGCCGGCCCCGAGGTCTTCTCGCACAACGTCGAGACGGTGCCCCGGCTCTACCGCCGGGCCCGCCCAGGCAGCCGCTACGACCGCAGCCTGGAGTTGCTGGCGAAGGCCGCCGCGGCTGCCCGCCGGTCCGGTGCCGCGGGCTGGTCCGGCCGGACCAAGACCGGCATCATGGTCGGCCTCGGCGAGACGCTCGAGGAGGTCCACTCCACCCTGGCCGACATCCGCGCCGCCGGCGTGGAGATCGTCACCATCGGCCAGTACCTGCAACCGACCCGCGGGCACCTGCCGGTGGCGCGCTGGGTGCACCCGGACGAGTTCGCCGCCTACCGGCAGCAGGCGCTCGCGCTCGGGTTCGCCCACTGCGAGGCCGGTCCGCTGGTGCGCAGCAGCTACCACGCTCACGAGCACGTGCGCCCGCCGGCCGCCACGGCGGCGGCGGCATCCTGAGCCCGAGATCGGGGTCCCGCCTGGCCAACGGCCGGCGCGTCCTGGCAGGGGCAAGCTGTCGATGGTCTCGGCTTCCATGGTCGGCCTCCATACCAGGATGCGGAGACCCGCGGCGGCCAGGGCCATCGCCGGCGGGTTTCGTGCTTCGGGGCCGCGTGGCTTAGAATGCCGGCTCGTGACCGAGCGTACGAGCCCCCTGGCCGCCGCGGACGGACTGCGTATCCGCCCGCTCGGCGACATCGACATCACCCCGATCTCCGGCATCGACGAGAAGATCGGCGGCCGCTACCGGCCGGAAGTCTGGGAGCGCCAGATCGGTTACTACTTGAGGAGGGACCCGGAAGGGTCGGTGGTGGCGGAGCTGGACGGCGAGGTGGTGGGCTTCATGCTCGGGGAGGTCCGGTCCGGGGAGTTCGGGCTGGAGGAGCCGACCGGCTGGATCGAGGTCCTGGGAGTGGATCCGGGGCACCGCGGCAAGGCGATCGGCCGCTTGATGGCGGAGGCCCTGCTCGAGCACTTCCGGGAGCTTGGCGCTCATCGCGTGCGGACGCTGGTGGACGAAGGCGCGGAGGAGCTGCGGGCCTTCTTCTCGTCGCTGGGGTTCGAGCCGTCGAGCCTGCGCCCCTTCGTCAAGACTTTGTAGCGGGAGCTCGAGAGAACCATCCATGACCACCAGGACCACCAGCCTGCCGAAGAGCTTCCACGACGCCGTCGTCAAGTGGCGCGAGGCCTTCCTGCCCGACTACGAGTTCCTGCTCGACAACTGGGACAAGCATTTCCCGAACGACCCGAAGTTCGAGCTCTGCGCCTACCGGCAGCTGGGGATGTGCACCGAGATCGAGTGCGGCGAGCTGAAGGGCAAGCCGAAGTACGTCCGCGCCGCCGAGATGGTGCCCGAGCAGGCGCACCACCTGCTGGGGGCGATCCGCGCCCAGGCCTCCACCGAGTTCGGCTCCATCCAGCAGCACCGGCTGACCCTCGCCCGGGCGCAGGACGAGGGGGAGCAGTTCTGGATCCTGCGCATGATGGCCGAGGAGCTGCGCCACGGCTACCAGATGCTGCACCTGCTGGCCGAGGACGACTGGAGCTCGGTCTCCAAGGACAGCAGCTCGGAGATGATCGAGGAGATCCTGTCGATGACCACCGGCTCCCACGTGCTGGGGGCCTTCAACATCGACTTCGACTCGTTCGTCGACAACGTGGTGTTCTGCGCGCTCATCGACCGCGTCGGCAAGTACCAGCTGACCATGCAGCGCCAGAGCGCCTACCAGCCGATGGCGGAGAGCATGCCGCAGATGCTGCGCGAGGAGGCCTTCCACCTGGCGGCGGGGGTGGTGCCGATGCGGCGCTGGGTGACCGCCGCGGCGCGGGACGAGGGCTTCATCACCATGGAGATGCTGCAGCGCGCGATCAACAAGTGGATGCCGCGCGGCCTCGAGATGTTCGGCGACGAGCGCGGCGGCGGCACCAACGTGCG
>Ga0070732_10001878_pt1 | contig 11447 bp, 10 predicted proteins | sample Coa_R1_5_FD_66449 | JGI IMG/M metagenome (GOLD analysis project Ga0070732, IMG submission 66449) | Surface soil microbial communities from Centralia Pennsylvania, which are recovering from an underground coalmine fire - Coalmine... | ecosystem: Environmental > Terrestrial > Soil > Unclassified ...
GAGGCAGCGAAGATCGCACAAGGACAACTTCTCTCTACGAGGGATCGGAGAGTAAAGCGAATGTTAGGGGACCTACTCCGGCAGGGCCTCGATGATACTCAAATCGGACGATGTTATTATCACCTGATTTAGGCGGAAGCCTGCGCGCGCTAGCAGCTGACGGTATTCTTCGGCCGTGCGTTCTTTCCCGCCCGTCATGACCAGCATTACTACATCAAATAGCTTTCCCGCAGGATGGAGATTCCCTTCGTGTAGCGCCCATTCCACAAGTAAGAGCGCTCCGTCCTCGGGAACCGCTCGCCGGCAGTTGACCAGAATCTTTTCCGCGTGTTCATCGCTCCAGTCGTGGATCACGTTTTTCATCACGTAAGCTCGGCAGCCGGAAGGTATTTCGCGGAAGAAATCACAGGGCTGCATCGTGCTTCGCCCCTGCAACTCGCCACCAAGGAAGCCGCGCTGCTGCGCGCGATCGAGTACATGCGGGAGGTCTGCCAGAACACCACGCATTTCGGGATGAGCCTTGAGGATTGATGCGAGGAGGATGCCATTCCCGCCCCCGACGTCCATGACGCTTCCCCAACGCCCGAAGTCGTAAGCGCTGGCCACCATTGGTCCCACGATCGCGGACATATCCGTCATGGCGTCGTCAAAAATGCGCGCCTGTTCGGGATGCTGTTTCAGGTATTCCCAGCCATCCATCCCGAATACCTTCGTTCTCGCCGGCTCCCCGGTGCGAACGCTGTATAGGATTTCTGCAAAGGGGCCGAAGAACAATTCGCTTCCCCTGAAAATGAAAATGGAGCGGACGGAACCAGGCACACCGGAGCGCAGGAATTGGGAAAGGTCCGTGTTTGCGAATGTTCGGGGAGAAGTTTCTTCGAACACGCTTTGACTGGCAAGGAGGCGCAGGATACGGCACAAAGCCGGCTCGTTCACTTTGAGGTCACGCGCCAGCTCCGAAGAAGTCTGCCGGCCATCTTTCAGCAGATCAGCGACACCTAGCTTTGCCGCACAATACAAAGCCTGTTGGATGATCACACCATGAGTCATGCTCAACAACCGCATGGGCGTTTCGGTCGACGAAGTTTGCGCTGGCATGATGCACCTCCCGTTGCTTGTGCAGCCCGAACGGATGATCGGACGACTGTATCCGCTATTCTTGCGTAGCGTCTGCCGAAAGTCCTACTCCATAACGGTACGGCCCAAGCATCATTATCAACAGCACTGCAAGGACGGCTGCACAGAAGAATCCGCTCAAGGGCACAACATAAGATCCTGTTTTGTCGAAGCCAAAGCCCATGAGGTAAGCTCCAAGTCCCCCAGACACACCGAAGACAGCCCATATCGACCCAAAGATCGCTCCATACGAACGAAGCCCAAAGTAGCGACTCGTCAGGTACGCAATAATGTCTACCTCGGCTCCTATGCCGAGCCCTACCAGAAGGGCGGCAATTAACGCAGATGAGATCGTGTGGCTCAGGGCAAGGAACGCAATCCCGATGGCCACCGTAGAGAAAAGCAGCCCTGCGACACGAGGGGCAAAGAACTGGTCCAGCAAGTAACCACAGCCGACTCGTCCGACGAACAGTCCAACTCCAAGGAGAGAACTAGCCAAAGCTGCGAGTTGAGCTGTGCTTCCCCGGTCGGTTAGAAGCGAAGGCAAATGAATGAAACACGCATGCACGCTAGCAGTAATTAGAAAAAGGACGCACACGATTATCCAGAAGGCCGACGTGGTCGCGGCTTCGCGCAACGTTAGCCCGATTTCGTTGACCGCGCTCTGCCTTGACACTGGGCCTTTCACGGCCCCATCTGGCAGAAGACCCATGTTCTCCGGCCGCTCCTTCAGAAATGCCACAAGCATCGGTAAAGGGATAAGCAACACCGCCAAGCCGAAGACACTGTACGCGAGACGCCAGCCGAAGGTTGTCACCAACTGCTGCGCCATTGATGGCATGACAATCGCACCCAACCCCATCCCAAGCATCATGACACTGAGGGCCAACCCCCGGTGTCGGTCAAACCAGCGCGAGATTACGTCGGTGTACGACATCGCCCCGGCACCGCCAGAGACGAGACCCAACGCGAAATAAAACAGATACAGCTGCCATATTGCCTCAGACAAAAACCTGCTGGAAACCAGGATCAAACCGAAGAGGGCCGTGAACGGGAGGAGCACTCGTCGCGGGCCATAACGGTCAACCAAGCGGCCCGCTAAAGGGACGAACAATGCCGCAGTCAGATTGTGAATCGTGAATGCCAGCGAAATCTTGGCCCGTCCGGAATGAAATTCCTGACTCATCGCCTTCGCAAAGACGCCGAAAGAAAAAACGATGATTGTTGCGGTGTTCAAGAAGAGACCGAGGGCTGCGACCAAGGCGACCCACCAGCCGTAAAACACCTTTGTCCTCGCGCTTGTCATTTTGGGTGTCCAAAGGGATTAGAGATTCTAGTTTAGGCCCAAGCTAGGAAGCCATCTCTTTGTTCATAGTTGCGAGTACGACCAGCGTTGGATCCGGTGCTAACCGACCGCCACGAAAGGCTAAGTTGTGGGAAAGACGAGGGGTCTCGGCGAGCGGTCGGCAATCCGGAACCAATTCCTGGGATCCAATTTGATGGGCGGCGAGACAGGTAATCGGAAGCGGGCCCACTCCGCGGTACTCTGCTCACTTGCGCCGAGCGGGGAGAAAGTGTTCTCATCTGCGGATGCCCTGGGACTTCTGGCTCATCTTCCTTGCGCTCGGCGTTTTATTGCCCTGGCGCGGGCGCGCGCGCATGAGGAAACTGCTCGCCATGCCGCATGTCAGCTCCATGGAGCGACTCGTACTCTATGCTTCGACGATCGCGTTCCAATGGCTGGCCGTCGCCGTCGTCGGTTGGCTCCTCTGGGTGCATGGGTACACTGCCCCACAACTAGGCTTGCTCTTCCACGACAAAACTAAACTCTTAATTGCCGGCGTCGTCGGCGCAGCGGTGATAGGCAGTTTGCAGTGGCTCAACCTGCGCCGCGTCGGCCGCATCCCCGTCGAGTCCCGCGGCCCTTTGCAAGCCATCGCCGAGCGCATCCTCCCCCAATCCCCAGTTGAGCTGCTGCCCTACTTGGCTCTCGCCATCACTGCCGGCCTTTGCGAAGAATTCCTCTATCGCGGATTTGCCATGGCTGCCCTTGTGCACGCCGGTTTGACTTCCTGGCTGGTGGTCCTCGTCTCTTCGCTTCTGTTTGGTCTGGCTCACAGCTACCAGGGCAGGGGTGGCATTGTGATGACATTCGTTGTGGGTTTGGTCCTGGGAGCCAGCCGCTTGACGTACACTAGTCTGGTACCCGCAATCTTCTGGCATAGTGCGGTAGACATAGTGGCCGGATTGGCTGGCAGGCGGTATCTGACGCGCACTGCCGCCAATTCTCCCAGGCCCTAGAATACGAGCTAAGTCATTGTAGGGGTGGGCTTTAGCCCGCCCCGGCGGGGTGCACCAAAACAACATGCCAGCGAAGATTTGACTGGGTAACAAATAGGGTACCGATAACTAGTATGGCAACACCAGCCCCAGCACTCCCCTCCATGGCGGTCATCCGCCGCGCGCTCGAGGAATTCCAGCTACCTGCCTACGACGAGCAAATCCTTCAGATTCAACAATATATAAAGACCTTGCTGACCTGGAATGACAAAGTCAACCTGACCGCCATCCGCGATCCTCTGGAAATCCTTTATCGCCACTTCTGCGAGAGCATGTTTGCAGGCGTTTCGGTGCCAATCGAGCATGGTCGGCTCGCCGACGCGGGTACTGGTGCCGGTTTTCCGGGCCTCCCCCTTAAAATCTTGCATCCGGGCCTGCAAGTCTTTCTGATCGAGTCGAATATCAAGAAGGCGACCTTTCTCGCCGAAGTCATTCGGGAATTAGAGCTTAAGGATACTCAGGTGCTTGTCCGGCGCTACGAGGAGCTCGGGGAAGAGATTGCGCCCCTCGACTTTGTTTGCGCGCGGGCGCTGGGCGAGCACACAAAATTCCTCGATTGGGCTCACTCTGATCGCTTAGCTGCCAAAGAGGTCATTTTGTGGATTGGCGCGAACGATTTGCCCGATCTTCAGAAGATCCAGACTTGGGACTGGCATGAGCCGATTCCCGTGCCCAATTCCCTCCGCCGCGTCCTCCTCGTGGGAACAAAGAAGACCTAAGCCTCCGCTTCGTCTTGCTCCATTCCGTCTGGCCACAACCTTCACGCCGTCCCTGATGGCCGTCAAGAAATGTTCCACGTGGAACATTCACGTTGAGGGCACCAAAGCTTGCGGGCAACCTGTCACTCCGAGAAAACTGAAGAATCGGGGCATTGCGGCTCGCTCTACCTCTGCTCCACGAGATAACACGCAGAATGTGACCCTCAAGCGTTGGATTTGTTCCACGTGGAACAATCGCTCTGCCCATTTTACATTTGTCTGAAACTCGCAGATCTGAATGATACAACGGGACGCGCATTAATGGCTGCCCCCGAATTCAAATCAGAAGGCTGGTGGAAGTGTTCCACGTGGAACACTTGCGTCAGGCGACTGGCAGACCCTGGGGACAATCTGTCTTTCCGCCTGCCTACTGCGGGAAGGCGTCGCGAGGGATCGCCGACTGATTGCCTGCGTAGCGAGGGTTCCTTGAGATACTCATTTGACCTCAATTGTTCCACGTTGAACACTCAAGGGAGCCAAGCGATACAGGACTTTTCATCCCGAGCGTCATGACGAATATATAGCCCACCTCGATGACATACACCCGAAAGCCGTTCATAGCCCGCGAATTGTTTCACGTGGAACAATCAGACATGCTGTTAGGATTTCAATCCTCTGGAAGGCCAACCAGTATCTCCGAAGATTTCCACCGACCAGCATTGTCCACGTGAAACAACTTGCAACCGAAACCATACTTTGCTAGATTTTCGCTGGCGGGGGTTCCGTGGCACGAATCATCGCGATTGCCAACCAAAAGGGGGGAGTGGGAAAAACAACCACGGCTGTCAACCTCTCCGCATGCCTCGCCACTGCTGGCCAACCTACACTGCTCGTGGATTGCGACTCCCAAGCCAACACTACCGCCGCTATTGGCTTCGCGAAAGACCCCTCCCGCCGCACTCTCTATCACTCGCTCATTCTCAGCGAGCCTTTCGACCGCATTATTCAAAAGTCGCAAGTGGAAGGCTTGGACGTAATCCCTGCCGACAAGAATCTCGCCGGTGCCGCTGTCGAGCTGGTCTCCGCTGAGGAGCGCGAATATCGCCTTCGCGGCGCGCTCAAAGTTTTGGAGGACAAGTACAAGTTCATCATCCTGGACTGCCCTCCCGCTTTGGATTTGTTAACCCTGAACGCCCTCGTCGCCGCCGGCTCCGTTCTCGTGCCGATTCAGTGCGAATACCTGGCACTAGAAGGGGTATCAGAACTACTGGACACGCTCATGCGCATCCGGCGCACGTTGAATCCCAACCTCGAGATCGAGGGCATTCTGCTAACGATGTACGACGAGCGCACCACGCTGTCCCGTCAAGTAGCTGGCGATTTGCGTACTTTCTTCGGCAACCAGATCTTCAAGAGCATGATTCCGCGCAACGTTCGCCTTGCCGAAGCACCGAGTTTCGGCAAGCCCATCATTCTTTACGACGTGCACAGCAAAGGCGCAGAGGGCTACACGCATCTTGCGAAAGAGGTGATCCATAATGGCGAGAAACGCACTGGGACGGGGGCTCGGAGCGCTCATTCGGGAGCTTGAAGGCAAGAAGCCCGAGCCAGCTCCTGCGCCGCCGCAGCCGCAACCCACAGCAGCCGGCAGCGCTGCTGCCGCGATGCCTGCGCGCCAGCCTATGCAAGGTGGTCCGCAGGAAATTGACATTGATCTGATCGAGCCTAGTCCCTATCAGCCGCGCACAAAATTCCACGAGCAAGGTTTGGACGAACTGGCGCGCTCCATCAAGACCAGCGGCATCATTCAGCCTTTGGTGGTTCGGCCTGTCGGCTCGAAATTTCAACTAATCGCCGGCGAGCGCCGCTGGCGTGCGGCGCAACGCGCTGGACTGACTCGAGTCTCCTCCATCGTTAAGCAGGTCCCTGACGAGCTTGCGCTCGAGATGACGCTCGTCGAAAACATCCAGCGCGAAGACCTGAACGCCTTGGAAGCGGCTCGCGCGTTCGAGCGCCTAATGGACGAATTCCACATGACTCAGGAAGCCGTGGCCGAGCGCACCGGCAAAGACCGCGCAACGATTGCCAACGCGCTCCGCCTGCTGAAGCTCGAGCCAAAAATTCAAGAGTGGATTGAGGAAGGGAAGCTCTCCGCCGGACACGGCCGAGCGCTGCTTGCAGTTCCAGAAGCGCTGCTGCGCCTGAGGTACGCTCATCGTGCCGCCCGCGGAGCCTTGACAGTCCGCCAGATCGAGAGGCTGGCTGCTCGCCGCGTGCAGGGAAAGCAGCCTCAGCCTCCGCCACCGCCTCATTTAGATCCAAACATTCGCAGCGCACTCGAGGAACTGCAGCGCCATCTGGGAACTCGAATTATTTTGCACTTGAAAACCAGGATGCGGCCCGGGCGGCTTGTTCTCGAGTTCTACGACGACGCGCAACTCATGGGCCTTTACGATCGTTTGATGAAATAATCGAACCGTTGGTAAGCGAAGCGGCGTTCGCAGAGAAGCGCTTGCGCCGATGCAATAGTCTGAGGAAATCGCTCGAAAGATTTGGCCTGCGCAACACTGTCCGTTCGTGCAGTCTTAACTTCGACAACCGGGTTCTTCTGCTGCGTTGACTTGTCTCCGGGCCCCATTAAAGTAGAAGAGTGAAAAGATTTGGGGGAGTTCGATATGGCGTGGAAGTGGCCCGGTGCCGAAAAGAACGGCGCATCCAACAGTGAAGAGTGGACAGGCTTTATTGATCAGGGCGTGACGCTCGAAGGCACGCTCACCGTCAGCGGCACGTTCCGCATTGACGGCAACGTGAAGGGCAACATTATTTCGGAACAGACGGTTGTTCTCGGCGAGGGCGCAAAAGTCGAAGGACAAATCGAAGGCAATCGCGTGGTGATTTCCGGCCGCTTCGATGGCGTGATTTTTGCCAAGGGCCGAGTGGAGATTCAAGCCAAGGGCGTCGTCACCGGAGAAGTTCATTCGCCCTGCATGGTGATTGATCCGGGCGGAATCTTTGATGGCCGCTGCCACATGCTCGCCTCCTCAGACGCCACTTCCGCTTCCGTCACCATTCCCATCCGCGCCGCGGGCAGCGCCAGCTAGTCTATTTATAATTATATACACACTAAGTAATATTCAAACAGAGCCGCCGCACTGCTGTGTGGTTGAAGAATTGCGATGCTCGCTGCGTCGGGCTTAGGTCTTGCCGACCGGCGCGTACAAAGCTCCGAGCGTCTTCTCCGCATCTCGCTTTAAGGAAAGGCTACGCGAATCGGTTAGTCCTGCCGGGTTCGCTACACTGACGCCCAACGGATTTGCTTCGCCACAGAAGTTGACAGGCTGCAGGGCCACGTCTATCGTTCGAGGGAGTTTCCAAGCGAGGAATTGCGAATGAAGATTCTGGTGATTGGCGGCGGCGGACGCGAGCACGCGCTGGTGTGGAAGCTGAAGCAGAGCCCGCGCGTCGAGAAACTGTGGTGCGCTCCGGGTAATGGCGGCATCGAGGCGGACGCGGAATGCGTGGGCATCGACGCGGGCGATGTGGCCGGGCTGGCGGCGTTCGCGGAAAAGAATCGCCCCGACCTGACTGTGGTCGGACCAGAGCTGCCGCTGGTAAATGGCATCGGGGACGCGTTTCGCGAGCGCGCCTGGGCCATTGTGGGACCGTCGAAGCAGGCGGCGCAATTGGAAGGTAGCAAGGTCTTCTCGAAAGAGTTCTTGCAGCGGCACAACATTCCGACGGCGAAGACTTACGGCGCGTTCGAATCAGCGAAAGAAGCGTACGCGGCACTGCGCAACATCACCTGGCCTGTGGTGATCAAGGCCGACGGCTTGTGCGGCGGCAAAGGAGTCCTGGTCGCGCAGGATTTTGACGAGGCGCGCGATTTCATCGAGCGCGTAATGGAGAAACATGAATTGGGCGCCGGGGGAAAGCGCATCCTCCTGGAAGAGGGGCTCGAAGGCGACGAGCTGTCGTTCATCCTTTTGACGGACGGTAAGACCTACGCACCGCTGGTTCCAACGCGCGACCACAAACGGGTGTTTGACGGCAACCAGGGCCCCAACACGGGAGGAATGGGTGCCTACTCCACTGACGACCTGCTGCCGGAGCCGCTTCGAAAGACCGTCGTCTCGACGATCGTGGAGCCGACCTTGGCGGGTCTGGTTGCCGACGGAATTCCCTATCAAGGGTTCCTGTACATCGGATTGATGCTAACCAGCTCCGGCCCGAAGGTGCTCGAATTCAATTGCCGCTTGGGGGATCCCGAAACGCAGGCGATTGTCGCAAGGATGGATTTCGATTTTGCCGACGTGCTTCAAGACGTTGCGGCCGGCAACCTGAAAGCGTCCAAGTTGCGTTGGAAGCCAGGCGCGAGCGCGTGTGTTGTCTTGGCGTCCGGCGGTTATCCCGGGAGATTCGTATCGGGCAAGCGCATTGAGGGACTAACCGCTTCAGAGCAGATTACCGGTGTGAAGGTTCTGCATGCCGGAACGAAGCGTGTTGGCGAGGAAGTCCTCACCGGCGGCGGAAGAGTGCTGGGAGTAACCGCGGTTGGGCCAAACCTTGGCGCAGCTCTGGGCTCAGCTTATGCGGCTGCCGAAAGGATTCATTTCGACGGCATGCACTACCGCAAGGACATCGGACGGCACCTGAACTCGTTGCGGGCGAGTGGAAACTGACGACCCCATGGCGGCTGTGCACAATCTGTTTCGCGCGCCCAAGAAGCATGCGCCCATGGAAGAGGCTCGCGAGGCGCGGGTCCTGGCTGACTTCGGCCTGGAGTGCTGCGCGCATGCGCAGCCGGGCGGAACCCGGCAGATCCTGCTCGTTGACCGCGAAACCCTCGAAGCCATGGAGTTGCAGCCCGGCGTACTGCGGGAAAACATCACCACCGACGGCCTGAATGTGAATAGTTTGCCGATCGGGCAGCAGCTCCGTATCGCTGAAGCGCTCCTGGAAGTCACGATGGTGTGCACGCCTTGCAATCAAATGGAACGGATCCGGCCCGGCCTGCGCAAAGAACTCTGGGGCCGCCGCGGAATGCTGTGTCGGGTGTTGGAAGGCGGCATCATCCGCGCCAGCGACCCGATCGAAAAACTATTCTGATCCCTTGCGCAAAAAAATGAGCCCCGCCCCTTACTTCGAGGAATAGCCAATTCTTCCCCGCAGTAGCCGCGAGGGATAACTTCCGGCTTGCCGACCATTCGCCCAGATAAAGCAGGAGCGTGGGAGGAGCATTGCCTATTAGCATTTCTTGAAGCCGCCGAAAAAAGCTTTGTGCTGCGCGAGAATCTCCTGTTTTTTCTGCAAATTTGGGTCGAGCGACCACACACCCATTTCGTGAGTGCCACCCAACAGAATTCCGTCTGTCCTTGGAAACATATAGGATTCGCCGGGGAGAGAGAGTGTGGCGTATTGCACTTCGGGTTGCGGTAGCAGGATCGTGAGCTGCCCTTTTAGTGGAGTTAGCTCGTCGTCGGCAAAAAGCGATTTCGCGCCCAGCCCAGTGCAATTGAAGACCAGCTTCTCGGGTAATTTCTGAATCTCGCCCCTGTCCCGAAGCTCCATTACTTTGAAGCTCGCCCCCGCAAGCCGGATTTCGTCCATCAATGCTGCCAAATAAATGGGCGGCTCGATGATCATGGTGTCGAACTGGCGCACGAATTGGTAGCCAGGGAACGGATGCTCGTGCGGAGAGAGATCGCGGAACTCCGGCAGCATCGAGCGCACAACGCTTTCCTTTCCGAAATAGGTCTGCTCGTTCCAGGGTTGGTTGTCGAGGAAATAGTTACGCATCCAGCGAATCCCGTACTGCGGCCCAACCATAATCTGGTAACGCTGGTACGCAAATTCCACCGCCGCCTGGAATTGTTGATTGAAGAGAGCCGTCCGCTTTTCAGGTTGCGAAACGAAAGCCGGAAACCATTGACCTCCGGCAATATTCGACGTGGTGTTCGGCGGCAAATCCTTCGCGTAAATCGTGACCGCCGCCCCGGCCTCTTGGAGCAACCGGGCGGTCGCCAATCCTACAGCTCCGCAACCCAGCACCGCCACGGGCCCAGTATGGCCCGGAAGACCCAGATCCACGGCAAGTTTCGCCGTTCCCCAGGAAAGGGTAATTCCTCCTCCACCGTGGCCGTAGTTGTGGATAACAAGTGTGTCGTCTAGCTTCTCCGCCCGCACAACAAAGCCTGATGGCCGGTAAGGGCGCAGGCCAACAACGGTCCGTATTTCGCGGTCGGCGTACACATGCACGGGAGGCAATCCACATGCTCCACCAATAAAAGAAGTATCGGGAGCGGCATAGGCACGAATTGCAGCGGAGGCTACGCTGCGTCTCGCGGCACATCCTGAGAGCAGAGAAAACGGAGCGGCTGCCGCAAGCGATGCGCCCGCAATGCCTGTCTGCTGGAGGAATTGACGGCGATTCATGACGTTACGATAGCAGCCAAGAAACTCCGGAGCCACTCGATTTTGCTGCGAAACTAACATTTGGCGACTATGCCCGAAATCACGGGCAACCGGAAGTAATCTCCAGAAGGGCAGATTGGAACGCCATTTCTTCCGGTTTGCCGTCGATCCGCCCACAACTGTTGTTTGCGCCTCAGTGGGCCCGTCATTGACGTTGAAAATGTCGTCGAGATGGCGCGCGATTCACATCACGTGCTAGGCTTAGCCCAATTACTGGCAGGAGATTCATCATGCTTAGAAAAGTCTTGCTGGCGGCGTCCCTGCTGTCCGCAGCCACGCCTGTTCTGTACGCGAGAGAACGGATTCTTCTTCACCGTATCGGGCCCTCGCAGTCGACGATATTCATCGCAAAAATGGATGGTTCTGACGAGCGTCCGCTGCTGCCAAATTCCGGTTTGGATTACAACGCCTCGTTCTCTGCCGACGGAAAGTGGATCATCTTTACTTCTGAGCGCGCCGGCTCGGCCGACATCTATCGGGTGCACCCGGATGGGTCAGGTCTGGAACGGCTGACCGATGATCCTGCTTATGACGATCAAGGAGCACTCTCGCCCGATGGAAAGCAGCTTGCCTTCGTGTCTTCACGCGGTACTGGGTCCGCAGACATTTGGGTGCTCGATTTGCAGACCAAAAAGGCCCGAAACCTTACGCACGCTACGGGCAGTTTCCGGCCATCCTGGTCACCCGACGGGAAATGGATCGCGTTCTCATCGGATCGCAACAACGCAGTAAGGCGGGACGGGGACCGATTTGAACAATCGCAAGCTGCCAGCATTTATCTGATGCGGGCTGACGGTACGGACGTGCGGAGGATAACCTCCG
>Ga0070732_10001879_pt1 | contig 11444 bp, 10 predicted proteins | sample Coa_R1_5_FD_66449 | JGI IMG/M metagenome (GOLD analysis project Ga0070732, IMG submission 66449) | Surface soil microbial communities from Centralia Pennsylvania, which are recovering from an underground coalmine fire - Coalmine... | ecosystem: Environmental > Terrestrial > Soil > Unclassified ...
CGGTCAAGGCTCTATCGCGCCTCCCCACTCTTGCGTTTCAGGATAAAAATCATCTGCTCGGCATTGTTGTCGAGGGGTGCCCGGGCAAATGATCCGTACTCTTCCACGATTTCCAGGCCAGCCAGCATAAAAAGAGCGCGCAAATGAGGATAGGTGTAGTATGACATTTTGAGCGGCTCGGTCTCCTCCTGTACCACCTTTCCTCCCTGGTAAGTGCGAAAGATAAACGCCGCGGTGAAGTTCTGATTGACCTTATCTACTGATTCCTTCCTTAAATAACGCCGCACGATCTTTCCGGGATCAGAGTTGAGAGGCCACTCTAATTCGTGGATCTCCTCTTTGATTCCGGAATAAATCAGGTCAAACTTCGGGAAGAAAAGATCGAACGCCAGGGTTCCTTCGTCTTCCAGATGAAATGCAGCCGTGTTGAGTGCGGCAAGCTGGTCCTCTACCGTGTACATGTGTTGCAGCGGACGAAAAGGGATGATCACCAGCGGATATTGCCGGTTCGAGCGAAAATCTCTCATGTCTCCTTCGGCCACAGAGATCAGTTCCCGCACGTCTTTGGGTTCTTGCTGAATGTTCTTCCGCAAAACATTGAGCATGGGAGCGGAGTTATCAATGCCATGAATAGCAATTCCCTCGCGGGCAATTGGCAGCAGGATACGGCCGGTCCCGCAAGCCAACTCCAGTACCGGGCCGCCACTCCGCCTGGCCAGATCAAGATAAAAAGGCAGATCCAGCAGATCTTTCTTTACGCCATACGCCTGGTCATAGTACCTGGCTGAGATCTTGTAAGAATCAAGATTCGCTGTCATTCGGTGCCTCCCTCTCGCTTCGCATGATTGAGACTACCCTCTGATCCTTAGGATACAATTTTCCAGGAACCCTATTCCGCCGAGGAGTCCTCATGATCTCCCTGAAGAAATGTCTTTTTGTCGCTGCCCTGCTGGGTCTGACGGTTGCAATTGCCGCGGATGACCGGTCTTCAACTCCATCCAGCTCATTAACTCCGCCAGTGGCCAAGAAGGTACACACTGAGAACCACATCAACGGCGGCAATCTGGTTGATGATTATCGCTGGCTGCGGGAGAAGTCTAATCCTGAAGTTGCCCAATACCTGGAGGCGGAAAACGCCTATACAGATGCCTTTATGAAACCCACTGAGGGCCTTCAGAAGAAGCTTTATGACGAGATGGTGAGCCACATCAAAGAAACAGATGTGCATGTTCCCTGGCGCTACGGAGGGTATTACTACTATTCGCGCTGGGAGGCGGGAAAACAGTATCCAATTCAGGCCCGAAAAAAAGGAAGCCTGCATGCTCCTGAACAGATCACTCTCGACATAAACGAACTGGCCAAAAATGAAAAATTTATGTCCCTGGGCGCTTACCAGATCAGTGACGACGGCAACCTGCTCGCCTATTCCACCGACAATACGGGATTTCGCCAGTATCGCCTTCATGTTCGTGACCTGCGCACCGGTAAGGACTTCCCTGACACGGCGGAGAAAACGGGATCGATTGTCTGGGCCAATGACAACCAAACCATCTTTTATACCGTAGAAGATCCGGCCAAGCGGCAATACCGGCTCTACCGGCATAAATTGGGCACAGACACCAAAAACGATGATCTGGTTTACGAAGAAAAGGACGAGCGCTTCGACGTCTCTGTGGGCAAGACGCGCAGCAATAAATATCTCATTATGTATCTGGGCAGCCACACCACTTCCGAGGCGCGTTATCTCGATGCTTCCAATCCGACCGGAGAGTGGAAGTTGATTGCGCCTCGCCAGCAGGACATCGAGTACTATCCCGATCATCTCGGCAACAGCTTTTACATTCGCACCAACGATACCGGGCGCAATTTCAGGCTGGTATCTGCTCCGGTGAGTGATCCCGGCAAAAATCATTGGAAGGAAGTGGTTCCTGTCCGCAGTGACGTAATGCTCTCTGATTTCGAGCCATTCCAGGATTTTTATGCGCTGATAGAGCGCGAGAATGGGCTGCCACAGATCACTATTGTCAGCCTGGCAACTGGAGCCAGACAGCGGATCACATACCCGGAGCCGGTTTATTCTGCCTTCCCGCAGGTCAACCGCGAGTACAAGACCAGATTCTTTCGCTACAGTTATCAATCGCTGGTCACGCCGAACTCGGTTTTTGATTACGACGTTGAAAAACACACTTCCACGCTGCTCAAAGAAGATGAAGTCCCGGGTGGATATGACAAATCCAAGTACGCCTCGGAACGGGCCTGGGCGACTGCCCAGGACGGCGCCAAAATTCCCATCTCGATTGTGTACCGGCGCGATCTGAAAAAGGCAGACGGATCGAACCCCTTGTATGTTTCCGGATACGGCTCATACGGATTCTCCCTGCCTGTAACGTTCAGCAGCAATCGCCTGAGCCTGCTGGATCGTGGAGTCGTGATGGCCTATGTGCACATCCGCGGCGGCGGCGATATGGGCAAGGCCTGGCATGATGCGGGACGCATGATGAACAAGATGAATACCTTCACGGACTTCATCGCCTGCACCGAACATCTTGTGGCCAACAAATATGGCGCGCGGGACAAGATTGCCATTGAAGGCGGGTCTGCAGGCGGATTGCTCATGGGCGCAGTAACCAACCTGCGGCCAGACTTGTTCCGCGTGGTCATCTCTCATGTTCCGTTTGTGGACGTTATGAATACCATGCTGGACGCTTCCCTGCCGCTCACGGTGGGGGAATATGAAGAATGGGGGAATCCCAACGAAAAAGCGGCTTACGATTACATGCTCAAGTACTCCCCCTACGATAACCTGAAGAAGGCAGCGTATCCAGCGATTCTGGTCAAGACTTCATTCAATGACAGTCAAGTCATGTACTGGGAGCCGGCCAAATACGTTGCCAAATTGCGGACCCTCAAAACCGATAACAACGTCTTGCTGCTGAAGACCAACATGGCTGCCGGCCATGGCGGGTCTTCCGGACGCTATGACTACCTGAAGGAAATCGCGCTCGACTACGCTTTCATGCTGACGCAGTTGGGCGTGGAGAAGTAAGACATGGCAAATGAAGAAATTGCAGTTCTTGGTGGTGGCTGTTTCTGGTGCCTGGAAGCTGTTTTTGACCGTCTGGATGGCGTGAAGTCCGTCGAGTCCGGCTACATGGGCGGCCGCATTGACAATCCGACTTACCAACAGGTCTGTTCCGGCAATACCGGCCATGTGGAAATCGTGCGTGTCACCTTCGATCCCAGAGCGCTGAGTTACCGCGAGCTGCTCGAAGTATTTTTTACCATTCATGATCCCACTACGCTCAACCGCCAGGGAAACGATGTGGGCACTCAATACCGTTCCGTGATCTTTTTCACTTCGGAAGAGCAACGGAAGACTGCACAAGAAGTGATTACGGAATTGAATGCCGCGCGGCATTGGCCGGATCCGATTGTGACTACCCTGGAACCGGCGCAGAAATTTTTTGAGGCCGAGGACTACCACCAGGAGTATTACGCCAACAATCCCAACCAGCCTTACTGCCAGTTTGTGGTGGGGCCAAAAGTAAAAAAATTTCAGCAGAAATTCGCCGAGAAAATGAAAGCCTGAAAAAACTCCGCCGTAGCTTTTGAAACGTGGCAATTTTCGATGTTAAAATTCTTTGTTGGTTCCTGCCCAACAGTTGTTTTCCACAGCACTATGCAACCGAAAAATCTGGTCACGTCCAGGACAAAGATATTTCTGTTCTCAATACTCGCTTCTTGCCTGGTGCTTGGAGCGTCTTTGCTCATTCAGTGGCTGGTTTACGATGACTGGCTTCATCGCACCGGCCCGATGCGCATTGTAGGGACATCAATTGCAACCCTGATAACTTTTGCTTTTGTGCTCCGATGGCAGTATATGGTCCGGGAAAAGCAGCAGGAGATGGTCCGCCGCCTGGAAATGATCTCCTATATGAATGACCGCATTCGCAACGCTCTCCAGGCAATCGAGTGCGTGACCTATTTGTCACAGCCGGAAGCAATCAAGCCCGTGCGCCAGGCAGTAGACAAAATTGATGGCGTATTGCGGGAGGTCCTGGCCGGCGTAGACCGGCACACGGTGCGACCCAGCGATTCGTCCACTCGGAGCCAGAAAAAATCAGCGTAGCGGGACAGCCGCTGGCCTTAGCGAGGAGAGCCGGCCCGCAGCAGGTCTCCATCAAAGACGTGAGGCGCGGTGCTGTCTCTGGGCCCGATGACCGGTGCGATCAATTCACCCACCGTAAGGATCGTTACCGCCTTGGGATCGTCTTTGAGTTTCGCCGTGATGCGTTCGGTTGTCGCTTCCGCAATATTGACTGATGTGCGGAAAGGCAAGAACCCCTTTTCAACGATCTCCAATTTGTAAGAGCCTGAGCTGAGGCGATGAAGGTCGACGAGTCCGAAGTCGTCGGTGGTGGCGTTGAAAATTTTCCCTGTTCTCTCATGTGTCGCCGTTACCTGCACTCCAGCCAGAACGGCGTCGAGCGAATCAATCACAGTGACAAACAGTTCTGATTTGTTTTGGCTATTTTGATCGTTTTGGGTTGCCGCTTGGGCTCCGCTGTTCGGGGCAGTTTGCGCGGCACAAAAGCTCATGCTCATGAGAGCTGCGAGCGCCGCGCCGCCAAGTCGTGACGCTTTCCGAACCAGTTGGCGCAATCCTACCGGGCAGTCGCGCGTGAGCACAGTGCCATCTGCCCGTTGGTAGAAACGGACGCACAGGCGTCCTTCATGCCCGGCAATCAGTTCTTCCGCCTCTCGTCGGGACATTTCCGAAAGGTTATAAACATTCAGCTTGCATTCCGAGCAGTGGCGCACGCGATCGTCTCCGCTCATTTGCGTCCAATCCATCCGGCAAGGAGAGGCCACTCGAAGGTTCCTGAGCGCAATTGGCGCTGGCTTCCCGGATTTAACTGAAGGACCACCAAACAACCACGTCATGCTCATAATCCGCCCTCCCGGTCCCTGTATGTTCCTGGAACGGCCATACCGGCTAATCTTGCGCGCCAAATTCATGAAACTGCATATTTTCACTTATTTCATGAAACCAATCTGAATCCGCCATTCGCGTTCACTCGCGGCCAAAACGGTCTTATTTGTTATGCGCCTTATTTTCATTTTGTTGACGCTGCGGGGGTGACTGCGTAAAATTCTAATTGAAATTGAAATTCATTTTCAAAATCAACTATTAGTGTTCCCCCATGCTCCAGGCCCTTATTGTCACTTTGCGCGAAGGTGTTGAAGCCGCCCTGATCGTTGGCATCACTCTGGCTTATCTGTCCAAAATAGGCCGGCCCGAGCTCCGGAAAACCGTCTATGCAGCCCTCGTGACGGCCTTTTTGGGCAGCATTGCCGGAGCCGTTGTGCTGTCCCGCTTTCCCCAGTTCAACGAGGATAAATTCGAAGGCTGGGTCATGCTGGTGGCGGCATTTTTTGTTGTCGGTATGGTCATCTTCATGATGCGCGCCGGGCGCAAAATGAAGGGAGAGATTGAATCCAGGGTCAGTTCCCTGGCCGAGACCAGCTCAAGTTGGGGTTTGTTCGCCTTCGTCTTCCTCATGGTCTTCCGGGAAGGGGTTGAGACGGTTCTCATCCTCAAAGGTGTCTCCCTGGATACGAGCGACCTGATGAGCTTTATAGGTACCCTGCTGGGAGTGGCGCTGGCAGTAGTTTTCGGCGTGATGTTCGTCAAAGGCAGCGTGCGCATCAATCTGCAGAAATTTTTCCGAGTCACCAGCGTTATCCTCTTCTTTGTTGCCTTCGAGCTGCTGATTTCCGGCTTTCACGAGCTTTCAGAAAGCGGCGTGCTGCACTCAAGCAAGCAGGAAATGGCCCTGGTTGGCCCCATTGTCCGCAATGAGTTCTTTTTTCCTGTAACCATTCTTGCCTTGATCCTGCTCATGGTTCTGCTGGAATACCGGCGTCGCCAGCCTGCAGGTGTGGTCACTGCGGCCACCAAGGCGGAAGAGCGCAAATTGCTTTGGACAGCCCGGCGCGAGCGCGTCTGGGCCATCACCCTCTGCCTGACTGCATTCATTTTTATCGCGACCATCACGGCGGAGTTCATCTACACCAAGAGCGCGTCTGCACTTTCTCCGGCCACTGACATCACTTTGGTCAATGGCCAGGCAATCATTCCTAAGTCGGCTGTAGCGGATGGCGAGCTGCACCGTTACCAGGCCAATGTGAACGGTACGGAAATCCGCTTTCTCCTGCTGCGCAAGCCGGATGGCAATGTGACCACGGTTTACGATGCCTGCGCCATTTGCGGTTCCGTCGGCTTTTACAAGAGCGGTGGACAAATTATCTGCAAAAACTGTGCCGCTCCCATTAATGCGGTCAGCGTTGGCGAACCCGGCGGGTGCAACCCGATTCCGTTGAAGTCAAACCTGGAAGGCGACAATATTGTCATCACTGCCACCGACCTCGCGCAGCAGGCCGGGCAGTTCACTAAGTAGGTCCTGATGTTTCTTCGCCTCCTCTTCGAATCTTTTCGCCGCCAGCGGCGCCGCAAGGCCTTTGCCCTCCTGGCCATCGCCCTGGGCATGAGCATCAGCACAGCCATGATTGCCGTGGCCACGGATGTTGGCGATAAGATGAACTACGAACTGCGCTCCCGCAACGCCAACCTGCTGCTGACGCCCATGGACGATAGCCTGGATGTAAACCTGGGAGGCGTAAACCTGAAGCCAGCCAGTGAAGGCGCTTACATCCCTGAGTCTGATCTGCCCAGGATGAAACATATCTTCTGGGCCCACAACATTCTCGGGTTTGCTCCATTCCTCTCCGACCAGCGGACATTCGACGTAAATCCTCCCAATGCGTTGGGCGCCACCTTGAAGGCCAACCTGATGGGCACATATTTTGCCCAGGAAGTGAAGACTTCCAGCGAGCCGTTCATCACCGGTGTCCGCGCTGTGAACAAGTTCTGGCAAGTGCAGGGCAACTGGCCGGCAGATGACAGCACGGACGCGCTGGCTGGCGCCAGTCTGGCGGCGAAATCAAATTTGCATATTGGCGACAGGCTCGGAATTGGCAGTCTAACCCTGAAGATCAGCGGAATCGTGACCACCGGAAGTTCGGAAGACGAAGCCATTATTGCCCCGTTGCATCTGGTCCAGCGGATTCTGGGCCGGCCCAATCAGGTCCGCCGCGTAATAGTCAGTGCGATGACCAAGCCGGAAGACGATTTTGCCCGCCGTGATCCGCGAGGCATGTCACAGGCCGTATTGGAACGCTGGTCCTGCTCGCCCTATGCCACCTCCATCGCTTTTCAGATTCATGAAGCATTGCCGGGTGTGCGTGTTGACCAGATCAGGCCGGCAGAGCAGGCACAGGGAACGGTGCTGTCCAGCGTCTCCGGACTCATGCTGCTGCTCACCATTGCCTCTCTGGTAGCTTCGGCTTTGGCCGTCTCGGCGGTTATGGCAGCCACCATCATCGAGCGCCGCCAGGAAATTGGCCTGATGAAATCCCTCGGAGCCGGTAACACTGCCGTGGCCTCTCTCTTCCTGACGGAAGCTGGATTACTGGCTATAGCGGGCGGGCTCGCCGGATTTGGTCTTGGAACTATTCTCGCCCAGCGCATGGGCCAAAGCGTTTTCGGCTCGCCTATCACCGTCCATCCCGTGGTTTTGGCAATTGTCCTGTTTGCCGCGTTGGTAGTCGCATTTGCCGGTAGCACCGGAGCAGTGCTTAAAGCCATCCATTTTGATCCGGCCCTGGTTTTGCGGGGTGACGCATGAGCCGCAAACGGATGCTTCTGCGCCTGGTGCTGAAAGCGTCATGGATGCGCAAAGACCGGGCCTTCACTGCCTTCCTCTCCATCGCCGTCGTCGCCACCATGGCCACCGTGGCGCTGACCGTTTATTCCGATCTGGAAGGCACGTTCAGCCGCGAATTCCGCAGCTTTGGCGCAAACGTCATTGTTACTGCGCGCAGCAGCAGCCTTACTCCAGATGAGGTACAGCGGATCAGGAACATCGTGGGACCGAAGTCGGAAGTTGTACCGGTTGGCTATGCCGTGGTGACCGGGGAAAATCAGCAACGCCTTGTGGCCGCGGGAACTGACTTGCGTGCTTTCCATCAGTTGAACCCGACATGGTCGTTCAATGTAGATTCGCGCAATGCATCCGGCGAATCCATAGATTCGCATCCGTGGATGGGAACACGCGCGGCAGAATCGTTGATTGCCGATTCGGGAAATTACGACCTTCACTATGGGTCGAAATCCTTGACCATTCAGCGCGGCCCGGTATTCAAGTCCGGATCAGAGGACGACAGCCGGATTTATCTGGGCCTCGAAGATTTTCAGCGGCTCACCGGACTACACCCCAATACTGCGCAACTCCGGATTGACGGTTCGCCGGCTGAGATCGAGCGGCAGATACAAGCCCTTTCTGCCTCCCTGCCGGAAATACAGGTTAAGCCGGTGCGGCAGATCACGGCCGCACAAACCACCGTGCTGGATAAGACTCGATCCATTGTTTTAGCCGCATCTGCCGTTGTGGTGGTGCTGATCGTGGTCTGTATGGTAGCCACGCTCACCGGCGCAGTGTTGGAACGCCGCAAAGACTTCGCCGTCATGAAGGCCCTGGGAGCCTCCAACAGCGCCGTTAACCTGCTCTTTGCAGGCGAGGCAGCGCTCACCAGCGTTGTTGGCGCCTTGTTGGGATTTCTCGTAGGCTCGGTAGTTGCGTTCTGGATTGGACTTGCTAATTTTGGTGCAGCCATCCTTCCACGGCCTGACCTGCTGGTTCCTGTAGTACTGGGCAGCGTGCTGTTGGCGTTGATTGCTTCCACCGCGCCGTTGCGTCTTTTGCGGAGAATTCATCCTGCGGGTATCCTGAGAGGGGAATAAATGTCGATTGAACTCAGAAACGTCACCCGCATCTACCCGGCCAATGTGGAGGTACGGGCGCTGGATGAGGTTTCCCTTTCCGTGGCTCCCGGCGAGTGGCTGGCGATTATGGGCCCCTCCGGCTCGGGAAAATCTACGCTGGTGAACCTGATTGGCTGTCTGGATCAGCCGACCACCGGCGACATTCTGATTGATGGCGCCAACATCGCGCAAATGTCTTCGGCGGAGCTGAACCGCTTTCGCGCGGAGAAAATCGGATTCATCTTCCAGCAGTTCCATCTAATCCCTTACCTCTCAGCCCTGGACAATGTAATGCTGGCGCAGTACTTCCACAGCATGACCGACAAAAAGGAAGCGCTGGCGGCCCTGGAGCGTGTTGGCCTGGCACACAGGGCCAGCCATCTTCCGGCCCAGCTTTCCGGAGGGGAGCAGCAGCGCGTATGCATCGCGCGGGCTCTGATCAACGATCCCAACATCATCCTGGCCGACGAGCCTACCGGAAACCTCGATGCCCAGAATGAGGAAATTGTGCTGCGCCAATTGCGCCAGCTCCATGCCCAGGGACGCACTATCATCATGGTGACACACGATCCGGTGGTCGCCCGCATGGCAGACCGACGGCTGGAATTGCATCACGGCCACATCGCTTCCCAGGAAACCTTCACCATGTCCGATGAAGAGCAGTTTGATGAGGTCCTGGAAGAGCTCTGGGTGCTCGCTGAAAACGGCGAGCCGGCAGAGATGGGCCGCATTGAGGTGGATGGAGCGCTACCGACCCGCCTGGCGCTGGAGCGTATGCAGGAATTGGGGCTGGTGGAGATGGAAGAGCACACCAGCGAACCCCATACGCATAAACAGGTGTTCAACCGCTGTCACGATGCCTTGCGTCCCAGCACAGGATTCCCCGGCCATGGCGATCATATGATCCTGTTTACCGAAAAAGGCCGCAAACGCGCGGAAGACATTATCCGTCGCCATCGCCTCGCCGAGCGCCTGTTCGTGCATACCTTTCGTGTTCAGGACGAACACGAAGTAGCGGAGCAGGCATGCAGGTTCGAGCATATTCTCTCCCCCGAAGCCACAGACAGCATCTGTTCTTTCCTCGGCCATCCCCGCACCTGCCCCCATGGCAGCCCCATTCCCGCCGGCGAGTGCTGCATGCTCAAACACGCCGCACGTACCAGCCAACATTCAGAAGCAGGCCTGGCCATAAATAAACGCGAATAGGAGATTTGGATTTTTTGAGTTTATCTCGGGCGAAACGAGAGAGAACCCCTATCGCAACCACAATCTGTACGCAGATGCACACCGGCCAAACGAGTGCTTACGATATTGCGACCTTGTAGAATCGCTGAAATAGAAAAGAGAGGCAGGTTCGCCTCTCTTTTAGAGCAGCTGCGTTCAAAAAAATCAGTACAAGTGGAAATCCACCACAATGTTCATGGCGACGGCCACAGCCTGTCCGTCTTTTTTGCCCGGCTCAAACAGCCAGGTACGGACCTTCTCCAATGCCTTCTCGTCGAGTCCCATGCCCAGACCATGAACAACCTTCAGGCCGCGAGGTCTGCCATCAGTGCCGATAATGGCGTAGAGCGTAACCGTACCCTGATATTTGGCCTTGCGCGCTTCTTCGGAATAATCCGGGTCAGGAACAAACTTCGGAACTGGAGCGGAAACTCCTATCTCGCCTACCCGGTAGACACCGCCGCCAAAACCACCGCCCTGGCCGGGACCGAATCCACCGCCCGTACCGGAACCAACTCCGCCGCGGTTACCGGATCCAATGCCGCCGCCCGAGCCGGGTCCATTTGAAGCCGGTCCGCTCACGCGAGAGGACATCGGGTTCCCCAGGTTGGGCATGTTTGGATTGTCGGGCAGCTTCACGTTGGGCGGAGCGACTACAGTAGCCTCCATGGTGAGCTTGGGTTTCTCGTTGCGAATCTCGACCGTCGGAGGAGTAAATTGCTCCGGCGCGACCTTCGGCAACCGTCCCTTGCTCTCAAAAATCTTCGCTCGCTCGCCGCCGCCGCCGCCGCCTGAAAGTTGCTTCTTCGCCACTTGCGGCTGCATCACCGGCTGGTAATCGCTCAACGGAGGAGCCACGATCGTCACATCTTCTTTGGGCTTCTCCACCTGAGGACTACGCGTGGCAAGCAAAGTGAGTGTAAGAATGGCGCCGATCGCGAGTGCATGAAGCGTCAGCGATCCTGCGGCTGCCCGGCGCTTATTGCGGCGGCTCCATATCTCGCGCACCGCCACCGGCCGAGAAGTAAGCCGCAATGGCGGCAACTTCTCCGGAAACAATGCTTCTCTCACGTTCTGGAAGAGAGATTTCCATAATGGCTGCTGCGCCTCCGGAAGCAATCGAAACACCGGGGCATCGTTGCCGAAAAAACTTGGGGGACGAGGAACGATAACTTGGTTCGCCATTGGGTTCGACCCGTTTCACTACGCCAACAATTGCAGGGCGCTTAGGTTCACTCATAAATGATGAGTAAACAGCCGGGCAAGTTGCATTTGAAAAGCAAAGTTTCTGCTGCAATCTTCACAGGCAGACGCAACACATGAATGCCAGGCCTGG
>Ga0070732_10001881_pt1 | contig 11441 bp, 9 predicted proteins | sample Coa_R1_5_FD_66449 | JGI IMG/M metagenome (GOLD analysis project Ga0070732, IMG submission 66449) | Surface soil microbial communities from Centralia Pennsylvania, which are recovering from an underground coalmine fire - Coalmine... | ecosystem: Environmental > Terrestrial > Soil > Unclassified ...
AAGTCGCTCGAGAAAAATGCGGCCCGTGCGCGGGCAGGATTTCGCACGAGCGAGCGCGCGCCGTATGCTTCAGGGATTTACGCATTGCGAGCTTGCCTCGAGGAGTGACGATGGGGAACCTTGTAACTTCTCGCCGCGTTTTTCGTAGTGTGAAATGCAGGCCGACGGGCACCACGGGGTAGTGCGCCGTCCGCTTTGAACCAATCGATAAACGTGATTCGCAGCCGGACCCGCCGCCGGCCGGAAACCGGGAGGTGACTGTGGGCCGACACTTACCGCTCATCTTCAAGAATTCGTGGCGCAATCGCCGCCGCACCGTCCTGACCACCCTCAGCATCGGCGTATCGCTCTGCCTGCTGGGACTCATGATGGCCATTTATCACGCCTTCTACTTCAGCCAGCCGACGGCGCAGCAGGAGCTGCGCCTGGTGACTCGCAACAAGGTATCGCTGGCCCGGCCGCTGCCGCAATACTACGGCGCGAGGATCAAGGCGATTCCGGGTGTCCGCGAGGTGGAAATCGAGCAGTGGTTCGGCGGCAAGTACATCGATGACCGCCCCGAACACATGTTTGCACGCATGGCCATCGAACCCGACAAGTTCTTTACCATTTATTCCGACACGAAAATCCCCGACGACCAGAAGAAAGCGTTCCAGCAGGAACGCAGCGCTTGCATCGCCGGGAAGGAGTTGGCCGAGAAGTTGCATTGGAATCTGGGCGATCGAATCACGATTACCGGTGACATATTTCCCGTCAATTTGGAGTTGACGCTCCGCGGAATCTTCCAGGCCGATGACGCGTTCATGAACCGGTCGGTTTATTTCAACCGCGAGTATCTGGTGCAAAGCCTGCCGGAGGCACGACGGGGAGAGGTGGGCACCTTCGTGACGCTCGCGGCCACTCCCGACGACGTGCCGCGCATCGAAACGGCGGTGGACGATCAATTCCGCAATTCGCCCGCCCAGACCAAGACCGAAACCCAGAGCGCTTTCGGGCTCAGCTTTCTGGCCTTTCTGGGCAACATCAAGATGATTCTCTTGAGTGTGTGCGCCGCGCTGACGTTCACCATCCTGCTGGTATCAGCGAACACGATCGCTATGTCGGTGCGGGAGCGCGGACGCGAGGTGGGAGTGCTGAAAACGCTGGGATACACTTCGGGGACCATCCTCTGGATCATCGTCGGTGAGGCGGTGATGATTTCGCTGCTCGGCGCGGTGCTGGGATTGGGTTTGGCCGCGCTCCTGACTGGCGCCGTTCGCAGCATGCCGACGTTCAACGCCCAGCTCGAGACGCTGACGATTGCCCCGTCCGTGGCGGTGATGTGCCTGCTCGTGGCGGCGATGATTGGCGCGGCCAGCGCTTTCGTCCCGGCCTTCAACGCCTCGCGCGTCTCCATCGTAGAGGCACTGAGGAGCGAAGACTGATCATGGCTATCCCTATCGCCTACAACTTCCGCAATCTGGTGGTTCGCAAGACGACCACCATCATGACGGCCCTCGGCATCTCGCTCACGGTGGCGGTTCTGTTGGCCGTGCTGGCGCTGGTCCACGGACTGGCCACCTCGCTGAAGTCGACCGGTGATCCACTCAACGTGCTGGTGTTGCGCAAAGGATCGAATTCCGAGCTGGTCAGCAATTTCACGCGCCAGGGATTTCAGGTCCTCAAGGACAAGCCGGGGATCGCGCGCGACGCGGCGGGACAACCGATGGCGTCGCTCGAAATGGTCACGGTCATCAACTTGGTGAGCGTCGACGCTCCCGACGGCACCAACGTCACGGTGCGCGGCCTGACGCCCATCGGCATCGAGATGCGCAAGAGCCTGAAGCTGGTGTCCGGCCGCTGGTTTAATCCCGGCCATCGCGAAGTGGTGGTGGGCGAATCGATCGCCAAGCGCTTCCCGGAAGCTCAACTGGGCAAGCAGCTTCACTTCGGCACCGGCGATTGGGACGTGGTGGGAATCATGTCCGCCGGTCAAAGTGCGACCAACAGCGAAATCTACGCTGACCTCAATCAGCTCAGCTCGGACCAAAACCGCAGCGAGGTCTTGAGTTCGGCGCTGGTGCACGCCACCGATCCCGTGGCTGCCGACGCCCTCGTCAAGGACATCTCGAATGACCAGCAACTGAATATGGACGGCGAGTTGGAGCAGGATTACTACACCAAGCAGACGCAGTCGGGCCAGTTCCTGCAAATCCTTGGTACCTTCGTGGCGATTGTGATGGCCGTGGGAAGCAGCTTCGCCGCCATGAACACGATGTACGCCGCGGTGGCGCGGCGCTCGCGGGAGATTGGCACGCTGCGCGTCCTCGGATTCTCGCGCGCCAGTATCCTGCTCAGCTTCTTCTCGGAGTCGCTGCTGCTCGCGGTCCTGGGAGGCCTGATCGGCTGTCTGCTCGTCTTGCCGCTCAATGGGGTGACCACAGGCGTTGGCAATTTCCAGACCTTTGCCGAGACTGACTTCAACTTGACGGTCACGCCGGCCATCATGCTTACCGGAATCCTCTTCGCGGTTCTGATGGGAGCCGTGGGCGGTCTGTTCCCCGCCTGGAACGCGTCACGCAAGGAGGTCCTGACGGCGCTCCGGCAGGTGTGAGGGGGAAGGGAGTAGGAATTAGGGAGTAGGGAGTAGGGAGTAGGGAGTAGGAAGACCACGAAAACCTAATGAAAAAAACTCAAAACTCGAGGAACGAACCGAAGAAGTGGTTTAGAATCAACATCGGTCAAAAAGCGCAACGCGCCTTTAAATGTATCTTACTGATAAAGCAAGACTTATGTGATGGCTTTAACGTATCTTATTGAAAAAAAAGATGGTTACTTATGGACGAACTCAAGAGCCTGCAAATCGACCGCAAGCCGGCGCGTACCGATCCCCCGCCTGGACCCTCCAAGTGGGCGGTGCGCTGGATCCTCGGTGGCGTGGCGCTCTTCATTCTGCTGGGCGCCGGACGCGTGGTTTACGAGAAGACCCTGAACGCCGCCCCGGAAGTTCAGACGATGCGCGTCGCGACACGGGGTGGAAGCTCTGCTGCGGGAGACCCGGCCGTCGTCCTCAATGCCACCGGCTACATCGTCGCGCATCACGAGATTGAAGTCGCCTCGAAGGTGGTCGGACGCGTCGCCTGGATTGGAGTCGAGAAGGGCGATCATGTTACCGCCGGCCAGGTGATCGTGCGATTGGAAGATTCTGAATACCGCGCCCAGCTCGAGCAAGGCAAAGGCAACCTGGAGAATCTCGAGGCGCGGTTGCTTGAGGACGAGCACGGGTCGCGCCCGCAGGAGATTGCCCAGGCGAAGGCCAATCTCGAACAAGCGAAGGCCAACATGGCAGACGCCAAGGTTTCGCTCGACCGCATCAAAGACCTCGCCAAGCAGGGAGTCATGTCGCACCAGCAGCTTGATGACGCGCAGGCGAAGTACGACGACGCGGCGGCGCACGTGATCTCACTCGACAAGGTCTACGAGCTGGCGCGCCTCGGGCCGCGGCAGGAGGAGATTGATTCGCTCAAGGGCCAGGTGGATCAGGCGCGCGGCGTTGTGGCCTACGACCAGGACCAGCTCGATAACACGGTGATCCGCGCGCCCGTCGCGGGCACCATCCTCGAGCGCGCCGTCGAGAAGGGCGAATTCGTCACCAACGGCTTTGTGGGCGACAAAGGCGCCAAAGGGTATGTCGTGACGCTCGCCGACCTGAACGATCTGCAGGTGGAGCTCGACATCAACCAGAACGACTTTTCGAAGCTGCATATGGGGCAAAGGGGCACCGTCACCACGGACGCTTACCCGGATCGCAAGTACGACGGCGTAATCGCGGAGATCTCCCCCAAGGCGGACCGCCAGAAGGCAACCGTGCAGGTGAAGGTAAAGGTCCTGAAACCCGATTCCTACTTGCGGCCGGAGATGAACGCCAGCGTCGCCTTCCTCGCGGACGAGAAGTCCGCCGCCGGCAGCGGCGCCGCCGCGGCGCGGCCGGTGATCGTGGTGCCGGCGTCGGCGGTGAAGAGCGATGCCGTGTTCGTGGTGCTGGGTGGGAAGGCGGTGCGGCGCGCCGTCAAGACCGGTCCGACGATGGGGCAAAACGTGCGCGTCGACCAGGGATTGATCGGCGGCGAGGATTTAATCCTGAATCCGCCTGACAGCCTGAAGGATGGCGATCGCGTGCGCGTGAAACCGGCGTAAGCCTACACCCCTCACCCCCTGCCCCTCCCCCGCAAGGGGGGAGGGGAGTCGTCAGCTTGAGCTGGAGGAATCACTGATGAACACTGTCGTCCAGACGCAGCACTTGACCAAAGAATTCATCCGCGATGAGTTTCACGTCGTCGCGCTGAAGGACGTGAGCATCGACGTCCACGAGCGCGAATTCGTGGCGCTCATGGGCCCCTCGGGCTCCGGCAAGTCGACACTGCTCCACCTGATTGCCGCCATGGACACCGCGACCGGCGGGCAGATCACGGTGCTGGGGCAGGACCTGCGCAGCCTGAGCGACCGCGCCATTGCGCATTGGCGCAATGAAAACGTGGGGTTCGTCTTTCAGACGTTCAACCTGATTCCCGTGCTGACCGCGTTCGAGAACGTCGAGCTCCCGCTCAAGCTCACCCACCTCAAGAAGCAGGAGCGGCTCGAACACGCCACCACGGCGCTCAAACTCGTAGGACTGGGCGACCGCCTCGGCCACTATCCGCGGCAGCTTTCGGGAGGCCAGGAACAGCGCGTGGCGATCGCGCGCGCCATCGTGACCGATCCCAAGCTCATCCTGGCGGATGAGCCGACCGGCAACCTTGACGCCGCGTCGGCGGAAGAGGTGCTGACGCTGCTTTCGCGCCTCAACAAGGAGTATGGCAAGACGATCGTCATGGTGACGCACGACCCGCACGCCGCGCGCTACGCCTCGATCGTCCGCCACCTTGAAAAGGGTGAGCTGCTACCCTCGAACGGCCAGCCCGCTAGCTAGTAGCCTAGCCTCGTGACAACTGACCCGTGGGACGCCCCTCCCGGGTGGCTGTTCACCCCTGGTCACTCGGCACTCTCCTTCACACCTGTAGGTTGTGCAGGTACTCGTAGCTGACCTTGGCGCTCTCGAGCGGTGGGAGTGACGTCTGGTCCTGCTCCACGAAGTAATACTTCAGCCACTGGCGGTCCGCCTCGAAGATCGGCTTCCAGTCGATCGAGCCCTTGCCGACTTCGATGAAAGCGTTCGCGCCCTGCATAAGGTTGGTCGTCGGCGTCTGCCCCGGTTTCATGTCCTTGATGTGCAGCAGCGGGAACCGGCCGGGATACTTCTTCATGTAGGCGACGGGATCGGCGCCGGCGCGCGTCACCCAGTAGCAATCCATCTCAAAGCTCACCAGCTTCGGATCGGTCGACTCGACGAGGAGGTCGTATCCCGGCTTGCCATCGACCTTCTGAAATTCCAGGTTGTGGCCGTGGTAGGCGAACTCGAGTCCGGCTTGATGACATTGCTTGCCCAGCTTGTTGAAGAGGTCCGCGAGCCACTTGAAGTCGTCGGCGCTCATATGCTCGAGCGCCTGCGTCGTCTCACGCATCGGTATGCGATGCTCCTGGAGCTGGCGAGTCGTCGGGAAGGCGCAGGTGAGATAGGTCGCGCCGATCGTTTTGACTGCCGCGATCTTTTCGTCGACGCCGGAGGTCAGCGCGGCCGCGGGATAATGCGCGCTCGGACATTTGAGATTCGCTGCATCGAGCGCCTGCTTCACCTGGGTGGGTGTCTTGCCGAAGAACCCGGGCATCTCGACAATGGTGTAGCCGATGGCCGCCACCGCCTTGAGCGTCCCTTCGAAGTCCTTCGCCATCTGCCGGCGGACGGTATAGAGCTGGAGGCCGACCGGAATGCCGAACGGGTCCGCCCAGAGGCGCCGGACTCCGCCTCCCATCGCTCCCAGAGCCGCCGCTCCCAACGCCGCGTCGCGCAAGAACGTCCTTCGATTGCCGGTCTTCATGGGATTCTCCCCTCAACGAGTTGATAAGAACACGAACCGTAAGCAGAACTGAAGAGCACTACTGTATCGCAATGCGAGGCATTTGTAATGCCCATTTCGCGGCATCCTCAACGGCCCTTTCAGGACGAGCCGTGCGGCGCGAACGTCCTGTAATGGTACGATAGCGCGATGCCACAACCAACGGCGGGCGCGGCGGTCCACATCGCCCACGAGGACGTGAAATTCATGAGCCTGGCGCTGGGCGAGGCGCGGCGGGCGTACCGCGAGGACGAAGCGCCGGTGGGCGCGGTGATCGTTCACCAGAGACGCGTGGTCGCGCGCGCCCACAATCGCCCGATCCATCTCCACGATCCCACGGCGCACGCCGAGGTCCTGGCGCTGCGCCGTGCGGCGCGAAAGCTCGCGAACTACCGTCTGACGGGCTGCACCCTGTATGTTACAATTGAGCCTTGCGCGATGTGCGCGGGCGCCATCGTCCACGCGCGCTTGGCTCGTGTGGTGTTTGGCGCGCGCGATCCGAAAGCGGGAGCGAGCGGCTCCGCGCTGACGGTGCTCAATCATCCCCAGCTCAATCATCGGGTGGAGATAACCGAGGGAGTTCTCAAGGACGATTGCGCGTCAATTCTGCGCGAATTCTTCCGCCACCGCCGAAAGAGATGAACGGAAGCACGTGAACGATTGAGTTGACTCAAACTGGCGATTCAGTCGGCTTAGCTAACCACTGAAAAACTCGCCACAGTCCCGCTGCCCAACACGTCGGAGAGGTACCGAAGTGGTCATAACGGGGGCGCCTCGAAAGCGTCTTGCCTGCCAAAAGCGGGCACGTGGGTTCGAATCCCACCCTCTCCGCCAGCTTATCTTTTGTCTTTTCAGATAGCTGCCGACCCGGCGTTTCTTGCGTACCTTTAGCGTCCCCTTCATTGGAAGGAGCAATCAGTGATGGATGAAGGAGGGGCAAGGGACCTGACCCCGCTGGAGAAGGCTAAGAAATATCGGAATGACGAGACTCGCCGAGGGATTCGCGCACGACACGCGGACTCGTATGGTGAGGAAGACAACCGGGTAGCTTTTGGGGCAAATGTTTTCGGCGCTCAACGCACTGGGGCGCTGAAACGGGCGCTACCTGGCACGAAAACCCAAGACGCACGGGTATTAGCGAAATGCCATCATACTCAAGAGGAAGGATTCAATCTGCGTCAGGTGGCCTATTGGAGCAACGCACACCTTCCGCCAGAGTTTTCGTCCCCATCCAAGAGTTTCATAGGACTCGGCCCGTTCCTTGTCTGAGCGAAACAATCTTATCGGATTCAAGATTGGTCCAGACTTCCGTGAGACCGCCTGGCCAATGGACCATCACACCTTCGACTTGCGGGCTATCTCCTAGCCCAAAGTGGACGCGAACGTCGCTGGCGCTCAAGTAACTCGAGTCTGCATGAACCCAGCGCCACAGAGGTTTCTGTCCCCGGCGCAAGACGGCGACACGGGCGCCAATCCCGAAGCGATTGGTCTTGGGCGCCTCGAGCTTGACCTCAAGCCAATGGTTTCGCGAGACAATCTGATTCCGCAACAGCCGCACCGGCCCGTTATTATTCGTAACTATGATGTCCATCCTGCCGTCATTATCGATGTCCCCGAACGCGGCCCCGCGGCTGACCCCCGGAAGCCTGAACGCCGGCCCGGCAATGCTTGAAGTCTCCCGAAACCCTTTCCGATCTCCCTGGTTGTGAAAGAGCTGGTTCTTTTGAGCGAAAGGAAACGGCTTTCCGTGCTCCGATTCCATCCGCGTGACGGCGCCATTGGCAATAAACAAATCCAGCCAGCCATCATTGTCGTAATCGAACCAATTGGCGCCGAAGCCTGTGAAGCCAAAAGTGGCTTGCGCCAATCCGTACTGGGCGGTCATGTCGTCGAATTCCCCTTGGCCATTATTGATGAAAAGGGTAGCACCCTCACCGGCGAGGTTGGTTACGAGGATATCCAGGCTGCCGTCTTTATTAAGGTCCTCAACGGAGACGCCCATGCCCGCTTTCGGCAAGCCGTCGACGCTCGTAGCCACACCCGCTTCCAGCGCCACATCGCGAAACGTTCCGTTACCCTGGTTCAGCCACAACCGATTCGGAGCCGTGTCATTGGCAACGAAGATATCCGTGCGGCCGTCGCCGTTGAAATCCGCGCAGACCACGCCCAGCGCAGGTCCATAGGAAGATCCGATGCCCGAGGACTCGGTCGACTCAGCAAATGTCCCGTTCCTCAGATTGCGAAAGAGGCGAGAGGGTACGGCTTGATAAGCCTTCGGAGTGCAGTAATCGAGTTCGCCGGTGGGGCTGTAGCATCGCTTGTTCCCTCGAACGGTGAAATCGACATAATTGCCGACAAACAGATCGAGCCAACCGTCGCCGTCGTAATCCAGCCAGGCCGCACACGTACTCCAGCGCACGTCGTCCACGCCCGCTTGACGCGTGACGTCGGTGAAAGTCCCGTCACCGTTGTTGTGGTACAGAACGTTGTGGCCGAAGTTGGTGACGTAGAGGTCCTGGTAGCCGTCATTGTCGTAGTCCCCTACCGCCACGCCCATGCCGTAGCCGACGTGACCCACGCCCGCCTGCTCCGTGACGTCGGTGAAGTGCAGACGCCCGGTTTCCGCGAGGTTGTTGCGAAAGAGGCGATTTCCTGGTTTCCATCCAGGAGGCGGAGGGAAGAGCAGCTTGCTGCGAGTATCGAGCGCTGTTCCCTGGATCAGGTAGACATCCAGGTCGCCGTCATTATCGTAGTCCAAAAGCGCGACGCCCGCGCCCATGATTTCCGGCATGTAATATTCGCCCGTTGCGCCGTTGAAGTGATGGAAGTCGAGACCCGACTCTGCGGCAACATCACGGAAGATATCGGGTTGCCGGGAATTACTCTTCGGCAGCGCGCGCTTCTGGAGAGGTAAAGAACTCCAAGCGAGGTAGGCTTTGAGTATTTCGCGCCGTGTCACCCGATTCGTCCTCGTCCGTCGCTTTGCGCTATCGCGATGAATCCTGGCGGTCTCGAGTCCGCACCCGAGCGTCGCATCGGCGAATCCGCTTTCACTGCTTCTCTTCCTGCTCCAGCGCATGAAGGTCTTTGTCGATGCTGGCGAGGAGCTGGGACTGTTGCCGGGCGGCCGCCTGGTCCCGCGCCCGGCGAATGTAAGCGAGAGCATTCTTCAAATCACCCTTGCGTCCATAGGCGATGGCGAGGGCATAGAGGTAACGCGGCGTGCTGTCGTCTTCTGGAGTAAGAGTCTCGAGCAGATGCCCGATCGCCGCATCGTATTTCTTCTCCTTCACGAGAAGGGTCGCAGCCTGGAAATGCGCCAGCCGGTAATCTGGCTTGTCTTTGACCGCTGCTTCGTACTCGGCGAGCGCCTCCTCCGTCCGGCCCTGTCTTTCGAGCAAGAGCCCCAGATTGTTGCGAGCTTCGGCATAGAAGGGGTTGATGGCGAGCGCCTGCCGGAAGGCTCGTTCCGCCTCAGAATCCTTCTTCTCCCAGATCAGGAGGATGCCATGGTCGTAGTAGGCGTCGGCTCGATGGGGATTCAAGCGCACCGCGGCCTGGAAGTGCTGTTCGGCCTTGTCAAGTTCGCCCTGGCGCGCATCGAGCGAAATCAAATTGATGTTGGCCTGGACGTTCTGGGGATCGATCTCGAGCGCCTTTTCCTGCTCGGCGATCGCCTCGGCGAGTTTCCCTTGTCTTTCCAGCCCGATGGCTCGCTCGAGGTGCGCCTCCGCACCAAGATTTAAGGTCTGGACTGCATCTCGGAGCGGATCCTCGAGCGGCGGTGTCACGGTGCGATTCGCTTCGTAGGCGCGAAAGTGAGGTTCGGCCTTTTCAGGATCCCCGAGTTTGCGGTAGGCCAGGGCCAGGGCGTATTGCGCGGCTCCATAAGACGGAAACAGTTCACACGCTTTGCGGTAGGACTCGAGCGCGGCGGAGGTGTGGCCGCGCGCCGCCTCAACTCTACCCATCCCGTAAAGGGCTTCGGCAGCCGCGGCGCTGGCATCGCTGGACTTGGAAACGCTCTTCAGAATCGCCTCGTAAAGCCGGCCAGTCTCATCCGAGTCTCCAGCGGCAAGCAGGCTAGCCGCCAACTCCAGGCGCGCCGGGAGGTAATCCGGCGCGAGGCGCAACGCTTCCCGCAAAATGGCGGCTGCTTGATCGTACTTTCCCTCGTGGACGCGGAGTGTTCCCAGATAGTAGGCCCATCGGAACGAGCGTGGGTCCAGGCGGCGGGCGCGTTCATAGCATACGGACGCCGATTCGTATTGCTGGTAGGCGTCGAGCACCATGCCCAGGTTTCCCGAGTCCGCAGCGCTGAGTGGATGCGCGCGTGCAGCCACCTCAGCCTGCTGGATCTGCTGGCGAATCGCCGGCTGGAAATGCTCCAGAAAGAGTCTCGGAAGCTCAGGCAACTCTGCGGGACACAGGACCCAAGGAGAAGCCGCAAGTGTCAGCGCGACCCATAACGCGCGCCTGATTCGCGATCGCATTGGCCTATTGTAGAGTTGAAGGCTCGAAAATCCAACGCGGACTCTTCGAGTGCCTGCCTCACCAGGACCAGGGGACCGCTGGCTAAAGCGGTCCCGTGATGCTGCGACTCGATGCCGTTAGAAGCTCAGTCTCGCGCTGATCTCGAACTGCCGCTGGTCGATTCCGTCCCGGGCCAGGTTGGTGGTCGAGGTGACTTGGCCGAAGGAACCGTTATTGCAAGGGACAGCGGCTGCAGTTGCGGTGGCCGGTTGGAAGCTGCCGCAATTGGCGTCCGGGTTTGAGAAGTGTGCGGTATTGGTGAAGTTGGCAGCCTGCGCACGAACCTGGAGATTGAAGCGCTCTGAAAGCCTGAAGTTGCGGGCCAGAGCTGCATCCATGTTAAAGATGCCCGGCCCGTGAAACGCATAGAACGATGAAGTACCAAAGCGCTGGTCGGTGACGCCGGCGAAGGCTGAGGTATCAAACCAGGTCGTGCCTGGCCCGACGTTTTTCGTGATTTTGATGGGACCCACGAGGTCCGGCCGCTGGTTGTTACCGGAGGCGTTCAGGGAGGTGCCGCTGGCCGACATGGTGACCACGGAGCCCGAAACGGCAGAAATCAGCCCGCTGATCTGCCAGCCGCCCAGAATCCTGGCGCCGACGCCCGTGCCCGCCCAGCGTTTTCCCTTTCCGAAGGGCGAGTCCACGACGAAGACCGCTTCGAAGTTCTGCGGACGATCGATGGGCGCCAAGCCGCGATTCAAGAAGTAGAAAGCGGGGGTCTGGATCCTGGCGGTGCTCTTTTCATTCTCCACGTCCGTCTCACCGATCGTCTTCGACCAGGTGTAATTGAATTGAACCTGGTATCCCTGGGCGAAGTAGTGAGTGAGCGAGGCTTGCAGAGAGTCATAATGGTTGTTGGTGAGCGGCGTGATAACTCCGGTCGCCGCCGTCCGGCAACCGAGATCCGAGTTGGAGGTGCTGGGGCAAAGAGCC
>Ga0070732_10001885_pt1 | contig 11431 bp, 10 predicted proteins | sample Coa_R1_5_FD_66449 | JGI IMG/M metagenome (GOLD analysis project Ga0070732, IMG submission 66449) | Surface soil microbial communities from Centralia Pennsylvania, which are recovering from an underground coalmine fire - Coalmine... | ecosystem: Environmental > Terrestrial > Soil > Unclassified ...
TCGGTCTGCCGCGGACCGCGCAGCAACAGTTCGACGCGACGATGCGGGTGCCGCGCGATCAGCTCCAGCCGGGCGACCTGGTCTTCTTCGCGCGCACGTACGCGGATCCCCACGATTGGATTACTCATGTTGGCATTTACATCGGGAATGGCGAGCAGATCAACGCCCCTACCGAAGGACAGGTTGTCTCGATTCAACCCGTATTCACTGGATTCTGGGGCGCCCACTTTGTCAGTGGCGGCCGCCCGGCTGGCGGCTGATGCCATCGCACGCGCTCGCTCTCATTTCACGGCTTCGAAAGGACTGAGCCTGGTGGGCCTCAACAATATCACCGATCTGTTCACGACGCTGCTCGGCTACGCGACGAATATCGGGCTGGCGGCCGCGGCCTTGTTTCTTGCCTGGGCCGGGTTTTTGTACATGACGGCCAGCGGGAGTCCGCGGCGCATGGAAACCGCCAAAGACGCGGCGTTCGCGGCCATTGGCGGCTTGGCGATCGTGCTGCTAGCCCGCACGGTTGCCGAGTTGATCAAGAGCGCGATTCCGCCGGGCAGTTGAAGGGACGAGTACGTGCGCAAACACCACGAAGTACCAACCCACCTGAATGTTGAAGACAAAGTTGTCTTCGGCCTGACCGTCCGCCAGTTTCTGTACATGCTGGTCGGCAGTTCCGCGACATACACCGTGTGGCAACACTTGACGGGCATGCCCGTTCCCCTGAGAGTTGCGGTCGCGGCGGCGTGCATTGCCCTTACGCTGGCGTTTGCACTGTTGCGCCCAGGGGATCGACCGCTCGAGGAATGGGTGGCCGCGGCGCTCCTGTACGCGGCCGTACCCCGGCGCTGCGTCTGGCAACCGGTCGAGCCGGACGCGGCAGAGTGGCGGCCGGCGGGGGGTGGCTGGCAGGAGCTTGTCCCGAGTCTGAGCTGGGGCGAGGATGAGGGTGATCGGCCGTGAAGCACGGCTCGCTGCAAACGGTCCGCCTGGGAATCAAGGCAATTCAGATGGATGTGGTGGAGTTGGCTGGCGGCGAGTTCCGCGCGGTCCTGGAAGTGAGTGGCACCGCACGCCCATTTGACGATGATGCACGCCTGGAGGGGCTCCTGGCTGGCTTCGCCACGTTTCTGAACGGGCTGAGCTATCCGGTGCAAATTCTCGTTCGCGCAAGCCCCGTGGACCTCAGCCGGTACCTGAGCACGCTTGAAGAGCGCGGGCGGCAGGCGCTCGACGGTCAGCTGGCGGACCTTGCGCATGATCATGCGATGTTCGTGCAGGGGCTCGCCAGACAGCGCACGCTCCTGGAGCGACGTTTCTATGTAGTGGTGCCGGCTGAGAGCGTATCGCGAACGACGTGGGTGAGTCGCTTCCGTGGCGGCGGGCGCGCAGGCGACGATGAGCCGACGCGCGAGGCGGCACGGCGCCAGCTGACATTTCGGACCGAGGACGTCAGCCGGCAATTGGCGCGCTGTGGGCTGGCGTCGCGTCGGCTGGGCGACCTGGAGCTGGCGCAGCTTTTTCTGGCGTGCTGGTCGCCCGAGCGTGCGCGTGCGCAACGCTTTCGCCAACAGCTCGACGACTACACCACACTGACAGTACGCGCGTCGAATTCGGTACTGGTGGCCAGCTGAGATGCTGCGTCTGCAACGCCGCCCTCAGGATCCCACCGCCCAGCCGCTCAGTGCGCAGGAGCGACGCTTCGCGCTCGGGACGCGTTCGCTGGCGGACCTGCTGGCACCCGCCGCGGTAGAGGTGGCGCGCGACCACCTGCGCCTCGAATATCAATATGCTCGCGTGCTCGCGGTGGTCGGCTACCCGCGCACGGTTGTGCCTGGCTGGTTGACGCCGCTGGTGGAATTCGAGCACCCGATTGAGATCAGCCTGCATGTCCAACCGCTCGAGACGGCGTCCATCGTCAAGCTGTTGAGCCACAAACTGGTGCAGCTACAGTCCTCGCGGTTGGTGGACGTGCGCAGCGGACGTCTGGCTGACCCTGAGCGCGAGGTGGCATTCGAAGACGCCGAGCGCTTGCGCGATGCACTCCAGCGCGGAGAGGAGCGCGTGTTCTCCGTGAGTTTGTACGTGCTTTTGCGAGCACCGTCGCAGCGCGCGCTGGATGATCTGACTCGGCGTGTCGAGACGACGCTGGACGGCATGCTCGCGCATTCGCGGGTTGCAATCCTCGAGCAGGAGCGCGCGTTTCGAGCGTGTCTGCCGGGTGGTCGAGATGAGCTTCTGACGTACCGCAACCTGGATACCAGCTCGCTCGCGACGACCTTCCCATTCACATCCAGCTCACTGTCGATGGAGCGCGGCGTGCTGTACGGCGTAGCGAGTCGGTCGCAGTCGCCGGTGATTATCGATCCGTTTGACGCGAGTCTCGAAAACGCCAACCTTGCGGTGTTTGCCATGGCGGGCGCTGGAAAAAGCTACTTCGTAAAATTAATGGCGCTCCGCAATCTGCTCGCTGGAGTGGATTTTCTCGTGGTGGACCCAGAGAACGAATACGGCGGCGTATGTCGCGCCGCCGACGGCCAATTCATCCGGTTGGCAAGCAGCTCAGCGCATCGGCTGAATCCATTCGACCTGCCGCCGGAAGGTACGGCCGCGGCCGAAGGAGCCGACGTGCTTGCCGAGCAAGTGGCGGCTGTTGTCGGACTGCTGAACGTGATGCTCGGCGAACGAGGCACCAGTCTCAATCCGTATGAGCGTTCGACGCTTGATCGAGCGGTCTATGACGCGTACGCGTCAGTTGGCATTTCGCGCGATCCCGCGACGCACCACCGACCGGTGCCTGTTCTCGCCGATTTGGAGCGAGTGCTGGAGGCGCTGAATAGCGATGTTGCCGCCGGGCTTGCAACGCGGCTGCGACGGTACACGAGCGGCTCGCTCGCCGGCGGACTGCTCGGTGGCCAAACGAATGTCGCGCTGAATCGCCGACTGGTCGTCTTCAACATCCAGACGTTGGAGGAGGAGTTGCGGCCAGTTGCCATGCACCTTATTGCGAATTTCGTCTGGAACCGGGTAAGACGCGAACGGCGGCCGCGGCTGCTCGTGATCGACGAGGCGTGGTCGCTTCTGCGCTATGCGGAAGGCGGCGAGTTCGTCTCAGGCATGGCGCGCCGCGCGCGCAAGTACTACCTGGGCCTGGTCACGATCACCCAGGATGTGGCCGATTTTGTGCGATCCGAGTACGGCCGCGCTGTGCTGGTGAATGCAGCCATGAAGCTGCTGCTCAAGCAGGATGCCACGACGGTCGAAGCAGTGAGTGATGCGTTCCAGCTGACGGTCGAAGAACGGCAATACTTGTTGGGCGCCAACAAGGGTGAGGGCCTGCTGTTTGCTCGGGGTGCACGCCTGCCAATTACGATCGAGGCAAGTCCGGCCGAACACCGCCTGGCAACGACTGCCCCGCGCGAGTTAGCGGAGTTGGCGCTCGTGGCGGGCGGCGTGAACGGAGCTGTGCATGCGCATCGGGCTTAGCCGGCGGAGGAGCAAGTCTCGCGACACGGGCGCTACGTTTGTGATCGAGGTCGTGACGCCGCGAACGAATATGGCGACGCTGACCTCTGCTGAGAACTTTTTCGCTTCGATGACTGTGGGAGCGCCGTTTTCAGTGGAGCTCGCGGCGGACTCGTCGCGTCGGCGATTTCTGGTCCGTGCCGCAACCGCAGGCGTGCGTGACCAGCTGTTGGCACAGTTGGGCGCCGCCTATCCACAGGCGGACTTTCGCATGCTTTCCGCGGAGGAAGATCCGGCGTGCATGCAAGGTGGCGAACACCTGACCGCGTGCACGCTCGGCCTCCGGGCGCCCGCATACTTACCGCTCCGCACGTTCACTGACCTGGACGTGGATGGCGAGCGCGCTGCCCAGGCTGATCCCGTTCTCGGGCTCGTGAGCGCGCTGGGCGATCTTCCGAGCGGTTGGCGCGGGTTGAGCCAGGTGGTGTTGAGTCCAGTGGCGGAGAACTGGTGCCGTGATTACCAGCGGTATTCCGTTCAGCATCCGCTGGAGCATGAACGGCTAACACGCCCTGGGGAAGACACCGGGCCGCTGCTGATATTTCTGGCCCTGCTGCTTGGCCTCGTCGTAGCCGGCTTGCAGGCCAGCAGATTGATCGGTGCCGAACGGTGGCCCGAGCTCGCGGTGTTGGCGAGCGGATGTGTACTCGGATGCGTGGCGGCATTGATCCTGGTCCGCCACCTGGCGCGGCCACGCCTGTACGACATGGATCTGGTCCGTGAAAAGGTGACCCGTATTGCCTACCGGACTGAGGTGCGGTTAGTGGTGTATGCGCCTCGCCATGTGCCTTCGGCGGAGGTGCGCCCGCACCTGGACCGGCTTTGCGCGGTATACCGTCGATTCAACCTCGCCGCGGCGAACGGATTGATTCCGCAACCGGTCAGGTCCGACAGGATCTCGCCACTATCCCTTGGTCGGTGGCGTCCGCAGCGAGACCTGGCAATCCTTACGACGCTCGAGCTCGCAGGCATGTGGCACCTGCCTCACGGAAGCGCCGACGTGGCGCTGCTCGAGCGCACCAGCGCACGGCGGTGGTTGCCATTGCCGGCTTCCGTCGCGGACGGATGCCCGATTGGCGTCGCGCGGCACCAGGGCCGCGAAGTACCTGTGGCAGTGCCGAGTGACGTGCTGCGGCGCCACCTGTTGCTCGTTGCGAAAACACGCCGCGGCAAGTCAACGTTGATGCAGCGTCTGGCTCGATTCTCGATGCAAGCGGTGCCCCGGCGCGCTGTGTTGGTCGTCGATCCACACCGTGATCTCGCCGACACGTTGCTTGGACTGGTACCGCCCGAACGCATTGCCGACGTCGTATTTCTCGACGTTGCAAATGCAGCCAGACCGTTCGGGCTGAACCTGCTGGATGCCGCATTGGGATGGGATCGCGATCGTGCTGTCAATAATGCGCTGGCGGTCTTTCAGCGCGAATGGGGCGATCGATTCTGGGGTCCGCGCATGGAGGATGCGTTTCGTTATGCGCTGATGACGCTGTTCGAGGCCAACCTGTCGATGTGTCGCACCGATCCGCGCCTGGGTCGGACCAGGCAGTTCACGCTGCTGGATGTTCCAACGGTTCTCTCGGACCTGATGTTTCGGCGTGAGCTGCTGGCTTCGATGGACGATCCGAGCATTCGGATGTGGTGGTCTGAATATTTTGAGCCGCTCGAGCGTCGCTTTCAGTTGGAGTTGATCAATCCGGTCCTGACGAAAGTGCACAGATTTGAAGGCAGCGCTGCCGCGCGCCAGATTGTGGGACAGCCAGCGTCGACCATTGATCCGTCCGCGTGGCTCCGAGATGGGTCCATCGTGATCGTCAATACCGCCCGCGGCAGTGTCGGTGAAAACGCGGCGGCGTTAATTGGGAGCACGCTGTTGAACCTCGTCACGCTCGCCGTTGCGGAGCAGGCTGCCGTACACGCGTTGGCGCGTTGGCCGATCTCCATCTACGTCGACGAGTTTCATACGATTCCGGGCGCAGATTACGAGGGCATTCTGGCCGAGCTGAGCAAGTACGGAGCCAACCTGGTGCTCGCGACACAGAGCCTGGCCAGGCTGCTTGCGCTCGGACAGGAAGAGGGTCGCGGCCTGCGCGCAACCGTCTTTGCTAACCTCGACGGGCTCTTTGCGTTCAACTGCAGCGCGGAAGACGCCGAATATCTTGTGGCCGAGCTGGGCGGTCCGCTCGATCAGCAGGATCTGGTCGAGCTCGGCGAACACCAGTGTTACGTGAGGCTATCCAGCCGCGGCGAGCGCTTGCCGACGTTCTCAGTGCGACTTGATCCGCCGCTGCCCTCGGACGCCGGCCTGCAGGCGAAGCTGGCCGCCGCGTCGGCGGAACGGTACGGACGCGCTGCCGAGCTGGTGGCCGACGACCGTCGGTCGGCGGTTGCGCGCGTGCTGGAGATGCGCGCGAAACACCTGCCTCGTTCGCCCACTTCTCCGGCTCCGATGTCGGCGCTGTCGCCTGTTCAGCGGCCCGCGCGCAATCAGCATCGGGGGCGCAAGAAGCACCGCAACGCGCAAACCGAGCCGCCTCACGTTGAAGCGCGAGATGCCAGCGCATGACTGGCCAGTGCCACCAGCTCGTCTGCGAGTTCTTCAGGCCGCTGGAGTGGCACGTCGTGGACGGTCTCCTCGAACCATCGCACCCGAGCCGTGGGCTGGATGGTCTGCGCGCGAGCAATCCCGTCGGCTTTGGCACCAGCCAGGTCCGGCGTATCCGTCGAGCGGCGTGCTGGCAGCAGCAATACTGGACACGTCATACCAGCCAGCAAATCGGCCGGACGCTGCTCCCACATGGCTCGAACGATCTGCATGTGATTCGAGATCCGGAACTTGCGAGTGACATAGCCGTTTGAATCAACGCGAAACACCGATCTACCGATCAGTTCTGCACGTGATTGCGGAAACGCGCCGTCGTTCGACGACATGCGCTGAAGCAAGTCCGTCCATTGCATGCCGTCGAGTTCCGGTGGCCGCAAGCGCGTTTCCGTTTCCTCCCAGGACCAGCGCTCACCTGGCGAGGATGTACCGCCGTCCACCAGGGCAATTCCGGCAGTCCGGTCTCGGTGCGCAGCGGCAAAATGGAGCACCACCGACGCGCCCCACGAGTGGCCGACCAGAACCGACGGCTCGCTCAGGCCGACAGCATCGACAAAGCCGACCAGGTCGGCAACGACGGACGGAAAGTCGTACCCGGTATCCGGCTGATCGCTTTCACCGTGCCCGCGCTGGTCGAAGGCAATTACCCGTAGCCCACGTTCGGCAAGCAACGGTGCGGTGAAGTCCCAGATGTGGCACGTCGACCCCAGACCATGGACGAGGACCATCCCCGCGCTCGAGCCGGCCGCTCCCCAGGATTCGTAGTGCAGACGCAGGTCACCGACTTTGACCCAGGGCATCGAGGCCACATGATACTTGCGCTGCCATCTCCCCCGACTGGGGGGTCAAGCGATCCGCCCGGGTGAGCCGATTATGGAGCTAAGGTCAGCCTACCTAACCCGTGGTCTGACAAATCACTTCACCACGCGTATTGGAGACTGGCTAGTGGCAAAGGTTATGGTGGTCGACGACGCAGCGTTCATGCGCCTGCGCGCCTGCAAGGTGTTGCAAGACAACGGGCATGAGGTCGTCCAGGCCGAGAATGGTGCCGAGGCCGTGCGTCAATACGCTGAGCACCACCCGGATGCGGTGCTCATGGATATCACCATGCCCGAGATGGACGGGCTGGCCGCGCTGAAGGAGATCAAGAAAATCGATCCCGCCGCCCGCATCGCCATGGTCACGGCGATGGGCCAGCAGGCCATCGTCATGGAGGCGCTGCGCGCCGGCGCGAAGGATTTCGTGTTGAAGCCGTTCCAGCCCGATCGCGTCTTGGGTGCTCTGCAGAAGTTGCTGGCAGCCTGAACATGCGAGCTGAATTCATCAATCCTTTCCTGCAGGCGGCGAGCGAGGTTCTTGAATCCGAGCTCGGAAGCGCGCCGACGCGGGGCGCTGTTGGACTGCAACGGTCCGCGTATACGAGCGATGACGTCACAGCCGTTGTAGCGGTCACAGGTGAAGTCGCCGGTATGGTGATGTTCGCCATGACCGAGGCGACGGCTCGAGCGATGGTTTCTCGGATGATGGGCCAGGACTTCCCCGAATTTGATGCCCTGGCGCAGAGCGGCATCGCGGAGATCGGCAACGTGATTACGGGCCGAGCGGCAGTGCTACTTTCCGAAGCCGGCTTTCCGTCGGATCTCGCACCACCAATGCTGCTGGTTGGCCGCAATACGATGATCAGCACGCTGGATGTTCAGCGCCTGGTCATCCCCATGGAAACGGACCTGGGCCGCATTGAGATCCAGGTTGCATTGAAAATGTCCAGCGTTTCCGGGCGGCGCGCGGCCTGATTCAGCCTCAGGCGGTCTGAGACATCGGCTCGGCGGGAGTGTCGAGCCGATACAGATCATTCCGGTGCATCAGGTCGATCAGCTTGGCCGCATAGCTCGGGTCCGTGCTGTAGCCAGCCGCGGCAATGCGGCGGGCAAATTCGTCGGGATCGGACACGACCTGTAGGGCCTCGCGGTACAGGCTGACGTTTCGAAACAGGCGCCCGTGGTCAGCCACGAGTCGGCCAACGACTTGTATGCGCGGAAGGCTGCCAACACGCGATACGGTCCTGCCTCGCCAACCTCGAGCGTCGGCATCCAGACGGCACCGACGTTGCCGAGTTGCCCCGTTGCTTTGATGCCGAAGTAGTAGTTCGCCTCCCGGCTAAGCAACGACTGCCCCCAGTTCGACTCCAGGATGGCCTGCGCGACTGTCACGGAGACGGGTGCGTTGGTCGTCCCCGCCGCGCGGGCTGCATCGGCCACTGCCGAGACAAACTGGTCGTGCGAAGTAAACACTACAGGCCCGGGCTGGTCGTCGCCCGTCCAGACGCTCTGGGTCGGCGAACCAGTCGGTCCGACGTCGTCCCCAGCGAGCCAGCCTTCACCCAGCACTGATGCAAAGGAGCCGGCGTAGACGCGAACCTGTGCCGACCATTGGTTGACACGTCATCGACGCGGAGCATCCAGGACCATTGCGGTACGGCGACCATCGGCGCCAGGCTCGCTGGATCCGCGAATAACTGCGATGCGCGATGGTTGCGCAGCCACCTGCCACTTGGGTCGGACGGTTGGACATCAGAGACCATCACCCAACCAGGGCCGGGCTGACGCGAGTTACTGTCCCCGTCGAACTGGACCTCGAGTCGATCGACGCCCGCGCCAATCACTTTCAGGAACGTCCAGGCAGGCAGCTGCGTAAATTGAACCGCGTGCTTGTCGGAGCCTGACCAGAGGGGCGCGGCCTGTCGGGTCTGGACCCAGTCTGGCAAGTGGTGTGGTCCAGCATCCAGAGTCTGGACTGGTGTGGTGATGCCAGCCGCGGGTTGCGACGACGGCACGCGCGCCGCAATCGGGAGCGCCCTGGGTATCCCAAGTACCGCGGCCAGCGCACCAATCGTCGCGGCCGCCGCGAAGCTCAATGCTGGCCGCAGCACCTGGACTTATAGTCAAGTCCTCGTCCGCTGGCCAAGGTTTTAGACGCGACGCGCTGTCGAGCGCTGACGCGGCTGTTAGTCGGAGGGGAGCGAAACCTCGCGCTGTTGTTCAAAGGACGAGCCCGCGCGTCCGCATGTGACGCAGTCCTGCGGCTGGCGAGCCGTCCGCGCGACTTCACCACAGGTCGGACATACCCAGTGGATCATGCGGATCATCAACTCGCTTGGGCTCATAACCACCACCTTCTGACGCGCACACGCCTGCACGGCGCGCAGCTACACCTGAACCAGACTACGCCGCCCTGAATGGGGCGTGAACCTGATCGGGTCGATGATCCCTATAGATGTCTCTTATAGCCGGGGCGACACTGGGGCCGGGAACCAGGGCGTCATCACCTGCCACAGTGGAGAGGCGACCACCTCCAGGACGGGCGCGACCTGCGACAGCTGCACCTGGTGTGCGATTCCCTGCTGGCTCGACTCCTCGCCTTTCCAGGGCACGACCGCATAGAAGCGCAGCACGGTCAGCAGCGCGATCAGGAGCAAGACGCCCCAGACCGCTCCCAGAGCGGCTCCGAGCACATTCTCCGTCCCGAAGCCGCGGCCCAGGCGGCTTGCGGGGTATGCACGCCAGATAAGAAGCCCGATTACGCCGAAGACCAGGATCAACAGCCCGACGTAGGCCACAAACTCCAGCTGCGGCAGGATGTCGCGACCGAACGCCAGGGCGAGGGCCGAGCCTCCCTGGCGGTACGCCGAGCCCGCGATCAGCGCAGCAACGTACACACCGACGAGCATGCCCAGCTGGCGAACGACTCCCGTCTGTAGCCCCCAGCCGACGATTGCCGCCCACATGATGACAAACAAGAAGTCCAGCGGCTGCAATCGCTGCAAGATCTCCATACGGCGTTATCTTGCTCCGCTCCGCGCGACGCTCAAGACCTGCCGCGGACTTCGGCGCCGAAGCGATCGTGGAGGATCCGCTCCACACGACCGTGCGCCGCGCTGACTTCTTCATCGTCGAGCGTGCGATCGGTTGCGCGATATCGCAAGGAGAAGGCGAGGCTCTTCCGGCCAGCCGGGACCGATCCACCGCGGAAGACGTCGAATAGCTCGACGCGTTCCAGGAGATCGCCGGCAGCCTCCCGAATCGCTGCTTCCAGGTCCGCGTGGGGCGTGGCTTCCTCGATGAAAAACGAGATGTCGCGATCGGCTGCTGGAAAGCGTGATGGGGTACGCACGTGTTCAGTTGGCCGCGCCGCCTGCACCAGCCGATCAAAGTCGAGCTCGGCGTACAGTACGTGCGCGCCGCTCAGGTCAAAGCGTTCGGCAACGGCCGGGTGCAGTTGTCCGAGCATGCCAAGACGCCGGCCGTCGAGACAAACTGCGCACGATCGACCAGGGTGGAGGCTCGGGTGGCGGGCTGGTGCGTACGAGACGCTCGCGTGGAACCCGGCGCACAACGCGTCGACGATGCCTTTGGCATCGAAGAAGTCGAGGTTGCCTTCGGGGCTGGCCCAGTGGCGAGGATTGCGGGGTCCCACCATAGCTATGCCAACGTGGCGACGCTCGTCAGGTGACGGGTCAAGCGCACCCTGCCAGACACGTGCCAATTCGAACAGCAGTACGCGATCGCGCTGTCGGAGATTGGCACGCAACGAGAGCAACAGGCTACCGATCAGGTTCGGTCGTAGCTGGCTGAGCTCGGCGGACTGCGGATTGGCGACGACGACAGGTGTCGCGTCCGGTTCGGTCGGCTCGGCGAGAAGTTGCGCTGCCATCGCTGGGTCGACGAGCGAGTAGGTGATCACCTCCTGGAGCCCGGCCGCGGCGAGCAGTCGCCGAGCCCGCAGCTCGTCGGAATAGCCGCCGTCGCCATCAGGCCGCGGTGCGGGCAAGGCACCCTCGGGCATGGTCGTTGGCACGAGGTCGAAGCCGGCAATGCGGCCGACCTCTTCGGCGATGTCCGCCGGACCTTCCACGTCGAAACGCCGCCAGCCTGGCACGGTGACCTCGACAGTGCCCTGGGGCGCGTCGATCGGCTGAAAACCGAGATTGTCGAGCGTATGCAGGGCCTGTGCGCGCGGCACCGCCATCCCAAGCAACCGATCGATCTGCTCGGACTTGAATGTGATTGTCGGCAGGCTGGTCTTGCCGGGATATTCATCGGCCATGCCCACGGCCGCCGCCCCGCCAGCTAGTTCGAGCGTCAGCTCGGTTGCGCGCGCAACGCCAAGTGTCGTCAGGTCCGGGTCGACGCCGCGACCGAACCTCCGCGATGCCTCTGTGGAGAGCGTGAGCGCCGCGGACGTGCGCCGCGTGCTCGCGCGATCCCAGCTCGCGCCCTCGATGATGACCTCGCGCGTGGCGTCGGCGATCTCGCT
>Ga0070732_10001886_pt1 | contig 11430 bp, 8 predicted proteins | sample Coa_R1_5_FD_66449 | JGI IMG/M metagenome (GOLD analysis project Ga0070732, IMG submission 66449) | Surface soil microbial communities from Centralia Pennsylvania, which are recovering from an underground coalmine fire - Coalmine... | ecosystem: Environmental > Terrestrial > Soil > Unclassified ...
GCGCGCCGCCGGTGGGGCGGGGGCGAAGCCCCCGACGCGACCGGACGCGCAGAGAAGGAGACGAGATGGCCACGACCGTAGTGCTGCGGATCTTCTTTCACGGACTCATCGCGATGGTGCCGATGGACGACGGCAGCAACCAGATGCGGGCGTTGGTGGTGGACGCGCGCACCGTGCCAGACGAGGCCTCCCGCTGTGTCGCGGCGCACACACCGGAGCTCCGGTTCCTGGCCCCGGCGGCTGACTGCGTGGCCGCGGCGAGCATTGGGTGCAGCCTGAACGGGCCGTATTGCAGCTGCACGGCTGTGCGGCAGGAGATCGGGGTCAGCGCGGGGGTGAAGCCGAAGGCGGTGAAGTTCAACTCCCAGCCGCCGCGGCGGCTGCCCAAAAGCCCGGCCGAGCAAGGCGCCGAGTTCTCCTACATGGCGAACCTACTGAACCTGCCCGGTGTCACGCTCAATCCCGACGTCCTCAATCTCAAGCCACCACCGCCGGCCGTGCTCGACCGCATGACCTTCGCGTTCGACGACATGGAGACCTGCATGCTCTCCGGGAAGGATGTGTCGGCAAGCCACTCCGACGTGCATACGTTCAGTTTCGGACGTGCGGGAGATCCGAGCGGCAGCCTGATGCGTCAGGCCATTGCCTACATGATGGCGGCCAAGGCCACGGTGCCGTATGACGGCTCCTCGAATCAAGTGCTGCTCACCCTCAAGGGGTTCGACGTCGCCACATCGTACACCATGCACTTGGTGCCGGACCTCTGCGATCCGCACGGTGGTAGTACCACCAAGTGCGTCGACGTCGTTCTCAACAACATGCGGCCACAGCTCAGCGGGATGAGCGGCTGCGACGGCACCGGGCGTGACTTCGCCTTCTTCTATTCTCTCGTGAACAATCCACCCCGGTGGGAGGCGCGCCTGGTGCCAATCGATGACAACACCGAGACAATTGACGCCAAGTTGCTCGAGATCCAGGAATGCGCCGACCACCCGGAGGGCCCCATGAACCGACCGATCTGCGGCATGGCGAGCTTCATCCAATGAAGTGGATCGCACGCGGGTGCTTGCTCGTGGCTCTCGTATCGGCATCCCTGCCGGTTGCGGCGGATGGCACTGCGGTGCCGGCGGGAAAGCGGTTTGCGCTGGTCATCGGCAACAGCGATTATCCCGGGCCCGCGATTCCGGGGCGTGTCGACGCCGAGGACATGGCCAAGGCTCTCGACGGGCTCGGGTTCACGGTGGTCGGCGGCACGGCTGGGCGCAAGGCCGTGATCGACGCCGGATTCACCGCCATGACCGACGGACTGAAGGCACTGGCGAAGGCCATCCAGGAGTCGGGCGAAGTGCCGGGAGTCGTGCTCTTCTACTACGCCGGACACGGCTTTCAGGTGGACGGCGTGAGCTATCTGCTGCCGGCGAGGATCAGCGACGTCACCGACCTCAAGACTCAGGCGATATCCATTGACGACGTGATCAACAAGTACATGGTGATAGGCGACTCCTTTCCGGCATTCGCGTCCAAGATGGTGACCTTGGAGGCCTGCAGGACCAACGAAGCGTTGCTAGTAGGAGGAAAGAAGCCGGACCCGGGCTTGGCGCGAAGGCAGTTCGCGCTGCCGCCGAAGACGATGACGTTCTACGCGAGCGATTACGGAACTCCGGCCGACGGCACGGCGATCTCGGGGCACTCTCCGTTCACCGACGCGATCCTCCTCTACATTGGCGCGGCGGGATACGAGCTGCGCGACTTCGTGAGCCGCGTGAAAGAGGATACACAGAACCACACGCGACCTCGGCAGTATCCCCAGGACGACGCGAGCCTTCCGAAGCCCTTCTTCTTCAGGCCCGCCGTCGAGCTCGGCATCTCGATCACCCGAGCGGACGACGGAGTGTTCGTCGTCTCGGGTGAGAACGCCGTCTCGAAGTGGATCGACGATCCGCCGGTGTCGACCACGTTTTTCTTGCATAGCGGCGCCAATCGCTTTTCGATTCACGTCTTCAACGAGAAGACCTATCGGCACACTCATTCCTGGGAGCGGCCTGAGGGTTGGGCGTATACCGTGGTCCTTAATCTTCCGGGAAAGCCGCCGCGGACGTTCTCGAAAGGTGAGGACGTCGTGAGGAAGGATGGGCCCCGGTTCGGTCACATGTTCGAGGTGTTGTCGGCCGTCCTCAACGTCAACCAGGTGAGCGGCGAAACGACCCTCGACGAAGTCCATGAGATCACGATACCTACTGAGGAGAATGAGGACAACATCCTCTTCCGGCGCGCAATTCCTTTCGTCGGCAAGACCTTCCAGATCGGTGGGCGCGAAGCACTCCGTGCGGGAGTCAATCGATGTATCGCTTCCGGAAGCGGCATCGACAAGTTGTTCGCCCAGCTGCTGGATGCTGCGATCCACGGGCGTAGCCTGGATGACCCTCTCAAGAGCTTCAACGATGACTTTACGAATTGCGTCGGTGGCCCGGTTTGGATGGAGATCGTGTGAAGCGGACTCGCAAATGGCGCGCCGCTCACGTGCTGGAAGCCCTGCCGCCTCCCTGGCCATCCCGGCTCCTTCTCTGTATGAGGAGAATATGGTGAAGAGCCTTGTACTAACTTAAGCGGGACTCAATGCAGAGGAGACAGCTGCATGGGAGGTGAACTTGGCACTGGTGTCCGTCGATAAGGGCGAGAGGAGCGGAGCGCCTTCTAGCAGACATGGAGGCAGCACAGGATCAGCTGGCTAATTGTAAGGAGGTGATTGCCGTGCCCATCGGTCGACTTCGAATGAGATCTGTGCGTATGAGCCGCCTGGGTGGCTGGTTGGTGTGCTGGTGCATGATCGCGGTCGGTGCGTTGGGCGGCACCTCGCTGATGGCGGCGCGAGCCACTCTTGTCTCGGAGGATTGCGAGCCGAAGCGCCCATGTGACGCGACGCGAGACTGCTCCCTGAAGGTCGATACTCGCGACTGCTCCTTGAAGGTCGACACTCGCGACTGCTCGCTCAAGGTTGATGCAAGAAGCTGCGGGCACGACGGGCCGTTCGGCATCCATTACAACGATCCATTTTGCGAGGCTGCCAAGGGGACCCAGAACGGCATCTATGCCGCCGAGAAGCTTGCGTGCGAGTCGGGGAAGTCGGCCCAGAACGCAGCCTATGCAAGCGAGAAGGCGTCATGCGAATCGGCGAAGGCGGCACAGAACGCGGCGTACGCCGCCGAGAAGGCGACGTGTGAAGCCCAGAAAGCTACGGAGAAGCTAGACTGCGAGCGCATCAAGAGCCAGGAGCGCCTTGCCTGTGAGCTCGGTCTGGCAGGGCCGTACAGCTGCCGGGCGCAGGAGGTGGCGGGCGCGCTTCGACAGCAGCGGCAGGCCGCGGTGACGACCTTCGATGAATGGGCCGCGCTGGTATCGACGCCTGTGAAGGCGGCTCTCCCCGGCGGCGTGCCTGCAAGCTGGCGGTCGACCGCCTGCTTAGCGAGCGGTGTCGGGGAGCTCTACCAGGAGGCGAAACGGTCGCAGGACGGGTTCTGGACAGTCGACGTGGAGCTGCTGAGCTTCGAGGTCGACGGCGTCAAGAAGCCGGACGGTAAACGGTTCTTGCGGCTCGAGGTGAAGCCCGAACGCTTCGGGGGCGGGCGCGCGCATGATTTCTTCGACCACCAGAGCGTGGCGGTGGGCGACGTGGTCAGGTTCCAGGGGCCTGTGTACGTCGACAATGATGGCCCTTTTCTCGAGGTCCATCCTGCGGACCTGTTCGAGAAAGCTCCTTGAGGGTCGGGGGGATCCGGTGCAAGGTCGACCCTCGGCCCATGTTCCGGGTGGTCAACTGGGGCTCGCCGGTGCCCCCAGTCATTGAGTCAGGCAGAGCAGATGACCATCATCGGCGAAGTTGTTGCGTGAGCTGCGCACCCGCCCAGCGGTGAGCCGTCCGTTGTCGTTGGGGCGCTCCTCTCGGTCCATGTAGACGGCTTCACTGACTGCAGGGTCGCCTACAGCCGGCCTTCTGGGCTTCCCCGCGGGAACTTCGGCGAATCTGGTCCCTAATTGGCTCCTAATGGGCGCTGCGATGCCGCAAAAGGCACGTATAATGAGCTACTTAGCTTCTCGCTGGGCACAGTCAACCAGGCCTTCGTCCAGCAGTTCTTCGCCTATCGCAATCCTCTCGGCCCGGCGAGTGTGGGGTTGGGGCTCGGCGCGCGGCCCGCCGACGTGGTGCGCCTGGTGGTCGGATAGGCCATGCTGCTGGTCGCCTGCGGACTGGTCGCCGGGGCGGCCGCGGCGGCGGGTCTCACCCGCCTGGTCGGCAGCGCCCTGGTGGGCATCAGCGCCGGCGATCCCGGCGTCTTCCTGGGCGCCGCGCTGGTCCTCGGCACCGTCGCCGCCCTCGCCAGCTTCGTGCCCGCCCAGCGCGCGGCGAGCATGGACCCCGTCGTCGCGCTGCGCCACGAGTGAGGCGCGGCCGGGTGGGCCGGGGGCTCGGAACCCCCTCTCCCTGATGGAGGCCGAAGGGGGACCTGCGCCGCCACGACCCGGCGGTTCAGTGCCGCGCCGGGTTCACGAACTCGATCATCAGCTCGCTCCACGAACGGACCGGCACGCCGTTCCTGGTGGCGGGGAGGAAGCGCGCTCTCCACGCCGCCGCGACGGCGGCCTCGTCGAACCCCAGGCCCGAGGAGTCGCCCTCCTTCACCCGCACCTCGGCCGCGCGGCCGTGCTCGTCCACCAGCACCGCCAGCAGCACGCTCGGCTCCTTGCCGGTGCCGCGCGCCGCGGCGGGGTAGATCGCATCTGGGATCTCGACCGGCTCCGCGGCCTCGTCTCCGGGCCCCGGACGGTCCGGTGCGGGGACAGGGGCGGCCTCCCGGTCCGCTGCGGCCGCCGGCGGCGCGGCTGCCCGCACGGGGGCCGAGCGCTGCCTCGCGCCGGGCGCCGGCGCCGCGGGTCTTCCCGCGTCGACGGTTGCCGGTGGAGGAACGGCACGGATCGCGGGCGGCGGCGGCGATGGCCACACCTGAGGCTTCGCGGGTGCGGGCTTCGCTCCGGCCATCGGTGTCAGCACGCCCGGGTCCACCGGCTTCGGTTCCCCTGCGCGCGGCGGTCCCGACACACCAGCCGTTCCTGCCGCCCGCGCCGGTCCCGCCGCGTTGCCCGCGCCAGTGGGCCCTACCCCGGCCGCCTGCCCTGCCGCATTGGCCATCTCAGCCACACCCACCGTTCTCGCTGCGGGCGCCGTTCCCGTCGACATCGCACCCAGCGACGGCGGCGGAGCAGCAACGGCCCGCGAGGAAGCGGCAGGCGAGGCGCTCGCCTGTGGATGGAGGTACCACCAGCCGCCGCCGAGTGCCGTTGCCGCCAGGAGCGAGGCTCCGATCACCCATCCCTGCCAACGCCCCCTGGTGCTCTGGGCACGGGACAGGACCTCTCCCGCGGCGGAGCTCGGCGGCGCCGCGGCCGCGTGCTGGAATCCCAGGGTCGGGGCGGCGCCGCCCGCGGTCCCCGCGTTGCCGGGGGATGCCGCGCGGTGAAGCGGCCTGGCCTCCCAGGCTTCTGAGCCACCAGCCGGCGCCGGCGGACGAGCCGCCGCCGGGAGTGTCAGCTCGCCGGCATCGTTCCCCGGCAGCTTCGCCTGCGGCACGCCCGCGAGCGTTCGCGCCGCCAGGGATGCCGCCGAGCGGGCCGGTGCCGCGGGACGCATCGCTGGAGGCGCCGCGAGAGGGGGCACCGGCGGCTTACCCCGGGCCGTCAGCGGCAGCGTCTCGTCCAGCGCCGCATCCAGAGGCTGGCCGACCGGCGCCGCCGGCGAAGCGGCCGCCGGCGGCAGGGCCTGCGATGCCACCAGGCTCGGGTCCCAGTGCAGGTGCGAGCCGCCCTGCGCCGCGGGGGGCGGCGTCGTCCCGGCGAGGAACTGTCGATCGAGCAGCACCTGGCTCGAGCCGGCCGGGGGCGGCGCGGACCAGAGGGCCGTCTTCTCCAGCGACGGCCGGAGCGCCGCGTCGAGCTCGCCGGCCTGGACCGGGAAGCGATCCTGCAACGGGGCGATCTGGCGCGCGCATTCGGCGGCGCTCGCGAAGCGTTCGTCCGGCGCCTTCGCCAGCGTGCACAGCACGATCCGCCGCAGCTCGGCAGGGATCCTGCCGTGGGGATCGCGGGCGGCGAAGTCGAGCGGCGGCCGGAACAGGTGTCCGGCCATGTAGGAGGCCGGGTCGTTGCCTTCCACGGGGCAGCACCCGGTCAGCAGCTCGTAGAAGACGACGCCGAAGGAGTAGAGGTCGCTCCGGTGGTCGATCTCCTGCGCGCGGAACTGCTCCGGCGACGCGTAACGCGGCTTGCCGAGAAAGATCCCGGTGGTGGTCGCGGCCCCCTCGCCGGCGAGCACCTTCGCGATGCCCAGGTCGATCAGCTTGACCAGCGGCTCGCCGTCCACGCCGCGCGTCAGCATCAGGTTGTCCGGGGCGACGTCGCGGTGCACGAACCCGTTGCGGTGCAGGTACCCCATCGCGCGCAGGGCCTGGGACGCGATCTCCAGCGCCAGCCCCAGCGGCGGCGGGCCGCCGCTCCTTAGCACGTCCTCGAGCGTGAGCCCGGCGATGTGCTCCATGACGATGAAGGCCTTGCCGTCGTCGTCCACCGCGAAGTCGTGCAGGACCGCGATCGAAGGATGGCGCAGCCGGATCGCCATCCTCGCCTCGCGCAGGAAACGATCCGAGATCTCCTGGCTCGGCTCGAGCGTCGAGCGGATGACCTTGATCACCCGGATCTCGTCCAGGAAGCGGTGACGGACCTTGTACACCGCACCCATCCCCCCCTCCTTGATCTTCTCGAGGATCTCGTACTTGCCTTCGAGCTGTCGCTGGAGGAGAGCTGCCACGCCTTACCGCCTGATCGTTCGCTCTGTCGAACGCCCATCCTGTGTCGAGAGCCCTGTCGAGTCAAGGTCGGACCCCAGGCCCTTCCGGAGCCTCCAAGGGCCTCCGGGGGTGTTGAACCCGGCGGCAACCGGCACGGACATACCGTTCAGCCGGCGCCGGGCTGCTGCCTGGTGCGGCCGGGCCCGGCCCCCCACGGTAAAGAAGCGCACCCCGCTGATTCCTTCCACCCCTCCCTCCCCATACCCGCCTCTCCACTGTCCCCGGTGCCGGCCACTCGCCGGCGCCGGGGCGGCTCGCCTCAGGCCGCGGGCCCGCATGCCCAGTCACTGGAACCCGCGACCGCTCCGGAGCCTGCGTGGCACGCGGGCGAGGCAGACTGCCAACAAAAGCTGTAAAATTGTTCACCGCGAGAACAGATTTACAGCGTTATCGGTCGGCCTCGTCGTCCATGGCGGCGGCAAGCTCGAACGGCTCGAGGAGAACGTCTGGGCGGTGCCGGTGGACCGTCTCCTGGTCTGACCGGCCTGACCTCGGGCACCGGCGGGCGGCCAGCCGAAAGATCGCCCGCCACGGCGGCGTATGGGCAGACAGGCAGCCAGCCGTTGCTGAACGAGAGGTCCCCATGAAAGCGATCGTCTATTCCCGCTACGGTTCGCCCGACGTTCTCCGGTGTGAAGAGATCGAGAAGCCGACGGCGGGGGACGACGAGGTCCTGATCCGAGTCCGCGCGGCCGCGGTGAATCCCTTCGACTGGCACCTCATGCGCGGCCAGCCGTACTTCCTGCGCATGATGGCCGGGCTGCGCCGGCCGAAGGACACGCGGCTCGGCGTCGACGTGGCCGGCGAGGTCGTGGCGGTGGGCACGAACGTGACGTCGTTCAAGCCCGGCGACGAGGTCTTCGGGGCGTGCCGTGGCGCCTTCGCCGACTATGCCCGCACCCGCGAATCGGCCCTTGCCGCGAAGCCTGGCAACGTCACGTTCGAGCAAGCCGCCGCCACGCCCCTGGCGGCACTCACCGCATTGCAGGGCCTGCGCGACGAAGGCCGGATCCGGCCTGGGCAGCAGGTCCTGATCAACGGCGCGGCCGGGGGCGTGGGCACGTTCGCCGTGCAGATCGCCAGGTCGTTCGGCGCGAACGTGACCGGGGTATGCAGCACGAGGAACGTGGACATGGTCCGATCCATCGGCGCCGATCGGGTCGTCGACTACTCCCGGGAGGACTTCACCCGGGGCGGACGACGTTACGACTTGATGCTCGACACCGTCGGGAATCATTCGTTGCGGGCATGCAGACGCGTCTTGAATCCCACCGGGAGATACGTCGCGGTCGGCGGGCGCAGCGGCCGCTGGATGTTCGGCTTCCTGGCGCGCGTGATCGCGGCGCCCCTCTGGTCACGGCTCGTGAGCCAGAGCATGTCCATCGTCATGACGAAGCCGAGCCAGGAAGACCTGGCCACCCTGCGCGGCCTCGTGGAGACCGGCAAGGTAACGCCGGTCATCGACCGGCGTTACAGGTTGAGCGACGTCCCCGAGGCCATCCGGTACCTCGAAGCAGGACACGCGCGCGGAAAAGTGGTCATCACCGTCGAACCATGACAGGAGGACCCCGGCCGGCTGCCGCGTGATCGCAGCCCACCCGCAGCCCGCGTCACCCCCCGCGACGCGCGTCGTCCGCCTGCAGGGCGAGGCGGAACAGCAGCTCGACGAAGCCGTCCGACTTGCCGTTGACCGTGTGGCCGATGAAGAGCCCGTCGTCGACGAAGGACTGGATGGAGGCCACCGCTCCCGAGCTCCGCGTCGAGGTCGGGCGGACGATCGCGACCGGCGGGAAGCTCGGCCGGAGGAAATGGGTCGGCTCGGGCATGATCAGGTTGGCCTGCAAGGTATCGCCCTTCAGGGACTCGGGGTCCGTCTCTCCCTGGGCTGCGGAGAGCGTCGAGAACCTCACCGTGGCGCCCGTCGAGCCGCGGAACCCGGTGTCCGTGTCGGCGATCGGCAGGGCATTGCCCGCCTTGTCCTGCCAGGTCTGGAAGTGCATCGTCTCGCTCGGACCGATGCTCAGCAAGATGCGCAGGACCTCGAGGTTGGTCACCTGCTGGGCGAGCGTCGGGTAGAGGCTGGTGCCGCCCTGCTCGATGAACGCGAAGTGGAAGCCCGCCGTGAAGGCGATCGCCTGCAGGTGCGTGGTGATCGACTGCGGGTTGTTCGCCGGATCGGCGCTGAGGGTGCTGCCGGCGGTGTCGTCGTCGGTCCTCGGGATCGCCGTGTGCTGCCCGACCGCCAGGTCCGGCACCGCCTGCACGAACTTCGCGCCGCGATCGAAGTCGGGGTTGGTGATGCTGCGGTAGCGCGACCAGAAGCTGGTGTCGACGGTCAGCTGCATGAGATTGGTGAGCCGCCCGCCGTCGCCGCCGAAGCTCTGGTTCGCCCCGGTCGCCTTGCTGCTCGGCAGGTGCCTGAACGGCTGCAGGTCGGCCGGCTCCGCGCCTTTCGATTCCAGGTACTTGCCGAGGAACGCGGCATGGCTGATCTCGTCGTCGGTGTTGTCGTGGATGTACTGCGCCATGTCGCCGTCGAGGATCTGCAGGGCGGCCGTGTAGAGGGGATTGCCCCCATCGACGCCCGACACCTCGTTGTCCTGGGTCCCGCCGAGCTCGGAGTACTGGATCCACAGGTCGGCCTCGACCTGTTCCAGGGCCTGCAAGAATCTCAGGATCGCGATGTCGCCCTTCGTGATCGGTCCGAAGCTCTCGGCCTCGCCGTCCACCGCGGCCACACCGCCGGGCACCCTGCCGGGCAGCAGCCGGGCGCCCAGGGCGCCAGGCAAGAGCCCGGCGCCCAGCGTCGCGGCGCCCGCGGCCAACATCCCGTTCTTCAAGAAAGCACGTCTATCGTTGCCTTTCATCGCTGCTTCTCCTGTAGGTCGACTGTCAGGTCCTCGCGCCGCGCGGCTCGCCTCGACCCGTCCTACCATGGCCAGGCGGCCGGAGCACACCCGAGGCATCCGCCCCGGCACGCTGCACGCGGCCGTGAGGATGATGGGAACCGCTGGAAATCGTGGGAAGCCCGCGGCTTGATCTGCTCTGAGTCCCAGCTCCGGCCGGTATGTTCTGACCGGTGGCCGTCGGGTTCAGCTCCTCCACCCTGGCTGGGGTAGTGTCCTGGATTGCCGACCGTCCTTGCCTCACTCTTCCAGCCGGGACGCCATCCCTGCCTGGCCTGCCTGGCAGGCGGATGGCCGGGCGCGGGGGGAATTTGCTAGGCTGGCGAGGCTGTTTGGACCAGTGCCGCGAACGGCGACGCCGGCGCACCTGCACGGAGCTACCACGAGAGCATGAGCACTCTTCACGACCGCGTGTCGCGCCGGCGGACGTTCGCGATCATCTCGCACCCCGACGCCGGCAAGACGACGCTGACCGAGAAGCTGCTGCTGTTCGGCGGCGCCATCCAGCTGGCCGGTGCCGTCAAGGCGCGCGGCGACGCCCGCCGTGCGCGCTCGGACTGGATGAAGGTCGAGCAGGAGCGCGGCATCTCGGTGACCGCCTCGGTGATGACGTTCGACTACGCCGGCTGCACCTTCAACCTGCTGGACACTCCGGGCCACGAGGACTTCAGCGAGGACACCTATCGCACCCTCACCGCCGTCGACTCGGCGGTGATGGTCATCGACGCCGCCAAGGGCATCGAGGCGCAGACCCGCAAGCTGTTCGAGGTCTGCCGCCTGCGCGACGTGCCGATCGTGACCTTCATCAACAAGCTCGACCGCGAGGCGCGCGACCCGCTCGAGCTGATGGACGAGATCGAGAGCACCCTGGCGCTCGCCGTCACCCCCGCCTCGTGGCCGATCGGCATGGGGCAGAGCTTCCTCGGCTGTTACGACCTGTTCCACGAGGCCCTGGTGCTGCTCGAGCGCGGCGGCGGCGCCGGCGCGGCCGGTTCGCCGCGCCAGCGCGGCGCGATGCCGGCCACGGCAGCCGGCGGCAAGCTGGCGGGCGGGCTCGACGATCCCGCGCTCGACCGCCTGCTCCCGGCCGGCCCGGCGGCCAGGCTGCGCGAGGACGTGCGCATGGCGCGCGGCCTCTGCCCGCCGTTCGACCTCGCCAGCTATCGCGGCGGCCACCTGACGCCGGTCTTCTTCGGCAGCGCGCTCAACAACTTCGGCGTCCGCGAGCTGCTCGAGGGCCTGGTCGAGCTGGCACCGTCACCGCGCCCGCAGCCGGCCGAGAGCCGCGCGGTCGACCCGGAGGAGGAGGCGGTCACCGGCTTCGTGTTCAAGATCCAGGCGAACATGGACCCCAAGCACCGCGACCGCATCGCCTTCGTGCGCCTCTGCTCGGGCCGCTTCCAGCGCGGCATGAAGCTGTTTCACGTGCGCAGCGGCAAGACGTTGAGCATCGCCAGCCCCGTGCTGTTCCTGGCCCAGGACCGCGAGCTCGCCGAAGAGGCGTGGGCCGGCGACATCATCGGCATTCCCAATCACGGCAACCTGCGCATCGGCGACGCCCTGACCGAGGGCGAGCCGCTGCGCTTCACCGGCATCCCCAGCTTCGCCCCCGAGCTGCTGCGCAAGGT
>Ga0070732_10001887_pt1 | contig 11430 bp, 13 predicted proteins | sample Coa_R1_5_FD_66449 | JGI IMG/M metagenome (GOLD analysis project Ga0070732, IMG submission 66449) | Surface soil microbial communities from Centralia Pennsylvania, which are recovering from an underground coalmine fire - Coalmine... | ecosystem: Environmental > Terrestrial > Soil > Unclassified ...
AATCTTATAGTTGGACCGAGGAGGAGATGGGAAGTCGAGGACTAGACGTGACTCTTTACGAGGCCCTATAGAGACAGGGGTTCTGCTAATCCCCTTCTTGAGCGTGATACGCTGATCTAGAACCTCATGAATCTCAGCGTTCATCAAGTTCGCGACTGTAAGATTCCGAACGTATGATTCTACTCGGATGTCTTCGTCCCCAAAGGTTTCGTTGGGCGCAACTTGTCGGAAGAGTTCTAGGTCGACCTTCTCCGGCAGTCCCCAGATGTTAGAGAGGAAGATGAGAGAGGCGAGTCCGAGGACCAATACTCCCATCTGGAAGTCGTTGAGCAGCAGTGCGATTGTTAGCAGGCTAATGGCTAGTGAGAAGTAGACGATGGCCTTTGGAGTGAACAAGCTTCTGCTCTAAGACTTCACCTTAGGGACAGGAATGGTCTTGATGATTTCTTCCAGTGCTTGGTTGGCGGTCGTCCCCTTGGCCCATGATTCTGCCTTCATTATCAGTCGGTGTACAAGGGCTGGACCGGCGACCTCTTTCACATCGTCAGGGATTACATAGTCTCTACCGTGGAAGACTGCTCTTGCTCTGCTTAGTTTGAAGATGGCGAGAGATCCTCTCGGGCTTCCCCCTACTTCGATCTGGCGTTGAGACCTCGTGGCTTGCACAATGTCTGCCACATAAGCTAGGACGTCGTCGTCTACATGTATTGTTTCCACCGTCTTCTGCAGGTCCGTGATTATCTGTGAATCGGCAACTGGATCCAGCAACGTTTCCTCTTGTCCTCTCAACATTCGGCGGCGCATGATTTCGATCTCCTCAGTCCGGTTCGGATATCCAAGTTGGAGTTTCACTAGGAACCGGTCCAGTTGAGCTTCTGGAAGAGGGTAGACGCCTTCATACTCGATGGGGTTCTGGGTCGCGATGACGATGAATGGGTTTCCGAGCAGATGGGTCTTTCCATCGAGGGTCGTCTGTCTCTCTTGCATGGCTTCTAGGAGAGCGGCCTGGGTCTTTGGTGGAGCCCTGTTTATTTCATCAGCGAGGAGGATATTGGTGAAGATCGGACCCTTCCGCAGTTCGAATTCTCCCGTCCTAACGTTGTACACGTAGGTGCCGGTAATATCCGCTGGCAAGAGGTCAGGGGTGAACTGAATGCGTGAGAAGCCGCAGCCCATGCTCATTGCAAAGCTTCTTGCGAGGAGAGTCTTCGCGAGCCCTGGGTAGTCCTCGAAGAGAATGTGCGAGTTGGTCAGGATTGCCAGCATCACTCTTTCTAGGACTGGGTCTTTTCCTACGATTACTTTCTTGACCTGGTTGATGATCTTCTGGCAGGTTTGGCTCGCTTGTTCTACATTCAGCTTTTCCATGCTCCTATCAAGTCGGCTGCTTTCTCGATCATTTTTGTCCTAGCCCGGGCTAGGGGTAGGGCTCCGTATAGAATTGTGTACAGCTCGTCGTCGTGAAGCAGCTCTCTAGACTGTTCTGGGTCGGATAGTGTTCGTCTCGTTGTATCCTTCTCCAGGCCGGTTTCCAACGACACTTTGGTGATCAAGAGTTCTCTAAGTCTTGTTCGGACGATCGTTTCAAAGTACGAATCGCTTGCTTTGGTTGCAATTTTGATTTGGCCGCTAAGGAACTTGACAGGGTCTTCCTTCACCTGCACTCGGGATGCAATAGGGGATGGGATGGTCGGGCTCGAGGATCTTCTTGAAAGGTCCCAAGCAATAATGAGGGCTACTACAATGAGGGGGATTCCCACGAGAGAAATTGAGGGTGTTGAATCCGAGGGTAATAGTCCTCTGATTAGAAGTAGCATAGTTGTGTATGCTACTCCGCACCAGAATAGTAACTCTACAAGTTTCATTTAGCTGTCTAGTTGGATCTTGAGTTCTTCTTCGATGGATACAAGAGATTGGCGAGCGTTTGCGGCATCTTCATCGTTGATTTCGTGGAGGCTGTATCTGGCCTCTTCAAAAAGCTGGGTCAGTTCATTAATGGCGGCTCCTTTGAGCGCGAAGGTCGAGCGTATCGCTTTCTCAAGCTCTCTCGCCGTCTGATCCGGCGAGACTGGGACCCCAAATCTAGAGACGGCCGCGACCATGTACTGAAAACAAGTGATTATCCTAGTCCTAGGGTCTGCAGCCTTGTTATCTATCACTTCGACAGCGTTTTGGGCCGCCTGTAATCCTTCGATCTGCCTCGTTTTCAATTCTAGAACAGTCATCTCGTTTGTTTCTTTGAGGGCGACCCTCACTCCCTCTACAAGAACGAGGCCTCCTACGACGATGAGTCCGAGGAAGGCTACGCTAAACCAGTCGTTCTGAAAGAGCCCGGAAATCGACGGGAGGATGCCTCCAAGCTGAAACGGGTTTGGAAGGGGCGCGGCTGCGCCTTGGATGCTTGCGATAACTGTCGAATTTGTTGGATTGTGGTTGAAGATCGTCCCGGGCTTTTCCAGGAGGACGACTATGGCGACGGCCCACACTATCAACCAGACAAGTATGGAGTAACGCGATTTTGGTTTTCGCTGCTTTTTTTTCTGAGCCATGTTGATTCCGATGAAGCCTCCAATATTTCTCCAGTTCAGTGCTACGAAAATAGTGAGCGCAACTATCATGCCAAGGACGACGACGGGGGTGAGGTAGATCAGGTATAGTAGCCACCATGATCGAAAGAGGAGACTTCCGCCCGTGGAGCCTCGCGGTAGCGACCCTAGAGCGAAGGCGAGGACTATCAGAACAACAAAGTATGGAATGAGGCGCCTTGAGGCCAAACCGGTCTCCGGGCTATTCTTGCGTTATTAGCGATAAATACTTGTCCCATGAACACTGGAAGCTAGTCTTTTACTGCTTCAAGGATGCTTGCTACGTTCCAGAGTTTTACGCGTGTGTAGGGTGGCATGTTGGGGTCTTGTCCGATCTCGTCTAGTATTGAGATCGCGTTCGAAGCTCGGACCCCTATTGTGTTGGACATTGCTTGTAGTGCGTCCATTGCGCCTTTGGCTGATCGTCGAATGTTTCGGGGAGTTGTGTTGTCGTTTGAGACTTCGTTCAGAACGCCCAGAGCTTGTTTGATTCGTGCTTCGTACTCTTCTTTCCGTTTTGCTTTTTGCAAGCCATTTCACCAAGCTCTTCGAAGGGCCTTTCTGGTCCTAGAGGCATCCTAGCCCACGAACGGTTTTGTTCCTTGTCATTAAAAGATTTCCGTGCGAGGCTTTCTCTAGTCAAACTAGTGAGACGCTTTTCCAGGTTCATGTCTGACGTGTGTACCTTGGCAGCAGTAGACGCACTGGCCGCACGTGTCACAGAAATGGTCTGACGAGTAGAGTTCTCTCTGGCACGAGGGGCATTTCCGCCAGAGTTGGGTCGCATTTCTTCGATGCAAGTACTACCCATAGTGATACGGAATGAGAAATATCAATGTTCCATCTTTGATGTTCTTCTCGCCGAAGAAAGGATATAGTTCGAGAACGTCCACAGCGTTGTCGGATTGCTGGCAGTGTCACCAAATGTCTCAGACGACGATCGGTGGCTGGGGACTTTGCACTCGTTTCCTACAGTTCTCCACGCAAGGGCTTCGTTCTCCTTTGACCTCAACACACTTTCCCTGCAGAAAGCTCTCTTTTCCGCGCTCTCTTCGTTACGAGCTACTTCGTTACCTCAGGAGATCACTGTGGCCGATCGGGATGGGTACGAGAGGGGAAGACTGGAGTTCGAGATCGGAATTGGCAATGGTGAAGGGTTCGATATTCTAGACTCTAAAGAGGAGCAACGTCTTCTAGAACGTGTCGAGAACCGGGCGCCGTTTGACATGATAGACGTGATTTTTCATCTACATTACAAGATTGAGGATGGTCGCGGCCATAAGCCACACGAGGATCACTATCTGATGCGACTCGTTTTCCAGGCGGGGATGTTTGAGGTTCTCATTCATCATGTCAAGGGGATAAAGAGAGTAGACCCCGGCGAACTCGTCAAGCTTATTCTTGGAGAGCTGAACTCTGAATTGGGCCGAGCCGGTCTTGCCGGCCTGAACCTAGAATCGGTAGACTCAACCTAGCTTGAATTTTCGCTCGACGATATTCCAGACCGCAGATTCTACTTCTTCTACTGGGACGGTTGCATCGACTATTTTCCAGCCTAATCTCTCGGAGAGCGTCTTGTATGCTTGTCTTACCTTCATGAGCAGTTTTTTGTCACTCTCGTGAACGTCTCTTCTCTTCTGCTTTCTAGCGAACGAAGATGGGACTGGGACGTCGAGAACTATGACCAAGTCGGCCCTGGGAAGACCTCTGTCAAGCGTCTGCAACCAGTCGAGACTGAGACCTCTCGAGACACCGTAGGCTAGGTTTGACGCCGCGTATCTGTCAGCTACGACAAAGTCGTATTTTTCGATAAGGCTGAGGATGCTTCGTTGGTTCTCCCAGCGGTTGAGCGCGTAGAGCATGTGCAATGCTTCTGCCGGATAGTCCCATCTTCCCTGGAGGAATCGCCGTATCTGTTTCCCAGCGGGAGACTCATAGACTGGAAAACTGATACTGGCCGCATGGAGGCCTTTGCGTTTGAGCTTTCGAATTAGGAGCCGAGCCTGTGTCCTTTTGCCGGACTGGTCTATTCCCTCTAAAGCGATAAGTCGTGCGGGCAAAGTGTTCTTCTTGATATTGTTAGCTATTTGTTCTTGTCGAGACACGCTCTTGCGGCCGACTCCTTCTACCAGAACGGCGCGGCTTTACCCCCTGGAAACTTCACACTCTCGCTATCATCAACCTCCCTATCACTGACCGCTGGATCATCAGGTTCATCGACAATAACCCTGACAACCAGCTCCTACTGGGTCTCAGGAAACACAACAGTCACATTGTCAGCAGGCTACCCCAGCATACAGGGCCTGTCAGTGTCGATTAGTCCCTCAAGCATTCTTCTCGGGACGAGCGCAACCTCAACGGTGTCCATCACAACAACATCGCTGACCCCTAGCGGAACCTACAACATCACCGTAACAGGTGACTCGGTACCAACGGGTTCTGCTCCGGGCATGGTTCGTATAGCCAGCCTGATGGTCACGGTGAACAATGCCCTTCCAAACGTGGAATGTCCTGCATCCAGCGCAATAACAAACCCATCTGGAGGGTCGTATACCTACGTCGTCGGATACTGCTATCAGGGCGAACTTCTCTCAAGCACGATATACCCTGATGGAACCGTTGTTACGAACGGGTATGATGGTCTAGGAAGAAACGTCAACGTGACCAAGTCTGGGTCCTCGACTCCAATTGCAAGTCTCGTGTACAACCAGAACGACCAAGTGACGAAATCAACTCTTGGAACCGGACTGATCGAAAACTACTCCTATGACAAACTGTCAAGGCCGTACCTGATCACCGTCACTAACAGCTCCAGCTACAATCTTCTCTCTCTCGCCTACAAGTACAACGTAACGGGAACGGTCAACCACGTCCTTGGAACCGTGATGAGCAAGCCGGTCAACGAGACCTACAAGTTCACGGGCAAACCTGTCAGCCAAACAACGGGTTTGTACTACTATGGAGCCCGCTGGTACGATCCGTCAATTCGTCGTTTCATTAGTCCGGATCCTAAGAAGGGGCATCTTTCAGATCCTCAAACACTGAATCTCTACATCTACGTCGTTGACCAGCCCACTGGGATCATCGATCCCACGGGCATGGACGGCTGCGGCATTCTTTCGGGGTTCTGCAACTTCGTCTCATCAGGAGCAAGTACCGTTTACAACGGGACTGTTTCATTCGGCAACGATGTCGTGAATGAGTGGAACAACGATCCTAAGTTCAGAGCGGCGGTCATTCTTACCTTAGCTACAATAGCCATCGTTGCCACTGCAGGCGTTGCCGCCCCTGCACTGCTTCCAACAATTGCGGTTGGAATCGGTCTCGGGGCCGGGATTTCCAGCGTCGCTTATGTTGGGGGGACTCTTGCAAGCGGCGGAAAGATAACAGCGAGCGGATTATTTTTGGCAGCATCTACTGGCGCATTCTTGGGAGCAGTAGGGGCTGTAGCTGGACCCGTGGGCGGTTCGATTGCAAAGCTTGCAGGAGAGGAAGCAACAGGTGCCCTTGCCAGAGGTGTTACCGGCTCATTGCTTTTTGGAGCTTCAGTAGACGCTAACCTCGCAAGCGGACAGACGGACCCGAAGGTGCTCGCAGCTGAAGGTGTCTTGTCACTTGCCACCGCAGGTGGATCAAGTGAGTTCCTCGGCGAGGCTGGGATTAGCACAAGAGGGATGACTACGCTGGAACAAGCAGATTACTTTGCGCCTGGGATTGGTGCCTTCGGGACGCTCTCAAGTAATGCATCCGCGGTCGTGGCAAATGGGATCGTTGGTGGTGGCTGGGGCGCCGTGGCTGAGCTGGCTTTCAAAAAGTACTTGCAACCCCAGCTATGACCTCTATTCCGATCCTAATCTGATAGGATTGATTGATGAGAAGGAAATGAAAAGGACTGAGGAGACGTGGACTCGTTGAACGATGCTTCAATCAGGTCAACCGGAACCGTTACTCGTGACTCGGAAAGCGTCCGGGCGAAGAAACCAGTCTACTGGAAGATTGTCGTTGCCCTGGTTATCATCGCCTTAATTGGAATATCTGCCTATGCTCTCGCGATTACTCCCACAGCTACGATATTGACGCCGTTCTTCGCTGCTGGCTTCGTTGCATGCGCTGGTTTTGGGTGGTTTTGGATGGGTGTTGATGCGATCCCCGGCAAACGTAAAAGGTCACGAGGATTGCTTCATGGCTGGTTCATCGTTGGAGTGGTTCTTTTTGTTGGGATCATTCTCACATATGTTCCTGTAGTTGCGCCTTTGGGTTACGCTCTTTTTCCAGCGTTCGTTCTCTCCCTGGCCGGAAAACTAGCTTGGACCTACGGGTACAAGAGTCGGATTCTTTATTGTCAAAGATGCGGCACATACAGATGGTTTCACCCTATGAACGGGAATTGGTACTGCAGCAAACATGGCCACAAGTGGTACGATGCTGAATCTGCAACTGTGACCATGCAATCAAAGGAAGAGTAGGAAGTCTCGCCGCTGGAGGCTGAGAAATATCTCAAAGGAATGGACAGTATTCAGATGAGGAAGGGCCTTTTTGCGGGTTATGGAGTCTATGCGACGAATCAAAGGCTATTCGGTGTCAAGAGACTGCGCGCCGCCGAACCCATAGAGATCGGCCGGAAAGGTCCAGGGGACCTCGACATCGTCAGAGAACTTGAGCACCGACGGGATTTTGAGGTTCGAAAGGATGATGTTTCAAGTATCGAGTTGCAAAAACCTCCAGGGGTCTTCAGAATGGGACACATGAGAATTACACTCAAGTCAGGTCAGAGCGTGGAAGTCAAAGTGGGCAAACAGCGCGAGTATGAGCAACTAAAGGATGTTGTAATGGCGTTCTATCCAGAGGTTGTAAGCAGCAACTAGAGAGGAATTGATTTGGATCGAGGCAAATCCTACTGTCCTTTCCAAAGTTCCATTTGTTTACGAAACTGTTTCATCTGATCCAACTCGTCCTCGAGAACCGTTAGCTTCGCCTCTAGGATTCGCTGTCTGTCAAGACGGGTCTCAAGCTCTGCAAGTCTTCCAGTGTAGTTTTCATTTACGGCGAGCGGTAAGCGTTCGCCGAACGTCAGTTTGAGGAAATAGTAAGCCTTCCGATAGACTTCCCGCAATTCTTCGAACTCCCTGTCTGTGTAGTGCTTGGCTCGGGTCCCGGCGAAGTGGCCCTCGATGATCATCTTCTTTTCATGATCAACTTTTGCTTCGTCTAGCATGTTCTCAAAATACTTCCTGAATCCATGACATGTCTGTATCTTCGGGTCCAAGCCGAGGATTCGATTGGCGCTCTGTATTGCAGTCCGAATCGCATAGTAACTTCTTGGGTTTAGTCTCGACTCTGCTGTTTCGTTGATTAGACGGTTGTTCAAACACTCTCGTATGAGACGAACGGACCCTTCCCCAAGGAATGTGTATCCTGCAGCTTTCTTTCCAGTGTAGAATCGTGGCTCTAGGCGGACGGCGACTGGGACGATCCCACTTTCAAGGTCCTCCTTGATGTGACCATATTTTAGCTCCATCAGCACGTGGGACCTAAGACCCGACTCGGCAGCCATCACAACGAACAGTTTGTGATACGTCTGCCTTAGAGAGCCGAGAATAGCCTGGATCTCTGCGCGCTTGTATCCTCGATGCCAGTCTTGTGGGACGTATTGGAGGTTAGTCTTCGGAAGAGTGTAGCCGTTGTGGCTGAGGAAGCTTCGAATTGCTACTCGGTAGCAAAACTGAATAGCGGGTCTGAATTCGAGAGAAGTCTTGTCGATTAGGTCTTGGACTTCGACTGGTTCAACGGTCTTGCACCAATCAAGGAGTTGTTGCGGTGTTAGGCCTGTTCGAAGCTGGAATCGGAGAAGATAACGGGGATATCTTTTCTGAGTCAGTTGGGCCTTGTTTCGGAGCCACCGTTCTACACATGGAGGTCGCTGAAAGTACTGTATGTCTCCAGCTACATTTCGAATGTAACGGGTCCGCTCCGCTGGTCCAACAGAATCTTCAGGCAAAATCAGATCTTGAGAACTGCTACTCCTTCAATCTTGTATTTAGCTCGGACAGGTCATGTGACAGGTTTACGGGCAAACCTGTCGGGGAAATAACAGGTTTGTACTACTAGTTCCAAACCCTGTTTCAGCCGGTCAACCCGACGTCTGAGATGTTGCCAATTGTCGCTGATTCATCGTCGTATGATCCATGGTTGGTTGTTCGTAATAATCCAGGGAGGGTCTCCCGGCCTTGACGTATTGAACGATGCCATCCCTCGTCCAAGGCGTCGCAAGTCGAAGCTGGGTCCTATGTAGTTCGGGTTTCTGCCTGTAGCAGCTACCGGATGGTATGGTGGGATTTCGTTCCTTGCTGCGTAGACTGCCAGCGCGACTGCCCAGAGTCTATCATCGTGGGTCCCGGCGGGATGTGAGAATTGTAGTTGTCCTGTCTTTGAGAGCTGGACTCGCTCGTTGCTCATCTCGTTCATCAGCTCTGGATCTCGGGGGATGTGGAGGAGTCCGTCTTGCATCGAGCGTTTTAGGATGTCCATGATCTTCTGTTTCTCAGGCAGTGATAGGGTGATTCCTAGAGCGTTCTTCACTCCTGACTTGATCGCGTCTTGTACGAAGAATCCGCCGAGACCCGTCTCGTCGATATAGATTCGGGAAACGGTCTGCAGCCTCTCATTCAAGAGGCTGAGATATCCGGTTACGTTCGCGAAGATGGTGGCTTGGGGGAAGGCGGTAACGTGGGTCACATAGATGTGTGGTGTTCGTTTCTCGACGACAGCGACTGCTGATAGGTCGATTTTTAGTGCAGGGTCACACCCTGCGAAGAACTTTCCAGCTCTCTCGAGTCTTCCGTCGATCACGTCTTGTCTCGTGAACGTCTCAATGTCTTCTAGGACACAATTCTCTATAAGTTCACGTGGCAAGTAGGCGTCTTCGTCGTCCGCAAACTCGGCATCCATCTCGCGCGTCCATCGCCCCGGGTCCGTCTGGTACTGTTTCCTGATCCTCTCAAGAAACTCTGGGTCGATGGGTCCGTCCGGCTTCAGCGCTTCTCGGTAGCTGACATGGTGGCGTGAGAAGTCGCTGAAGATCTCGTCATCCGTGGCCATTCCATAGAAGAGTGTGTCCCGGGACCCGGGAGTGCTTGTCGCGAAGAACGGCCCGTTCGTGGTGCTTAGTGTGAAGATGATCGCATCATACAATTCCTTGTCGTGTTCAATGTATGCAAACTCGTCTGCGACGACCATGTTCAAGGTCTCTCCCCGGATCGTGTCGGGGTTGTTTGGCAACGCCTCTATCAGGGACCCGTTCCGGAAAGCCAGCCTTCCCTTCCGTGGGAGACCCTCAAGAACGTCGACTCCTAGGCGTGAGATGAGCCGATCGATCTTGTCAATCAGCTTCCGGCTCTGCCTGAGGCTCGGCGCAACTATGGCTGCTCTGAATCCTCTCTGACATAGCGCGTTGAATAATACGACTACTGCCATGACGAGGCTCTTTCCACTCTGCCTCGACCAACGGGCCAGAATGAGCTTGCTCTTGTCCCGCAGCAGTTTCTCTTGATATTGTGTTGGTTTCATTCCTAGATGCTTGAAGAAGTCGACCACGTCTGTATCTTCGGTGAGAGGCTTGCCGATGGTTTCGTCTCGTTTGCGCTGCTTATCTAGATATTCGAAGTATCGGTTAATGCGGCCCGGAATTGACTCTGGCATTTTGTCAATCCTCTTCTACGTTATCTTCCGTGGGAGATGTCCCGCCGCTTCTAGCTCTCTGAGTCGTCTCTCCAGTTCCTTTGTCTGATGATCCTTCAGGATGTGATTCAAGACTCGAGCCACATTCGCATGGAGTTGGGCCCATCGTTCGCGGCCACCCGGGTCGAGCTTTGGATTGGTCATCATCTCATGGGACATGGAGAGGCTATCCTGAAGCTGTCTGATGAGCTGGGACCGGAGCTCGTTCTCATCCAGATGACTCTGGGCCAACCCTAATCCTGCCCCTTTCCGCTTTCTTGGCTCGTCAGCTTGCTCTCCACTTGCTCCAGATCTCGTCTGAGGCGTCGTCTAGGCCGCGGGTTCAGTGCTTCCTGCCAGAGTCCTATGGATCTCATGACGATGCTGCTGTAGAGTCTTGTCTGTGCCTGATCCAGTGTTCTCTCTTTGGACCCTTCTTCCAGCTTGTCCAGCACGATCCTTGTCAGTCTCTTTATGCTGGCTAGAAGTTCTTCGGAGTTCGAAGCTCCGCTAGTGTCTAACATTTTCGCTCTGCTCACAAGTCTTTCTAGTTCAGGCTAAGGGTTGTATCCGGATGTAATCTCTTGACGCCTGATACAGACCAGATTCCTGTAAACGAAGCGAAGCTGTTGAAGTCGATAAGAATCGAGCCCGAGGACGATACTAGGATTCAAGCAATTGTCCGTCAGGAACAGAGCCAAGCGGCCCTCTCAAACCAGGACCGCCCGAGTGAGGCCTCAGTTATTCGAAAAGCGTTACGCCTCGGCGTCGCACAGCTGGAGAGAGAACGTACCAGGTAAGAATCCATCCCAGTTACGATCTCCCCTGACAACTCAAGTCGTCAAACACTATCTCTTCTTTTTCGTTAACTATTTCCGACTGAAATCGATACGGTATTCTCCAGAGACGCCGCGTAAGATCTAGGCTGCTTGGTGGACCGGGCGGGATTTGAACCCGCGGCCTTCCGGTGTCCTGGCCCTAGGCGTGCAAACCGGACGTTCTTAGGCCCGACCGTGGTCGGTATACCAGGCTGAACTACCGGCCCACGTTCACCGCCTCCACTAGTCGGGGGTTAAATCTTGTTGGTGGGGCCGCCGCCGGGAATTTCACACCTTGCTGGGTGGTTTGA
>Ga0070732_10001888_pt1 | contig 11429 bp, 9 predicted proteins | sample Coa_R1_5_FD_66449 | JGI IMG/M metagenome (GOLD analysis project Ga0070732, IMG submission 66449) | Surface soil microbial communities from Centralia Pennsylvania, which are recovering from an underground coalmine fire - Coalmine... | ecosystem: Environmental > Terrestrial > Soil > Unclassified ...
GTGTTGGCAAGCGTCTTGGGAATCTGGCGCGCGCTGAAGGTCGATCCCGGGACAGCGCTAACCGGGGGATAACACATGGAAGTTGTACGGGTTGAACACTTGACGAAGATTTACGGGCGCGGCGATGCGCAGACCGTAGCACTCATCGATGCTAACCTCAGCGTCCACAGTGGTGAACTTGTGGCCCTGCTGGGGCCCAGCGGTTCCGGCAAGACAACCCTGCTGACCTCGATTTGCTGCATCAATGAACCGACGCATGGTCGCGTTGAATTAGATGGCGTGCCTGTGTTCGATGAAGGCTGGACCGGCGTTGACGTCCGTGCCCTGCGGCGCCAGAAAATGGGAGTGATCTTCCAGTCCTATAACCTGATTCCGTTCTTGACGGTTTTGGAAAACGTCGAACTTATCCTGTCCCTCAACCACAGGCCGCCACAAGAAGCGCAGGACCGTGCCATGGAGTTGCTCGAATACCTGGAAATCGGCCACCGCTGGCATCACTATCCCAGCGAGATTTCCGGTGGTGAACAACAGCGCGTCGCGATTGCCCGCGCGCTTGCCAACCACCCTAAAGTATTGCTCGCCGACGAACCAACAGCCGCCCTGGACACCGAACGAGGCAAGATTGTCATGAGGCTTCTCCGCAACCTCAGCCGCGAGACGGGAGCGGCGGTGATCGTGGTGACGCATGACGATCGTATGCTCGATGGCTTCGACCGAGTGTATCGAATAGCCGACGGGCGAATTCAGTGAATCAGAGGCGTGGCAAATTAGACGATCTCACCAGTCTTTCATTTGAGAGCCACGTTTCTTCTACCACCAGAGCAAGAGTCAAAGGGGCAACAAAAATTACCCAAAGAACCTGCCATAGGCTTCTTTCGGAGGCTTGACCATGGGCAAAGCTAAGGCAATTTTGAATAGCGCGATCGTACTTTATTTCGTGATCTGCTTTGAAATTGTGATCATGATCAGTCCCTTCGCCGGTTTTTTCTATTCCGCATTCAATCCCGTCCTCCTTAGGCGTGGCAGTATGAGCTTCCGGTAAACAGTCATGAGAAGCCCAGTATATGTGTGGTGTTGCGTCTACTCGAAGCCCGCCGCAAGGCAGCCCGGCCCGCATCCAGCAATCAAGTCCATACACTCACGATTCACGAGCGCTCCGCGAGCCACGTGATCGGGATCACAGATTCTATTCTCGGAATAGAGCGATGATATGTCCAAGATATATGGCTGTGGGGCCGTGAAAATTGCGGCAACAGTCCTTTGCGGACTACACTATTCATGGTGAAATGGACCGGCAAACTCGTTGTTTTCGCCTTGGCGCTATCGCTTTGGGCATCGCCTCTGATGGCTTGCATGCTGTCGGATAGCGCGCTCACCGCGGAGGAGCGGGAGTGCTGCAAGAAGATGGCGGATCAGTGCGGCCAGATGGAGATGCCTGCATCCCATTCCTGTTGCAAGGTCACTGTTCACCAAACGGACCCCTTTCTCATTAATCCGCGTTTTGTATCCAGCCACTCTCAAGTGGTAGTGGTTCCACTCGTGGGCAGAGATGTTTTTTCGCCTGCGAGTCTTACCCAAGGTCAGTTTCCGGCCTCGATTCACTCACCACCAGTCTCGCCTACGGTAATCACTTCCATTCTGAGAATCTAGTCGGCTTTCTCTTTCTCGACGCTGGGCACATCTGTGTGCCGCGTATTCGTGTCTCTTGACTAGGAGGAAAGATGAAAGCCATTCATATTTCAGGCATCTTTGTGTCCATATTGACCTTGCTTGCATCCATCGCAGGTGCACAGGAGGTGGGATCAGCCGATCTTCAGGCAGTGCAACACGCCTCTTCGGGAACGACATCTCTGGCGAGCCTGATTGAAGAAGCCCGGGCTGGGAACCCACAGATCCAGGCCGCAGACCACGCCTACAAAGCAGCCGCCAACGTCCCTAAATCCGCCGCGGCTCTGCCCGATGCCCAGTTGACAATCCAGCACCTCTCGGTGGGAAGCCCACGCCCTTTTGCCGGATACACCAACAGCGACTTCGCCTACGTCGGCATTGGGGCGTCTCAGGAATTTCCCTATCCGGGCAAGAGAAAACTGAGGGCTGAGGTAGCTGGGCGTGAGGCCGATGCCCTGCAGGCGCGAACCGATGCCACCAGCCGCGACGTGGTTGAGCGAGTGAAGGCGGTTTATTTCCACCTGTCCTATACGCAGCAGGCCATCCAATTGCTCCAGCATCACGATCAGGTTCTCGCTGAGATGCAGCAGATTGCGGAATCTCACTACCGTGTTGGCCAGGGTAACCAGCAGGAAGTACTCAAGGCACAACTCCAGCACACCAAGATCCTGCAGGAAATCGCGATGAGCCGGCGCGACGAAGGACAACTGGAAGCTCAGCTTAAGCAGTTGCTGGACCGCGCCCAGGATTCCCCCGACATCCTTGCCGATCCCCTGATTGAAAGAGGGTTTGCTTACTCATCGTCGCAGTTGTGGCAGCTGGCCCAGACGCAGAACCCGGATATTCATGCGCAGCGGGCGATGCTTCAGCAAGCACAGTCCCAGGTTGCGCTGGCCAGGAAAGAGTTCCTCCCGGACTTCAGTCTGCAATACATGTATCAGAACACCGACCGCAAGTTTCGCGACTACTACCTGCTGACCTTCGGCATCACGCTTCCTAATCGCGGACGTCGACGGGCCGAACTGGCGGAAGCGAGTGAGAAACAGGCACGCGCACAACAGGACCTGCGCGTCGAAACCCAGCAGCAGATGGCCGAGATACAGGAACAGTTTGTGATCGTGCAGAACTCAACCGAACAACTGAAGATCTACAAAGAAGGACTGATCCCTCAGGCCGCGACGACCTTCGAGTCCGCCCTCGCTGCATATCAGGCTAATCGCCAGGACTTTCAGACTTTGCTTTCATCCTTTCTCGATGCGTTGGACCTCAATCTCCAATATCAGCGAGAACTGGCCGACCATGAATCCGCTCTCGCCCGAATCGAGGCATTGACAGGAATGACATTGCCATGAACATACGAAAACAAAACAATTATCGAAATGCCTTCAGACTGACATTGCTTCTGAATTTGGTGCTGTTCGCGATTTTGGCTGCATGGTGGTGGCGATCACAAAAGCATGTGCCGGAAAGCCACCCAGTGGCATCTTCCAATAATGCAAACAGCGGTTTTCAGGCTGTTACAAACACCAACGCGGCGCCCGCATCCGGGCAGGACGCGCCGCTGGCTCCTGTGCAGCTGACGCCGCAGCGAATGCAGAGCATCGGGGTGAAGCTGGGGACCGCTCAAGTCAAACAGCTTGAGGCTGAGTTCCGCGTAACCGGCACGGTGGAAGCGGATGAGCGGCGGATTGCGTATGTGCAGACCCGTTTCTCTGGATGGATCCGCAAGGTGTATGCCGATGCCACGTATCAGTACGTTCGCAAGGGGCAGCCTCTTTTCACTATTTACAGCCCCGACCTTGTCACTACTGAGCAGGAATATCTACTTGCCAAGAAAAACTCTGAGTCGTTGAAAGGCAGTTCGGTAAGCGGAGTGTCCGCAGGTGGGCAGACCCTGTTTTCAGCCGCACGAGAGCGGCTGGAGCAGTGGGAAGTGCCGGCAAGTGAAATTGAAAAACTCGAAACAACCGGCAAGGTCATTACCGATCTCACTTTTAACTCACCAGTGTCCGGGTACATCACGGAGAAAAATGCTCTGCCCAATATGTACGTCCAGCCGGAGGCTCGTCTTTACACCGTAGCTGATCTCTCGACGGTGTGGGTCAATGCGCAGGTGTTTCAAACGGATTTGGGCAAGATCAAGCCCGGCAATCCGGTTGAGGTCTCGGTGGACTCATATCCCGGCAGAACGTTTCGCGGACGAGTGGATTCCATCCTTCCGCAGGTAGATATGAATACGCGCACCGCACGAGTGCGTGTTGTGTTGGCGAATCCCGGCCTCAAGCTGAGTCCGGGCATGTATGTCAACGTGGTGCTAAAAACTCCATTAGGGCGTCAACTCGCCGTGCCCGCATCTGCAATCTTTCACTCCGGCACACGACAGCTTGTTTTCATAAGTCACGGAGAGGGCCAGTTTGAACCTCGCGAGATACAGACCGGACTACAAATCGAGGATCAAGTCATCATCGTCAAAGGCATCAAAGCTGGAGAGCCCATCGTAACGTCAGCCAACTTCCTTATTGATTCTGAGAGTCAGTTGCAGGCTGCTGCGGGAGCGTTCATTCCGCCTCCACCGGAAGCAAACGGCCTCGCAGCCAGCAACGTTGCAGGAGCCGATGCGGAACTTGTGATCGAGCCGTCTCCGCCTCGCAAAGGCAGCAACATCGTTCACATTAACTTGACCGGCAATGGTGGAACGCCGATCACTGGAGCGCAGGTGGTTGCCATCTTCTACATGCCGGCGATGCCAGCCATGGGCATGAGTTCCATGAAAGCGTCTATTCCATGTCTCGATAAAGGTAACGGTCTGTACGAAGGCAAGGTAGACCTAGGTTCCGGCGGCACGTGGCAAGTCACCGTGACGGCTCAACAGAATGGCCACACCATCGTCAGCAAACAACTGAGCGTCAATGCCACAGGAGGTATGTGACATGATCTCCCGAATCATTGAATGGTGCGCGAAGAATCGCTTTCTGGTTTTTTCAGGCGCGCTAGCGGTGGTGCTGGCGGGAGTCTGGTCGCTGAGCAACATTCCACTGGACGCTTTACCGGATATATCTGACGTGCAGGTGATCGTTCACACCAACTGGGAAGGCCAGCCGCCGAACATTATCGAAGATCAGGTCACCTATCCGATTGTGACCGCGCTTCTGGCCGCACCAAAAGTAAAAGCTGTGCGTGGACAGACCATGTTCAACGACTCGTATGTGTTCGTGATCTTTGAAGACGGTACTGACATGTATTGGGCACGCTCGCGCGTGCTGGAATATATGCAGCAGATCAGCGGGCGTCTGCCACAAGTGGTTCATCCCATGATCGGCCCCGATGCGACTGGCGCGGGATGGGTCTACGAATATGCATTGGTAGATCATTCGCATCGTTACAGTTTGGCCGACCTGCGCAGTCTTCAGGACTGGCATCTGCGTTACGACCTCGAAACCGTGCCCGGCGTTGCCGAAGTTGCCACCATTGGCGGTTATGTACGCCAGTACCAGGTGAGACTTGATCCTAATAAATTACAGGCTTACGGAATTCCTCTCTCGCTGGTCATTGATCGAGTGAAATCCAGCACCAATGAAGTCGGCGGGCGCGTTCTGGAACTCTCGGGCACGCGCTACATGATTCGTGGTTTGGGATATCTCCATTCCCTTTCTGATCTGGAGAATGTTCCTCTCACGGCGAAAAATGGCACGCCTGTCCTTATAAAGGATGTGGGAACCGTTTCCTTTGGCCCAGATATTCGAGAAGGCGTAGCCGAATGGCAGGGCGAAGGTGAAACCGTTGGTGGCATCGTGATCATGCGCTATGGATTGAATGCGCTGAATGTCATCAATGGAATCAAGAAGAAACTGGCCGAGATTCAGCCGACACTGCCGCCCGGCGTTGAAGTCGTATCCGGCTATGACCGCGCAGGCCTAATCCAGGATTCCATTCGTACGTTGCAGCGCGATCTTGTGCTGGAAGCGATCATCGTGAGCATTGTTTGCCTGGGCTTTCTCTTTCACTTTCGCTCCGCTTTGATTCCCATCATCACTCTGCCTATCGCGGTGGTTGGCTCGTTCATTCCCATGTACTATCTGCACGTAAGCTCGAACATCATGTCTTTAGGCGGCTTGGCGCTAGCCATCGGTGTGCTGATTGACGCCGCTATCGTGATGGTCGAGAACGGATATCGGCATCTGTCGGAACGCACTTCGAATGGGCCTCCGCTTGAGGAACCGGAGCGTCACCGAATCCTGATCGGGGCCGCAAAGCAGGTCGGTCCGGCGCTGTTCTTTTCGCTCATTATTATTGTGGTTTCGTTTCTTCCGGTCTTTTTGCTTGAAGCCCAGGAAGGGCGCATGTTCCGGCCGCTGGCTTGGACCAAAACCTTGGCCGTGTCATTTTCTTCGCTGCTGGCGATCACCCTGGTTCCGGTGCTGATGGTCATTTTCATCAAGGGCAAGCTGCATCCGGAGTCGCAAAATCCATTTGCCAGGGCCACCAAGGCACTCTACTTGCCAGTACTACGGCTTTGCCTGCGATTTCGCAAAACCACGCTGCTGGTAAATCTTCTATTTCTGGCGCTCACATTTCCACTGGCATGGAAGCTGGGCAGCCAATTCATGCCGGCGCTTTATGAAGGCTCCTCCTTATATATGCCTACAGCCTTGCCGGGAATCTCGATTACCGAGGCCACAAAGCTTCTCCAGGAGCAGGACCGCGTCATCCGCTCCTTCCCTGAAGTAGAGACGGTCTTCGGCGCGGTAGGACGCTCCGACAGCCCTACCGACAATGCTCCACTCGACATGTATGACACCACCATCATGCTCAAGCCGCGCGAGCAGTGGCGCCCTGGCATGACCTACGAAAAACTGATTCAGGAGATGGACCAGAAACTCCAGTTTCCCGGCTTGTCGAACACCTGGACCATGCCAGTACAAAATCGTCTCGACATGGCATTGACCGGCATCAAGACTCCTGTCGGGATGAAAATTCAAGGTCCGACCCTGGAGGGAATTCAGGAAACCGGCGCCCGAATCCAGCAGATACTGTCCGGCATACCGCAGGTGCGCTCCATCTTTGCTGAGCGCGTTTCCCAGGGCTTCTACCTCAATGTGGAGGTGAACCGTCCGGAAGCTGCGCGCTATGGCTTGACCGTGGCCGATGTGCAGGAGGCGGTGGCTTCAGGTATAGGCGGCATGAATGTGACGGAGAATGTTGAAGGCCGAGAGCGGTATCCCATGAATGTACGCTACGACCGCGACTTCCGCGATGATGTTGGCTCGCTACAAAGAGTGTTGTTGGCCACACCCTCTGGAGCGCAAATCCCCATTGAGCAGGTGGCCAAGATTTCTTTTTCTCAGGGCCCAGCCATGATCCGCGATGAGGACGGGCAGCTTACCGGCTACGTTTACATCGATCTCAACACAAAAGATTATGGCGGCTTTGTCGATCAAGCCACCAAACTTCTGCAAGAAAAACTGAACAGGCAGCCCGGCTACACGTTTCATTGGTCAGGCGAATACGAGTTCGAATTGCGCGCTAAACAGCGACTGAAAATCATCGTGCCCATCGTGTTCTTGGCGATCTTCTTTCTGCTCTACCTAATTTTTCATTCGGTCACAGAAGCAGTCGTGTTGATCTTTCCCACGTTCTACGCAATGACCGGAGGTCTTCTCCTGCAATGGATGATGGGCTACAACTTCAGCGTGGCCGTGTGGGTCGGCTACATCGCGTTGTTTGGAATTGCGGTGGAAACGGGAGTGGTCATGGTGATCTACCTTCACGAAGCTCTGGACAAACGCCTCATGTCAGGGGAAGCTCTGACGGCGGAGGACATTCGTGATGCTGCCATCGAAGGCGCGGTGCAACGGCTTCGACCCAAACTGATGACGGTTAGCGCGGTCCTTGCCAGCTTGGTCCCGATTCTCTGGGAGAGCGGCATCGGCTCGGACGTGATGAAGCCCATCGCCGCACCGATTGTCGGCGGAATGATCACCTCCACCATCCACGTTCTGATTCTTGTTCCAGTCTTCTTTGTGATGATGAAAGAGCGGGCTCTACGCAGCAACGCACTGCACAAAAGCGAGAGTTAAACAGATTCCAGGTAGGGGGACTGGTTGAAAATCCGGTTGAACTTTCGCTTGCAGACATCGCGAAACTGGGTCACGTTGAGCACATCACCATGCATCATTGCATTCAGGGGTGGAGTGGTATCGCAAAGTGGGGTGGTATTCCCATGAAAACACTGATCGATTTGGTGCGCCCAAAACCGGAAGTCAGGGTCATCGCTTTCTTCTCCTTTGGTGAAGCCCTTTACGGCGGCGCATACTACGATACGCAGAGCATCGACAATGTTCTGAAAGCGGAATGTCTGCTCGCATCGCAGATGAACGGGCGACCGCTTTCCAAGGTGTATGGAGCCCCACTGCGGCTGCGTGTTGAAAACCAGCTTGGCTACAAGATGGTCAAGTGGATTGAGCGCATTGAATTCATACAGTCGGAAAAGCAGTTGGGGGAGGAAGAAGGTGGAAAGAATGAGGACGACGAATACTTCGATCTCCTGCCTAACATCTGACAGGATCCGCCCGCTCCATGCGACAGCGGTGCATTATCGCGCACTGCAAAGAAGCGTCTCCCTGCCGCTCAGCTTGCGTTGTGGCGCTCTTCCGTTGTGCCTCCCGGCCAGGAAATCGTGATCAAGAAAGAGCTCTCCTCCACGGCCTCGACATCGTGGCGGATCCCATGGTCGAGCGCTATCAACTCCCCGGCGGGCAGTTCGATCGTCTGATCTGGTAAATGAACACGGATTCTGCCTTGGAGCGAATGGATAGAAATTCTGGCATCGGCATGGTGTTCTTTCATCTGTGTGTTGGCCTTCATCAGCACCAGCACGATGCGGAAGTCGGGGTACTTTGCAAGCGTCTTAGAACTGCGTCCGGTTTCGCGCTGCCATGAGTCCTCGTGGTGGAGTTGCCGGAGCTCATCCGGAAGATTGAACCGCAGCATTGGGCTGGCCAGGTTGGGCAGCCTGGGCAGAGCCTTGCTGCCTTCATTCGGTTTGGGTACCGGTGAATTTCTCGACATTTTCTCCTCCTCAGCTCAGATCTTATGAGCGGATCATGGTGAGCAGCATCTTGAAACGAGTGCCCGCCTTGACTGCGTGGGGTTGCGTGGCCGGCAATAGAACGACCTCCCCAGCTTTCACCGCGATGGTCTTACCAGCGATCAGTACCTCCCCTTCTCCTTCAACTGCTTGCACGAGCGCATCGAATGGAGAGGTGTGTTCACTCAATCCCTGCCCTTCATCGAAAGCGAAAATGGTCACGTTGCCCTTTTCCCGTTTCAGGATGACTCGGCTCACGACTGAGCCCTCCTGGTAAGTGACGAGTCCGGACAAAAGCAAAGATTGTGCGCCCGTGATTTCTGACGTTGTTGCCGTGGTTGAACTCACTGTGCGTCTCCTATCTTCATTGTTGGATGCCTCGGCGCAAGCTAACGACTCATCGTGCCGGAAGCGGGAATGGCGCCGTAAGCAATTTCGTCCGACCCGTCTTCATCGTGTGCCACAACTCGATTCCCCACCACAGCAAAGCGGTCAATTCGATGAAACCAGTGACCCAATCAGCGGATAAGGGACGTTGGGCACAACGCATCTGCCCGTCTGGATGGACGTCCTCTTCGGAACTTACAAGCGGTTACAAAGCTAATCCTTCGTCGATGTCTTCCGCGAGCGCATGGGAATTGTTGCGCTCCAAAAGGTTGTCTGAACGTCAGTTATCATCAATATGCTGTGGATTCTGGCTAGCCGAAACAGCGAGCACCTGGGAAGCTAACAGTGTCAACCGTGGCGCAATAATTCTGGATCATTTCATGAAAGTCGAAACGACTTTTGTGTGGCGACGAGTTTCTTGCCCTTACGGGGATACATGTCGGTCGAGGATCGTCACGATGCAAATTGTCACGAAAAAATCCGCAGTGGAGCAAAGGCCGTCGAAGCCAGGAAACGTCAATCCCCCTGACATCGCTTCCGCGTCGGTTCCCGACACGCTCGCAGCGCTCCAGGTCAACCCCGAGACCGGGCTCGCGCACGCGGAGGTGGACGTCCGCAGAAAGGAGCACGGCTACAACGAAGTAGCCGAAAGAAGAGGGCATCCGGTCCTCAAATTCCTCTGGAAATTCTGGGGAATCTCAGCGTGGATGCTTGAACTGATCCTGGTTCTGTCAGCCGTCCTCAGAAAATATTCAGACCTCGCGGTGGTGAGCGCGCTGCTGCTTATCAACGCCGTGTTGAGCTTTATGCAGGAAAGCCGAGCCGCCGGTGTCGTTGAGGCACTGCGCCGAAGGTTGCAGGTCAATGCGCGCGTCCAGCGAGATTCGATCTGGCAGGTCATTCCCGCCCGGGAGCTAGTCCCCGGCGACATCGTTCGCATGCGACCCGGCGACATCATTCCGGCGGACGTTAAGCTTCTCACGGGAGCACTGACCGTGGACCAGTCGGCGCTCACTGGCGAATCGAAGGACGCGGACAAGGCGCCCGGAGAAGTGCTTTCCTCGGGGTCCGTAGTCCGCCGAGGCGAGGGCAACGGCGTGGTCATGCTGACCGGGGCCAAGACCTATTTTGGCCGCACCACGGAACTGGTGCAACAGGCGCGACCGAAGCTCCACATCGAAGCCGTGGTGACCAAGGTCGTGCGCTGGCTCTTCGTCATCGTCGGCGCGTTGCTTTGCGTGGTGGTCGTGCTGTCGCTGATCCGCGGTGCGCCGCTCATCGAAATGGTCCCGCTCATGCTCGTCCTGCTGATGAGCGCGGTGCCGGTCGCCCTCCCCGTCATGTTCACGGTCAGCATGGCGGTCGGGTCGAAGGAACTGGCCAAGCGCGGCGTGCTGGTCACTCGTCTCAGCGCCGCAGAGGATGCCGCAACGATGGACGTGCTCTGCGTGGACAAGACCGGCACGATCACGATGAATCAACTGGCCGTCACAGGCGTGATCCCGCTGGAGCACGCGACGGAAGCTGAAGTGCTGTTCGCCGGCGCACTCGCTTCGCAGGAATCCAACCAGGATCCGATTGACCTCGCGTTCCTGGCCGCGGCAAAGGAGCGGCACATCTTCGATAACCTCCCAGAGGTCGTGCCCGTCTCGTTCGTGCCGTTTGATGCGAAAAACCGACGGACGGAAGCCGTAGTCGAGCAGAACGGGCAGCGGCTGCGCGTGATGAAGGGCGCCGTGCGCACCATCGCCGAGGCTTGCGGATTTCAGCCTCCGGCCATCGAGGCGCTGGAGGAGCGCGTCAGCGCGTCGGCCGCTAAGGGCTATCGGACGCTGGCGGTGGCACGCGGACCCGAGACAGCCGCGCCGGTTTTGGTCGGATTGGTGTCGTTGTATGATCCGCCGCGACCGGACGCCAGGCAACTCATCGCAACACTCAAAGACCGCAGTGTGGCCGTGAAGATGCTCACCGGTGACGCACTAGCGATTGCGAGCGAAATCGCGCGTGGCGTGGGGTTGCCCAATATTCGGCGAATGGCAGACCTGAAGGCCGCGAGCGCGCAAATTGACAACAAGACGCTTGATCTTTTCGCGGGCGCCGATGGTTTCGCGGAGGTATTTCCGGAGGACAAATACATCGTGGTGAAGTATCTGCAGGGAGCGGAGCATGTCACCGGCATGACAGGTGACGGAGTCAACGATGCGCCCGCGCTCCGCCAGGCCGAAGTCGGTATTGCCGTCAGCACCGCGACCGACGTCGCCAAGGGCGCGGCGAGCGTCGTCCTAAC
>Ga0070732_10001892_pt1 | contig 11411 bp, 5 predicted proteins | sample Coa_R1_5_FD_66449 | JGI IMG/M metagenome (GOLD analysis project Ga0070732, IMG submission 66449) | Surface soil microbial communities from Centralia Pennsylvania, which are recovering from an underground coalmine fire - Coalmine... | ecosystem: Environmental > Terrestrial > Soil > Unclassified ...
CGAGGCGATCGTCCGCGTCGAGTTCCTGATCGACGGCAAGTCGGTGGGAGTGGTCCGCCGCCCCCCCTACCAGGTGATCGCCGACGTCGGCGAGGACAACCGCGAGCGCGAGTTCCGCGCCGTCGTCTACGGCGCCGGCGGCGCTTCGGCCACCGACCGGGTGGTGACCCTGCCGGTGCGCATCGACGAACAGATGAACGTGCGCCTGCAGCAGCTGTTCATCACCGTGATGCATGGCGGCGCGCGCACCCTCGACCTCCAGCCCGAGGACTTCCGCATCCTGGACAACGGCCAGGAGCAGAAGATCGTCACCTTCGACAAGGGGGAGCTGCCGATCACCGCCGTGCTGCTGCTCGACTCGAGCGAGAGCATGCGCGGCGAGCTGCTGGCCGCCGCCGAGAGCGGCGCGCGCGCCTTCGTCGCCGGCATGAGGCCGCTCGACCAGGCGATGCTGGCGCTGTTCTCCGACCAGCTCCTGCGGGTGACCGAGTTCACCGCCGAGCACGCCGCGCTCGAGCAGGCGCTCACCGGCGTCGAGGCGCGGGGCGGCACCGCGGTCAACGACTTCCTCTACATGTCGTTGAAGCTCCTCGAGGGACGCCAGGGACGGCGGGTGGTGATCCTGCTCTCCGACGGCTCGGACGTCAACAGCGTCCTGTCGATGACCGACGTGCTGCGCAAGGCCCGCACCAGCCAGTCCCTGATCTACTGGATCCAGCTCGAAGGCGGCCACCACCACAAGTCCTACACCAGCTCCTGGCGCGGCCACGCCGAGAACGACAAGGACTACCAGGACCTCGAGCGCGCCGTCGACGAGAGCGGCGGCCGCATCCAGCGCATCGACCGCACCGCCGACATCGAGCCCGTCTTCCGCAGCATCCTGCAAGAGCTCCGCGAGCAATTCGCCATCGGCTACTACCCCAGCAACCTCAAGAGCGACGGCGCCTGGCACTCCATCAAGGTCCACGTCACCCAGCCCGGCTGCAAAGTCCGGACGGCGAACGGGTACGTGGACTTCTGAGGGGGCGGGGCGGGAGGGGCCCGGTCCGCGTACTACGAGGTCAGGCTGTAGGCCCTCAGACCCCGGGCTGACGATCGGGCCTTGTCAGACCGTTCACCGCGCCCCGTGGGTCGCCTGCGCCATGGTCGCCGCCTTGAGCGCCGCGATCAGTCTCTCGACTTTCTCGGGATTATCGAAGCGGCTGGTGCGGTACCTGCCGCAGCCGTTTGCGAGCTGTCTGTCCATCGTCTCTTGAGCCAGCGTCGACAGCTCCCAGCTCACCGGCAGCGGTAGCGGCTGGCCGCGGTCGTCTTTGGCGCAGGTCCCGAATTGGAAGACCTGCACCTGCGGCGGTGGAAACCTGTACAGGCTCTCGACGGCCCAGGTCGCGCGCGCGCCACGGCTGTTCATCAACGCCACCGGCGGCGCGAGCGCACCGAGAAGTAAGCCTGACGAGGGCCTCTTCGCCTGCCACTCGACCAGCTGCGCCTCCGGCACGGCAAGAGGGACCACGGTCATCGCCGCCGTCGATCCGGCGACCGCGGCGCCGGGGGAGGGTCGCGCCTCCGCGGCCTTCTCGACTGGGATGCTGTTGGCCAGCACCACGAAGACCGGGCCAAGGTTCTCGAAGCGGCGCGGCCGCCTCCCGGCATCGTTCGCCAGGAGGCGCCAGACCTCGGCGACGATCTCGAGCGCCGTGCTGCCGCCCGAGGCCTCGAAGAGCCCGCCGTCGATCAGGTGCCCTTTGACCTTCCCCTCACGGTCCTCGACCCGCCCGGGCGGGTTCACATAGGGGAACCGCGCGCTGTTGTGCACCGCAGTGCTCAGCGGTACGTCTGATCCCAGGAGCTCGAGGACGCTGGACGCGTCAGCGAAGACCCTGCCCTCCACTTTGAAGGTGGTGATCAACCCGCGATTGCCCGACTCGACCCATGTGCTGTTGAGCACCAGCCGGGGCACCCAGATCGGCGGTGCCGCGCCGTCGTCCTCAAAGAGGTTGGTGAACGGTTGCGCGAAGCGCCGCGAGCCGTTCACCTGGTTCTTCCAGGCGTCCTCCCACGCCCTCTCGATCGCCCGCGCGCGGTCGAAATCGTCGATCGGCACCGGTAGCACCTTCTGCAGCAGCTCCGGGAACAGGAACATCGCGAGCGTCGGCGACAGGAAGTCCTGCTTCATGAACTTCCTCGCCCGCTCCTGGAAGGGAGCTGTCCGCAGCCCCCTCTCTGCCGCCAGGCCGGCGAACACGGCGCACCCCAGGCTGCCTCCTGAGACGCTGCTCATCGCGAAGACGTGATCGGCGAAATCGAACTGCTCGCGCCGCGCCCGGTCATGGATCCCCGCGAGCACCGATGCCGTCCAGTAACCCGAGAGCGAGCCGCCGCCCTCGGCCGCGACGATCACTATCGGGTGCGGGGCCGTGCTGTCTTTCGGCCGAATGCGGTCCCGCCAGCTCACCAGCTCGTCCTCGACCGTCCGAGCTCCGGTGAACGCCGACCCCGTCGCCCGCACACGGTGGTTATCGTTCAGGAGACTGAAGGGGATCGCGGCCAGCAGGAGCAGGCCCAGCAGCGGCACGCGCAGGTGCCTGCCCAGGTACGACAGCAGCGCCCCCAACGGCAGCCATGCAGCCGCTGCGAGGAACACGAGCGGCGCCGAGCCCACGGCCGTCCCCGCGGCCACCGGCCGCAGCGTGAACAACATGAGAGCCGCCAGAGCCAGTCCGAGGAGCATGATCGCCGCACCTCGGACGGCTCGGGGGGCATCCTCGAAGCGAAGGTAGGCGGCGTGGGCCGGCTCTGTCACTCTCAGCCAGTTGCGTCGCTTCTCGAGGACCTTGAGCAGCAGCCAGGCCAACAGCGCCGCGCTGGCAGCAAGCAGGATGATCGTCGTCTTGGTACCGCGGGCGAACGTCGCTTGCGGGACGTCGTCATAGCGGATGAGGAGGTGCAGGAAGGCCAGGGCCAGCCCCCAGCACGCACCCGCACCGATCCACCGTGGCAGCTTCGTCACCAGGTCATCTGGCACGGGCGCCTGCCCGCGGAAGTATAGGGCGACCCGGGCCGAGTACCACGAGGCGGCGGCATAAGCGACGAGAGCTGCAAAGAACCACGTAAGCCCCGAGAGCTCGCTGCTAGAAGAGCTCTCGACAAAGCTTTGCAGGATGTCCTCGCCCTGGGGCACGAAGCCGAGAGCCACCGACACTACGAGCACGACCGCGGCGCTGGCGCCGCATAGCAAGAGCAGCCGCAACAGCTCGGCCAGCCACGCCCTTGCGCGGTCGAGCAGCGGTCCGGCATCCTGTTGCAGCTTCGAGAGCGCCGCCTGTACCACCGAGCCCAGCCAGGCGAGCGCCAGAAAACCCCCGAAGGCTCGGTACCACGAGATCCGCTCCGTGGCCAGCGCCACGACGCCGGCCAGCCCGGCGGCCAGATACGGGACGCCCACCAGCGATACCAGATGACCGGGCCCGAGGCGATTCCGGTTCCAGTAGAGGCACGCGATGAACAGGCTCGACAACGTGAGGAAGAACCACTTGATGTGCGTCGCCACCCTCAGGATCCACACGGCGTGACCGAAGGGCGCGTCTCCGGTGAGCCTTAGCAGCTGCAAGTTCTCGGTGAAGTCTCCCGCCAGCATTAGCACGGCAATCGCCGTGCCGATGTGGAGGAGCAGCCGATACCGCGCGTCCTGCTGACCTCCCAAACCGATCAGCACCAGAAAATAGATCACCGCGACCTGCAACGAGCTGTACGCGAACATGAAGCCGAAGTCGACCTGATTTTCGGCGTCGACCATATCCGGGATCAGCCTGCCGCAGTCATAGCCGGGGGGATGGAGCACCGTTCGGGCCTGCTTTTCACTGCTGGCGAGCTCGAACCGGATCAAAGTATCTGGCTCCACCGGGCACGTCTTGCCGATCCCGTTGGACTTGTCGTCCTTGAGCACGGCGGCGCCTCGCCCCTGCACTGCGAGCGCCAGGAGGATCGTCGCCACGCCCGCCAAGATGACGAGCCAGGCGGCTCGTCCTTCCCGGATCATCGGCCTGGCGCGAGAAGGCCCGCTCGCACCGCTGCCGCCGTCAACCCGTACCACTCCGCCCGCAGGCTCCATTGTCGACATCGAGGCCCTCCTCGCCGGCGGTGGCGCGGCGATCACATCTGGATCGTCACGCCGTCGCGTCAGTGCACCGCGCGCCCGATTTTCCCCGGCCGCGGAAGCAAATGCCAATTGCTGCGCAGGTTTAGCAAGGGTAGCACGATCATCACTGCGCCCATCGTGGGCAACCTGGCTGCGCCAGCCAACCAGCTGGTCCACCGCGTTCCTTTTCTATTGGACGGACGGCACTCCGTGTTTTCTGCTCAACTTCGTCTTAGGCGAGAAAGGCCGGCGGTCGCTGCCCTTTTCTTATCGACCCTCTTGACAGCCTTTTTTGGACCCCTGTACGGGTTTTCTCGAGTCCGCGCCCGAAGGGCATCGGTTGGCCCGCAGAGGGGGCGGGCGGGTCCGTTCTCGCGGCGAGCTTCCCGGACCCCTTCGGCGATCGTCGATTGGCCCTGCCGCGGCCTCTAACGAGCTGAAAAATCATGGGCTTACAATGCTCGTGGGAGGGAGCAAGATGACCAATGGCGAGCTGGTGCGACAGGCAGATCACGATCTCGCGGCGAGGGGTGGAGGGGCGGAGCTCGAGGAGCTGGGCGAGCGCATCGCGGAGCTGGCGGCACAGATCTCGGCCGCCACTTACGAGCTGTTGGTGATGCTGCGGGACTTCGATGAGCGTGGTGGGTGGGCGAGCGGGTTCCACTCTTGCGCGCACTGGCTGACTTGGCGGGTGGGGCTCGACCCTGGCGCGGCGCGCGAGAGGGTGCGCGTGGCGCGGGCGCTTGGCGCGTTGCCGCTGCTCTCGGGGGCGATGGGTCGTGGCGAGATCTCCTACTCGAAGGTTCGCGCCCTCACACGCATCGCCACGCCGGCTACCGAGGAGTACCTGCTGAGCTTCGGGCGTGCGGGAACGGCGGCTCACGTCGAGAGGCTGGTGCGCGGCATGCGGCGTGTGGACCGCATTGCGTCGGGGCATGGCGAGAAGCGACTCCACGCGGCGCGGTACCTGTACACCTACACCGACGAGGACGGCATGGTGGTGGTGAAGGGACGCTTGGCACCGGAGGCCGGCGCGGCGCTGGGGCGCGCCCTGGAGGCCGGTGTCGAGGCGCTCTACGGGCCATGCGGCGGCCAGGCGGCCGGCGCTGTGCAGGATGCGGCAGCGACGGCGGCGGCTGCAGCGGCAAGAGAGGATGCTTCGTTCGAGCAGCGCCGCGCCGATGCGCTTGGCCTGGTGGCCGAGAGCGCCCTTGCCGCGGGTCTCGATCCCGGCAGCCGCGGCGACCGCTACCAGGTGGTGGTGCACGTCGACGCACAGGTGCTGGCGCCCGGCGGCGAGAGCGGTTCGTCCTGGCTGGCGGACGGCACCGGCGTTTCCGCGGAAACGTCCCGCCGGCTGGCTTGCGACTCGGCTCGGGTGGTGATGCTGCACGCCGCGGATGGCCGGGTGCTCGACGTCGGCCGCCGCACCCGCGCCATCTCGCCGGCGCTGCGCCGTGCCCTCGAGCATCGCGACGGCGGCTGCCGGTTCCCGGGGTGCGGCAGGAGGTTCTGCGATGCCCATCACGTCGAGCCCTGGGCCGAGGGCGGCGCCACCAGCCTTGGGAACACGCTGCTGCTCTGTCGCAGGCACCATCGCGCGGTGCACGAGGAGGGATTCTCGGTGGAGCTGGCGCCCGATGGCGAAGCGCTCTTCTATCGATCCGACGGCCGGCCGTTCCCGGAGGCGCCGGCGCTGCCTCTCTCGGCAGGAGATCCCATCACGTCTCTGGTCACGCGACTCGCGACCAAGGGGGTGGCCGTGGATGGACGAGCGACGCTGCCCGACTGGTGGGGTGGGTCGGTCGATTATGGCTGGGCGATCGACTGGCTGCGGTGGCGCGACCACCGGGATCCGGAAGTCGTCGCCGGGTGACGGACCGGAGGCACCGCGCGCTTGGCGCAGGCCCGGCCGTCGAGCGCCGGGGTTCAGTGGGTGTAGTGAGCTGCCAGGCGGAGGGCCGGGCCGGGGCCGGGGAAGCCTATGAGGACCTGGTAGTGGCGGTCGGCGAGGTTGTCGACGCGGGCGCGGAGCTGCCAGGCGGTAGTGAGCTGGTAGGTGGCGCCGGCGCCTAGGAGTTGGTAGCTGGGGACGGAGTCGCGGTCTGGGACGGGGATCTCGGTATCTAGGTAACGCGAGACGGCCTGGGTGTCGAGGCGGAGGCCCAGGCGGGACGTGGCTTGCCAGTCGACGTGGGCGCCGCCGATCCAGCGTGGACGGTGGAGGAGGGGGCCGTCGCCCGGGGTGAGGTCCGTGACTTGCTGCCAGGTGGCGTTGAGCGCGGCCGCCAGCGTGGAGGTGGGGCGCCAGGCCAGGCTCAGCTCGGCGCCGCGGGCCTCGACGGCGGAGCGGTTGACGTGCAGGAACTGCTGGAAGTCGAAGTCGATCAGGTCGCGGAAGCGGTTGTAGAAGAAGGTGGCGTCCAGATCGAGGTGCGCCGCGGCGAAGTGGCGGGCGATGCCGGCGTCGCCGCCGGTGCCGATCTCCGGACGGAGGTTGGGGTTGCCACCCAGTGCTCGGGGGCTGGCCAGGGCGAAGAAGCTCGGCAGCTTGAAGGCCCTGCCGGCGGAAGCATGCAGGCGGGTGTCGCTCTTGCCCGGCCGCCAGGTCAGGCCCAGGCGCGGATCTGCCTCCGTGCGGTCGCCGTTGGTCCCCGGGCCGGTCACCCTGTCCAGGCGGCCGCTCAGCTCGAGGGTGAAGGCGCGCTGCTGCACCAGCGCCTCGGTGAAGACGCCGCCGAGATTGCGCGCGATGCGGTAGTCGCCGTGCACGTTGCCCACGAAAGGAACCTGCAGCAGCAGGCTCCGGTTGTCCCCCTCCTCCCGCCCCAGGTCGACGCCGCCGCTCCACAGCAGGTGCTCGGCGGTGTAGAGGGTGCCGGCGCCGCCGGCGCGCAGCTGGATGAAGGCGGTCGCCTCGGTCGAGGCCGGCACCTGGCTCAGGACCGCGGGACTCGTGCTGTCGAGGTCGTGACGGTAGAACGACGCGGTCCAGCGGCTCGGATGGGCGCCGCCGTCCAGGTCGAGCTCGGCGGCGAGGCTCTCTTCGGTGTGATCGGAGTGGCGCAGGTCGCCGTCGCCGAAGAGCGGCCCTCCCGACGCATCGGGGTAGTCGTCGGCGTGCCAGCGCGAGGCGCGGCCGTTCACGCGCACCCGCGTCTCGTCCGCCACCGGCTGGCGGGTGTTGCCGTAGAGATCGAGCTGGCGGAAAGCGTCGCGCGCCACGCGGTGGCTCTCCTCCTCCCCGCCGCCGCCCAGCAGGTAGGAGCCGGGGCCCAGCCCGCCGGAGACCGCGCCGTTGGCCTGGCGCAACGACGCATTGCCCCCGGCGGCCGTCAGCCAGGCCGCGGCCGGTCCGGGTTGCCCCTGGCGGGTGATGACGTTGACGACTCCCGACAAGCCGGTGGAGCCGAAGAACGACGACAGCGGCCCGCGCACCACCTCGATGCGCTCCACCGCATCGGCGGGCACGCTCTCCAGGTTGAACACGTCGCCGTTCTCGTTGGTGGGGTCGTTCACCGGCACGCCGTCGATCAACACCATCGACTTCTCGTCGCCGCCCCGGATCTCGGCCAGGGTGGTGCCGCCGCGGGCGCCGTTGGTGAGGATGTCCACGCCCGGGACGAAGCGCATCAGCTCGCCGAGGGTCCGCGCCCCCGCCCGCTCCACGTCCTGGCGGTCCAGCACCGTGACCGAGGCCGTCGCCGACGACAGCGGCCGCGCCTGCACCGTCGCCGTCTCGTAGAACACCGGCTCGCCGGCCGGCGCCGTGACGCCGCCGGCGTTCCCGCCCGCGGCGCTCTCCGGCGCCGGCGCCGGCTGCGGCTGTGCCTGCTGCGGCGCCTGCGCCAGGATGGAATGCGATCCCGCGGCGCCCTGCAGGCCGATCGCGATCGCGATCGCGGCGCACAGCGCCAGGCGCCGCCTCACGGCGCGGGAGCCGGCTGGAAGGGGATGCCGAGCGTGCCCTGCATGTATCCGGTCAGCAGGTCGCCGTCCCAGGCGCCGAACCAGAACGTGACCGGCCAGGGATGGTCGTAGTCCACCTCGCCGCCCAGGTGCTCGGCGCCGGCGATGCGCTGCGGGCCGTTGATGTTGAAGCTGTAGGTGAGCTGGAAGAAGAGCTTGCCGATCACCCGGTCGCCCCAGAGCTCGAGCTGGTAGATGCGGGTGCGCATCGCCTCGATCCTGGCGTCGAGCCCGGCGCGGTTGCCGCCCCGTGCCCGTTCCGCCTCGAGCTCGCCGATGCGCTGCTCGAGGAAGCGGCGGCGGTCGCGGAAGTAGGCATAGCCGTCGAACACCCGGATGGCCGCCGCGGCAGCCTGCGAGTTGGGCTGGAAAGCGGTGGGCAGGCGCCGGCTGTAGACGCTCGGGTCCTCGATCTGCCAGATCTGCCGCGTGGGATCGGTCGGGTCGAGGTGGTCGGTGGCCTCGATGACGACGTGCTCGCCGCGGATCTCCAGCTCGAACGGGTTCACCACGAACATCATGTTGTCGTCCGAGCCCACGGTGTTGTTGCGGCTGTCGAAGATCGGCCCGTCGAAGGGCGGTGTCTTGCCCCGGAGCGACACCTTGGCGCCATGCAATGCGCGCGCAGCGGTGGCCGACGTCACGCCGTCGAAAGTCACGCCGCAGACGTCGACGCCGACCCTGATCTTCATGCGCTGCGCCGGCTCGCGCAGGTTCTTCTCCGCGAAGTCCGGGTCGATCTGCGTGCGGATGACCTGGTCGAGCGGGTCCTCGTGGACCAGCGCCATGGTGTAGCCGCTCACGCCGCTCTGCTCGTTGGTCGGGTCGGGGTCGGTCGCGAGGCGGCAGAGGAAGTAGCCCTGGAACTGGATCTCGAGCAGCTTGGCGAACTTCAAGGTCGGTCCTCCCCCGGGGTCGGTGCCGGTGTTCCCGCGTGGCTCACGACGACGGCGCGACGATGAACTGCGGCAGCTCGCCGATCTGGTAGATGCGGCGCAGGTTGTTGCCGATCGCCGTGGCGGTCTCGTAGATGAAGCGCAGCTGGCGGTCGATCAGCGGCAGGTCGCCCTCCTCGCGCGCCGCGGCGGCAAGGCCGCCGGCGCCTCGTGTCCGGTCGAGCCGGTCGAGCATCGTGACAATGGTGGCGAAGCGGTCGAGGAAGAAGTTGATGTCCTGCAGCTGCGGATGATCCGGCTGCTCGAGCCGCAGCAGGTCCTTGGGCGACAGGTGATAGCTCGGACCGGTGGTGTGGTCGCCGTCGCCGCTGCTGGTGTGGGCCATCACCTCGGCCAGCGGCCGGATCAGCATGGTCATCATCGGCCCGAAGGCAGCCTCCTGCAGGGCCAGGCTGAAGTAGGGATAGGCGGTCTGGCTGGCGGCGGGCTGGAAGTTGCGGTAGAGCGAGGTCAGCAGGAACAGCAGGGTCGCGTAGGTGAAGTTGAACAGCTCGGAGAGCTCGCACGCCACCTCGTTCTTGATCTTGTCCTGGCTGGGGTTCATCGGCAGGGGCAGCGACGGCTCGAATCCCGGGTCCGCCGCGAGCAGCGCCACCATCTCGGTACGGATGTCGTAGAAGCGCCGGAAATGGCTCTGGTAATCCGGCGGCGCGTCGATCCCTTCACCCTCCTCGACGATCAACTCCAGCGCCACGTCCGCGGACTCGACGCCGGTGATCGGGAAGATGTTGATCTGGTACTCGATCGGCACGAAGACCTGGCGGCTCGGGTCGCCGGTGAACAGCTCCGCCGCGGGCAGCCGATGGATGGCCGCCTGGATCTCGTCGTAGAGCTCCTGGATGGTGCCGGGCGCGATGCCCTCCGCGTCGGGGCTGGCTGCAGCCGCCGGCGCCGCGAGCAGCGGCAGGAGGTGGCTGCGGCTGGGCGGATAGGCCGCCGCACCGGCCAGTGCCGCCCCGGCGCACGGGCGCTCCTTGGTGCCGAAGCACCACCAGGGGATGGGATCGCCGCTCTGCACCAGGCTCGGGTAGCTCGGGCTCTCCGCGCAGACGAAGCGTTGAATGGTCTCGAGGTTGAAGCGCTCGAAGACGAACGGGATGTCGCAGGGAGTGACCTCGTGGCCGGGAGCCTTGAACGGCGCCATGTTCCGGGTCAGGAGGTAGCGCGACTGGCGCGGGATGTTCTCGCGGCTGAACCAGGGCTGGGCGCCGAGGGCCGAGAGCAGGCCGTTGACCAGGGCGAGGTGCTCCATCTCCGAGCGCGCCACCAGCAGCAGCGTCGAGCCCCAGCGGCGCACGGCCTCGTACTGCGCGGCGGTGCACCGCTCGTCGGGGCGCTTCTTGAGCGAGAAGGCCGCATAGAGGTACTGGATCATCAGCTGCTGCTCGATCTCCGACGCCTCCTGGAGGGCGGCGATGAGCTGCGCCTTGGTGGTGATCTTGGGGGGCTTGGGTCGTTCTGCGCTCACCTTGCGGAACCTCCCGGCGCTCGGCTACGGTTGGTCAAAAGATACCAAAACGCCGCGCGCTCACGAAGACCCGGGCGGGCGCGTGCTCACGGGCACGGCAGGGCGCTGGTGTCCTGGATCGGCTGGAAGGCCTTCCCCTGGGGGTTGGTGTAGGTCTTCATCTTGCCGGTCTGGGTGTCGGTGACGGTGATCGTCGTCTCGACGTTGGTCAGGCCGCCGGCGAAGACCCAGAAGTGCTGGTTGAGAGCGCAGCCGGCGAGGACCTTGACGATGGCCTCGATGTTGGAGGCGGTGAAGAACCAGAGGTAGCCGGAGTCGTCGGTGAGCTGCACGGTCTGGGCCTGGCCCTGCGCGGCGCCCGGCGCCTGGAAGGTCGCGGCGACCTGGAAGCGGCTGCCCTGCAAGCACATGGCGTTGATGGTCGGCACGCAGTTGGTCTGGGCGAGGATGGGGTCGACGCGGATGCCGAAGGCGTGGAATTGAGGGGCGACGTCGGGGCTGCTCGCGATCGTCCAGGTGCTGCCGCCGTCGGAGCTGAGGTAGCCGGTCTGGACCTGGGTGGTGGGGCTCTGGTCGACGCCGACGAAGAAGCCCTGCGAGCCGTCGAACTGCGCGCCGACGTAGATCGTGCGGGCGGCCGGCAGGGTGAGCGCCGAGCCGATGGCGACGGCATAGAACTGCGTGCTGACCGTGCCGCCCGAGGAGACCGGCACGGCCGTCGCCGTCGCGGGCACGCTGGCGAGCAGCGTGCCGGGCTGGCCCGAGGGTCCGTCGGCGGCGTAGAAGACGACGTTGAAGGGCAGGTCGGCGGTCGAAGACGCCGCCAGCCGCGTCAGGGCGACGCACACCTGCTGCACGCCTGCGGCGTTGGCCGGTAGAT
>Ga0070732_10001895_pt1 | contig 11406 bp, 8 predicted proteins | sample Coa_R1_5_FD_66449 | JGI IMG/M metagenome (GOLD analysis project Ga0070732, IMG submission 66449) | Surface soil microbial communities from Centralia Pennsylvania, which are recovering from an underground coalmine fire - Coalmine... | ecosystem: Environmental > Terrestrial > Soil > Unclassified ...
AGCGGTTTGAGCGGCTCGCCCGGGTTTGCTGAGAAAAGAAATTCAGCCGAATCGAATCCGCTCGCACTCGGCTCGTCAAGCGGACTGAGCTTCGCTTCAAACTCGGATTGCTTGAATCCAAGGTCCCGCAGGTTTTTGCGAACTGTTTCGGAAAGCTTGGGAGCCGCTTTCGTTCGAAGTTTTCGCAGCGCTTCGCCGGCGCGATTCATCTGGCTGCGAACGCGCTCGATTTCTTTGCTGAGCCGTTCCAACTCTTCATCGCGTCCTTCAATCTTCCGCATTCGTTCGACGGCGCGATCGCCAAATGCAATCACTTCTGCAATCGAGCCGCCATACTTGCGCTTTAACGTTTCGAAGAGCGAAACCCGTTGCTCGAGCGCCGCGAGTTGTTCCGGATCGAGATCCAGTTTTTCAGCATAATCCGAAAGCGACCGCGCAATTTCAGACAATTGGACCACCGCGGAAGCATGCTCGGAAGAAAGTTGAGAAGTGGAGGCGTCGATTTTTTCCAATTCACGAAGCAAACGCTGGGTTTCGGCGAGCTGGCAAAGAACCGAGTCGTCCGCTTCCGAAAGTTTATTTGCAACAGCGCCCGCCAATTCAATCAGGCGCTTGCTGCTGCTGCTGAGTTTGTAACGTTTCTCAATCTCCTCCTCTTCGCCGGGGCTTAAGTTGGCCGAATCAATTTCGCTGGTTTGATGCCGCAAAAGATCGAGCTCCTGCTCGCGGGCGGTTTCAGCGGTGTTTAGGGCTGCATGCTCCGTCGCCAAGGTCTGCAATTCGCGGAAATGTTTCTTGTATTCCTCGAGTTGCTCCTGCGCGCGCGCGAACGAATCGAGCAAAGACAATTGTTTGTCTGGCGACAACAATGATTGGTGATCGTGCGGTCCGTGAAGATCCACCAGCGAGTCGCCGACAGCCTTCAAAATCGACAACGTTGTGGGCGAGCCGTTGATGAACTGCCGATTTGCACCGCTCGCGGAAAGCGTGCGCTTGATGATTAAATCCTCGGTTGACGGTTCAACTCCGGCCTCGATCAATTGCGGATTCAATTTCTCCAGTGCTTTCCCGGTGAAAACCGCTTCGGCGGTGCAAGTATCGGCACCGGTCCGGATAAGCGATTTGTCGGCGCGTTCCCCAAGTAACATTTGGAGCGCGCCGATGATTATCGATTTGCCGGCACCGGTTTCACCGGTGATCGCAGTGAATCCCGGAGCAATTTGCCATTCCAGTTCTTCCACGAGCGCGAGATTCTTGATCCGAAGAAGATTAAGTACGGCTGACATCTGGAAAAGGTTGAGGTATGAACGTTGACGGTTGAAAGTGCGCCTTTCGAACTTTGCCAACTCGGTCGCCAACGCTCAACTCTCAACTCACGCGCATTTTTGTCGCGCTGATCGTTTCGCTCGTTCTCTCTCGGGAAGCCGCATCCGCCGAAACGTCGCTCCCGGCACTCACCGTCGTCGTTTACAACAAAACGGCTCCCGAGGCGGCAGATCTGGCCAGGTTTTACGCAGAGAAACGCGGCATCGCTCCGGATCACGTCATTGGTCTGACCTGTTCCCTGGCTGAAGAAATCACCCGCGACGAATACGATTCAACAATTGCCAATCGTCTCCGGGAAATTTTCAAGGCGAAGCAATGGTGGACGACGCGCGAGACCGAAGACCATCACGAAATCCTGACCGCGACGTCGATCCGATTCGTCGCTCTCATCCGAGGCATGCCCTTGAAAATTCACATGGTGATGGGAGAGCCATACCCGGGCGACAAACGGGGCGGGGGACCAGTCGACGATCGCAATGAAGCGTCGGTCGATTCGGAATTGGCGACGCTGGGATATTTCACGCCCCAGATTTCCGGGGCGATAACCAATCCGTATTTCAAAAGCTTCAAGTCTATCGATCAATTGGAAGAACCGGCTCTGTTATTGGTGTGCCGGCTGGATGCTCCAACGGCGGCGACGGTGAAGCAGATGATTCTCGACTCGCTTGCCGCCGAGAAAAACGGACTTTGGGGCCGGGCCTATGTCGATAGCGCCCACGGGCCTTCTGCCGGGTACGATGTCGGCGATAAATGGTTGTCCGCTATTCCGCCTGAGCTCCACAAAGTGGGAATTCCGGTTGTTTTTCACAGTCCAGTTCCCGGAATTTTTCCCGAAGGATATCCGATGACCGATTGTGCGCTGTATTACGGTTGGTATGCCCCGAATATCGCCGGTCCTTTCGTGCGCTCGGATTTTCGCTTCGTGCCGGGCGCGATCGCGATGCATATCCATTCGTTCAGCGCCGGAACGCTGCGCGATCGAAACGCAAACTGGGTCGGCCCGCTCGTTTCGCGGGGAGCCGCGGCAAGTATCGGCAATGTCTACGAACCTTATCTGCAGCTCACCACTCAGCCCGATATTTTGAACGATCGGTTACTTCACGGCTTCACTTTTGCCGAGAGCGCCTATTCAGCGACCGGTGCTTTGTCCTGGATGGGCGTGATGGTTGGGGATCCGCTTTACCGGCCGTATTTAAATTGGATCCAAATCGACAGCGCGCCGGTAAAGCCGAGCGCATGGAAATTTTATCACGATTTCGCAGCGCGAAATTTCAGCAGCAACGCGGCGCAATATCGCGCGTCGGCCAGGCAAGCCGCTGCGCGCGCCCATGATTGCCCGATGATCGAAGACCTTGGATTAATGGAAGCCGGAGATGGAAACCTGGCCTCGGCCACCAGTTTCTACGGACAGGCCCGGACCTGTTATTCAACTCGGGACGATCTCCTGCGGGTGATCATCGAAGAAGCGGACGCGTGGAATCATCTCAAGAAGCCAAAGCGGGGTTTGGATTTGTTGCGAACAGCTCTGCGAATCGCGGGCGATGCGCCCGCCGCATCAGTCCTGCGTCAGGTCGAACAGCAATTGCGCGGTGTGCCGCCTCCGCTGCCGGGTGCGAGTCCACTGCCTTCGCCAACGCCGAAGATACGAATCAAATTCTAGCGCGGCTCAACGAATAATACCGCGCTCGCTTGTTTGGATGAACTCGACGATCTCGCGGATTTCGTCGTTTTGGGGAAGCTCCTTGCCGATCGCCTCTAACGCCTGCGCTGTATTATATTTAGAGCGATAAATCAGCCGGAACGCCTCCTTGATCGGTTTCACCCGGTCGGCCGGGAAATTCTTGCGTTCCAATCCCACCAGGTTTACGCCTCGGATCTCGGCCGGGTTTCCGTCGGCGATCATGAAAGGCGGAACGTCCTGCACGATTTTCGAACAGCCGCCGGTGATGGCGAAGCGGCCAATCCGGCAAAATTGATGGACGGCGGTAAGTCCGCCCATCACTGCGTTATCGCCGACCTGAACGTGCCCAGCCAGCGTACCATTGTTTGAAAAGACAACTTCGTTCCCAACCGTGCAGTCGTGTCCGATATGGCTGTAGGCCAGAAAATTCCCGCGGCTGCCAATTTTCGTTTTTCCGTCGCTCTTGGTACTGCGGTTCACGGTGACGAATTCGCGAAATGTATTTTCATCGCCGATTTCCAGATAGGTTGGTTCGCCGCCGTATTTCAGGTCCTGGGTTTGCTGCCCGATTGAGCAGTAAGCGTAGAACTTGTTCCCGGCACCGGCCCGCATCGGCCCCTGCAAGGTGACGTGATGTTGCAGCCAGCAGTTTTCGCCAACGACAACGTCCGGACCGATAACGCAATATGGTCCGACCGTTGTTCCCGAGCCGATTTCCGATTTTGGATCGACCACCGCGGTCGGATGAATCCGCACGTCGCTCATTTATCGAGAAACGTGAACATCAATTCGCCTTCCGACACGATCGCGTCGTTCACCACGCAATGACATTTCGCTTTGGCCAATCTTTCGCCGCGGGCTTTGGTCAGCTCGGCATGAATGAAAATTGTATCGCCCGGCACGACGGGTTTGCGAAATTTTACGCCATCAGCGCTCATGAAATAACCGATACGGCTGCTGGTTTTCGCGAGCTTGAACAGCAACAGGCTGGCGACCTGCGCCATCGCTTCCACCTGCATCACTCCGGGCATTACCGGATGGCCGGGAAAATGTCCCTGGAAAAACGGTTCGTTGATCGTGACGGATTTCACTCCGACGCACTTCGTACCGCCTTCATCGAAACTGATAATCCGATCCACCATCAAAAACGGGTAACGATGCGGCAGAATCTGAATGATCTCGTCGCTGTCGAGTCCGCCGTTGCCTTTGGGCACTACTCGCGGAACAGCCAGGGATTGGCGACGCGACACTTCCTTTGAAATCGCTCGCGTCAGTTCGGCGTTGGCCGCGTGTCCGGGCTTGACCGCGATCAAATGACCGCGAATCCGGCAACCAGCCAGCGCGAAATCGCCGATGATATCGAGAATTTTGTGGCGCACGAATTCGTCGGGAAACCGCAACGGTTCTTTGCTTAACACCGCGTCGCCCCGCACAACGACCGCGTTTTCCAAACTGCCGCCTTTGATCAAATTTTTTTCCATCAACGGCTCGACATCTTCGTAATAAACAAATGTGCGGGCCGGCGCGATTTCGCGCTCGAAAATTTCCGGTCCCACGTCAATCGACATAAATTGGGTAAAACGATTGTTAGGTCCGGCTTGAGTGCAGGAAATTCGAAAGCCGCTGTCGTTCGGCAACAAAATCAGCAGCGCTCCGTTCTTTGTTTCGACGTGCATCGGTTCACGAACGTGAAAGAATTTCCGAGGCGCTTCCTGAGGCGCGATACCGGCGCGCTTGATCACCTCGACGTAAGGTTTGGCGCTGCCATCGCCGATTGGCGGTTCGTTCGCGTCCATCTCCACGATCGCGTTGTCGACCCCCATGGCGGACAAGGCCGACAAGACGTGCTCGACTGTGTGCACGCGTATCGAGCCCTCGCCGATGGTTGTAGCGCGCTCGACCATTTTCAGGTTCTCGATCCTGGCGTCGATGGTCGGCTCGTCGGTAAGATCCTTGCGCTTAAACTTGATTCCGTGATCCGCCGGCGCCGGATGGAGCTTCAACGAAACTTTTTCGCCGGTATGCAGCGAGGTCCCGCTGAAACCGGCGGTCTTGGCGAGGGTATGTTGAACTTCAGGCGCGGAAGCCATGGCGGCTAACTAAACAAAGATATCGCGCGATTGCCAGCAGGTAGCGGCGGCTCAGCGAGCCGCCATGGCGATTGAAGTCAATCGCCGCTGCCTATTTCAGCTGAAAAAACCCGCAATCGAATGCCATCATCTTGTCGATGTTCGAGACTCGAAGATGTTCGACCTCGCTTCCGGCCTCGGCCCAAACGTCGGCTGCTTTTTCGCCGTTCTTTTCGATCGTTGTTCGCGTCAGATTTAGAGCGTCATTGATTGTTGCCAGCGGTAGACCATCGGTCGTTTTCAAAAAGCTTCCCTTCGTGTCCGATCCTATCCCAATTTCCATGGTCGCCCGGGTGTCGGTGACAAGTGGATTGGTTACCAGTTTTACCGAGATCCTGTCGGTCGCTCCTTCCGGCACTGATGCAACTTTTCCAAGATCGTCGATTTTTAGTTTGCCAATCAGATAGCCGCGGGCGCGATATTTGCCGGCCGGCAAATCCTCGCCGCCGTCGTTTTTACCGTCCCAAGTGGTGCTGAGTGAGTTTTCCTCGACGGTAAAGCTGTCGATCTTCGCTTCGCGGTGAAGCACGCGGACAAGTTTGTCGTTCGAGTCCCAAATCCCGAGACTGATCGTGCCGTCCATCGGTGGCGGAACGAATCGAAGCGGAATACTGCGCGCGGCTGCGGTGGCCGTTGCTGTTGGAGTTGGCGAAGGTGACAAAATGTCATTTGGCGAGGGCGTGGAAATCACTGAACTCGACTCAGTGGGAGACGACGGGGGAGCAGTAGTTTCCTGCGCGAGCGAGGCAGCCACCCAAAGCCCGAATAAAAAAGTTAGTGCAGATAATTTTGTCATGTCGAGCGGAGTCGAGACATCTCTAGATATTTCTTAGCAAAGCAAGGCCAGACGATATCGGGAGATTCCTCGACTTCGCTCGCAATGACAAGTAGCTCAGGCGTAATGTCGCCAATTGACCTTCGGGAAAAGATTGTCGCGCCATTCGCAGTCTGCGAGAAAATTCTCATCGATTTTATCTTCAGCTAACTGGTCGTAAATCGCGTTGAAGCGCGCGAGATGATCATGGGTTCGTTTGCTGGCGTATTCGCGCGCTGTGCCCGTCCGCATGAGAAATGGCCAATCACTCGATTGGGCGAGTAAAAGCTCGCGGGCCATTTGTTTGAGAACGCGATCAGTCGCGGCATCGGCATCTTGCCGTTGGTCCGAGCCGGACTGATGTTTCATTGGTTGGAAGCCGATGCCACGATGCCTTTTTGCGAGCTCGTGCATTCGTCGCGCCGCAACCTGGAGATGCGGATAAATCCAGGAATTGTTTTTGTCGATCCAAACTTCGAAATACCCATTTTCGCCCCAACTTGATTCAGCCGGTTGAATTGTCTGCTGGGTCGGATTGGCCCCCAGATATTCAGACGGTGTGGTCAGGCGAAAGTTATCTTTCCCGGATGCGGCGTTGTTGCGAATCAGCATTTCGAGAAAGTGAGGTCCCTCGAACCACCAGTGACCGAATAATTCCGCATCGAACGGGGTCACGATGATGGGATCAAACTTGCAGCCTGCAAGTTTGCCAAACTGCATCCGGCGCTGTTGAACAAAGTCAGCAGCATGAGATTCGGCCGCCTTTTCGGCTGCCACGCGATCGTAAATCTCCTTGTTTGTTTTTCGCCCGGTGATCCGATGATATTTCAATCCGGAGAATTTGCGGACACCGCGGGCCACCGGACCGAGATGTTCGAGGGGCAGATCAAATCCGGCATCACGGTAAAATTCACGATAGGCTGGATGACCTGGATAACCTTCTTCAGCGCTCCAGACTTGCCGGCTCGAATCGCGATCCCGCGCGAACGCGGCCGGACCGGCCGGCGTGTAACACGGCGCGTAAATTGCCCGTTGCGGTTGAGGATTTCCCAAAAGCAGTCCGTGGGCATCGAGAACAAACCAGCGAACGTTCGTCTCCTGTAAAATTGGATTGAGCGCCGGAGCATATGCGCATTCAGGCAGCCAAAATCCGGACGGCGCAGCTCCGAAAACCTCGGCGAAGGAATCGAGGCCGATCAGGACCTGGGCGCGGGCGGCCTCATGGGATTGTTGTTGAATCAGCGGCAGCAAACCGTGAGTGGCCGCTGACCCGATAATTTCGAGCGCGCCGCTGTCTCGCAACTGTCGAAATGCTTCGAGCAACTCGCATTTCCATTCATCAACAAAGAAGCGACGGGTTTCTGTGAAGAGCTCGCAATAAAATTGAGAAAGTCTGGCGAGCTCAGGCTGGCTTTTGTTCCGCTGCTGTTCCCGCGCCGCGAGGTCGATCAACAATTCAAGATGCCGAATGTATCGTTCGCGGAGAAGCTGGTCCTGCAACATCGCGCATAGGGTCGGCGTAAACGACATTGTGAGTTTGAACGCCACATCGTCGTTCACCAGCCGCTGCATCATTTGCAACAGGGGAATGTAAGTCTCGGTGATCGCCTCGAAGAGCCAGTCTTCTTCGAGAAAATGTTCGTGTTCCGGATGTCGGACGAATGGCAGGTGCGCGTGAAGAACCAGCGCGAGATTACCCTGGCTCATCGCGCACAGTTATCGAGTGGCACGCACCGCCTCGATGAAGTCGCGCGCTCGTTTTGTTAATTCAACCCAGTTGCTGCCTTCAATTAGGGCCGGATCGAAGACGCTCCCAACCGCGCCAACCGCGACCGCACCGGCGCGAAACCATTCCGCGACATTCGATGCATCGACGCCGCTCGTCGGCATGATTGGAATTTGCGGCAGCGGGCCGCGCACCGCTCTCAAATATTCCGGGCCGAATTTCACTGCCGGAAAGATTTTAACGATGTCAGCTCCTAACGAGTAAGCCGTGTAAATTTCCGTCGGTGTGTAGGCGCCGGGAATGACTGCGACCCGGAGTTCGTGCGCGGCATCGATCACTTCCGGGAGAACGCACGGGCTGACCAGAAATCTGGCTCCGGCTTCCACCGCTTCGTGAACCTGATTGCGGGTCAAAATAGTTCCCGCTCCGATAAGTAGATCGTCGCTTGTGGCCGCAAGTTTCTCGATCGCCCCGGCCGCGTCAGCGAAGCTAAACGTAATTTCGACTGCGCGAAATCCGCCCTCAACAGCAGCGCGCGCGGCGCCGAGAGCGCGAGCGATTGAATCGGTCCGAATAACGGCGACCGCGCGTTCCGTTTTAATCCGCGCTACGACTTCTGCTTTAGCGGCTGAAATCTGCGTGTGCACTCACAAGGGTCCTCTGAAGCGAACCGCCGAAATCGCTAATTCACTAAATCGTTAAATGATCAAAGCGTCCGGCAGAAATCCTGGAACCGATCGAGACCTTTTTTGATGATGTCGATGCTGGTCGCGTAGCTAAACCGGATGGTGCGATCGTCGCCAAACGCCGCGCCCGGCACCACCGCCACATTGGATTTGCTCAAAAGTCTGTCGGCGAAGTTTTGGGAGGTAAGCCCGAGCTGGCTGACGTTGACCAGAACATAAAAGGCGCCCTGCGGTTTCACCGCCGTGATGTTCGGGATCTTTGAAAGCCGATCGATCATGTAATTGCGGCGCATGTCGAATTCATCACGCATATCGGCCACACACTGTTGGTCGCCCTTGAGAGCAGCCAGCGCTCCGCGTTGCCCGAACGAGCACGGATTAGAGCTGCTGTGGCTTTGAATGGAATCGACCGCTTTGGCAACGGCTTCAGGCGCCGCCAGGTAGCCAAGCCGCCAACCCGTCATCGCGTAGGACTTGCTGAATCCGTTGACCGTGATCGTCAGGTCGTAGGCTTCTTTGGAGACCGACGCGACGCTGACATGCTTGGCATCGTCGTAAACGAGCTTCTCGTAAATTTCATCGGACAAAATGTAAATATCTTCGCCACTCGCGATCTCGACCAGCGCTGCGAGTTCTTCGCGGGTGTAAACCGCACCGGTCGGATTGCCGGGGCTGTTGAGGATGAGCATTTTCGTTCGCGGCGTCATCGCATTTTCAAAATCTTCCGGACGAAGTTTCCAATTATTGCGTTCCATCGTCGGAACGATTACGGGTTCGGCCCCGGCCAGTCGCACCATGTCCGGATAGCTCACCCAGTAGGGCGCGGGAATGACCACTTCGTCGCCCGGCTGGCAGGTTGCCAGAATCGCGTTGTAACAAGAATGCTTGGCGCCATTGCTGACGATGATCTGGCTCGCCCGATAGGTGAGGCCATTGTCCGCCGCCAATTTCTCGGCGATGGCCGCGCGCAACTCGGGAATTCCGGCGCTCGGCGTATATTTGGTGAATCCGGCCTGCAAGGCCTCGATCGCCGCCTGTTTGATGTGCTCGGGCGTATCAGAATCCGGTTCGCCCGCGCCAAAGCCGCAGACATCGATTCCTTCTGCCTTCATCGCCTTCGCTTTGCTGTCGATTGAAAGCGTGAGGGAGGGCGTCAGTTGCGCAGCGCGTTCGGAAATTTCCATTGTTAGTTTTTCGTTTCTAAGTAAGGGAGCGCACACTATTTGCGCCCATAAAAATTTTCAATCAAAGCTTTAAAATTATTCTCTTCCGGGCGGACGATTCCCATTTCCCGCCTGGCATTCTCGACCGAATCCGACGCATGCGCGGCATTGATCATGATCGTTTGGCCGAATTCTTTTCGAATTGATCCCGGCGGCGCTTTTGCGGGATCGGTAGGTCCCAGGACATCGCGAATCTTGCTGACGGCGTTTTCGCCCTGGTAAACCAGCGCGATACACTTCTCGCTGCCCGGTTCCTCGCGTTTTTCCGGCAACGTGTCGCTCGGGCGTGCTCCGGCCATGAATTGCACGATGTCTTCCCAGGCGTCGCGACCTTTGGAGTGTCCGAGTTTGTCTTGCAACACCGGCAACACCGGGCCGTAAAAGTTTTCCGCCTCGGCAACGCTCATCCGGTGCACTTTGAATCCGACGATGTAAAGGCCGGTCCGCGAGAATACCTCGATCACGCCGCCGGGCCGAACGTTCGGGAATTTGAAGTTATCGGGCTTAATCAAAACCAGCGTCTTCTCGACCTTGGCATTTTCCGGAAATTGCACGCAGTTATCGAGAATTCCGCCGTCGCTATCGGAGTATTGCGCCCAAAGTTTTAAATCGCGATCGATCATCTTCGGGTCGAACGCCGCAATCACTCCAGGTTCGAAGTAGGTAACTTTGCCCCCATCGTCCGTAATGTAATCGCCGAAGGTGTCGCGAATCGTTTCGCCGGCGGTAGTCTCATGACGAATGTGTCCGACGGTCGTGCGCATTTTCGCGGCCGCATCCGGTCCCCGGAAAACAAGGCACAACACCCGGGCGCGCTGTCCGTGTTTTTCGCAGCCGAAGTTTTTCAGGATGTAATCACGGATTAATTCCTGGGTGGCCCGATGGGCCGGCTCGGTTTCGCTGACGATGGTATCGGCGTATTGCCGCACCAATTGCTCGCTGGGCGCAAACATCCGGGCCGCGACCAGATCGAGCCCGGTTCGCGAGATCAGTCGCGAAATAATGCCACCGGTGCGCGATTTGCGCATCGAATACGGCGTCAAGATTGCGTAAGCCAGTTCTTCGTTCTGCATTGCAATTTGCCCGCGGCTTAAGATTAAACCGCGTAGATGCAGAAAACCGTAGCCGCCAAGCTTCGCCGAACCTACCTGCGGCCAGCTAACATCGCAACCCACTTTCCGCGTCTGCGGATGTCGAAAATCTGGGCCTTCATCCGGGTCAGAGCGCGCTTCACATCCGCTTCCTGATTGCGCAAGATTCCAGAAAGAATTAGCCAGCGCACCCCCCTCAATTTGGGAAGGATTTTGATTAGCAACTCGCTGAAGAGATTCGCGGTCACGACGTCGACACGCCCCTCAAGCGTCCAGTCGCGGACATCGGCGACACGAAATTTCACGCCGCGAATCTTATTAAGCCCGGCGTTTTGTTTCGCGGTCGAAATCGCGATGGGATCGTTGTCGATTCCGATTACCTGTTTTGCGCCGAGAGCCTTTGCCGCGAGCGCGAAGATTCCACTCCCGGTTCCAAGATCGACGACTAGTTCCGGGGAGCGCAGGCCACTGGCCTGCGGTGTTCGGCGGCTCGCCGAACACGAGTAACTCCGGCGAGCCGCCTGCACTCCCCAACCGCAGATCAATCTTTCGAGCATTCGGATACACATTGCCGTTGTCGCGTGCTCGCCGGTTCCAAACGCAGCGCCGGCTGGAATGATTAACTTTCGTTCGCCAATTCTAATCGGCTTGGTTTTCTGACGCAGCACGCGTTTTTTCCAATTGCGCGGCAATTTCTCAATTCGGCCGCCGAATTGTTCGGCCAATTCCA
>Ga0070732_10001897_pt1 | contig 11404 bp, 12 predicted proteins | sample Coa_R1_5_FD_66449 | JGI IMG/M metagenome (GOLD analysis project Ga0070732, IMG submission 66449) | Surface soil microbial communities from Centralia Pennsylvania, which are recovering from an underground coalmine fire - Coalmine... | ecosystem: Environmental > Terrestrial > Soil > Unclassified ...
CTCGACAGCCAGTTCGCCGACCTCAACTCCGCGCTCGAGACGCTGGAGGAGGCCATGCGGCGCATCGACAAGGAGACGCGCACGCGCTTCGAGGACACCTTCGAGCGCATCAACGTCGGGCTGCGCGAGAAGTTCCCGCGCCTGTTCGGCGGTGGCCACGCCTATCTCGAGCTCACCGGCGAGGACAAGCTGACCGCGGGTGTAGCCGTCATGGCGCGCCCGCCCGGCAAGAAGAACAGCACCATCCACCTGCTGTCGGGCGGAGAAAAGGCCCTGACCGCGGTCGCGCTGGTGTTCTCGATATTCGACCTGAATCCGGCGCCGTTCTGCCTGCTGGACGAGGTGGACGCGCCGCTCGATGAGCACAATGTCGGGCGGTTCTGCGATATCGTGCGGGAGATGTCGAATCGCGTGCAGTTCGTGTTCATCACCCACAACAAGAGCACCATGGAGCTCGCCTCGCAGCTGATCGGCGTGACCATGAACGAGCCGGGCGTGTCGCGCCTGGTGACCGTGGACGTCGACGAGGCGGTGCGCTTGGCGGCCGTCTGACCATGCACCTGGCCGGCCTGATGTCGCAGCTGCGCTGGACGCTTCTCGTGATCGGGGTGCTGTTCATCGTCGCACTCACCTGGTGGGAGCGGCGCCGCCCGCGTCAGGCGAGCGGCCGCGACAACGAGCGCGGCACGCCGCGCGAGACCGGCGACGCGCCGCGCATGGCGCGCGACCCGGCGCTCACCCTGCCCGAGATGCGGGCGCGCGAGCCGCTCGTGCCCCACGGACTGCCGGTGGTGGAGATCGCCGACCTGCCGGCGATGCCGCCGCGGTTGCGCCCGGCGGCGGCGCCGCCGGTGGCGCCCCTGGTTGAAGACGAGGACGACGCGGAGCTGGAGTTCGAGGACGAGCCGGACGAGGAGCCTCTGGGCGCCGAGTCCGGGCCGGATGCGGCCGAGATCGCGGTTCCTGCCGCGAGCGTCCCGCCGACCGTCGCACCGGCATTGCCGCGCGAGGCGCTGCCGGAGCCGCCGCACGCCGAGGCGCCGGTGGTCGAGTGGCCGCCGGACGAGCAGCGCCGCGTCGTGGCGCTGCGACTGGTGGCGCCGCAGCCCGAGCGCTTCGCCGGACGCTCGCTGCGCCAGGCGCTGGCCGCCGAGGGCTTCGTGCTCGGGCAGTTCTCGATCTTCCACAAGGGCGACGAGGAGCGGCGCGCGGTGCTCAGCGCCGCCAGCCTGACGCGGCCCGGCACCTTCGACGCGGAGACCATGGATTCGCAGCACTACGGCGGCCTGTCGCTGTTCGCGGTGCTGCCCGGGCCGAAGGCGCCGCCGCAGGCGTTCGATGAGCTGGTGATCACGGCGCGCAGCCTCAACGACCGGCTGCACGGGGTGCTGCAGGACGAGCAGGGCAGCCCGCTCACGCCGCAGCGCATCGCGGTGCTGCGCGAGCGTCTGAGCGCGGTGTCGTGACCGCGGCGGCCGCGGCGCGCGCAGCCGAGCTGCGCGCGCAGATCGCACAGCACGACTACCGCTACTACGTCCTCGACGACCCGCAGGTCCCCGATGCCGAGTACGACCGGCTGATGCAGGAGCTGCGTGCGCTGGAGCAGGCGCACCCCGAGCTCGTCACCCCCGACTCCCCGACCCAGCGCGTCGCCGGTACGCCGAGCGGCGCCTTCGGCGAGGTGCTGCACCAGGTGCCGATGCTGTCGCTCGACAACGCCTTCAGCGAGGAGGAGGTGACGGCCTTCGACCGCCGCATCCACGAGCGGCTCGGGGTCGAGGGCGATCTCGACTACGTCGCGGAGCCCAAGCTCGACGGCCTGGCGGTCGCGGTCAGCTACCGCGACGGGCGGCTGGAGCGCGCCGCGACCCGCGGCGATGGCGTGCGCGGCGAGGACGTGACCGCCAACGTGCGCACGATCCGCGCGGTGCCGCAGCGCCTGCGCGGCAGCGCCCCGGCGGTGATCGAGGTGCGCGGCGAGGTATTCATGCCGCTCAAGGGCTTTGCACGCATGAACGACGAGGCGCGCGCCCGCGGCGAGAAGGTATTCGTCAATCCGCGCAACGCCGCGGCCGGCGCACTGCGCCAGCTCGATGCGCGCATCACCGCCACGCGCCCGCTGGCGGCGTACTTCTACGGCCTGGGGGTGCTCGAGGGCACGCCGCCGCCGGCACGGCAGAGCGAGCTGCTCGGGCAGTTGCGCGGGCTGGGGCTGCCGGTGGCGCCGCTGGCGCGCACGGTGCGCGGCGTGGCCGGCTGCCTCGAGTTCTTCCGCACGCTCGGAGCGCGGCGCGCCGAGCTGCCGTACCAGATCGACGGCGTGGTCTACAAGCTCGACTCGCGCGCGGATCAGGAGCGGCTCGGGTTCGTGTCGCGCGCGCCGCGCTGGGCAATCGCGCACAAGTTCCCGGCCGAGGAAGCGCTCACCACGGTGCGCGGCATCGAGTTCAACGTCGGCCGCACCGGGGCCCTGACGCCGCTGGCGCGGCTCGAGCCGGTGTTCGTCGGCGGTGTGACCGTGAGCAACGTCACGCTGCACAACATCGACGAGGTGCACCGCAAGGACGTGCGCGTCGGCGACACCGTGGTGGTGCACCGCGCCGGCGACGTGATCCCGGAGGTGGTGAGCGTCGTCGCCGAGAAGCGCGTCGCCGGCGCGCGACCGGTCGAGCTGCCGGCGCGCTGCCCGGTGTGCAATTCGCAGGTGCTGCGCGCCGAAGGCGAGGCGGTGGCGCGCTGCACCGGCGGCTTCACCTGCCGCGCGCAGCGCCAGGAGGCGCTGCGGCACTTCGCCAGCCGCCGCGCTCTCGACATCGAGGGGCTGGGCGATAAGCTCATCGAGCAGCTGATCGAGCGCGAGTGGGTGAAGTCGCCCGCCGACCTGTATTCGCTCGAGGCGGCACAACTGGCCGAGCTCGAGCGCATGGGTGAGAAGTCGGCCGCCAACCTCGTGGCGGCCATCGACGAGCGCCGCAGCACGACGCTGCCGCGGCTGCTCTATGGCTTGGGGATACGCGAGGTCGGCGAGGCCACGGCCCTTGCACTCGCGCGCCACTTCGGCTCGCTCGAGCGGCTGATGCGGGCCGACGCCGCGGCCATCGAGCAGGTGCCGGACGTCGGCCCGGTGGTCGCGCAGCACGTCGCGGCGTTCTTCGCCTCCGAGGAGCACCGCAAGGTTATCAAGGCGTTACGGGATAAAGGTGTGACGTGGCCTGACCTCGAGCCGACCGCGGTGGGGGCCGCCCCGCTCGCGGGCCGCACGTACGTGATTACCGGGACATTGAGCGCAATGACGCGCGAGCAGGCCCAGGAGGCGCTCACCGCGCTCGGTGCCAAGGTGGCGGGCAGCGTCTCGAAGAAAACCACCGGCGTGGTCGCCGGCGCCGAGGCCGGCTCGAAGCTCGCCAAGGCGCAGCAGCTCGGTGTGCCGATCCTGGATGAGGCACAGCTGCAGCAGCTCCTGCAGAGCCCCGGCGGCTGACGCTGCCGGAAAGAATGGCGGCGGCCCCGCAGGGCCGCCGCCACGGTTGGTCAGTTCTTCGTCGGCTGCGCCGGAGCGGGCGCCGGCGCCGGCGCGGGGGCCGGCTGGCTGGGCTGGGCAGGCGCGGCGGGGGGAGCGGCGGCGGCCGGCGGCGCAGCGGCCGACTGGTCGAGCAGCTTCTCGACCTTGGCGCTCTTCATCAGGTCATCGGTGTAGCTGCGGAACTTCTTCGCCTGCACGATCTGGTCGAGGCGCCCCTTGACCTGGTCGTAGCCCGGCGGGCTGACCTCGCGCGTGTCGAGCAGCTGGATGACGTGCCAGCCGTACTGCGTGTGCACCGGGTTGTGGGTGTACTCGCCCGGCTTCATGGCGATCACCGCGCCGGCGAACTCCGGCATCATGCGCTCGGGGCTGAACCAGCCGAGATCACCGCCGGTGCTCTTGGACGGATCGATCGACTCACTCTTGGCGAGCACGTCGAACTTCTCGCCCTTGTCGAGCCGCTCGATGAGCTTCTTCGCATCTCCCTCGTTGGCCACCAGGATGTGGCGGGCGTGGTATTCGGTCTTCGGCATGGCCGCGACCTGCGACTCGTATTCGGTGTGCAGCTCCTGCTCGGTGGGCTTGCGGTCCTTCAGGTAGTTCTGCTCCACCGCCTGCTGCAGCACGTTGAGGCGCGACAGCTCGAGCAGGTAGGCATTGTCGCTGCTCTTTTCGAGCCCCTGCTTCACCGCCTCCTCGCCCACCAGACGGGCGCGGATCAGGTTGTCGAGCGCCGCGGCGCGCTGCTGCGGGCTGAGCTCGGCGGAGCTCTTCCCCTGCGTGATGCCCTTGATGTAGAACTCGTAGAAATCCCGGCTGATCGGCACGCCGTTGACGGTGGCGACCGGGGGCGAGGTGTCGCTGCTGGCGGCCGCGGTGCTGGCCGTGCCCTTGGGCTGGCAGGCTGCGAGCGCCGCGAGGGCGGCGACGAGGAGGAAGAGGCGCGAGTAGTGCATACGGAGTTTCCGGTGTTGACTGAACTGGTAGGAAGCTAGGGTTTGCTGTTGGAGCGGCCGCCGGCCGCTTGGTTCACGGGCCTCACGGGCTCTCGCCCGGGGCACGTGCCACGATGTTGAGGGCGTGCACCGCGCCCGCCATGAGCGGGGCGACCGCGCCGTACACCAGGCGGTGGCGCTCGAGCTGCGAGCGGCCGCGGAACGCCTCGGCCACCACCAGCACCTTGTAGTGCCCGCCCTCGCGCGCCCCGGCGTGGCCGGCGTGCGCGGCGCTGTCGTCGATGATCTCGAGCTCGCTCGGCACGAGCGCGCGCTCGAGTGCACTGCGCAGCTGCGCCACGGTCGCGGACGGCGCGCTCACGAGGGCTGGGCCTCGACCCCGTCCTGGCGGGTGCTGAGCCACAGCACCTGCGCCAGCATGAACAGTACCACCAGCACCATGTCGATGACCTTGAAGGCCACCCAGGTGCCCTCGCTGAAGTAGCGCAGCACCACCAGGTTGAGCGCGCCCAGCAGCGCGTTGAAGACCGCCCAGCACAGGTTGAGCGCGCGCCACTGGCCCTGGCTCACCCGCAGCGGTTTGCCGAAGGCCTCGCTCAGCACCCCGCCCAGCAGCCGCTCGGCCAGGGTGCGCTCGCCGATCCAGAAACTGGCGAGGAATGCGAGGCTGGCGAGCCAGCTGAACACCGTGGGCTTCCACTGGATGAAACTCTTGTCGTGCAGCAGCAGCGTCGCGGCGCCGAAGATCAGCACCAGCACCGTCGACAGCAGGTGCATGGGCGGGACGCGCCGCAGGCGCACCCGGTCGAAGATGACCAGCGCCACCATGGCGGCCATCAGCACCGCGGTGGCGACATACAGTCCACGCAGGTACCAGGTGACGGCGAACGCCAAGAGCGGCGCAAACTCAGCGAGAGCCTGCATGAAGGTGGGTGCGGAAGTGACTGAAGGGTGACGGTATACGCCGCAAACGGCCGCGTATATTGTCACGCGCCGTGCCCGAGTTCCAATGGCAGTGGAATTTCTGCAATAGCGCCGTTTCGTGGCCGAATACCTCGAGTTGCACCCGATCGACCCGCAGGCGCGGCTCATCCGCCGCGCCGCCGAAGTGGTGCGCGCCGGCGGACTGATCGCCTATCCGACGGACTCCTGTTACGCGCTCGGCTGGCACCTGGGCGACAAGCACGCCCAGGAGCGCGTGCGTCGCATCCGCCAGGCCGACCGCCACCATCACTTCACGCTGGTGTGCGCCACGCTCGCTGAGGTCGGCCGGTTTGCGCGGCTGGATACCTGGCAGTTCCGCATCCTGCGCGCCTGTCTGCCCGGCCCGTACACGTTCCTGCTGCGGGCGACGCGCGAGACGCCGCGCCGGCTGCAGCATGCGCGCCGGCGCACCATCGGGGTGCGCATCCCCGCGCACCGCGTGGCGCAGCTGCTGCTCGCCGAGCTTGGTGAGCCGCTCATGAGCTCGACGCTGCTGCTGGCGGCCGACGAGACGCCGCTGACCCGCGGCCGCGACATCGAGGCGCGCCTCGGACACGACATCGACGCCATTCTCGACGGCGGCGACTGCGGCATCGAGCCCACCACCGTGGTCGATCTGTCGGTCACGCCGCCGGTGATCGTGCGCAGCGGCAAGGGGCCGCTCGGCCCCATTACCGGCCGTGCGCTATAATTGCGCCCCGTGAGTCATGCCCGCCACGTCACGCGCCCTGCGCAGCCCGCGCACGCGCCCGCGACCCCCGCCGAGGCCTCCGTCCCCGCTCCCGCAGCGTCACTGCGGGGCGGCACGTGAGTTCGCCGGCGCCGGCGCGGCGCGTGCTGTCGGGCATGCGACCCACCGGCCGACTGCACCTCGGCAACTACCACGGCGCACTGCGCAACTGGGTCGAGCTGCAGTATCAGTATGAGTGCTATTTCTTCATCGCCGACTGGCACATGCTCACCACCGGCTACGAGGACACCTCGCTCCTGCAGGAGCATACGCGCGAGGTGCTGATCGACTGGCTGGCCGCGGGCCTGAACCCGGGCGTGGCGACGCTGTTCATCCAGTCGCACGTGCCCGAGCACGCCGAGCTGCACCTGCTCTTGTCGATGATCACCCCGCTCGGCTGGCTCGAGCGCGTGCCGAGCTACAAGGACCAGCAGGAACAGCTCAAGGACAAGGACCTCGGCACGTACGGCTTCCTCGGCTATCCGCTGCTGCAGAGCGCCGACATCCTGGTGTACCGCGCCGCCTACGTGCCGGTGGGCGAGGACCAGGTGGCGCACGTGGAGCTGACGCGCGAGACGGCGCGGCGTTTCAACCACCTGTACGGGCGCGAGGCGGACTTCGAGGCCAAGGCGGAAGCTGCGGTGAAGAGCCTCGGCGGCCGCAACGCCACCAACTACCGGGCGCTGCGGCGCAAGTTCCAGGAGGGCGGCGACACCGAGGCCCTGCAGCGCGCCCAGGCGCTGGTGCAGAGTAACAACCGCATCACCGTCGCCGACCGCGAGCGGCTGCTCGGCTTTCTGCACGGGGCGGGGGTTACCATCCTGCCCGAGCCGGCGGTGCTGCTCACGGCCACTCCCAAGGTGCCGGGTCTGGATGGCCGCAAGATGTCCAAGTCCTACGGCAATACCATCGGCCTGCGCGAAGAGCCGGACGAGGTGGTCAAGAAGCTGCGCGCCATGAAGACCGACCCGGCGCGCGTACGGCGCAACGATCCGGGCGACCCCGACAAGTGCCCGGTGTGGGACCTGCACAAGATCTATTCCGACGAGGCGACCCGCAAGTGGGTGGTCGAGGGCTGCCGCAGCGCCGCGATCGGCTGCCTGGACTGCAAGCAGCGCGTCATCGACAAGGTGGTGGAGGAGATCGGCGGCATGCGCAAGCGCGCCCAGGAATTTGAGGACAACCCCGAGCTGGTGCAGCGAATCGTGGCGGAGGGGGCCGAGAAGGCGCGCGAGGCCGCGCGCGACACGCTGGATGAGGTGCGCCGCGCCATGCACCTGCGCCCATGAAGCGGCCCGACCTGCGCATCGTCGTCTCCAACGCCCCGCCCGGGGCGCCGCCGGCGGTGCTGCCGCCCGAGCAGGCCGAGATGCCGTTCGCGGTGGTGAACGGCGAGCCGATTTCGCAGCTGCCGCGCGACCTGTACATCCCGCCGCAGGCGCTGGAGGTGTTCCTCGAGGCCTTCGAGGGCCCGCTCGACCTGCTGTTGTACCTGATCCGCCGCCAGAACCTCGACATCCTCGACATCCCGCTGGCGGAGATCACGCGCCAGTACATGCAGTACATCGAGCTCATGCACGACCTGCAGCTGGAGCTGGCGGGCGAGTACCTGGTGATGGCCGCCACGCTCGCCGAGATCAAGTCGCGCATGCTGCTGCCGCGGCCGCCGAGTGCCGAGGACGGCGAGGAGGATCCGCGCGCCGAGCTGGTGCGGCGCCTGCAGGAGTACGAGCGCTTCAAGCGCGCCGCGCAGGGGATCGATGCGCTGCCGCGCCAGGAGCGCGACGTGTGGAGCGCCAGCGCCGAGCTGCGCGAGCGGCAGGTGGTGCGCAGCCTGCCGCAGGTGACGCTGCAGGAGATGCTGCTCGCCTTCAAGGACGTAGTGGCGCGCTCGGAAATGTTCGCGCACCATCACATCCAGCGCGAGCGGCTGTCGGTGGGCGAGCGCATGAGCGACATCCTCGCCGCGCTCGCTGAGGCGAACTTCGTGCCGTTCGCGCAGCTGTTCCGCCCCGAGGAGGGCCGCATGGGCGTGACGGTCACGTTCGTGGCGATCCTCGAGCTGATGCGCGAGGCGCTGATCGACATCGTGCAGGCCGAAGCCTACGGGCCGCTGCACGTGCGCGCCGCGAGCGGCGCACGTACCCTGCACGTGGTCGCCAGTGACGCGGAGGCCGGCGCGCCCGAGGACGCCGGGACCGGAACCGACGAGGACCGTTCATGAACGATGCATACGTCCGTAACGTCATCGAGGCGGCGCTGCTGGCCGCCGGTACGCCGCTGCCGCTGCCAGAACTGGCACGGCTGTTCGACGAGCACGCCCGCCCCGCCGCGCCGGCCATCCGCGCAGCTCTCGACGCGCTCGCGCGCGACTATCAGGAGCGCGGCATCGAACTGAAAGAGACGGCCAGTGGCTTCCGCATCCAGGTGCGCGCCGAGCTGGCGGGCGAGATCTCGCGCCTGTGGCCGGAGCGCGCCGCGCGCTACTCGCGCGCGCTGCTCGAGACGCTGGCCCTCATCGCCTACCGCCAGCCGATCACGCGCGCCGAGATCGAGGCGGTGCGCGGCGTGGTCGTGAACCCCAACATCATCCGCACCGTGATCGAGCGCAACTGGGTGCGGGTCGTCGGCCACCGCGACGTGCCCGGGCACCCCGAGCTGCTCGGCACCACCCGCGAGTTCCTCGACTACTTCGGGCTGAAGAGCCTGGACGAGCTGCCGCCGCTCGCCGAGCTCAAGGCGGTCGGTGACCTGAACCTGCAGCTGGCGCTCGCCGGCGAGGTCGGCGTGGCCGAGGAAGGGGGCGCGGCGGAGGCCGTGCCGGCCGCCGACGCCGAACCCGCGGAGGCCGAAGACGACGGCGGCGATGACGAGTTGTCCGCCGAGGGCCGCAGCTCCGCCGAACTGGTCGCTGGCCCCCGCGCGCCGGAGGACTGATGCGCCGTCCGCCGGCGCGAGCGCGCGCCCGCGGCGCGGCGGCCGCGGCCGCACCCGGACCGGAGCGGCTGCAGAAAGTGCTCGCCCGTCTCGGGCTCGCCTCGCGCCGCGAGGCCGAGGAGTGGATCCGCGCCGGCCGCCTCACCATTAACGGCAGCATCGCCACGCTCGGCGCGCGCGTCGGGCCGCATGACAGGGTGCAACTCGACGGCCGTGCCGTGCACGCCCGGCCGGCTGCGGCCGCGCGCGCCTTCCTCTGCCACCGCTCCCCGGGTGAGCCGCTCGCGACGCCGACGGCCGCGGCGGAGTCGCCGCCGCAACGCCAGGCACTGCTCGAGCGCCTGCCGCGCCGCTCCGGGCGGCGGTTCATCGCCGTCAGCCCGATGCCACGGGTCGACGGCGGGCTCGAGCTCGTGACCAGCGACGGCGAGCTCGCCGCGCGGCTGCAGCGGGGGGTGCACGCGCTGGTGAGCGAGTTCGGTGTGCGGGTGCGCGGGGAACTGAGCCCGGCGCAGTTCGCCGCCATCCGCGACGGCATGCTCGACAGCGGCGCGCGGCTGGCGGTCGAGGGCTGCGAGGCGGCCGGCGGCGAGGGCGCCAACCGCTGGTACACGCTGCGGGTGCGCGGTGCGAGCGGCAAGGAGGCACGGCAGCTGTTCGAGCGCGCCGGCGCCCTGGTGAGCCGCGTGCAGCGCACGCACCTCGGCCCGCTGACCCTCGAGCGCATGCTCGGCCGCGGCCGGTTCCGTGAGCTTACGGCCGAGGAACTGCGCGCGCTTGCCGCCGGCGAGGGCGGGCCGGAGGATGCCGGCTGAGGAACTGGGGCGGGATCCGGGCGCCGCCGGGAGCCAGGGAATGACAGGCGTGTCCACGCGCTACCTCAACGTCGAGGCCGGCGGGGTGCGCATCTTCTATCGGGAGGCTGGCCGCAGCGGGGCACCGCCGCTGCTGCTGCTGCACGGCTATCCCTCCTCGTCACGGATGTTCGAACCGCTGCTGCCGCTGCTCGCGGACGAGTTCAGGCTGATCGTCCCCGACTACCCCGGGTTCGGCCTGTCGGAGGCGCCGCCGCCGGGGGTCTACTCCTACAGCCGGCACGTCCGCGCGTTCCTGGCGCGGCTGCCGCCCTGAGCGGCCCTCAGGAAGGCTGGGCGTCGAAGGCCTGGCCGGTGACGCCGGCGCTCGCCGGTCCGAGCAGCGCGATGTAGGCGCTGGCATGCGCCGCCGGCAGCGGCAGGGTGTCGATGTCCTCGGCCGGGTAGGCCTGGCGACGCATGGCGGTGCGGGTGCGGCCGGGGTTGAGCGTGTTGACGCGCACGTGGCTGATGCCCTCGAGTTCCTGCGCCAGTACCTGCGACAGACCCTCGACGGCGAATTTGGCGACGGCGTACGCGCCCCAGTAGGCGCGGCCGCGGCGGCCGACGGCGCTCGCGGTGAACACCACCGAGGCATCGGCCGACTTCTTCAGCGCCGGCAGCAGCACCTGGGTGAGGGCGAACGCCGCGGTCACGTTAACGTGCAGTACACGGCACCAGGTCGGCACGTCGTAGTGCTCGATGGGAGTGAGCGTGCCGAGGAGACCGGCGTTGTGCAGCAGCCCGTCGAGCCGGCCGTAGCGCTCGAGCACCGCATCCGCCACCGCGTCGTAGTCCCGTGCCAGCGCCTTCTCCAGATCGAGCACCGCGATCGTCGCTTCCGGGGCGCCGCTGGCGGCGATCTCGGTGTGCACCGCCTCGAGCCGGGCGGCGTTGCGGCCGATGAGAACGACCTGCGCCTGGTGCGCGGCGCACGCGAGCGCGATGGCCCGGCCGATGCCGGAGCTGGCGCCGGTGATGGCGATGACGCGGCCGGCGAGCTCGGCGGGTGCCGGGGCATGATTACGCGGGTCGAACACGGAGCTCCTTTGATTTCACGCCAGGCGCAGCCGGTTGGCCTGCGCCCGCCGCGCCGTGCGCCACGCGCGCCAGCCATCGAGCGGCAGATGGTCGCGCGGCGCGCCGGCGTGCGGCAAGTCCCGCGCGGCGCGCCGCGAGTGCGCAGCGGCGAGCCCGGTCCACACCAGGAGCCCGCAGAGCGGCGCCTGCGCCTGCGGAGCGAGCGCAGCCACCGCGGCGGCGAGCTCGGTACGCAGCTCGCCGTGGCGGGTCTGTACCACCCCGACGAGGGCTGCATTCCAGGGCGGCTGCGCCAGGCTCTCGGGCGGGATCTGCGCGGCCGCCAGCTCATCGAGCGGCAGGCGCAGCCGCCCCAGGCGCGCGTCGGCGGCGAGCGCCA
>Ga0070732_10001898_pt1 | contig 11404 bp, 6 predicted proteins | sample Coa_R1_5_FD_66449 | JGI IMG/M metagenome (GOLD analysis project Ga0070732, IMG submission 66449) | Surface soil microbial communities from Centralia Pennsylvania, which are recovering from an underground coalmine fire - Coalmine... | ecosystem: Environmental > Terrestrial > Soil > Unclassified ...
AGGCCGTTGCCGGCACAGGCGCCGCCGAGGAGTGCAAAGAAGGGGTAGCTGGTCACGTCGTGGCAGCCATTTGTTGGGGTCGGGTTCGGCTCGCCCGTGCCCTGCCGCCGGCCGAAGAGGCTGGCGATCTGACCGGTGTTGGCGTCCGCGAACACGTAGGCGTGGCTCACCACGGCCGCCTGCTCCGGGTGCGCGAGCGGCACCTTGATCACGTCGATGCCGTACTGCGAGGTGTCGGGCGCATTCGGGTCCGAGACGCAGCCCGCCTTCTCTTGCGGCGACCGAATTCCGGACGTACCGGAGACGTAGATGTAGATGTTGTCCTTGTCCCTCGGATCGACTGCGAGTGAATGCGTGTGCGAGCCGCGGCAGGTCTGCACGCCGGCCACCTGTCGGGGCTTCAGCGGATCGGTGATGTCGAAGATTCGGACACCATACATGCGGTCTGGATCGGGCGGAGCCGTACCGCGCCCGCCTCCGCCCCCTGCGCCGCGTCCGTTCGCTGGAGCGCCCGCGGCCGCCTGACCTGCTGCCGCCGGCGCGGTCGCGCCGCGCCCGTTAGGCCCGTTGTCGGGTGGCGGCGCGCAGTCCAGCCGACCAGGGCTTTCGACCGACATGAACGCGAGGTGGCCCCACACGGAGACGTCGCCCTGCCCGCCTGGGCAGACCACGATGGTCTGGAGCTTCGTCGCGGCGGGGTTGGAGATGTCGTAGAAAATCAGCCCGTGGAAGTTGCCTTGCAAGGCCAGCTTGCCGTCGGCGCCGAAGGCGAGGTCAGAATTCGCGTAGTCGAGCTGCCGCCCGCCCTGGCTCGGATTCGGGTTGTACATGCCCTCCGGCTGGTGCAGGCTGGCCACGAGCGTCATGTTCAGCGCCGCCTGACCGGCGTCGTACAGGCCCGCCTTGAGGCCTTCGCGCGGATCGGGCATGTGACAGGGCACGCCGCCTCGGCCGCCGCGGCCCCGACCAGCGACCGACGCGGACGCTTGTCCGGTGGCGGCCGCCTGAGCGGCGGCAATCTCTTCGGGGGTGCAGAGTTGCGGAATGGCAATCTGCCCCGGCGTGCCGCCTCGGCCTTGCAGCGGCGGCGGGTTACCGGCTGGAGCGGGCGCGGACGGCGGATTCTGCGCAGCAACCGCGGTGGCGACGGCCAAACCAAAGACCGCGCCGAAGATGAGGCGAACACGAGTTTGCGGATTCATCACTTTTCGACTGGCCTCCCCAAGAGTCCGTCCATGCGAACGATCTCCATACGCTGATCGGTGTCCACGCGGACCGTAAAGTCGGCGATATTCGGTTCCCGGGCACCGCCGGCCGCGCGAAGATCGGCGACCATCGTGAGCGCGCCCTTGTGGTGCTGGATCATGCCTGTGAGAAAGAGCTCGTCGAACGTCGAGCCGCGCGCGGCCCCGAGCGCCTTCATCTGCTCAGGCGTGAGCATGCCCGGCATCGCCGCCATGTCCATCTGGCCCATCATGGCGGAGCCATCGGGCATGATCATCGGCACCTCCTGGTGCCGGTCGGTGAGCCAGTCTTTCATCGCCTGAATTTCGCCGCTCTGTGAGATCTGGATCTTCCTTCCCAGCTCCGCCAACTGCACCGTGGTGGTATGCGTGGGAATCATCGCCACCATCAGGAGCGCTTGATGGTGATGATGAATCATGCCCTGCATGAACTTCACGTCGGCGTCGGTGTAGTTGTTGTCGTGAAATGCCGGGACTTTCGCGATGACGGTGGAGGCCTGGCCGGGCGCACCAGGCTGAACGACCGCCTGAGCGGCGGGCACTGACGCCGGCTGGCCGGTCGCGTCGCCGCCGGCGCGCTGGCAGGCCGCGCACACACCGATCGCGGCGGCCAGCGCGAGGCTGGAGATCGGCAGTCTGCTCATGAGCGTGCCATCCTCGAAGACCGTAAGGGGCGAAGCATACACCTACAACGCCTCGATAGACCGGGTTTGCTGAGGTGGCCCACTTGGCATCGTCCTCTTTGACCAGACACGGCCGGCCTAGTGGCGCTAACACCGTGCCGGGCTTTCGAGCGCCAGACTCCTTGGCCACCGCCGTTCGACGCATGATATTTTGCCTCGTGCGGGCCGCCGAATGACCGACCATCTTCGCGTCCCCAACGTCGACCTGGGCGATCCGATCGGCAACGGCTCGTTCGGTCGTGTTTTCCGGGGCCGGCACCGCACGCTCGAAGTCGATGTGGCGGTCAAGTTCGTCGGGCCCGACGCCGTAGGCAATGTCGACGGCGCCTTGCACGAGGCGCGGTTGATGGCTCGGCTCGACCATCCGAACTTGGTGCGGATTTTCGACGCAGGCCGGTCAAATGGGTCGCTGTACCTGGTGCTCGAGTTGATGGATGGCACCTGCAGCACTTCGCGCCCCCTCCCCGCCGATCGAGCCGTCGATGTTACGCGCCAGTTGCTGGCCGGTTTGCAATCTCTGCACGATGCCCGCATTCTCCACCGCGACATCAAGCCGGCCAACTGCCTCGTGCGGACGCGAGACGGACGAGTGAAGCTGGCCGATCTTGGCATCGCCGTCGAGGACTCGACGCGTGGCACCCGCCCGCACGACCTGGCCGGTACTCTCCCGTACATGGCGCCCGAATTGTTCGAGGCCCCGCCACGATTCGGTCCCGCATCTGACCTGTACGCGCTCGGCCGGACCATGGAATGCCTGCTGCTGGCCCGCGACCCGTTCCCGCAGGGGTCGACCGGAGCTGTGCTTGCCTGGATCCAGGAAGGTCATGCACCCAGGATCGGCGAACGGCGGCCCGATGTGCCGGCCGAGCTGTCGAGATTGATCGACCGGCTCTGCGCGCGATCGGTAGCGGATCGCCCTGCTGCGGCGGCCGAGGCGATCGCCACGTTGACGGCACGGGCCACGCCGACAGTGATTCGATCGGCTGACGACCGGACGGCCCTTCTGGTGGGCTCGTGGGTCCTGGGCACCGAGATTCCAGGCGATGCGAACTTTCACAAGCACGCTGTGACCCACCTGAGGACCGGAGTCGCTGGCCGATTGGCCCTTCTGAAACAGCGGTGCCCCCTCAGCAGCACGTCGCCGCTTATCCTCGCGTCAGCAGAGCGCGCCTCCCGGCTCTCGCATCCGGGCATCGCGGAAGTCGTTGACTGGGGCCTGCACGCTGACCGCGCGTATGTCGTCACGCGATCTCAAGGGCGCGCATTGCAGGCACTCGTCGAATCAAGCGGGCCGATCGGCGAATTCGAAGCCGTTCGCATGACTCGTGACCTTGCCGATGCCTTGGCGTACTTGCATGGGGCAGGACTCGTCTATCAGGTCGTGAATCCGCTGTTCGCCCTGCTGGCGAGTGATGCACGCCGAGCGCAGCTCGCCTGGCCGATGTTTTGCGTAGCGAATGGGTCGTCGGCCATGTCGGACGCGTCGCCGCTCCTGATCTCCGTGCCCCTGTATGCAGCGCCGGAATCGCTCGTCAGGCCGGCCCGACACACGGAGAGTCGGTCGCCCGCGACAGGTGAACTCGGCTCGCGGATTGACAAGAGTGTCGACCTGTACGGGATCGGTGAAGTTCTCTTCTACCTCATCGCCGGAAAGCCGGCGCGCCGGGACCGACCTGAGACGGTCGCCTTGCTCGTTGAGAAGATGGCCGGGCCCGTGCGCCTGCGTGACGCCGTGCCCGGTGTTTCCGGGCCGACGTCGCTCCTTGTGGCAGAGTTAACGGATCCCGATCCCACCAAGCGTCCGGCGTCGGCGGAAGAGGTCCGGGACCGGCTCGACCGAATCGCTAGTGGCCTCGGTGCCTAGGAGCAACGGGCGAAGCAGACCCGCATGGTCGAACACCCCATGACGATTGAGGACGCGATCGCGCTGGCCACTCGAGCTCACGAAGGACAGACGGACAAGGCGGGCCAGCCGTACGTCGGCCACCTCTTGCGCGTGATGAGTGGCGTCCGCATCGAGTCCGAGGTGGCCATCGCCGCCAAGATGGCGGCCGTGCTTCATGACGTCTTGGAAGACACGACGGTCACCTCGGCGGATCTGCGCTCCTCGGGCTGTCCAAGCGAGGTGATCGAGGCGGTCGAGGCTGTCACGAAACGCGACGCGGAAGGGCTCGAGGCCTACCTGTCCCGCGTAGCCGGCAATGGCATCGCTTACGCCGTGAAGCTGGCTGACATGGTGGATAACAGCGATGCGTATCGCCTGCGCCAGCTTCCGGCCGAGGACGCGGAACGTTTGCGGCGCAAATACACGACCGGCATAGGGCTGCTTCAAGTCTTGCGGACCAAAACGCTGCATCCAAGCGGGTTCTATCGCTACTACGTCCGCGACCGGGACCGCCTCGCGTTGCTTCGGCAATGGAGCTGGAGGAAAGACGGCAAGGACGGGTCTTCCTGGCCCGAGAGGCTGAGCCGCGCGACCGGTGGCCGGTGGGACCCCGGCTCGAGCTCCGACGTGGACGCATTGACCGGCATGGGCCCCGACCCGTGGTCATGCGGCGAATGGGCCGATGCGATCTCGGAACCGGATGCGCGCGCTCTAGCTGCGACGGGGGGACTCGATCTCGACGCGCCCCGCGTTGGCTCGGAGCCAGCTCAGCCATCGAAGCCCGTACCGACCGTGAAACGCAGCAACGGAACAAAGCGCGACGTCGTCCGCTCAACGGCCACCCTTCTCGACGGTGAGTAACCGGCCTCCCAACCTGAGCAATCCCCTGGCGCAGGTCGGGCGGCCATGGCAACGCACTTGCGCGATTGCTGCCAGGCGCCGACAAGGCATCGTGGCATCACTCTTGCGATGTGACCGGCATCCTCACACGGCGCGCGACGCCGACGATCGGAGTTCTCATGTCTCTAGACAGGGAAGCAGGCTGGGCTGTCATCCTCGCCGGTGGCGACGGTTGTCGCGTTGCGGGCTGACCCTGACGTGGAGTTGGTCGTGCCTGGACCTTTCGGGCGACGGCAGTCCGGTCTGGTCGGCTGCAGCGACGCGATGCGCGCCATCGAGCGCGAGGTCGATCGCGCGGCTCGATCGGATGCCAGGGTCCTGATCATGGGCGAGACAGGCGTCGGGAAAGCAGCGGTCGCCCGACTGATCCATGACCGCAGCCCGCGCGCGTCCGCCATGCTCGTCGCTCTCGACTGCGAAGGTTTGCCTGACGTGCTCGTGGAGTCTGAACTGTTTGGCCATATGCAAGGCAGCTTTGCCGGCGCATACCGGGACAAACCCGGTCTCTTGGAGATCTCGCCGAACGGCTCGCTATACCTGGAGGAAGTCGGCGAGTTGAGCCTGCCCGTGCAAGCCGTTGTCCTTCGCTTTTTGGAATCCGGCGAGATTCAGCGCGTCGGCGCCGACCGCGCCCACGCGAACGTGAATGTGCGCGTGATTACGGCCACGAGCCGGGACCTTGATGCGCAGGTCGCCGCCGGACGGTTCCGCGAAGACCTTTGCTCTCGCCTCAATGGCATCCGCCTCGCGATCCCGCCCCTCCGTGAGCGGACCGAGGACATTCCCGTGCTGGTCGACCATTTCCTGGGTTCGGCGCGGCAGGTGTACGGGGCGCAAGCGCACACGGTCTCGGCGGCCGCTCTCAGTGTGCTGATGGCCTATCGTTGGCCCGGCAACGTGCGCGAGCTGCAGAACGTCGTCGAACGGATGGTCCTCAGCGCCACCGGACCGACTGTCCAGTCGTCGGACGTGCCCGCCGAGATCTTGCAGTCCGACACGGCGTGCGGGGCGCCGGTCCCCACTCCGAGGGTCTCGCGGGTCGCGCCGTGGTCGCGACTCTAGTTCACCGGCTTGAAGGGCTGCCGCCCTACCCTCGAAGTGCCATGATCGGCGCCACCTTCGTGGCGCGCCTGGCGGGAATCCAACTGGCGGCGAATGCCGCGGCGACGAGGAAGACGAGGGCGCCGACGGTCGCCAGCGGGTCGAACGGGCTCGCCTGGAATAGCAGGCTGCGCAGCCCGACGGCCGCAAGCACCGAGAGGCCGAGACCAATCGCAAGGCCCACGGCAGTGAGCACAGCGCCCTCGCGGATCACGAGGGACACGACGCTCCTCGGCGTGGCCCCGAGCGCCATCCGGATGCCGAGTTCCCGAGTCCGCCGCGAGACGACATACGCCTTCACCCCGTAGACGCCAATCGACGCCAGCAGGAGCGCGACCGCGCCAAACACGCCGAAGATCGCCGCGCCCAGGCGGAACACCGCGAGCATGAAATTACGGGCGGCGTACTGCGCGCGGGTCTCGACCCGCAAGATCGGCAGCGACGGGTCGAGCTCGCGCAGCGCCTGACGGAGGATCGGCAGCATCGCGGCTTCGGCCTCGGGCGTGGCCGCGAGGGTGCGCACGTGAAAGTACACGTCCGCGCGGAAATCCTGGCTGAGCGGCGTGTAGATGTGCGCCACCGGCGCCGCGTCGGTCAATTGGTGCTTGAGCCCGGGCACCAGGCCCACGACGTCGAGGACGATCGGGGCGTCACCATCCTGGCGGCCCTTGTACTGCACTTGTTGCCCGACGGGATTCTCCTTGCCGAACAGCTTCGCGGCCAGGACGTCGTCGATGATCGCGACATGCGTCGCCGTCGGCGAGAACACCTCCGACGGGCTGAAGTCGCGGCCGCGCGTGACCTTCAGACCCAGCGCATCGAAATAGTCCGTGCCGATGGTGGTGGCAATGGCGTCGACAAGGTTGGCCTTGTCCTTGTCCGTCGACCCGCCGCCGAGCTGCATCGACGTGCCACTCGCCTTCGCGCCCTCAATCGTCGAACCGGGCTTCTGCACGCTGCGGTCCTCGGTGATCTCGCCAAACGGCATGATCGAGCCGAAGCCCGCGGCGGTCACGCCCGGTACCGCGCGCAGCCGCTCTTCCACGCGCTGGTAGATCAGTCGCGTCTCATCATGCGACCGGCCGGCGAGACTCGCGTCCATGTTGATGAGGAGGCCGCGTGAGAACGTGAAACCAGGATCGACGCTCGCGGCCTCGAGCGCCCCACGCACGAAGAGTCCGGCCACAGTCAGCATGAGGAGCGACAGCGCCAACTGCGCCATCACGAGCACATCGCGCATCGCGACGCGCGACCGTTTGCCGAGTTCGCCCGCCTGCTCCTTGAGTTCTGGGACGACGTCGGTGCGCGCGAGCCGAAGCGCGGGACCGAGGCTGAAGACTATCGTGCTCAGCATGCAGAAGAGGAACGTGGCGCCGATGATGCGGTAGTCGGGGGTCACGTCGAACGCGACCGTGATCGGCATGAGCGGCGCCATTGCCGCCGTCATCAACCGCGTCGCGCTTTGCGCCAGCATCAGGCCGCCAACGCCGCCAAGGATCGACAGCACGAGACCTTCCGTGACGAGCTGACGCACCATGCGCCCTCGGCTGCCGCCGATGGCCATCCGAATCGCAAATTCCTTGGCACGCGCGCCGTTCCTGGCGAGCAGCATGTTGGCGAGATTGAAAGACGCAATGAACAACACCACCAGCGACATTCCAAGCAGAATGGCCGACACGGGCATCAGCTCGCTGTCGTCTTGCGGCGAGGTGCTGATGCTCATGCGCGACATCGGCGTGGCGATCGTCTCCCGATCCTTGAGGTTCGCAGGGTCGCCGATCGCCAGCTGGGCGCTCGCCGCCTTCAGGGCGGGGGCCACCGACGCGATCGTGGCGCCGGGCCGCAACTGGCCGACCAGGAACAGGTTGAAGTGGCGCGGGTCGCTCAGCTTGGTCGTCAGGCCGTCGCGCGCGAAGTCATTCTGCAGCGAATCGTACACGCCCGTGGGCACGAACGCATCCGGCATCACCATCACGATCGGGCCCCCAAAGCCGCGCGCGGCGACGCCGACGACGGTGAAGGCGCGGTTGTTGAGCATGACGGTCTGGCCGAGCACGCCGTCGTTGCCGCCGAGCCGCTGCCACAGCGGGTAGCTGAGGACGACCACGGGCACGTCGGCGCCCGGCCGCTCCTCGTCGGCCGTGAACCCGCGTCCCTTAATCGGCGGCGCGCCGAACGTAGTGAAGAACTCTCTCGTGATGATGTCCACGAACAGACGGCGGGTCGCGCCGCCCTCGCGGAGGCCGACCATGGCCAGCGTGTGCGCCGAGAGCGAGGCGAAGAGGTCCGGCCGTCGGCGCAGGTCATCGAACGTGGCAAACGAGAAGGCGCGGTACGAATCGGGCTTGGTGGTGTCGCGGTTGAAGAGGCTCACGAGTTGGCCCAGCGGTGCGCCGACGCGAGGCTTCAGCAACATGCCGTTCACGATCGTGAAAACCGTGGAGTTGGCCCCGATCCCCAAGGCCAACACGAGGGTGGCAATCGCCGTGAACCCGCGGTGTTTCCACAAGAGCCTCAGGGCGAAGCGAACGTCACCAAGGAAGGTGGCCATGTGCAATAGAACGGCGACCGGGCGCGGATAGTTCCGGCCACGGTGCCGGCCTTCTGCCGTGGTGCCGACCGTTGGACCTGGCTGGCCGTCTAACGTCCCGATGCCACGCGCCGCGCGGGGGTTGATTGTGCCGTCGGTCCGAACGAGGATCACCCCGAGGTCGTGATGAATTGGCTGGCCGTTCGGCTGTCCCTGCGCGTTCTTCGCCGGCACGCGAAGCTGTCGCTGATCGCTGTGGTTTCCTTGGCGATCGGCCTGGCTGCGGCGTTCATTGGCCTGTGTACCTACCGCGCGGTGCTCATGCGGCCGCCGGCCGTGCCTGAGCCTGACCAGCTGCTTACGGTCTACACGGTCACACCTGATCACCCGTTCAACCAGTTGTCCTACCCCGACTACGTGGAGCTCCGGGACCACAATCACGTGTTCTCGGGCGTGGCCGCGATTCCGTTCTCGATCAGCGCGACCCCCACGCTCTTTGAAGGCCGGTCGAAGAGCAGTCTGGTCAACGCGGTGTCGGACAACTACTTTCAGGTGCTTGGGGTCTCGTTCCTCCTGGGGCGCGGGTTCGCGCCAGGGGATGACGCCCAGATCACACGTGCCGTCGTCCTCAGCTATCCCTACTGGCAGTGGCTCGGGGGCGATCCCCACGTGCTCGGCAAAGTCGTCACGATCAACGAGGTACCGCTCACGATCGTCGGTGTCGCCCCCGCCGGGTTCGTCGGGACCATCCTCTCGGATCTTCCGGATCTGTGGTACCCGCTCTCGGCCGGGCAGGCGATCTTCCAGCAGGCCAGCGACTGGCGGATCCGCCGCCAGGACACGCCGTATTCGCTCATCGGCCGGCTGCGGCCCGGCGTCACGCGGCTGGAAGCCCTTGCGGAGCTGCAGACCCTCTCGCGCCAAATCGCTGTCACCCACCCTGACACCGACAAGGACCACGTGGCGGCGGTCACACCGACCTCGATGCTCCCTCCAGACTCGGTCACCGATGCGAAGCTGCTTTGCGGCCTGATTCTGGCCGTCGTCGGCCTGGTGCTACTCGCCGCCTGCACGAACGTACTGAACCTGCTCCTCGCGCTCTCCAGCTTCCGCCGGCAGGAGTTTCTCGTGCGTGCCGCGCTCGGCGCCGGCCGTGCGCGTCTGGTCGGCCAGCTGCTTGTCGATGCCGTGATCATTACGGGCATGGGCGGCGCCCTCGGGTTTGGTCTGGCGGCCTTTGGTCTCGGTCGGTTGATGGATTTCAAGCCGTACCTGCCGGGCATCGGGGTCATTCCCCTTACGATCGATTTCCGGCCCACGCTCCCGGTGGGCGTCGTCATGGTCCTGCTCGTGTCCGTCGTCGCGTGTGCCCTCGGACTTCTCCCCGGCTTGGAAGCCTCGCGTACACGTGTTGCCGAAGCCTTGCGCGGCGAGGTCGTGATCGGCGGAGCGCAGAAGAGCCGTGTCCGCAGTCTCCTCGTCGGCGCCCAGCTCTTTGCGTGCACGGTCGTACTCGTCGGCGTGGGCCTGTGCTTACAAAGCCTGGTCAACCTGCGGCGATTCGACCTGGGCTATGCGCCCCGCAACGTCGCGATCCTCAATCTCAATGACGGCGCGTCGAGCCGATCGGATGAGGCCCGCCGTGCGCTCTTCGACCGCGTTAGACGGACGGTGTCCGAGTCGGGTGGTATCGACTCGGTGAGCCTGTCTGGGACGATCCCGCTCGAGGGCGGAAGCCCAGCGCAGGTGACGATCGACTCCGGCGAGGCCGCGTCGGTCTCTCAGGGCCTCGTCGACGGCCCATACTTTTCAACGCTGCACATCCCGGTACTCGAAGGGCGGGTGTTTGCCGCCACCGATCTGCCGACGTCGCCGGTCGTCGTGGTCATCAACCGCACGATGGCCCAACGCTTCTGGCACGGCAGTAACCCGGTTGGGCGGACGCTCGTGATCGACGACGGGCACCGGCGGGTAAGCGTAATCGGCGTCGTCGGAGACTCGCGGTTCTCGGACATCGATGAACCGCCGACGCCTGTCATGTACCTGGGACTCAGCCAGCATCCGACCTCGCAGCTGAACCTGCTCGCGCGCACCCGGTCGGACGCCCGCGCCGCGCTCGCGCCCCTGGCTGCCGCCGTAGGCAGGCTCGACGCCCAGCTGGCCGCGACGCCCTTCACGACGTTGGAGGACTGGACGAACTTCGCGTTCTACCCGGCCCGGCTGGCCCTCACGTGCGTCAGCGGCTTCGGGCTCCTCGCGGTCGTCCTCACCGCGGTCGGGCTCTATGGGGCAGTCTTCTACTCGGTCAGCGGCCGGACGCGCGAGTTTGGCGTGCGCGTGGCGCTCGGCGCGATGCCCTGGGATCTGTCGACGATGATCCTGCGCCAGGCGGCCGTGGTCGGCGCGGTCGGCATCGGCCTCGGCCTTGGCGCCGGGATCGGCGGGACCGCCCTGGTCGCGTCCTGGCTCTACGGCATCCGACCGGTCGAGGGGACGGTGCTCGGCGGTGTCGGGCTCGCCATGATGACGCTGACGCTCCTCATGGCCTATTCGGCGGCGCGCCCCTGGTTAAGAGTGGATCCGCTCCGCGCCGTCCGGCACATCTGACCGAACGGTCGCTCGCCTACGCCCTTCTCCGCAAAGCGGCGAGGAGCGCGGACAAATCGTCGGGCAGCGGCGACGTGTACGTCACGCGGAGGGCGGTGGTCGGGTGGACAAATCCGAGCTCCCACGCGTGCAACGCCTGGCGGTCGATGTGAGGCAGCGTCGGGGGTTCCGGCGGCGCGCCGAACCGATACTGGCGTTCGCCGAGAAGCGGGTGGCCGCGCATCGCGGCCTGCACGCGTATCTGATTGCGCTTGCCGGTCACGAGCTGTACCTCGAGCAGGGCTGCGTCCGCGAAGGGCTCGGTCACGGCGTAGCGCGCTTCCGCGTCGCTCGCCCGCGAGTCCTGTCCGTGCGCCTTGCGCTGGCGCAGCGACGACGGATCCCAGGCGAGTTTGTCGCGCCAACTGCCCGTCGGCGGCGTGGGCCGTCCGAGCACGACGGCGAGGTAGACGCG
>Ga0070732_10001899_pt1 | contig 11397 bp, 5 predicted proteins | sample Coa_R1_5_FD_66449 | JGI IMG/M metagenome (GOLD analysis project Ga0070732, IMG submission 66449) | Surface soil microbial communities from Centralia Pennsylvania, which are recovering from an underground coalmine fire - Coalmine... | ecosystem: Environmental > Terrestrial > Soil > Unclassified ...
GTCCACCGCAATCTTTCCATCGAGCAGCAGGCCGACGAGGTAGACAAGGTAAAACGCTCAGAGAGCGGCATGATCATGGATCCCATCACGCTCTCGCCCGATCACAAGATTGCCGACGCGCTGGACCTCATGCGCCGCTACAAGATTTCCGGCGTACCCGTGACCAAAAACAAGAAACTGGTAGGCATTCTGACCAATCGCGACCTCCGTTTTGAAACCCGCGCGGACATTCCCATCAGCAAGGTAATGACCCGGGAAAATCTGATCACCGTTCCCGTAGGAACCACCCTGGAAGATGCGGAAAAAATTCTTCACGAGCACCGCGTGGAAAAACTCCTGGTGGTGGATGATAAGTACAACCTGAAAGGCCTCATCACGGTCAAAGATATCCAGAAGAAGCTCAAGTATCCCAATGCCGCCAAAGATCAGCATGGCCGCCTGCGTGTGGGTGCGGCGATTGGCGCCACAGGTGATTTTCTGGAGCGGGCGCAGGAAATGGTAAAAGCCAAGGTGGACATAGTGGCCATTGACAGCGCACACGGTCACACCAGTCGCGTGATTGACGCCATCAAAACCATCAAATCCAGGCTGCCGGAAGTTGATCTGCTGGCTGGCAACGTTGGCACTCATGAAGGCGCATGCGCGCTCGTCAAGGCTGGAGCGGACGCTGTGAAAGTTGGCATCGGCCCCGGCTCCATCTGCACCACGCGGATCGTCACCGGTGCGGGCGTGCCCCAGATAACCGCCATCGCGGAGGCTGCGCGCGCCTGCCGCGACGCCAGCGTGCCGATCATTGCCGATGGAGGCATCAAGTATTCGGGCGACGTGACCAAAGCGGTTGCCGCCGGCGCCAGCGTGGTTATGGTGGGTTCACTCTTTGCCGGCACAGACGAGAGCCCGGGCGAAACCATTCTGTATCAGGGACGCTCCTTCAAGTCGTATCGTGGCATGGGCTCGCTGGCTGCGATGTCTACCGGGGGCGGGGAGCGGTATGCCCAATTCGCTGACGATTCTTCGGCAGCGGTCTCGGTTGAAGAGGGCGAACGCGATAGCAATCGTCTGGGCAAGCTGGTTCCTGAGGGAATTGAAGGGCGCGTTCCGTATCGCGGCTCTCTGGCGGCAATGATTTACCAGCTGGTCGGCGGTTTGCGCTCCGGCATGGGATATTGCGGTACGCCCAGCATCCCTGAGCTCCAGCAGAAAGCCCGTTTCATTCGCATCAGTGGAGCAGGGTTGCGGGAGAGCCATGTTCACGATGTGATCATCACTCGCGAAGCTCCCAATTACAGGCTGGAATAGGATGTTCGTTTGGCAACTTTAGCAATCCAGAAAGCCCCTCCACCGCCATTCAGGAAAAAATTCCTTGCCTGGCTCCCCACCATGGCGTGGCTGGCGATGATTGCTTTCTTTTCTACCGACACATTTTCCTCCGAACATACCGGCAGCATCCTGGAGAGGATCATCCGCGCCATATACGGCCCGGTTTCTCAGGCCCATTTCCAGATGATTCACGTTTTCGTCCGCAAGTCCGCGCACTTTACTGTGTATGGCTTTTTAAGTCTCCTGGCCTATTATTCCTGGCGCGCCACTTTGCCCCGTCGCGCCCCCTGGACCTTTATCTGGAGCGCCTTGGCTTTGCTCCTGACGCTCCTTGCGGCCAGTTCGGATGAATTTCACCAGATTTTCGTTCCTTCGCGCGGCCCCAGTGTCCGGGATGTGCTTCTGGACATGATGGGGGCCATGTTCGTGCAAATTTTACTCGCCACCTTCGCCAGCCGCCGTCCGTCTCTAAAGCACACTGGCAATTGATTTTGTTAGAGCGGTTCCAGAATTGCTATAGCCCGCATTCAAAATACAGGCCGTCATCCTTGCATTTAATTCTTTGGGCTACACCCATATCGAGAATTGCTTTAATTCCCGGTGAATTGTCATACTTTTGGCAGGCTTCCAGAGAACCTCCTCAGCAACTCTGGATATGCCTTGGGCATCCCACTTCCTGCCCTGCTTCTCAGAGTAGGTAGGACATAATGAAGACATTGCAGCGGTTGAAGCGAGTAGCGCAGTTAATTTTTGATGGTGAAATCTATTTGTTAGCCTGGATTGCCGTGAAAAACCTCATCAAGCGCCCTCACGTCTCCGGCAGTGCCCCACAGCAGCCTGTAAAAATGGAACAAAAGAAGGCGAAAGCCATGAACAGCGAATGATAGCCATTTATATCGGTTTTAAGAAATAGTGTATCCACTGCGTCGTCAAGGGGTGTCCGCGAAGCGGAGACCCGGAGGGAGCTTGTGTTTCCTCTTCCAGGCAAAGGGCGCACTATTTGTCAAAGGCATAAGCCCACAAACAGAACGGCCCCCGCAGTTCACTGCAAGGGCCGTCGGTAGTCTGTTGGAATTGGCTGAAGGCGCGGAGGCCTTTGCGAATCCAACTTCGCCAGGACTTAGGTACTCACGCCTTAAGCCTCAGCCACCTCACGTTTGTCACTACAATCAGAATTCTTCATTTTTTTGGATCGCCCTCCTTTCCCGTGTAACCAAAGAATATCGCAGCTTTTACTCTTAAGTCAATAAGAACTGCATCTCGTTTAACTTTGCGTCCTTGGCGTACTTTGCGGTAAAAACCCGGTCTTTTTAGACAGAAGAAAATGAAAACGGATCCCGCCGCAACGTGCGCAAAGTGGTGGAGACCACGCGCCGACGCTCCTACTTCTCTCCCGTCAGCGCTTCGGCTGTCACAAAGATAGGCTCAATGTCTGTGGGCAGAGACTTCAGGCTTTCAATCGCCTTCTGCACTTCCGGACGGATCACGCTCAATTCCGCCAGCATTTTCCTGGCGCCGTTGTAATCCCCCGTAGCTTCCAGCGTGAGCAGGTCGTGGTCCAGCGAGTTGACCGCGTCTTTGATCTTGCCGAAGTCCACGCTGAAGGTCCCATCAGCATTGCGGACAAATCCACCTTTGTCCATCAGGTAGTTAAACTGCATTGCCATGCCTTTGGCATGGGCGTCCTGAAGACCAAACCGCAGGGTGCGGAAAGAGGATGCCAGAAAAGTTGTATAAAGCTGGTGTTCAGCGGCCGGGCCATGCGGCAGCGGAGCCTGGGTTTGCCCTTTGTCGGCCTGCGACATCAGGAACTGCAAAGCGAACAAGCCGGTCACATCTGCCTTGGCTTCTTCAATGGCGCTGTAGGTCTCCTTTAACTCCAGCCGTGGATTCGTTTGCCGCCCATTGATGCTGATCTGGTGCGGTCCCAGGCCGTGTGTGAGTTCGTGGGCCACAATGTGGGTAAAGAAGAGATCAAAGTTTACGTCTGCCTGGTCTGCAGGCCGCAGCACGATCTTTGAAATCGGCGTCAGGATGGCCTTGAATTTCGCCTCCTGGATATTTTTCAGCATGACCCGCTTGCTGCCTTTCTGCTGCACCACTCTCTCGTCGTTGGGCAGGTTATAGGCGGCAGTCTGGACGCCGTGATTGCCGTCACCAGCGCTGAAGACCTCATTCACCACTCGGATGGGCGCCAATGCTCCCAGCTTGGGATTGCGATAACGGGCATCTTCAGGAAGATTGTTTTCGATGTCCTGCAAATGATCGCCGAAGAACGCCAGCCGCGCAGTCTCCTTATCGTCACGCAGGTTGATGTAAGCTTCGAACGCGGCTTTATAGCCGAACACCTCATCGTTGTAGGTCTCATACGGACCATAGGTAACGTCCAGCGGCGCATCCAGGTCCATCCATGCCATGTCACTCTCAAGATAGTTGTTGGTAGTAAAGGCGTCGGCGCGCGTGGTCAGGAATTTCTTGAGGCTGGCATTGTCCGTGAGTGCGGCCGCCTCCCGCAGCAGCCTCCCGGCCGTCGCCAGGTCCTTGCTGTATTCCGCGCTATAGGGAACAAACTTCAATTTATGATTTGCGTCCCTCCGGATGACGGTGAAAAAGCCTTCCGCCGCGGCCTTCGATTCCGGATACAACGTCTTGACCCAGCTCTCAAATTCTTCCTTGGTCATATCTTCCGGATAGAAGTTTGCCCCAGCCGGTTTTCGCGCAGGAACGCCCGCCAGAAACGCCTTATGCTCATCAATCTCTGACCACGGGCTCTTGTTGATCCAGAAGTAATGCAATCGCGCTTGTCCCAGCGGTGTCCTGTCCTGCTGCAGTTTCCGGTAAAGGGCCAGGTCTCCACTCCAGATCTGCTGCATGAATATGCGATTCACGATTCTGGCCGCCTGGATGAGCTTTATCAGCGCCTTCTGGTCTTTTTGGGACAACCCGGAGGTATTTACCTCCAGGCGTGTCGGCGCAAAACGTGCCGCCATCTGTTTCAGTTCATCAAGGCCGGGAGCGGATGTGGTCGTAGTTTCCTGTGCAATGGCTACAGTCATAAAGAGCAACACAGCAAGAAGAATCCTGTGCATGAGAGAAGGATAAACCGTTCCCGGAGGGTCGGCAATGAGATCTCCTCCCGGCGTGAATTAAGGTTTATTAAAACAGGATAGCGGTGTGGAGTACGATTGATGGGTTGCAGAGACGATATCGAAAGAGCAGCATCGGTCCAGCCAGGAGTAACAAGGAGCACTTGAGATGCGCCCATTTCACCTTTTGTTGATTCTCAATGACATGTTGATCTTATCTTCTAGTAGCTTATGGGTTGGCTGGAATACCACGGCACCTAATGTGGAAGGTTGCCCTGATCTCGTTCGTTATGGTTAATCTCATTGCTCGCTTGGCAATGCGTCGAGCACTGCGTCTACAGAAGCAGAGGGACAAATGATCGTCGCTTTGATATGGCTGATCTGGGGCATTGGTGCCATTCTACTGTTGGCAGCCGACCTCACCGGCAAGAGAATCCGCCTTGCTGGTCTGTCAGGACTCTCCTGAACCCTCGGGAACCGCGAATCCTGGCGATCTTTAACAACTTTGTTCCACTCATTGGGTTGTGGCTCTTTATAATATTTAGGCAGACTAATCCAGAATTTCCGTGGCAGGACGTAAAACAGATCGGCCCCAGGCCTCTCTGCCCCTCACCCAACGGCGGCCCATGCTGGTCGCCATGGCGGTGGCAGTTTTCATTCTGTTCATCGTTGTTTTTTCGCAGACGGCCTTCAACATCAAGCAGCTTCATCCCGGATCGGTAGAGCAAACGCTCGCCCTGGTTGCGCTTTCCGCGCTGGTATTCCTGCTGCTGGTGGCGCTCACCTTCGTCCTCCTGCGCAACCTGCTCAAGCTCTATGCGGAACGCCGCCTTGGCGTGTTGGGGTCGCGTTTCCGCACCCGCATGGTGATTGCCGCTCTCCTGCTCTCTTTTGCTCCGGCCATTGTCATGTTCATGTTTGCCTACGGGCTGATGAACCGCTCGATTGATAAATGGTTTTCCGCCCCGGTAGAACAGATTCAGCAGGATTCCGGGTCCGTCGCCAACATTCTCTCCAACTACGCCGGAGACAATGCTCGCGACGAGGCGGTGGAGATCGCCGCGTCCGCAGATGTTCAGCATGCCTTTGAAACCGGCAACTACACCGGCGTCCTGAATGAATTTCGGCGCCATGAGCCCACGCTGGGCGGCGGTTTCGCAGTGGCCATTGCCGACAATCATGCAGTTGCCAGTTGGAAGATGCCGGGCCCCTGGGGCGCGCTGCGCGGGCAACTACCCTCGCTGCAGCGCCTTGAGCAAGGACCGGAAAAATGGGTCAGCGGAACCACCGAGTATCTTGTAGCCGCAGCCCCGGCGCCGAACTCGGGCAAGATTCTGGTGGCCATGCCATTGCCAAAAGACTTTACTCCCACTCTGAACCAGATCAGGAAAAACCAGAGCACATTCCTGGCGCTTGGCCGTGAAACCAAGCGCATCCGCGGCATGTACATGCTGGTGCTCATGCTGTTGACTGTGCTGGTATTGTTTGCCGCAACCTGGGTATCACTCTATGTGGCCAAGCTGGTCACAAAACCGGTCGCCGCGCTGGCGGAAGCCACGCGCGAGATTTCTTTGGGCCACCTGGGCCATCGGGTGGGAGTCTCTGCTGCCGATGAACTGGGCCAGCTTGTCTCATCCTTCAACAGCATGGCTGCGGAGCTGGAGTCCAGCCGCGAGAAGATCGAGCAATCCTCGCGCGCCCTGGCAGACACCAATACAGAGCTGGAGCAGCGCCGCCGGCACATCGAGACCATTCTGGAAAATATTCCCACCGGCGTGCTGTCTCTGGATGCAGACCGCCACGTCGCCCACACCAACCATGCCCTGAGCCGGATGTTTTGGCCCAATGGCGGTGTTCCTTTCCCCGGCACCAGCCTGCGCGACGTCTTTCCTGTGGATGTGGCCACAGATCTCACCAATCTGCTGCGCAAGGCTGACCGCATGAGCGTGACCACAAGCCAGCTTGAAATTCCCGTGCGCAGCCATAAGTTGAATGTGGCCGTAACCGTCTCCTCCGTGCAGCATGGAAGGCAGCGTCTGGGATACGTGATTGTGTTTGAAGATTTCAGCGACCTGCTGAAGGCGCAAAAAGAAGCGGCCTGGCGGGAAGTTGCGCGCCGGGTCGCCCACGAGATCAAGAACCCACTCACGCCGATCGCGCTCTCCGCCGATAGGATCCGCAAGCACCTGGAGCGCGGCTCCGCGCCCGATGACGGCTCTCTGGCCGTAATTCATGGTTGCGCTGAAACCATTGCCGGGGCAGTGGAGACCGTCCGCTCCCTGGTGGACGAATTCTCTTCCCTGGCCCGCTTCCCTGCCGCGCAGCTGCGTCCGGCGGACGTAAATGAAATGATTGAGAGCACTCTGGGCATGTTTAACGGGCGGCTGGATGGCATCGTGGTGGAAAAGCAGCTCGCCCCGGATCTCCCCCAGGCCATGGCTGATCCTGAAGGCATCAAGCGCGCTCTTGCGAATCTGATTGATAATGCCGCAGACGCCATGCAGGACTCCCTGCTGCGCGAGATTCACATCTCCAGCGCGCTGGTAGAGAGTAAAGACGCGGTTGAAATCACGATTGCAGATACCGGTCACGGCGTGACCCGCGATCTGAAAGAAAAGCTCTTCCTGCCTCATTTCTCCACCAAGAAACGCGGGACCGGGCTGGGTTTGGCCATTGTCCGCCGCATCATGGAAGACCACCACGGATCCATCCGCGTAGAAGAAAACCAGCCGCTCGGCGCCAAGTTCGTAATGGAGTTGCCGGTGGTGCAGGCAGCGGTTGGGGCTGGCATTTAAACCTGCAACACGTCGCCTTCGCGCGCCACCATCTGATAGAGCACAGGGTTCACAAAGAAGCCCAGCAAGAGCCTGGAAACCAATCCGGCCACAATCACGATTGCAAATGGTTTCTGCGTATCGGAACCGATTCCGGTTGACAGCGCGGCAGGCAGCAATCCCAGGCACGCCACCAGCGCGGTCATCATAATGGGCCGCAAGCGCAACAACGCGGATTCGTAGGTCGCGGTGCGAATATCCATTCCCTGCAAACGCATTTTGTTGATATAAGAAACCAGGATCACGCCTGTTTCCACAGACACACCCAACAAGGCGAGCAATCCCAGCACAGATGAAACACTGAGCGGAGTGCCGGTCAACTTGAGCGCAATCAAAGCTCCCACCGGCTCGGTAATCAACACATCAATCGCGATGATCAACGGAAATTTGAAATTTCCATACAGAGCAAACAGGATAAAGAAGATCAGCAGGGTAGCAATCGGGCCAATCACCAGGAGTTGCTGTTTGGCTGCCAGTAACTGATCGTACTCACCACCCCAGGTGATGAAGTATCCCCCCGGAATCTTTACATTTTTCTTGACCGCATTTTGGCCATCTTCCACCGCGCGCGCCAGGTCGCGGCCTTCAATGCTGTACTGAATGCCAATGTAGCGTGAGTTATTTTCCCGATAAATAAAGGAAGCGCCATTCCCCTGGCGGATATTGGCCAACTGGCTGATGGGAATCTGCTGGCCGTCCGGTGTGCCTACCAGCAAGTTGCCAATCTGCTGCGCGCCGCTGCGGAATTGGGGCTGCATGCGTACCACCAGGTCAAACAGCTTTTCTCCCTGCACTACCTGGGTCGCTGCCTGTCCGCCGACCGCCGCTTGAATCACCGCTTCCACGTCAGCGACGTTGATTCCGTAGCGCGCAATCTTTTCCCGGTCTACATCAATGATCAGGCTGGGCTGGCCAAGTTCCCGCACCACCGTCAATTCTGAAAAGCCCGGCACAGCTTCCAGCGTTTTCTTGATCTCCAGGGCCTTGTTCTGCAATACCTCCAGGTCGGGACCGTAGATTTTCACCGCCAACGAGCTCTTCAGGCCGGTCAGTGCTTCGTCCACCGCGTCCTCAGCCGGCTGCGTGTAGTTGAAGATGATGCCAGGGAAAGTAATCAGCCGCCGGTTGATGGCCTCAATCAATTTTTGCTTGGTATTTGCCTCGCCCTTCCAGGAAGAATCGTTATACGGCTTGAGGCCCACATAGAATTCAACATTGAAAAAACCGGTGGGATCGGTTCCATCGTCCGGACGCCCCAACTCTGAGCCCACCACTGTGACCTGCGGGTACGAGATCAGAATATTGCGAATCTGCGGCGCGATTTTGCTGGCCTCTTCAAAGGAGATGGTATACGGCATGGTAGCGCGCACCCATAGAGCTCCTTCGTCCAGGTGCGGCATAAATTCTCCCCCGATAAAGGGGATCAAAAGAAGAGTGCTTCCAAAAATCAGCAGGGCCAGCAGCAAAGTCAACTTGGGACGATGCAGACACCAGTCGAGCTGGCGAGCGTAGATTTTTTTGATCCACTCAAAAGCCACGTTGGTCCGCTCGCGAATGCCCGCCTTGAACCAGTAAGAGGCCAGCACCGGCACCAGGGTCAACGTGAGGATGAGAGCGCCAATCAGCGCAAAGCACATGGTATCTGCCATGGGGTGGAAGAGCTTCCCGGAGGGTCCACTCAGCGCATAAATAGGCAGATAGCCCGCAATAATCACGGCAACGGAATAAAAGATGGGGCGGTCCACGTCTGCGGCGGCTGCCAGGATTACCTCTGTCAGCTTGTATTGCTGGCCGTGCCGCGACGCCAGCTCGCGGTAGATGTTCTCCACCATCACTACTGTGCCGTCAATGATGATTCCGAAATCAATTGCTCCAATGGACAGCAAATTGGCGGAAATCCCCTGGGCGTGCAGGATAATGAATGAAAACAACAGGCCAAGAGGAATGGTCAGCGCCACAATGATTGCGGCGCGTAGGCTGACCAGGAAAAAGAGCAGCACGATCAATACCAGGATCATGCCCCGCAAGAGGTTGTTCTCTACTGTGTCCGTGGTAAATCGCACCAGGTCGCTGCGGTCGTAGTAGGTCTTGATCTTGACGTCGCGCGGAAGGATGGAATTGTTGAGTTCCTCCGTCTTCTTCTCCACCGCCTTCAATACGTTCTGGGTTTGCTCGTTGCGTCGCATCAGGATCACGCCTTCTACAGCGTCATCCTGGTTCGATTCGTGCGTCTGAAACCCGAATTCTCCCAGGCGCGGCGCGTAACCGATGGTGACCTCGCCTATGTCGCGGATGCGAATGGGCGTCCCCTTGTTGCTGGCCACCACAATATTTCCGATGTCGGCCTCGTTCTGGACCAGTCCCAGGCCGCGCACGTAATAAAACTGTCCGCCTTGCGAATAGAATCCGCCTCCGGCATTCGCATTGTTGACAGAGAGCGCCTGGATCACCTGCGGCACTGTGAGGTGATAACCATACAAACGGGCAGGATCAAGCAGCACCTGGTATTGCATTACAGTGCCGCCAAATCCGGAATCATCGGCCACGCCGGGCACTGCTCGATAGGCGCGCTCCAATACCCAGTCTTCTATGGTCTTGAGTTCCTGCGGGCTGCGATCAGGGCTCTCCAATACATAGCGATACACCAGGCCGCTGGGGCTGAACAGCGGCGCCAGGCTGGGAGTAACTCCTGTGGGAAGTTGCGCGTCGCCCAAACGTTCGAAAATAATCTGCCGGGCAAAGTAATCATCCGTGGTGTCTTCGAATGTAAGCCGGATATCGGAGAGACCGTAGAGCGAAATGGAGCGCATCACCACCATCTTGGGCGCGCCGGATACGGTGATCTCCAGGGGAAGCGTAATCAGGCGTTCCACTTCTTCGGCAGCATGTCCCGGCCATTGGGTGATGATCTCCACCATGGGCGGAGACAAATCCGGATAGGCATCCACCGGCATTTGCCGGACCGAGTTGATGCCGACAATCACCAGCAATGCCACCAGCATCAGCACCAGGAAGCGCTGCCGCAAAGCGATTTGGACAATTCTATGGATCATTCTTCACTGCAGACTATTCGCAAACTGCAAGAACAAACTCCCATCGCCTGCTACGTGGTCGCCAACATTCAATCCCGCCAGGATTTGCGTTTTGCCGTTGTTGCTTTCCCCTAACTTCACCGGCCGCCGGGCAAACTGGTTGTTGGCCGCCTGCACGTAGACAAAGGGCTCATTTTGGGCATCGCGCAGGACAGCCGCATCCGGCACCACCAAAGCGTCTTTGACTTGACCGGCCTGCACCGTGGCCGTGACATACATATCTTTCTTCAACTTTCCTGCGGGATTTTTAGTGTCAATGCGCGCTTGCAGCGTCCGTGATGTGGGATCGAGAGCGGCGCCCATAAATGAAATCCGTCCGGTAAAAACATCAGGATAGGCATCTGTGCGAATGCTTACCTGGTCGCCCACATGGACATAGGCCAATTGATTCTCATAAACATTGGCCAGCACCCAGACTGTGCTCATGTTGGAAACGGTGAAGCACTGCGTCTGCGCCGCCTGGATCACCTGCCCCGGCGCGCACAATCGCTCCACCACTTCCCCGTTGATGGGCGCGAGCAAAGGCACTTCCGGCGAAACAGGGCTTTCCACCAGGATGTCCGGTCGCGGAATGCCCAATACTTTGAGGGATTGCTCCGCCGCCTGCAAATCCGCCTGGGCCTGGATTTCCGCCGATTCCGCCGCCTGCAAGTCTCGCTCTGCAATGGCATGGTGGGCATACAGGTCTTGCGACCGCAGGTAATTCTTGTGCGCCAGGGAATGAGCATCCCTCGCCTTGAGATAGTTGGCCCGTAGTTGCGAGTAGTCGGGGCTGCTCACATAGAGCATGGCATGCCCCTTGCCCACTTGCTGGCCCGGTGAAACCACGATCCTGCTGACCGGGCCGCTTACTTGGGTAATCACAGGCGTAGTCAAAAAGCCGTTGTAGGCAACGGCTCCAGTCAGCCGCAGTACTCGCGGCCAGCTCGTAGGTTGAATCGTCACTAACTGGACATGCGCCATCTGTTCCTGGGGAACCGTGAAAAGTCCCGGCGTGCTGGAAGGAGAATTCCCGGCCGCATAAGTTTTGCTGCCGGGATCTTCGGAACAGCCGCTGAGAATCAA
>Ga0070732_10001900_pt1 | contig 11390 bp, 7 predicted proteins | sample Coa_R1_5_FD_66449 | JGI IMG/M metagenome (GOLD analysis project Ga0070732, IMG submission 66449) | Surface soil microbial communities from Centralia Pennsylvania, which are recovering from an underground coalmine fire - Coalmine... | ecosystem: Environmental > Terrestrial > Soil > Unclassified ...
CAAACCGCATTCGTTCGTCCATCACAGAACTCTCCTTCCATGGCATCCTCCTCTCCGCCCCCTTCGGGCCGAAAAGTGTAACCCATGTCTCCGGAACGTTCTGTTACCTATGTCTCGGAATCTCGGAACGGACACAGCGTTCAGATTCAGTGACTTACAAGACCACTCATTCTCACTTTTGAACTCTTTCTCAATGACAGCTGGTTAGCGAGCCACCCGCAGGTTGCATAATGTCATTGGAAGTGATCGAGGTGCATATGACGAAGATCCGTGGTTTGTCTCTGATTACCCTCCTAGGTCTTCTTGCATTCACGGCCGGCTTCAGTGTACGAACTACCGATCAGAAGTCAGGGAGTAGCGGTCAGGACTCAGAAATCCTCAAGCGGATGTTCCAAGAGGACCAAGCGGACCGCAACGCTGGCAATAGCGAGATGACGGATCAAGAGCGCTCGGAGTGGCGCAAACGCCTGAGGGCACGCGACGACCAGCGACACAAAGAAGCGGTGGACTTGATCAAACGCGGCGAGTTGCACACCGGCGCGGACTTCGAGGAAGCTTCGGTCATTTTTCAGCATGGTCTCGACCCGGACGATATCTGCTCGCGCATACGCTGGCGGTGGTCGCTGTCGCCAAGGGCAGAAGCCAGTCACGATGGCTCGTAGCGGCCACGCTCGATCGGTACTTGCATAAGGTGAATCAGCAGCAGATCTATGGCACCGAATCTCTGGGAACGCCTTACAAAAGCGGTCCGAAAACCGCCTACCGATGGACGCAGGACCCATACAATCGCGCCCTGATTCCCGACTCTCTCCGAGCCGAGCTCTGCGTCCCAGATCTAGCACAGCAACAACGCGCGCTTCAGTTACTGAACAACGAGGATAAGGATTCTCCTGAAAGGACGAATGGTCCCGGATGCCTTTGATCGCTGATCCCCTCTTAGGGGGAGCGCTGTAACATGGAATGGAATGAGGTCAAGCCGGCTGAATACCGAAAGTGTTCCAAGCATGGTGTTTATTTGTTCAGCTGGGCACAGGACAAGAAAACGTTCGATAAGCACTCGTGCCTGATTTGTTCGTATACAGCATGGAAACAGCCCGACCCCTTAAATCGCGATTAAATCGAAAGTTCTAAAATCATCCGCCAGGGCCGACCGATCTTCTCACGAAATTACGAGGGATTTCCCGATATCGCATCGGGCTTGAAAATGTGTCGGCGAAGATTGTCTGTGAAGACTCGCAATGTCTTATCGCTACGGGCGGCAGGTCGCTGAATAAAGACGATCAACGCTTATCGGCAGTTGGAGCGTTACGCATTCCGGTGCACTGCGAGCCCGGGGGACAGCTTTCAAATCGGGTCATCGGTGCATCGCTGCATCTGGTGACACATTCATAGCAAACTTGCCAACATCCGTTTTGACGGACATTGCAGGCATTGCAAAAAAACTAGCCGTTGGTGATTCCCTCAGCTAGACTTGGCTCGTGAGAGTCAACTTTCGACCTGCTACCGCGGCTCAGCTCCTGATAGTTATTATCTTCCCGGCGCTTTCCACTGTCTGCGGCCAAGTATTCACGGAGGCCAAAGGGTCCGTCTGCACTGGATTTAATGGTAGCTTCTTCCCTCGCGAACAGGAGAAGGAACCAACGTACTACACTGTAGGGGACTCTAAAAAATTCTTTTTCGATCATCCCGGAACAATCGCGCTAAACAATCTTGACCTGCACAAGACATATGCAGTGAGGGTGTTCGAGGATGGTGAACTGGTCAAGTCCTGGAACCTGCGCTTTGACAAGCTCAAGGTGCGCATGGTGACGATCTGGCGTTCACCGGGTTATTGGCACATGGAACGGACCCCATCGGGTAAGTGCAGACAATGAAGTGTAGTCTGCGGGCGGTTTTCGGCCAGTGTCGGATTACCATTGTTAAGAGCTGTAAAAGTTCGATAAGCGTCCCGGTCTCCCCGCCCAATAGGTTAATGGGCTGCTGACAACCGCGCCTTGAGCTTCCAGTACCACCGATCGCGAAGGAAAGAAAGTAGGACACACGATTTACAAAACGTGCTGCTCTGGTTTCATATCCGGTTCGTCCACGATGGTGCGTAGCCAACGGTGGACAGCCTTCCATCTCATCAGGTCACTGAGCCAGAGCAGACATAACAGAAAGAACTTAATGAGATATTGAAGCAGAATCACAGAATGGGATTTTAACTCAACTGCGCACGGCACCCTACGGAAAAATTATTTTTGGACGAAAAGCGCATTTGCAGGCGTCTGCGCGGCGGTTTCCGCAACGATGTTCTCCTGAGTTTAAAAGCCAAAAAGTTCGATAAGCGTCCCATTCTCCCCGGCCAGTCAGGTCCATGCACCTTAAGTACACCGTTACATAAATGCCCTAACGCATGTGCTTGAATCAAGCTTTCCCTGCGATTCTGTTTCTTCTTCCATCACCGCCTATCTCTGTCATCCTGTCTATGACTGCGACTCGCCGTGTCAAGAAGAATGTTGTCACATCAATGCGTGGCCAGTAGCCGCTCGAACCACAGCATGTTGCCATTGCTTTCCACCTACCGAGACCTCGCCGCGCAGCGATTCATAGAACCGCTGCGCTTCTCCGTCGGCATGGAACCAGCTTTACGCAAATCCGAGTATTTCTCCTTTTGATTCAGCGGCTTGGCGGCTGACCCTTTGTCGCTTGTTTGGTTCTTTCGATCCTTGCAAAAATTACCTCAGAAAAACTGTAACGCTTTTAGAGACTAGTGCACTATCCTTAGGACACTCAGATAAAACCTGACGGCCAAGCTTGACTTTTATGCCTGAGCGAGCTTGCATGCGGGTGCTTGTAGCCCATGAAGAGCGCTCGGACCCCGCTGTACCACAGCCTTAGTCAGCAGAACCGGGTCGCGAGATGGTCCGGTCAGTGAGGTAGAAAATTGAAAATTCCCAAAATCGAATCCCTTTTCCTTGCGATGCTTGCGGCGTTGATCCTGGCATCACCTTTTCAACTCTGCGCGACGCAGACGCAGAACGTTGGGGACAAACCCGCTTGGGAAGTGACTCTCAAGACTGACAGCCAAGCGACAAGCAACTTGGAAATTGAGAATCGCTGTAAGAATTCGCACAACTTCAATGTCACAAAGCAAGACATGGCATTTCTCGAGTACTCCCTGGCAGCGCCGGTCAAGGTTGCCGGGCATCAGTCTTTCAAGCTTCCGGTGCGGTTCAGTACCAACGGATTGACGGCCGGACAGTACCACGGGACGGTTCTTGTCCTGTGCCTGGACTGCAGGTCAGAACCCACCTGCACCCAGGACCGGGAAACCCTGCCGGTCGTTCTGAATGTAATCCCGGAGCAAGGAATCGTGGTGAGACACGGCGAGGTACAAAGCGATCCACCATCACAACCGGGAGACCAGGAAGAGTATTTTCTGCCGTCGGGCGCGCAGCGCATCAACCGTGCCAATGCGCTGAAGTGGTGGGGATCTCCGTTCCCGCCACCGGGTGTCACCTGGTGTTGCTGCTGTTGCGAGCCGGTTCGAACCATGGGCCCCGCCAATAACAACCCCAGTTCCACACCTTCCGTGCCACCGATCAGCGTGAGCGCCAATTTGGGAATCGGAAAGTTCGGACCTGGCAAAGGCATTCACGTACTGGCTGCGCCAGGAACCCCGATTTCGGGTGCAAAATATCTGGCGGAGGCATATATCCAATGGAATGCCAGCGGGGGCAAGGGCCAACTCACAGTTGACCTGGAGGTTCAGCGTCCGCGTTCGTCCAGTTGGGAGAAGCTTGTATCGGGAAGGGGGCCGAATGACGAGCATCTGTTCAGCGCCGACGCGCCAGGGTCTTATGTGTTCCGAGTCACAGCCAGAGACAGCGCCGGGAACAGCAGCTTCAACACGTTGACGGTAGACTTTCCTTGCATTGGCGGGTTGAACTGCCCTTCTGTCTGACGGTTTTATCCCCAGTTAGTTGGTATTGAGAAATCAAAATCGAGTCTCAGTAGTTTTTCTCAAAATGCTCGCACCTACCCTCGCGACGTAACAAAGCCGCCGCATGCTCCGCCAAGCAATTTCAAGCCGTGGGCAACGACACAGGCTAAAATTAATTTAAGCTATGGCACCCCTCCGGGCTTCTTGAAGATATGAAATGAGGCATTGCTGCTGCGATGCGGAGAAGGCATGGGCGCAGTTGATACCAAGGTTCTCGTGCGTCTGCTGGTGGCAAATGATCCTGCGCAGACTAACGGGCTACTGCCTTCTTAGAGGCCCGGCGTCCCCTTTGGACAAAGCTTGGCATAACTTGGCGTTCGACCGGTAAGCGATACCTGGCATCATAATTTTTGTCCGCCCCAGCGGCGGAGCATCTTGGCCCCTGGGCCTCGCTTGCTTGCCATGGAAGCATCGAACGTCGCTCAGGGGCTTGATGTTTTTTCTGTCCCTCGCTTGCTTTTGATGGAAGCATTTCCCCCACGATTATGGGCGCTAGAGCGGAGAGGATACAAGGTTTTGCCTTTGGTGCTGGTGTTGCTGTTGTCCCTCCTTCCATTTTTTCTTTCATTTTTCCCGTTATTTTTTGTAAGCCCGTCACTTGATATAAAACGCTTCTGGCGCGGGCCGGTACACCCGGATCATCCAGAGCGGACGACGGAGATTGTCCGGGCCGGGAGCGGGGCGGGTCATCTGCAACCAGCGTCGGTACTCCTCGTGGGCTTTGTTGGTGTCCACGAAGACGTCACCATAGCGATCTCCAGCAGCGGCCCTGGTTACGGTGACTTTCTGATGCCAGCAGTGCTGCCCGCTGATGGGATCGGGCTGGACGGGAAACACCAGATTCTGGTGAACACCGGCGTCTTCCCAATGAATCCGCGAGGAATCCGGATCGTTGCTGGCAAACGGCCGGATGCCATGAACCTGGCGCATCATCCACTGCCCCGGCTGGACCTGCTTTAAGTCAACCAGCGCGGTTGACCAGCGCTCGCCGCCTGAGTCTTCCTGCAAGCGCCAGCGCCCCAGATGGTGGGAGCAGGCAATCACTGCGGGACGAATGCCCTCCGTTACCCAGACCCGATCCACAAAATAACCAATGGCAGTTTGCACCTTGACCAGGTCGCCTGTGTTCACTCCCAGGCGCACGGCGTCCTGGGAGTGCAGCCACACCGGATTTTTGTGAGAAATCTCGTAGAGCCACTTGGAATTCCCGGTACGGCTGTGTACCAGGGTAGGCAGGCGGAAAGTAGGCAGCAACAGCATCTCACCTTTTGCCACATCAATGTTGTCGCGATGCACGTGGCTCTTGATGTAAGCAGGAATTGCGTACTCCGGCCACTTCCAGTCTTTCAACGTCCTGGAATAGAACTCAAGCTTACGCGAGGGCGTGGGAAACCCGGCGCGGGCCTGGCCATCAATTTCCACGCCAATGGGCGATCCATTCTTTTTGACCACACCGGTTTCCCGGTCAGTTTTGCTTTCCTGCAACTCCGCTGATTGCAACGGCTTTGCAAAGACGCCATACACCTGATCTTCAATCAAGAAAGCGCCATACTTGCGCATGTAATCGTAGGCGGAGAGTCCTTCTTTTGCGGCGGCTTCGGGGAGGCCGGGAACGCTGTTCTCAAAAATCCAGCGATAGTATTCGCCAACCCTGAGTTTCTGTCCCGTCCGGTACGGCGATTCGAAGTACTTGCGTATTCCCAGAGAACCATCGGGATCAATACGCCAGGAGAGCTCGATCCAAAACTCATCCTCCTCCCAGACCTCACCCAGTCCGGCTTGGCGATGTGCTTCGTAAGTCGAGCTAAACTGCCTTCCCTGCTTTTCCAGAGCGACGCGCAAAACCGGCTGGCGAAAACCGATCCAACGGGCAGCGTGGGTCTCCTGGCTCATCAGGTCATGGCGTTCGGAGGCATGGCCCATAGGCAAAACATAATCAGAGAACCAAGCGGTCTCGCTCCATGTGGGAGTAAGACAGGCATGGCGCTCAACCTTGCTTTCGTCTGTGAGCGTCTCCATCCAACTCATGCCGTCCGGGTTGGTCCAGACCGGGTTGTAGACACGGGTGAAGTAGACGGCGAGCTTGCCTCTGCCTTCTTTCAGGAAGTGCGGAAGAAGAAAGCTCATCTCGAAGAAAGCCAGGGGATATTCGCGCGCCCAACTCATCTCATTCCAGGCGTTGGGCGAAGGCGGCATCATGGGCGGCGACGGAACCGCTTTGTTCCAGCCGCTGGGCGATGTGCCTCCGGGAGTAGCTACGGCGCCCACCAGCACAGTAAGGAATTCCAGAGCGCGCGCGACCTGCCATCCACCCAGATTTCCGGCAGCGGCGTTGCGCCACACATGAGTGGCGACGGCTGATCCGGCCCGTCCGACCTCATGCGCTACTTCCACGATGGCAGCCGCGTCTACACCCGATTCCTGGGCGGCAAATTCCGGCGTGTATTGCGAATAAGCTTGTTGCAATACTTCAAGAAAAGTTTCAAAGGTCTGTGGCCGGCCAGGGAACTCTTCACGCAGATACTCTTCCCAGTTCACCCACTGGCGAACAAAGTCACGGTTGAACAAATTCTCCTTGAGCAACACGTGACACATGGCCAGCAACATGGCCGTTTCGCTGCCCGGCCAGGGTGAAAGCCAGTAATCGGCTTTGGAGGCGGTGTTGGACAAGCGCGTGTCTATGACGCAAATCCTGGCGCCGGCGCTCTTGCCGTCCATGATCCTCTGGGCATGAGGATTGAAATAGTGTCCGGCTTCCAGATGCGAACTCAGCAGCAGGATGAAGCGCGCGTTGGCGTAGTCCGGTGAAGGACGGTCCAAACCATGCCAGAAAGCATAGCCTGTCCGCGCTCCGGCAGAGCAGACATTCGTATGGCTGTTGTGGCCGTCAATTCCCCACGCATGCAGCACGCGCTGGTTGTAAATGAGCTCGTGTCCGGGACGGCCCACGTGGTACATGATCTCGTTTTTACGGCCTTCCTGAAGCGCATTGCGAATGCGACTGCCCAAATCATCCAGGACTTCGTCCCAACTCACGCGCTCCCACTTCCCTTCACCACGCTTCCCTGTCCGGCGCAATGGATAGAGGATGCGCTCCGGATCGTTGACCTGATTGATGGTGGCCGGCCCTTTGGCGCAGTTGCGTCCGCGGCTGCCGGGATGCGCAGGATTGCCTTCAAACTTCTTCACCTGCATCTTCTCTTTATCTACATAAGCCAGCAAGCCGCAGGCGGCTTCACAGTTGAAGCAGATGGTAGGAATCAACGAATAGTGTTTTTGAACTCTTCTGGGCCACTGCGCGGGATCGTATTCAGTCCAGTCCTCCCAGCGGGAGGATGGAGGAAAACTGGCAAGTTCCTTCGACTCCAACTCTTGCGCTGCCGGATTGAGGGGAAACTCAGATTGGATTGCCATAATTGCGAAAATTGAAAAGGCTTATACCCCACGCCGTCTCTCTTACATCGGGCGCCTTGGAACTACCGATTTCCTCAGCTCAGCGGAACTGATTGCCCGGCTTTGACCCAAAGGTCGTCCCAAAACCAAAGACCTGCCAGCGTCAGCAACGACCCCAAAACCGGACTGGCTGGCAGAATGATTAACGGAATCAACGTGCAAAGGGTGAGGGTAATTCCCCAGAAATGCATCCTCCACCGGCCGCTGACAATCGAGCGCATGGCTTTCCGCGCGTCCTGATTCGAGTGCGGCAGCAAGATCTCCCCAAATATCATCACTAAATGAATCACCATCCAGATGCGCAGGCTGCGCGCCGCAACCGACCTGAGAATGTCCCAATCATTCCACAGGTCTGCAACAGCAACGATCGCTGTGCCGGCCATCATGGCTTGCACCAGCAGATGGAAGAAAAACAAAGAACTGTGCCACAGCTCGCGTCCTTTAGCTTGCGCGAACAGAAAAGCTGAATACCCTGCCGAACCCAGCGCCAGAATCCAGGTAATCCATTTCAGAGCAAGATTGATATGTTGGCCGGAGAAACCTTGAACCAGCCAGATGGCCGTAACCGTTCCATAAGCCATAAGAATGTACGAACCCAGCACCAGCCAGGAACGAAAATTCGGCTTGGTGAGCAGATAGAAAAAACGATCTGGACGCTTCAGGTCGAGAACCAGCAGAAGCATGGTGAGGCCTAACGCTATCAATGAGATTGCCGGCAGAACAACGTCAGCATTGAAGATTGGAAGGTAGACACCCACGCTGGCGACCAGCGATGCCACCAGCATGGTTCCGGACGCGATCGATTTGGTCCATAAGTACGTTGAAATCTTCCATCCCCAGGGCGCCGGGTGCGCCACATCGTACACTTCACGCGTGAGGGTGGAATCAAAAGTCTTTTCCGTCTCTCGACCATCCTGCTGGTCGGCAAAAATATAAGTGTTCTGGCGTGAGAGGCGCGTAGGCTCCAGCAGATCACCTTCAATCCCTTTGTAATAAAGCTTGGGCTCCGTTCCCTTGTGCGGCTTGCGCACGGAAACTTTCTCCGTCGCCACGATGCGGCTGGCTTTGCTGGCAGGATTATCGAGGTCTCCGGCTATGATTGCCTGCGTGGGGCAGACAATGACGCATGCAGGCTCGAGATTTGCTTCTATGCGGTGAGCGCAAAAGTTACATTTGGCGGCGGTGTTGGTGTTGGAATCTATATAGAGGGCGTCATAGGGGCAAGCCTGCATGCAGCTTTTGCAGCCGATACATCGAGCATTGTCAAAATCTACGATTCCATCAGAACGGCGGTAGAGGGCGTTGGTGGGACAAATTTCGATGCAGGGAGCAGAGTCGCAGTGGTTACATCGCATCACGCCGAAGTGGCGGCTGGTGTGAGGAAATTCGCCTTTCTCCACGTACTTGACCCAGGTGCGAAAGACGCCCACCGGCACCTGGTGTTCCTCCTTGCACGCCACCGTACAGGCATGGCAGCCGATACATCGGTCCTGGTCAAGAACAAAGCCGTAGCGCATGAATTCCCTTATGACCGCGTTTTCGAGCAGCTCACTCCGGTTATGACGCAGGAAATATGTTCCATTGGACGATTGGGTAATCTGGTAATCGAGTCATTGAAAATCAACAGCAGATTCCTTCTCCCGCTTTGCGGGATCGGAATGCCAGGCCCTGATTTTTTATTCGCGACGAAGAGTAATTTTCAACTCTGGTCATTGAAAATCAAAAGGCCAAACCTCCTGGCGCGCCGACTTCTTTCAAGAACGAGTACAATATTTAGTAATTCAAAACCTAGCATTCTAGCGGATTCAGCCATGACCAGAGAAGAAGTCATCCAAAAACACAAAAAATATGTTTTCCCGTCCATCAGCTTTTACTATACCGAGCCGCTGGTAACGGACCATGCCAGCATGCAATACCTGTGGGACGTTGACGGCAAGAAATATCTGGATTTTTTTGGCGGCATCGTGACCATCTCCGTAGGCCATTGCAACCCGCGTGTCACCTCGAAAATCAAGGCCCAGGTTGATAAGCTCCAGCACGCCTCAACTCTCTTTCCTAACGAAGCGGTGGTTGCCCTGGCGGAGAAGCTGGCACAAATTACGCCTGGCGAACTGAGCCAGAGCTTTTTGACCAACAGCGGCACTGAGGCCAACGAAACCGCCGTCCAACTGGCCCGTATTCATACCGGGAATTATGAAATTGTGGGCCTGCGGCACGGTTACAGCGGGCGCTCTCAGTTGGCGCAGTCCCTGACCGGACAAAGTGTCTGGCGGCGCTCCCTGTCTGCGCCGTCGCCGGGAATGGTGCATGCACTCAATCCTTATTGTTATCGCTGTCCTTTGGGAAAGACGTACCCGGACTGCGGCGTCGCCTGCGCCAACGATGTAGAGGCATTGATCCAGACTTCCACTTCAGGACAAATTGCCGGATTCATCGCCGAACCGATTCAGGGGGTTGGCGGGTTTATCACTCCCCCCAAAGAATATTTCAAAATTGTCTTCAAAATTGTGAAGGACTACGGCGGGCTCTTTATCGCAGACGAGGTCCAGACCGCCTGGGGACGCACCGGCAAACGCTGGTTCGGAATTGAGCACTGGGAGGTAACGCCGGACGTGATTACCTCCGCCAAAGGCATGGCCAACGGTACGCCCGTGGGCCTCACAATCACGCGCCCAGATATTGCCGCCAGCTTCAAGGGCCTGCAGATCTCTACCTTCGGCGGCAATCCGGTTACGTCAGTCGCGGCCAAGGCCACAATTGACCTGATCGAACAAGACCGGCTGATGGACAACGCCGCTGATGTTGGAAGCTATTACCGCCAGGGGCTTGAGAACCTTCAAGAGAAGCATGATGTGATCGGCGATGTCCGCGGCATGGGCCTGATGCAGGCGCTGGAGTTCGTAAAAGACCCCAAAACCAAAGAACCGGCCGCCCCGGAGAGCAATCGATTCATGGAAGAGTGCCGCAAGCGTGGGTTGCTGGTGGGTAAAGGCGGACTCTTCGGCAACGTGGTTCGCACGTCACCGCCGCTCAACATTTCCAAGGCCGATGTGGATGAAGCGCTGCGGATTATGGATGAGGCGCTAGTGGCAATATCGCCCGCCTTGGCCGTCGGCTCATCGCAAAGCCGATGAGCGGACGAGTATCAGCGCCCGCGATCCGCTGCGGTGGGTCGTGGGCCTTTAGGCAGACGGGCAACTCAAACACTGAACGTGAACAACACTCACCACGCAGGCACGGAGCTACAGGCAAAAGCAGAACTTGATTTCGCGGTACGCCGCAGCGAGCTTGCCTGCCCCGCGCACTCCCTCAAGATGATGACTAAAGCCGCCGCCAGTGCGGCTGATGAAGTCATCTTTGACCTTGAAGACGGCTGCGCACCGTCGCAAAAGGAAGCTGCGCGCAAAACCGTGATTGAGGCTTTCCAAACCCTCAATTTCCAGGGGAAAATTCGCGCTTTCCGCACCAACGGCGTCCACACAAAATTCTTTTACCGTGACGTAGTCGAAGTGGTGGAGGCTGCGGGAGCCAACATTGACGTTATGGTGGTCCCGAAAGTCCATGAGGCTGCGCACTTGCAGTTTGCGGATGGCTTGCTGACCGAAATTGAAAAAAGTCACGGACTGCCGCCGGGCCGGATCAAACTGGAAGCCCTGATTGAAAGCGCAAAGGGTGTGCTGCATGCTGAAGGGATCGCAGCTTCTTCATCGCGGCTGGTGGCGCTCATCTTCGGATCGGCGGATTATGCGGGAGACATTGGCGTTCGTGGGGTTGTGAATGAGCAGGTGTATGTTTATCCCAGGTCGAAAATTGTTGCTGCGGCGCGTGCTGCGGGCATTCAGGTGATGGATGGGGTAACGTTCGAATTCCGCAACCTGGAACAATGCGAGCGGGATGCGCGCACGGCATTCGAGATGGGGTTTGATGGCAAGTGGGCCATTCATCCCGATCA